>Ga0210040_10007123_pt1 | contig 13694 bp, 15 predicted proteins | sample CryGeyCG12114_NA_FD_185462 | JGI IMG/M metagenome (GOLD analysis project Ga0210040, IMG submission 185462) | Groundwater microbial communities from aquifer - Crystal Geyser CG19_WC_8/21/14_NA (SPAdes) (version 2) | ecosystem: Environmental > Aquatic > Deep subsurface > Groundwater | place: USA... | reverse complement strand
GCTTGCCCTTGGTCACCGGATAGATGACGGTCGGGTCGGCATCTAGCTTCATGCCGATCTTCAGCCGGTTGCAGTAGACGCCGGCGACCGTGCGGCGCTCGGTTGCCTTGCCGGTCTCTTTTTCGACGATCGAAGCGAGGGTGACCGCCTCCTGCACCGTATTCACCGGGCAGCCGCCCTTGCGCTTGGGCCACAGCTCCGCGACGGCTTTGGTCATGGCGGTCTTCATGCGGGCTGCGACCGCGGCGCGGGTCTCGCCGCGCCCGTAGCTGTAGCTGTTGGGCAGAACGGAGCCTTCAGCCGGCAGCGGCGCGGGGCCGGTCAGGAACTGGGTGGCGGCGAGCTTCTCCTGCACCAGCACGGACGGGGTGCCTTCCGGGATGGTGACAAGGCGGGACACCGGTTGGCCGTGCTGGAGCAGGTCGAGCAGTTTGGAACCGCCCGTACCCGCCGGAACCTCGAACTCGCCGGCCTGGATCGGGTCGCCCGAACCGAGCAGTCGGGCCATGCCGCGGTAGCTCGTGCAGCTGCCGGGGACGAGGTGCTTGCGTTCGAGGCCAGGGCACAGGCTGCGCAGCGTGGCGCCTTCCTCGACCACGATGGTCTGCGCCGTGGCCGCGCCGCCGCCCCACCAGAACAGCCACAGGACGAGCAGGGCGGCGACGATGGCGAGGATCGGCAGTGCAATGAACAAGCGCTTCAGCATGGATGCCTTCTACCCCGCACCGGACTCCGGTCCAGCTTAGGCGACCGCCTTCATCACCAGCGAAGCGTTGGTGCCGCCGAAACCGAAGCTGTTGTTGAGCACGGCGCCGACCGTTCGCTGCTTGGCGGTGTGCGGAACAAGGTCGACGCCGTCCGTTCCGTCGTCGGGATCGTCGAGATTGAGCGTGGGCGGCACGATCTGGTCGCGAATGGCAAGAATGCAGAAGATGCTCTCAACCGCTCCGGCACCGCCCAGCAGGTGCCCAATCGCGGACTTGGTGCTGCTCATCGACGCGCCTCCAAGATCATCTCCGAACACGCGCTTGGCAGCGGCCAGTTCGATCGTGTCGGCCATTGTGGAGGTGCCGTGGGCGTTGATGTAGTCGATGTCGCCCGGCGCGAGACCCGCCTTGCGAAGCGCCATGAGCATCGCCAGTTCGGCGCCCTTGCCCTCCGGGTGGGGCGCGGTGACGTGGTAGGCGTCACCTGACAGGCCGTAGCCGACGACTTCGGCGTAGATCTTGGCGCCGCGAGCCTTGGCATGTTCGTATTCCTCGAGCACGAGGACGCCAGCGCCTTCGCCCATGACGAAGCCGTCGCGGCCCTTGTCGTAGGGCCGGCTGGCCTGCTCGGGACGATCGTTGAAGCTCATGTTGAGCGCGCGCGCCTGGGCGAAGCCAGCGACACCGATCGGGCAGATGGTCGCTTCCGCGCCGCCGGCCAGCATGATGTCGGCATCGTCGTCGCGGATCATGCGAGCCGCGTCGCCGATCGAATGGGCGCCGGTCGAGCAGGCGGTAACCACCGCGTGGTTCGGGCCCATCAGGCCGTACTTGATCGAGACCTGGCCGGAGATGAGGTTGATCAGGCGGCCGTGGACGAAATGGGGACTGACCCGGCCCGGGCCTTTCTCGTGCAGCACCAGGCTTTCGGATTCGATGCCCGGCAGGCCGCCGATGCCGCTGCCGATGGATACGCCAGCGCGCAGCTTCAGCTCGTCGGACATGTCAGTGAGGCCGGCGTCCTCGATCGCCTGGCCGGCGGCGTCGATGCCGAAGACGATGAACGGATCGACCTGACGCTGAACCTTGTGGTCGACGCGCAGCGAAGGGTCGAACCCGTACTCGTGATCGGCCGGCTTTACCTCGCAGGCGATCCGGCACTTGTAGTCGGTCGCATCGAAGCGCGTGATCGGCCCGGCACCGCTCTTCGACGCCAGGATGTTCTTCCACGTGGTCTCGACATCCGCCCCGAGCGGCGTGACGAGCCCCAGACCGGTTACGACCACACGGCGCATCAAATCATCTCCAAATGCACATACAGGCTCAGACCCGTTGAGGGCTGAGCCTGCACGTTGGTGGGCCGCCTACGCAAGCGGCGCGATCCACGACCGGGGAGCGTCAGCCCTGGTTCTGGTCGATATAGTCGATCGCGTCCTTGACCGTGGTGATCTTCTCGGCCGCATCGTCCGGGATCTCGACGCCGAACTCTTCCTCGAACGCCATGACCAGTTCGACGATGTCGAGGCTGTCCGCGCCGAGATCGTCGATGAAGCTCGCCTCTTCCGTGACCTTGTCCGCTTCGACGCCGAGGTGCTCGACAACGATCTTCTTCACGCGTTCAGCGGTCTCGCTCATGGTACAGCCTTCCTTCAGATGGTGATCTTTGTCGCTCGCGTTAGCGGCGGCGGGGAGCGGCGGCAAGCCTCGCCTTTTGCGCGGCGCGCGGCGTGCTTACGTGGTGAGTATGAGCGCACGACCCCTCACCCCCGGCGAGATCGACCTGGCCCGAAGCATGTTCGGCGACGCCGTAGATTACGGCGCCGTGCGGATGGTGCATGGGAAATGGTGGCCGTTGCAGCCGCGGAGCATCGTCATGGCGCCGACCGGCAACATCCACTTTCATCCCCAGGACGCGAACTGGTCGGACGACTTCAGCCGGGAGCGGAGTGGCCTTCAGGGCCTGTTCGTGCATGAGATGACGCATGTCTGGCAGACGCAGACCAGGGGGCGCTGGTACCTGCCGCTGATGCGGCATCCGTTCTGCCGCTATTCTTATCAGCTGAAGGACGGGCGGCGGTTCGACCGTTACGGGCTTGAGCAGCAGGCGGAGATCGTGCGGCACCGGTTCCTTGCGGCGCGCGGTGGACTGGTGCCTGACGGGACCCGGCTGGCAGCACTAAGCCTGCCGTTCGGGGCTGGGTAGGCTCCTCCCCGAGCAAACTCGGGGAGGTTCCTGACCTTTATGCGGCCTGCGCGACCACCTTCGGCTGGCAATTGCGAACGCCTTCGTCGACGTGCTCGGCGAACTGCTGGAAATTGTCGCAGAACAGGTCAACCAGCTTGGCCGCCATCTCGTCATAGTCGGCTGGGTTCGACCAGGTCGAACGTGGATCGAGAATGGCGGTGTCGACGCCCGGCACCGCCACCGGCACCTCGAAGCCGAAGTATGGGTCCTTGCGGAATTCGGCGCTATTTAGGCTGCCGTCGAGCGCGGCGTTCAGGAGCGCGCGAGTGGCCTTGATCGGCATGCGCTTGCCTTCGCCGTACTTGCCGCCGGTCCAGCCCGTGTTGACCAGCCAGCAGGAGACGCCGCCGCGGGCGATCCGCTCCTTCAAGAGGTTGCCGTAGATCGACGGGTGGCGCGGCATGAATGGCGCGCCGAAGCAGGTTGAGAAGGTCGCTTCCGGCTCCGTGACGCCGATCTCCGTTCCGGCGACCTTGGCGGTGTAGCCGGACAGGAAGTGGAACATCGCCTGATCGGGGGTGAGGCGGGCGATCGGGGGCAGCACGCCGAACGCGTCGGCGGTCAGCATAACGATGTTCTTCGGCACCGGGCCGAGGTTCTGCTCCGACGAGTTTGGGATATAGTCGATCGGGTAGGCGCCGCGGCTGTTCTCCGCGAGGCTGTTGTCGTCGAGGTCGAGCTCGCGGGTCTCGGGGTCCATGACCACGTTCTCGAGCACGGTACCGAAGCGACGGGTGGTGGCGAAGATCTCGGGCTCGGCCTCGGCCGACAGGCGGATCATCTTGGCGTAGCAGCCGCCCTCAAAGTTGAAGACCGCTGTGTCCGACCAGCCATGCTCGTCGTCGCCGATCAGCGTGCGGTTCGGGTCGGCCGAGAGGGTCGTCTTGCCGGTACCGGACAGGCCGAAGAAGACGGCGGTATCACCCTGCGGGCCGATGTTGGCCGAACAGTGCATCGGCATGATCCCCTGCTCCGGCAGCAGGAAGTTCAAGAGCCCGAACACGCTCTTCTTCATCTCGCCGCCGTATTCCGTACCGCCGATCAGGATCAGCTTGCGGGTCAGGTTGATGGCGATGACGGTCTCGGTACGGCAGCCATGGCGCTCAGGATCGGCGCGGAAGCTGGGCAGGTCGATAATGGTGTAGTCGGGCGCGAAGTCGGCCAACTCGGCCGCCTCGGGACGGACCAGCATCGTGCGGATGAACAGGTTATGCCAAGCGTATTCGTTGACGACGCGGACCTTCACCCGGTGCTCGGGCTGCGAGCCGCCGTGGAGGTCGGCGACGAACAGGGTCGGCTTGTCGGCCAGCGCCTTAAGGAAGTCGACATACAGCCGGTCGAACGCGGTCGGGTCCATCGGCTTGTTCGACTTGCCCCACCAGACGCTGTCCTCGGTGGTCTCGTCACGGACGACGAAGCGATCCTGGGCGGAGCGGCCGGTGTGGCGGCCGGTCTTGACCACCAGCGGGCCTTCCTTCGCCAACAGCCCTTCGCCGCGGCTGACGGCCTGCTCCACCAGCGGTGCGGTTGCCAGGTTCCAGAAGATCTCGGCCTGTGTCTTGATACCCTGCTGCTCCAGGCCATGATGCGGAACCCGATTTGCCACTCGCCACTCCCTTTACTTCCCGGCGAAGCCGTCCGCTTCTGCCCATGCACAAGCGGCGACGAAGCCCCAGGTGGGAGGCTGCCGCCGCTGCAAACGTCGTAACGGTCCTATACCGATCGGGTTGCACCGGGTCAAAAACATGGGGCCGACTTGTCTCACTCTGACACCGTGCTAACGCTGCCTCGGGGCAAGGGTGGACAGGATGAGCCAGGTCATCGCGCTGGTCGACGACGACCGCAACATCCTCACCTCCGTGTCGATCGCGGTGCAGGCGGAGGGTTTCGTCGCGCGCGTCTACACCGATGGGCCTAGCGCCTTGAAGGCGCTGACCGACAATCCAGCCGACCTGGGCGTCTTCGACATCAAGATGCCTGGCATGGATGGCATGGACCTGCTGAAACGACTGCGCGGCAGCGATGGGCCGGCGGCGTTGATGCCCGTCATCTTCCTCACCTCGAAGGACGAGGAGCAGGACGAGGCGCTCGGGCTGGCTATGGGCGCGGACGATTATATTGCCAAGCCGTTCAGCCAACGCCTGCTGATCGCCCGGATCCGGGCGATACTCCGCCGGGCGGACGCGAGCCGGACCACCCTCTCCTCGACGGCTGAGCCCAGTGAGCCCGACCAGCCGCTGATCGAGCGGGGCCGGCTGGTGATGGATCCGGCCCGCCACAAGGTGCTATGGGACGGCCGGCCGGTTACCCTGACCGTCACCGAGTTCCTGATCCTGGAAGCGCTGGCCCAGCGGCCCGGCGTGGTGAAGAGCCGCAACCAGCTGCTCGACATCGCCTACCAGGACGACGTCTATGTCGACGACCGAACGATCGACAGCCACATCAAGCGCGTGCGGCGCAAGTTCCGCAGCGTCGATCCGGAGTTCGACGCAATCGAGACGCTCTACGGCGTAGGCTACCGCTTTGGCGAGGAGTGACCCTCCGGCCGTGACGGGCGACGACCCGATCGAGCGCGGGCTGCGGCTCAGCTGGTCGCGCGGCTGGTCCCTGCGCCGCCGCATCCTGGCGGTGAACGTCATCACCCTGCTGCTGGTGGCGCTGGCGATCCTGTTCCTGGACAGTTTCCGCAACCAGCTGGAGGGCGAGCGCGAGCGGCAGGTCCGGCGCGAGGCGCGCATGGCGGCGGCGGCGCTTGGCAGCCTGCCGGCCCCGGCGCGGCCGCTGTTCTTCGACCGGATCGGCGAGGCCAGCAACAGCCGCTTCCGCCTGTACGGGCCGGACGGACGGCTGCTGCTCGACAGCTGGACGACGACCGGGCCGACCTACCGGCTGCGCGATCCGAACGAGCAGCCGTGGACGAAGGAAATTGCTCGCGCACTGGATCGTGGCTTCGATCTGATCACCGGCGAGGAATCGCCGCCCGACTATGAGGACCCGGCGAGCGACCGGCTGCAGGCCTGGCCGGAAGCCATGGAGGCGGCTCGGCGACACCACGCGGCCGCCCGCATCCGCAATGCGCCGGACCTGACGCCGGTCATTTCCGTCGCGACACCGGCCGACCCAGGGAACGTGCTGCTGGTCACCTATAACGACCGCAACTTCACCCGGACTCTGCGCGCGGAGCGGCGCAAGCTCGCGGTCGGACTCCTGTTCGCCACCATCACGTCCATCCTGCTGTCGCTGTTCCTGGCCCGGACGATCGCGCGCCCGCTGCACCGGCTGGCGTTGGCTGCACACCGGGTGCGGTTGGGCCGGGCGCGCGAGGTGAAGGTCCCGCGCCTGCCGAGCCGCCGCGACGAACTGGGCCTGCTCGCGCGCTCTGTAAGCGACATGAGCCAGGCCTTGCGCCAGCGGATCGACAATATCGAAGCGTTCGCCGCCGACGTCACGCATGAGCTGAAGAACCCGCTCGCCTCCCTGCGCAGCGCGGTGGACGGACTGGAGCGGATCGACGACCCGGACCTCAAGCGTCAATTACTCGACGTGGTCCGGCAGGACGTGCTGCGATTGGACCGTCTGATTGGCGATATCGGCGAGGCGGCCAGGACTGATGCGGAGCTGGCCCGGGCGCGGTTCGAGGCGGTGGACCTGGGTGACGTCGTCGGGCAGCTTGTGTCCGGCTGGGAAGGCCGGCGATTGACCGGCGACGTACGGATCGCCTTTGCCCGGCCGCGGCGGGGCAGCGCCCTGATCTTCGGCGAACCCGGGCGGCTGGCCCGCGCGATCGACAACATCATCGATAATGCGGTGAGCTTTTCGCCTGCGGGCGGGCTGGTCGAAGTGGCGGTATCGCGCCTGGGCAATCAGGTCCGCATCCGGATCGACGACGAAGGTCCCGGCGTTCCGCCCGAAGCGCGTGAAGCCATCTTTAACCGGTTCCATTCAGTACGTCCGGAGAGTGGCGGATTTGGCCGTCACTCGGGGCTTGGTCTGGCGATCGCAAAGGCGATCGTGACTGGTCATGACGGGGAGATTGACGTGGCTGACCGCGACGACGCGCCATCGGGCGCCCGCTTCACCATCCGCCTGCCGGCGGCACCGGAAACGCCGGAGAACCCGCAATGAGCCTGCGCCTTTCGAGCGAAACCATGCACGCCAGCACCGTTGCGCTGGACGGACGCGCGGTGCTGATCTGCGGACCGTCGGGCGCTGGCAAGTCGGACCTGGCGCTACAGCTGATCGACCGCGGCTTTGTGCTGGTCAGCGACGACCAGACGATGGTGCGCAAGTCCGGTGACAAGCTGCTGGCCGACGCGCCCGACAAGATCGCCGGCAAGCTGGAGATCCGCGGCATCGGCATCGTCGAAATGGAGCGGGTCAGCGACGTCCGCGTTGCCCTGGTCGTGGAACTGACCAGCGACATCCAGCGGCTGCCCGACGATTCGCGTGAGCGGAACGTGCTGGGTATCCCCGTGCCGCTGATCAGCGTCGATGCGAAGACCGCGTCGGCCCCATCCAAGGTCGCCCTGGCGCTCGACCGGCTCGGCCTGAAGTGAACAAGGCGGCGCGGCGAACCGGACGGAAGCTGCCGCGCCTGTTGCTGGTGACCGGCATGTCCGGCGCGGGCAAGTCGAGTGTGCTCGACGCGCTGGAGGACATGGGCTGGGACACGGTCGACAACCTGCCGACCGCACTGGTCCACGAATTCGTGCACGGCGCCGACCGGTCCCGGCGCGAAGCGGATGTGGCCATCGGCATGGACTCGCGCAGCCGCGGGTTCGATCCGCAGCGATTGCCGGAGATCTTCCGCTCGGTTGACGGTGTGGCAGCGGAGATCCTCTACCTTGATGCCAGCGGGGCCGAACTGGTCCGACGCTACGACGAGACTCGCCGCCGCCATCCCCTTGCGCCCGATCGCCCAGCCGAGGACGGGATCGCCCGCGAACGCGAGCTGACCTCAGCGCTGCGCCTCGCCGCCGACGCCGTGCTGGATACCACGGACTTCACGCCGGCCGACCTGCGCGACGAGTTGCGTCGGCGCTACGGCGGCGAGGCGGATGAGCCGGTGGTCACCATCACCAGCTTCGGTTTCGCGCGCGGGATCAGCCGCACCGCCGACCTGGTATTCGACCTGCGCTTCCTGCCCAATCCGCATTGGGTGGACGAGTTGCGGCCACTGACCGGACGCGACCAGCCGGTGCATGACTATGTCGCCGCGCAGGAGGGCTGGGCGCCGTTCATGGACAGGGTAGAGGAGCTGCTGGCCGACCTGATCCCGCGCTACTGGCAGGCGGGGAAGACCTATGTCGCCGTTGCGTTCGGGTGTACCGGCGGGAGACACCGGTCTGTTGCTGCGGCGGTCGACATGGCCGAACGGTTGCGCCGCCGAGGCTTTTCGCCGAATATCAGGCATCGCGACCTGTCGCTGAGCCCAAGCGATTCCATCGAGGACGAATCGGGGCTGGAGCCGGCGGCAAGCACCTGAGAACGAGACAACAAAGCCCAATGATCGGATTAGTTCTGGTGACCCACGGCCGACTCGCGGCCGAATTCGTCACCGCCATGGAGCATGTGGTCGGCCCGCAGGAGGCGATCGAGTCGGTGTGCATCGAGGCCGACGACGACATGGAAGCGCGCCGCCGCGACATCGCCGACGCAATCGGCCGGGTCGACGGCGGCGACGGCGTGATCATCCTGACCGACCTGTTCGGCGGCACTCCGTCCAACCTCGCCATCAGCCTAATGAAGAGCGAGAACGTGGAGGTGATCGCGGGCGTCAACCTGCCGATGCTGATCCGCCTGGAAGGTGCGCGCAAGGCGATGGGCGTGCGGGCGGCGGTGGCTGCGGCGCGGGAAGCGGGCCGCAAGTACATCTCGGTCGCGTCCGAGATCCTGGGCGAGGCGGCCGCTTGAGCGCGCTCAGCCGCACAGTGCTGGTCGAGAACAAGCGCGGGCTGCATGCGCGGGCCAGCGCCAAGTTCGTCAACCTGGCGAGCCAACTGCCCGCCGATATCGAAGTGGCAAAGGACGGCCAGGCCGTTTGCGGCACGTCCATCATGGGCCTGATGATGCTGGGCGCGGCCAAGGGCGACAGCATCGAGATCCGAGTCAGCGGCCAGGACGCGGACGATGCGCTGGCGCAACTGGTGGACCTCGTCGAGGGCAAGTTCGGCGAGGAGTGAAACCCTCCCCTGCTTGGCCCCGACCCGTTAGGAGCGGGCCATGCCGCGACTGATCACCTCGTTCACCAATGACACCGTCAAGTTCCTGCGGAGCCTGCGCGACAAGAAGGCGCGGCGGGAAACGGGCATGTTCCTGGCCGAAGGGCTGCGGATCATCGCTGAGGCGCGCGACAGCGGCGTCCTGCCAGGCGTGATCGCTTATGCCGGCGGACAGCCGCTGCATCCGCTCGCCGCCGAGATCGTCGCGGCGACGGAGGCGACCGGCGGCGAGGCGATCGAGACCAGCTCGGACATCATGGCCAAGATGAGCGGCAAGGATAATCCGCAGGCGCTGATCGGCGCGTACCGGCAGCCGCGAACCCGGCTCCAGAGCCTGGACCGGTCGGCAGCCGGCCTGTGGTTCGTAACCGAGCGGCTGCGCGATCCGGGGAACATTGGAACGGTGCTGCGGACGGGCGACGCGGTGGCCGCGGGCGGGCTGATCCTGGTGGACGACAGTGCCGACCCGTATTCGGTCGAAGCGGTGCGAGCGTCGATGGGCGCGATCTTTACTCAAAGGGTGGTGCAGGCGCCGTGGAGCGAGTTCGTGGCGTGGCTGCGCGAGGGGCCGGGACAGCTGGTCGGGACCAGCCTTCGCACCGAGACGGATTACCTGGCGGCGGAGTACCGAGCGCCGTGCTTCCTGCTGATCGGCAACGAGAGCCAGGGATTGCCGGCGACGTATGAGGCGGAGTGCGACACGCTGGTGAAGATCCCGATGGCCGGGCGGGCGGACAGCCTGAATGCGGCGATCGCGGCGGCGGTCATGGCCTTTCAGGTTCGCGCAAGCTGGCGGTAGGGATGATGATGAAATGAAGCACCTCCCCACCATCCTGCTTGCCGCCGCGCTGGGCGCCTGCGCCACCGTGCCGCCCACTCCTGCCCCGGCCGTGTATCGCGCGCTTGGAACCGAACCGTTCTGGAGCCTTACGCTGGACGGGCGGGAGATGGTGTTCACGGAAGCGAATGCGCCCGGGCAGCGGATCGTCCAGCGGCAGCCCAAGGTGATCATCGGGTTCGCCGGAGAGATCTATCAGACCCCGCGGATCGGGGTGAACATCGTCCACACGCCGTGCAGCGACGGAATGAGCGACCGGTCCTATCCGGACAAGGTCCAGTTGCGAGTCGACGGGCGTTCGTTCGAGGGTTGCGGTGGAGAGCCCAAGGAACCCTGATCACGCCCGAATGGTGACGAAGAGGTCACCACAGTAATCGCAATCGGGTCACCGTTGGTACGTTTCGTCAGCGGTAAAGGGTTACTGCGCCACGGCGATCTTCAGAAGTTCAAAGAGCCAGGCTCCGTTTGAGCAGGCGCAATCCTATTGTGCAAGCGGACCCTGCCCTACTCCGCCGCTTCGGGCAGCTCCGCGATCGGCGGCGCCAGCTTGGTGAGCGGGCGCGGGGCGGCGTCGACGGGGGTCGGGGCGGCGATTTCCTTGGCGCTGCCGGCGCCCAGGGTCTCGAACCGGCGGGCCTGGGTGAAGACCTGACTTTCGAAGCTGCCGACCATCTGGTTGTAGGCGCTGTTCACGGTCGCAAGGTTGCGGCCCATGCGGCCGACATGGTCGGCCATGGTGGCGAGGCGGGAGTGAAGCTCCTTGCCCAGCGTCGCGATCTCCTCGGCCTGGCTTTGCAGTTTTTCCTGCCGCCACACGCTGGCCACCGTGCGGGCGATAGCCACGAGGTTGGTCGGCGTGGCCAGCAGCACCTTGTCCTTGAACGCCTTTTCCCACAGCTCCGGATCCTGTTCGAGCGCGGCCGAGAGGAAGTGTTCGCCCGGAATATACATGACCACGAACTCGGCCGCTTCGCCGAATTGGGCCCAATAGTTTTTGGAACCCAGCTGTTGGGCGTGGCGGACGATGGAAGCGAGGTGCGCGCGGAAGCAGATGTTCCGCTTGTCGTCGTCGACCTCGTCGCAGGCGTCGAGATAGGCATTCAATGAGCATTTGGCGTCGATGATCAGCTTGCGGCCTTCCGGCAGGTTGACCACCGCGTCGGGCCGCATCCGGCCCTCCTCGCCGGCGTCGACCGACACCTCCATGCGGAAGTCGACGTTCTTGACCAGTCCGGCCTGGGTGAGGACGTTCTCCAGGCTCTTCTCGCCCCAGCGACCGCGCTGCTTGGGGCTGGAGGTGAGCGCGGTGACCAACCGGCGCGCCTCGTCGCGGACCTGCCCCTGGCCGGTGCGGACCAGCTCCACGGCCTCGCGCAGCCCGGCGTAATGGTCCACCCGCTCCTTCTCGACCCGCTGCAGCCCTTCTTCATAGCGCTTGAGCGTCTGTTCGACCGGACCGAGCAGGTTCTGCAGCTTGGCGTGATGTTCCTTGCTCTCCGTGCCGAGCCGTTCGGAGGCGCGCTTCAAGAAGGCGTCGTGCGCGGTCTCGACCGCCTTGCCGGCGAGCTCGCCGAAGCGGGTCTCGAGCTTGGCCTCGAGCTCCTTCACCTGACCGAGTTGTGCGGCGTGAGCCTCTGCCCGCTCGGCCTCACCGCGCTCGAACGCCGCCTTGGCAGCGGCGAGCTGCTCCTTTTCGGCCCGAAGCGAGGTCAGCTCCGCTTCCTGGGCGGCGGAGCGGTCCGACAGGTGAGCGAGGCCTGCGACCTTCTGGCGCGCCTCATCGCGTTCCTCGGTCACGGCCCGGAGCATCTCCTCCGTCTGCGGCAGGCGGCCGGCCTGCTCCCTGGCCAGCACGAGTTGACGGTCCGCCACAGCCCAGTTGTCGCGCAACTCACCAACTTCACGCTGGAGCGCGGTGAGCGGCTGCCGGCCGAGCAGCCAGCCCAGCACCACCCCGGCAACCAGCGCAACGATCGCCGCACCCAGGATCAACAGCGCTTCCATTACCTTACGCCCCTCCAGAACAGAAGGGGAACCCTACGCGGTCACCGCGACTTGCTCAAGCGGAACCTTGCGGCCAGTGTGACGCTTGCACGACAGAGGAGAACCCATGTCCATTCGCAAGATGATCGGCCTTCATCCGGCCAGCGCTAGCCACCACAACCAGGCGCTGGCCGACGCGGTGCACCACCTGATGTACTGTACCAAGATGTGCGCCAGCTGCGCCGATTCTTGCCTGGCCGAGACCGGCATGGACATGACGCAGTGCATCCGGCTGTGCCTGGATTGTTCGGACATCTGCGAGGCGACGGCTCGGCTGGGGCTGCGGCGGACGGGGGACGACAACCTGATCCTCAAGGAACTGCTCGAGCTGTGCGCGCGCATGTGCGAGCAGTGCGCCGCCGAGTGCGAGCGGCACGGCCATGAGCATTGCAAGCTGTGCGCGCAGATCTGCCGGGAGTGCGCTGCGGATTGCCGGAATGCGGCCCAGTCCGTCGCCTAGCACGAGTTTGGCTGCCTAGAGGGCGGCGCCGCCGCGCACGCCGCGAGCCTTGACCACCTTCTTGACGATCATGTCGCGCTTGAGCCGCGACAGATAGTCGATGAACAGCACGCCATCGAGGTGGTCGACCTCGTGCTGGAGGCAGACGGACATAAGGCCGTCGAAGTCGGCTTCCCGTGAGCGTCCCTGCTCGTCCAGCCATGTCAGGCGGATGAGGTCGGGACGTTCGATCTCGGCATATTGCTCGGGGATCGATAGGCAGCCCTCGTTGTAGGTCTTGCGGGCGTCCGAGCGGGTCAGGATCTCGGGATTGATGAACACATGCGGGCGGCGGACCGGGGGTGCTTCCTCGCCTTCCGGCGCGTCGGGATCGGGATCCTGAAGGTCGATCACCACCAGCCGGCGGGGCACGGCCACCTGGACCGCGGCCAGGCCGATGCCGGGCGCCTCGTACATCGTCTGGAACATGTCCGCGATCAGCCGCTGCAGGTCGTCGTCCACGCGCTCGACGGGGGCCGAGGGGGCGCGGAGGATGGGATCGGGAATCTCGATGATCGGCAGCAGGCTCATGGGCGGCAGGTAGGCAAAAGGACCGCGGGCATCAAGCGACCGGGCGGCGGGCGCGCAGGGCCTGGGCGAGCGTGCCTTCGTCGAGATAGTCGAGCTCGCCGCCGACCGGCAGGCCGTGGGCGAGCTGGGTCAGGCGGACGGGGAATTTCTCCAGCCGCTCGGCGAGGTAATGAGCGGTGGTCTGGCCTTCGAGCGTCGCGTTCATGGCCAGCACGATCTCGTCCACGCCGCCGGCCGACACGCGGCGGACCAATGTGTCGATGGCGAGGTCCTCCGGGCGGACGCCTTCGAGCGCGGACAGCCTGCCGCCGAGCACATGGTAGCGGCCGGGGAACAGGCGCGCGCGGTCGAGCGCCCACAAGTCGGCAACCTCCTCCACCACGCACAGGCTGGCGGCGTCCCGGCGCGGGTCGCGGCAGATGCTGCACGGGTCGGCGGTGTCGACGTTGCCGCAAGTCGAGCAGGTGCTGAGTTTCTCGGCAACGGTCTGGAGGGCGGCCAGCAGCGGGATCAGCGCGGTTTCCCGGCGCTTCATCAGGTGCAGCACGGCGCGGCGGGCCGAGCGCGGACCCAGTCCGGGAAGCCGCGCCAGCGCCCCGGCCAGTGCCTC
>Ga0210040_10007122_pt1 | contig 13696 bp, 12 predicted proteins | sample CryGeyCG12114_NA_FD_185462 | JGI IMG/M metagenome (GOLD analysis project Ga0210040, IMG submission 185462) | Groundwater microbial communities from aquifer - Crystal Geyser CG19_WC_8/21/14_NA (SPAdes) (version 2) | ecosystem: Environmental > Aquatic > Deep subsurface > Groundwater | place: USA... | reverse complement strand
ACGCGAGACCGTTCGCCAGGCGCTCGGCATTCTGGAAGGCGAGGGGCTGATCCGGCGCTACCGGGCCAAGGGAACCTTCGTCACCGCCGCGCCGCGCGAACAGCTGTGGTGCACGCTGCAAACCGACTTCTTCGGGTTGCTGCAGGCACGTGAAGGAGCACAGATCGAGGTCACGTCCGAGGAGCGCAAGACGTCGATCTCGGGACCTGTGGAATTCGGCGTGATCGAGGAATCCTATCGCAGGCTCCAGCGCCGCCACTGGCGCAATGACGAGCCCTACATGATCGCGGATGTTTATATCTCCGAGCGGTGGGCGAACGAGATTCCGCGCGCGGCCTTCAGCAGCAAGACCGCGCTGAAGCTGGTTGCGGACATCCCGGGCCTGGAGATCGGAGACGTCGAACAGATCATGACGATCAACGTCGCCGATATCGGATCTTCAGAAGCGCTGCGGCTTCCGCTCAACGCCCCGGTCGCACAGATCGAGCGTTATGCCCTGGACAAGGAAGGGGCGTTGATCCTGTTCTGTCGGAACATCTATCGCGGCGACGTGGTGCGGCTGAACATCTCTTCCAAATGAGCGGGCATTACCACACGCGCAGCTGAGGCTCAGACCCGTTCGACCGCAAGCGCGAGCCCCATTCCGACGCCCACGCACAAGGTCGCCACGCCTACCTTGCCGCCGCTTCTTTCAAGCTGGTGCACCAGGGTCGAGACGAGGCGGGCGCCCGACATGCCGAGCGGATGCCCGAGCGCGATGGCTCCGCCATTGGCATTGACGTGCGGCGCGTCATCCGCAAGCCCGAGTTCGCGCAAGACCGCGAGCGACTGGCTGGCGAACGCTTCGTTCAATTCCAGCGCGTCTATGTCGTCGATGCCGATGCCGAGCTGCGCGAGCAGCTTGCGGGTAGCCGGAACCGGTCCCATCCCCATCAGGCGCGGCTCCACGCCTGCCGATGCCATGCCCAGGATGCGGGCTCGCGGCGTCAGGCCCATCGTCCTGGCGGAGGCCTCGGAGGCGATGATCATCGCCGCCGCACCGTCATTGATGCCCGAAGCGTTGCCCGCGGTCACGGTTCCTGACGGGCCGAAGAGGGGCTTCAGCCGGGCCAGCGTGTCAGGCGTGGTGTCGGCGCGCGGATGTTCGTCCGCGTCGATCAGGCTCGTCTCGCCTTTCTTCTTGCCGGGAACCGTTACGGGCACGATCTCCTCGGCATGAAACCCGCTCGCCTGCGCTGCGGCAGCACGCTGCTGGCTGCGCGCGGCAAAGGCATCCTGGTCCGACCGCGAGACGCCGAACTGCTCGGCCACGTTCTCGCCCGTGCGGGGCATCGCTTCGGTGCCATAGAGCGCGTCGAGCGCGGGATTGACGAAGCGCCACCCCATGGTCGTGTCCTCCAGCACCTGTCCGCGCCCGAAGGCGCCTTCGGCCTTGCCCATCACGTAAGGCGCGCGGGTCATGCTCTCGGTGCCGCCGGCGATCGCCAGCGACATCTCGCCGAGCCGGATCGCCCGTGCCGCCGAACCGACCGCTTCGAGCCCCGATGCGCACAGGCGGTTGAGCGTCACCCCGGGCACCCGGTACGGCAGCCCGGCGAGGAGCAGGCTCATCCGCGCCACGTTGCGATTGTCCTCGCCCGCCTGATTGGCGCAGCCGTAGAACACTTCCTCGACAGCTTCCGGATCGAGCTGCCCGTTGCGTTCGATCAGCGCCTTGAGCGGCAATGCGCCAAGATCGTCCGCGCGCACGCGCGAGAGCCCGCCACCGAAGCGGCCGATCGGAGTGCGCACTGCATCGCAGATGAAAGCCTCCGCCATCAGAGCCGGTCCTTTCCTCAGGATTTGCTGTTTGGGCTAAGCGCCAGCGGCACTGCGCTGAGCCTGCGGAGCTCGTCGAGCGACATGCCCTCGACCATCTCGATGACCGTCGCACCCTCGGGCCCGAGGTCGAACACCGCGACATCTGTGTAGACGCGCGAGATGCAGGCGGGTGCGGTGAGCGGATAGGTGCAGCGTTCGACCAGCTTGCTGTCACCCTGTTTCGTGAGCAGTTCCATCATCACGAAGCTGTGCTTGGCGCCGATGGCGAGGTCCATCGCCCCGCCCACCGCCGGGATCGCGTCCGGATCGCCCGTGTGCCAATTGGCGAGGTCGCCGTGTATCGAGACCTGGAACGCGCCGAGCACGCAGATGTCGATATGGCCGCCGCGCATCATCGCAAAACTGTCGCCATGGTGGAAGAATGCGCCGCCATCGAGCAGGGTCACCGCCTGCTTGCCGGCATTGATCAGCTCCCAATCCTCCTCCCCGGAAGCGGGAGCCGGGCCCATCCCGAGAATGCCGTTCTCGCTGTGGAGGAAGATCTCGCGATCCGCAGGAAGATAGTTTGCCACCATAGTCGGCAGGCCGATGCCGAGGTTCACGTAAGCGCCCTCGGGGATATCGCGAGCGACGCGGGCGGCGATCTGCTGTCGATTGAGACGGTCCATCGCGCGTTCCTCCTTAGGCGGTGCGGGCCCGGGCCGCAGGATCGATGGCGACGACGCGCTGGACGAATATGCCGGGCGTCACGATCGTCTCGGGGTCGAGCGCGCCGAGCGGCACGACTTCGGCAACCTGCACGATCGCGGTTCTGGCGGCCATGGCCATGATCGGACCGAAATTGCGTGCCGTCTTGCGGTAGATGAGATTGCCCCATCGATCCGCCTTGTGGGCCTTGATAAGCGCGTAATCGGCCGCAAGCGGATATTCCAGAACGTAGTCCTTGCCCTCGATGCAGCGCGTCTCCTTGCCTTCGGCGAGCAGCGTGCCGAAGCCCGTGGGGGTGAAGATCGCGCCCAGCCCGGCGCCCGCCGCCTGGATGCGCACGGCCAGATTGCCCTGGGGCACCAGCTCGAGCTCGACTTCGCCAGCACGATAGCGCGCATCGAAGTGATGCGAATCGGATTGCCGCGGAAAGGAGCAGATCATCTTCGCGACCCGCCCTTCCCTCAGCAGCGCCGCGACCCCGGCTTCGCCGTTGCCGGCATTGTTGTTGATGATCGTGAGATTGCCCACTCCACGCGCGATCAGCGCCTCGATCAGCTCGACCGGCATGCCGGCGGTGCCGAAGCCGCCGATCATGATGGAAGCGCCGTCGGGGATATCGGCAATTGCAGCCGCGGCGGAGGGCATCGTCTTGTCAATCATGGGTCTTCTCAGGAGAGAGCTGCACACGGATGCAGGCTTGCGCGTCGCGCTGTCAACCGATATCCGAGCGAATGTTCGATAACCGAACGATGCCGATGAATGTCCACGAGGAACTGGGTCACGCCTGGCAGGGCGATCCCGAATTCATGATGTCGCTGGCGCGGGGACTGGCCGTGCTGCGCTGCTTTGCCGACCATGAGCAGCCGATGACGATCGCTCAGCTCAGCCAGCTGACCACGCTCGGCCGCTCCGCCGTGCGGCGCTGTCTCTACACGCTGGTAAAGCTTGGCTACGCCGCGCAGGAGGGGCAGCGTTACGTGCTGCGACCAAAGGCGCTCTCGCTGGGCTATGCCTATGTCTCGTCGGGCTCGCTCGCGGCGGTCGCGCAGCCTTTGCTCGACCGGCTGCGCGACGAATTGGGCGAATCCTGCTCTGTTGGCGTAATGGCCGAAGATCAGATCTGCTATATCGCCCGCGCCGAGGCTTCGCGTATCATGTCGGTCGCGCTGCGGGCGGGCAGCAGGTTGCCGCTCTATGCAACTTCGATGGGGAGAGTGCTGCTGGCAGGCAGTGCGCGATCCGAACAGGAGGCCTATCTGCGACGAACCGATCTGCGCCCGCTGACGCCCAAGACCGAGCAGAGCCGCGACGGCCTGCTGGAGATCCTGGGCCGCGTGGCGGAGCAGGGGTTTGCCATCGTCGACCAGGAACTCGAGGTCGGCCTTCGGTCAATCGCGGTGCCGATCGTCGGCAGCGCGGGTATCGTCGCGGCCATGAACGTCGGGGCGCCAGCCGCACGCGTGAGCAAGGCCGACCTACGAACAAGAATCCTGCCCGCTCTGCACCGCACCGCGCAGAGACTGGCAGCCGATGTCCGCCGCATCCCCGCGCCACTCGCATGAGCTGAAGCACGATTGAAAAACCTAGAAAGGCGTCCATCGGACCTGGCCTTAGGCTGCACCCTCACCCGCGTGTCAAGGCAGCCGGATCGGCCTTTCGGGCCAGCCCGCTTGCCCCGCTCGGCCCCTCGTCACGGCTCACCATTCTCCCGTTTCGACAGTGGGAATAGCGGAGGACTCCCTTGCCCTGACAGAAATTGGGAATAGACTAACTTTCCGGATTAATGGAATGATACGACCTGCGGTCTGCGGGCGCCTGCGAACGGAGGGGAGTGTATGATGCGTGTCGTGCGAGCCGTGGGGGTTGGCGTCGCCCTGGCCTCGACCGTGCTCGGTCTCTACGGTCTGTATCACACCAAGCCGTTGCCCCTCTCGCAGCAATTGGGCGAGATGGCGCCGCTGGATCGCAACGACGATGGGCGGATTTCCGCCGCTGAATGGGGCGAGGCAGGCAGATCGCCCGCAGAGATGGCCCCGCTCGACACCAACAAGGATGGTTTCATCGAGCCTCAGGAAGCACGCCCCAAGAGCGGCGCGAAGGGAGGGCATTGAGCATGAACCCCGCTGTTAACCCCACCACTGCGCCCAATGCCGGCGAACAGCGCGACTTCAACGCGCGCGTGATCTGGGCCCTGACCGTGCTCGGGATATATTCCGGCTTCAACGTGGTCGATCGCGGACTGCTCGCGCTCAACCTGGAGCCGATCAAGATCGAGCTGGGCGCAACCGACACCCAGATGAGCATCGCCACCGGGATCGCCTTCTTCCTGATGAATGCTCTTGCCGGTATTCCGCTGGCGCGATTGGCGGATCGCTACAGCCGGCGGGACATTATCGCGGTGGGCTTTGGCTTCTACAGTCTGGTCGTCGGGCTGATCGGCACGGTGACCAGTTTCACCGGGCTGCTGATCGCGCGGATGGTGCAGGGCATCGGCGAGGCGTCCGGCCTTGCCCCCTCGGCGGCGATGGTGAACGACCTGGTCGATGCGCGCAATCGCCGGAAGGCGCTCGCCGGGACGCGGGTGTTCAGCGCCATCATCGTCATGGGGATGCTGACGTCGCTGGGCCATGTCTCGGAAATCTATGGCTGGCGGGCGTCCTTCTTCGTGCTGGCGGTGCCGGCGGTCGTTCTGGTCCCGCTCCTTCTGTTCACGGTGCGCGAGCCGGCGCGCGAGCGTGCTGCCGACGGCGCGGCCATCTCGCAGGTGACGTTTGCCCAGGCGTGGAGCCGCTGGCGGCGCTCACCGGCGTTCCTGTTGGTGTTGTTCGGCTTTGCCCTCAGCGGGGTGACGCTTCAGGCGAACGCTTCCTGGTCCGGCGCCTTTCTCGTGCGCATACGGGACTTGTCGCTGAGCGAGGTCGGCATGCTTTCCGGCATCGCCCGCGGTCCGGCGCTGCTGGTCGGTGCGCTGGTCGGCGCCTGGCTGACCGACCACCTTGCCCGTCGTAACCACCGCTGGCGCTTCTGGGTGCCCGGCGCGATGCTGATGCTGGGTGCGCCCATGGAGTTCCTCTACCTGATGGCGGATTCCTATTGGGTCTGGATGCCCGCCTATCTGGTGACCGGTGCCCTGCTGATGGGCTCGCAGGCTTCTGCCATCGCGATCTGCATGGACGTGTCCGGCGCCGGCATGCGCGCCACGGGTCTGGCGGTCGCGCTCCTAATCAGCAATCTGATGGCGGACTTGATCGGCCCGACCCTGATCGGCGTCATGAACGACACGGTGTTCCAGTCGCTCGGCGTGGACGCTCTGCGCTATTCCATGGCCCTTGTCGCCTGCGCAGCAGCCATCGGCGGCGCCCTGATGATCATCGCGGCATGGTTCGAGACCGAAGAGACGCGCTCGGGCTGACGGTCGTCGCGCCCGCCGGCGTCGCCTGGATGCCGGGCAGTGTTCATCGCTCGCCGCCTTGCGGGGAGCGAGACAATCCTGGCGCCAAGGGCAGCGTCGAACACCTGACCGCATTCCCCTGGCCTTGCCGCCCGGGTCCGTCTCGGGACGCGGGCAGTTGCGCGGCGGAAGGCAACGACGCTATGGATGGCCTTTGCGGCGGGGTAGCCCTCCCGCTGTTCTGAAGGATCCGCCGCCACTCCCCTTGCCAGATGTACTCTTGATCTGCCGCTGATCCGGGTCGAGCGCATGCCGGGAGCAGCCGACGCTCAGCAACGGAAGAGTATGTGGCTGGGTTCACCTTTTGAAAGGATCATGCTTGGCCAAAGCGCGCGAACCCGACGATGAGTACATTCCTTCGCTCGAGAAGGGTCTCGCCGTCATCGAGCTGTTCAGCGCCGAGACGCCGGAGTGGACGCTGAGCCAGGTTTCGCGTCAGCTCAAGCTGACGCCGGGCAGCACTCGCCGGATACTGCGCACGCTGGAACTGCTGGGCTATGCCGTGTCCAATGATGGCCGCTTCCGCCTGACTGCGCGTGTGCTCAATTTGGGCTTTGCCTACCTCTCGTCACAACCCTTTTCGGAGGCGGCGCGGCCGCTGCTCCAGGCATTGGCGACGCAGCTCGGAATAAGCTGCTCGATCGCGGTGCTGGATGAGCGGGACATCGTCTATGTCGCACGGGCTACGTACAAGCAGTTCGAGCATTACTTCGTACACGTCGCCGCGCGGTTTCCGGCCTATGCGACGTCACCAGGAAAAGTTCTCCTGGCCGCGCTGCCGGAGGAGGAGCTGGAGCGCAGGCTGAAGGATTGGGAGCTGGAGGCATTCACTCCCAACACCGTGTCCTCGCTCGACACCTTGCGCGCACAGCTTGCGCAATCGCGAGAGCGGGGATGGGCCATCGCGGATCAGGAGATCTTTCTTGGCCAGCGGTCGATCGCGGTTCCGCTGACCATCGGGGGCGTGCAGACGGCGGCGATCGTCGCCGCGACCTCGGTCAGCCACACCACGCCGGAAGGGCTGGTTACCAATTTCCTCCCGCCCCTGAGGGCCGCTGCAGACGAAATCCAGCAGGTGGCCTCAGCGCTGCTCTAAGCCTCACGCGATCGGCACGGCTTTGCGCGAATGATGCGAGTGAGCGCTGCAAAAGGTTGCCCGCTCAGCCTTCCCAGGACTTCTTCCACATCGCGCAGATCTTGTTGCCGTCCGGGTCGCGCAAATAGGCGATGTAGGGGCTGCCGTAACTCCCTTCGCGCAGGCCCGGCGCACCATCATTGGTCCCGCCCTGCGCCAGCCCTGCTGCATGGAATGCGTCCACCTCGCTGGTGGAGCCCGCGCGAAAGCCGATGGTGCCGCCATTTGCAAAGGTGGCCGGCTCTCCATTGCGCGGCGCACGGATGACGAAACCCGATTCACCGTCCCGGTAATTGAGCAAGGCACCGCCGCCGCCGCTGTTCTGGTAGCCCAGCGCGCCAAGCGCCGCGTCATAGAACGCGCGCGATTTCTCCAGATCGTTGGTCCCGATCATCACGTGGTTGAACATCATTGGCTTTTTCCGATCCAGCAGGAAGTACAGGGGCTATGGGGGTGATCTGGTGCTTCAGTCGTCCAGCGGAATGCCGGCGACCGAGATGCGCTGCATGATGCGCCGCTGCCCGTGATAATCGTTCACGGCGTAGTGCAGCACCTGAAGGTTGTCCCAGAACGCCACCGTCCCGGGCTTCCATGTCAGACGCACCTGATATTCGGGGCGCTCGCTTCGCGCGAACAGGTACTGCAGCAGCGGCGCGCTCTCCTCCTGCGTCCAGCCTTCGAAGTGCGTGGTGTATCCGCGGTTGACGAACAGCGATTTGCGCCCGGTGATGGGGTGCCTGATCACCACTGGCTGCGTCGCTTTCACGACCTCCAGCTTCACGCCTTCATATTGCGGCAGCAGCATCATGGAGGTGATGACGCGCTCGTTATTGTGCTCCGCGCGCATCGTCTCGAGCTGTGCCTGGAGGCCCGGAGAGAGGTCCTCGAACATTGCGGCAAGGCTTGAAAACGCAGTGTCGCCCCCGAAAGCGGGGATCACCTTGGCGGCGAGGATCGACCCCCATGGAGGAACGCGATTGAAGGTCTGGTCCGCGTGCCAGCCACCGCCCACGTTCTTCAGCTGCTTTTCCTCCTTCTCGATCATCGTGATCTTGGGATCATCGAACGGGTCGTCGTCGCCGCTGGCGCCCTCTCCAGGCTTTGCCAGCTTGAACCTGCGACCGAATGCGCGCTGGCGCTCTTCGCTCAGATCCTGATCGCGGAAGAAGATGACGCCATGGTCTGCAAGCGCTTGGCGGATGACCGCGATCTCGGCGTCGCTCAACTCCTGGGAGATATCCACGTTGCCGATTTCAGCACCGATACGGCCGCTGACCCTTGTAACCGTGATGCCAGTCTCTCCCATGACAACTCCTTAAGCTAGAGATTTAGAGCACTCGTCCGGGTCGATGCGGTGCGAGAAAACCGATCACCGGAACAATTTCCGGTTTGCCGTACTGCCTGTCGTTTGCGTTTGCAAGCGCCGTGGCCGGGCGTTCCCGAAGGCGAGGAGGGCTGCGCCCATGCTGCGGAAATGGCGGGCTGCATCGGACAGTTCTGCGGCAGGCGCGTATTGACCTCATCTGCCAAGCACTGGCGGGGCGGAACCCTCTACTTGGCCCATCAGCCGAAGCGATCGGACGAAAGGGGTTTGCGGGATGGACAAGCGCGAAGCACGTCTGGACGCACTGAACTATTACACCGCGACCAAAAAATACGACCTGCACTTCCCCCGCCTGACCGGGCATGTGGAGGCCGAGGTCGTCGTGATCGGCGGCGGCTTCACCGGCGTGAACACCGCGCTCGACCTTGCGGAGAAGGGCATCACCGACGTGGTGGTGCTGGAGGCGCGCAATATCGGCTATGGCGCCTCGGGCCGCAATGGCGGGCAGATCATGGTCGGGATCGGGCATGACCTGAACTATGTCGCCAAGCACGTCGGCGAAGAGGGAATGCGGCTGCTGGTCGAGATTGCCGACGCGGGCGCCAAGTCCATCCGCGAGCGGGTGCGCAAATACGATATCGATGCCGATCTCCATCGCGGCTATGGCTATCTGGGCGTGGACCGCCGGCAGGCCAAGACGCTGCGCAAGATGGCGGACGAGTTCCGACAGATGGATCCGAGCGAGGACATCGAGTTCTACGAGGGCGCCGAGGTGCGCGATATCATCGGCTCGGACCTCTATTGCGCCGCGGTCAAGCACGGCGGCGGCGGCCATGTCCATTCGCTCAACCTGCTGCTGGGCGAAGCGAAGGCGGCAAGCGGGCTTGGCGTGGCGATCTACGAGAACAGCCCGGTGATCGAGATCGAATATGGCGACACGATCACCCTGCGCACCAATAGCGGCTCGGTCCGCGCCAAGAAGCTGCTGTGGGCCTGCGACAGCTTCCTGCGCAAGCTGGAGCCCGAGATCCATTCGCGGACCATCAACACCTATTCCTTCCAGGTCGCCACCGCACCGCTGAGCGATGAGATGTGCCAACGGATCAGCCCGTTCCGCGGCGCCTATTCGGACATCAGCGCGGTCATCAATTACTACCGCGTGACGGCGGAAAACCGCCTGCTGTTCGGCTCTGCCACGCGCATGATCGAATACATGCCCAACGATTTCGAGGCCTGGAACCGCAGCCTCCTGGCCAAGGTGTTCCCCTATCTCGCCGACGTGAAGATCGACTTCTCGTGGGGCGGTCCCATGGCTTGCTCGGCCAATCTCTTCCCGCAGATCGGCACGCTCAAGGACCGGCCCAATGCCTTTTACGCACAAGGCTATTCGGGCTTCGGGGTCACCCCCTCGCACATCGTCTGCCAGGTGCTGGCAGAAGGGATGAGCGGCGGATCGGAGCGCTACGAGATGATGCGCGCGATCCCCCATGCGAGCATTCCGGGCCGGGACCGCTTGCGGCCGGTCGTGATGAGCGCGGCCAAGTCCTTCCATTATCTCAGGTGCCTGTTGGACGGGCGCTGAGCCAATCCTGTTGCAGAAAGGAACTCTCGTTGTTCGATATCAAGCAGACCAATCCCGTGCCGGACCTCGATAGCTGGGGCACGGTCGCGGATCTGGGGTCCGAGATTCTCGAAGGCGAATGCAAGGCTTCGGGCAAGATGGTGTTCGGCACGCCGGATGCGCCGGTATCCTGCGCTTTCTTCGCGGTTACGACCGGGCGTTTCCGCATGGTCTATCCCTTCACCGAACATGCCGTGGTGGTCGAAGGCGACGTCACGCTGACCGATGAGAACACCGGCACGTCAACGACCTACGGCCCGGGCGATGGCTGGTTCATCGAGAAGGACACGCCCATCCTGTGGGAAATCGCCGGCGAGCGCTTCGTCAAGAACTACCTCGCGATCGCTTGACCGCGCAAATGAGCGGGCCTTGGCCCGCTCACGATAAGTTGTTTTCACGTTGCCCCGTGCAGCGCGAATTAACATGTCGCCGGTCAGCACAGCGATTTACTAGTTCAAACCACGGGTAAATCGTTGGAAGCCAAATCTGGCCGCTTCTGCAAAGAAGATCGGCTCAGAACCGTGCCATCGGTTGGTAGCGTTCTCTGGCAGAGTTGCGGCAGAAGCGCCTGGACGTTTGCGCCTGCTGCGTCATGTTCGGCCGTGATCTGGCGGTGGATGCCCTTGGGGAAGATATTTCCTGGGCCGACTTCAAAAACGAAGCGGTCCCGGACCACCAGTGAGGGAAATTATGGCTCTTGTAATGTATACATTTCGCAAGCGGCTGGCGGCAGGCGTTGCCCTTGGTGTGCTCGCCTTTCCCGCAATGGCTGGGGCTCAGTCCGCCCAGACAGCGGAAGATCAAGAGACACAGAGCGTGATGAGCGGTGGAGACATCGTCGTCACCGCGACGCGCCAGGCAGAAGTGCTCAGCAGGGTTCCGGTCAGCGTGGCCGCCTTCAGCGAGGAGCAGCTGGACCAACAAGGCGTGCGCAATATCGACGATATCGCGCTGCTCTCGCCCGGCCTGCAGGTCAACCGCACCGATTTCCGCAACGCCGCGGCCACCCAGGTCTCGATCCGCGGCATCGCTTCCACCGCGGGCGCCTCCACCACCGGCGTGTATATCGATGATACGCCGATCCAGTCGCGCGCCCTGGGCTACAGCAGCTACACGGTGTTCCCGCAGGTCTTCGACCTTGAACGTGTGGAGGTCCTGCGCGGGCCGCAGGGCACGCTGTTCGGCGCAGGCTCGCAAGGCGGCACCGTGCGCTTCATCACGCCTGCACCCTCGCTCGTCGATTACGATGCCTATGGCCGGGCGGAGATTGCGACGACCGACAATGGCGAGGAAAGCTGGGAGGCCGGCATCGCGGTCGGCGGACCGTTGATCGAGGACAAGCTCGCCTTCCGCATCAGCGCCTGGCACCGGCGCGACGGCGGCTTTGTCGATCGGCTGGAATATGATCGCCCCAATGGCGGCGGGCCCTATGTCTCCGCCTTCTATCTCAACCATCCCTATTTCGCCGCCGCGTTCCCCGGCGCCACGCCCACCGATACGCTGACCGAGCCGACCACCGGCACGCTGGTCGACGAGGATTCGAACTACCAGACGATCGACGTCCTGCGCGGTGCGTTGCGCTTTGCCCCGACCGACCGGCTCGACATAACCGCCTCGGTCTTCTGGCAGGACATCTACAACAACGATTCCAATTCCTACTGGCAGAACCTGTCCGACGTAGAAGACAACGATTTCGCGCAAGGTAACAACCAGTCGCAGCCCAGCCACGACGAATTCCTGCTGCCCGCGCTCAAGGTCGCTTATGATGCAGGGCCGGTGACCATCATCTCCAATACCTCGTACTTCGACCGTTCGCAGTCGGCGGTGAACGATTACTCGGCCTTCGAACATGCGATCTACTACGGCTCCTATCTCACCGATCTGGACGACACGACCACGTCCTACGTGTTCAACGAGCAGCAGAATTTCTCGCAGGAATTGCGCGTGGAGGCCAATGCACTGGACTCGCTCGATCTGGTGGTGGGCCTGTTCTACACGACCAACGACCAGGAAGCGCGGCAGTACAACGATATCTCCAGCGTCACCGCGTCCTTCCCCCAGGGCGGATGCCCGGCCGGCCTGTTCCCGCCATTTTGCTATGGCACCCCCGTCACGGGGGGTCCGGATTCGCCGATCGCGGGCGCGGTCCTGGGCAATGTGCTCGACGCCGCCACGCTGAGCGAAGAGCAGCTCGCCGCCTTTGCGCAGGCCGACTATTCCATCACCGATCGGCTGACGCTAACCGCCGGGTTGCGCGTCGCCGATACCAAGGTGGAGATCGGTTTCAACAATTATGGGCCCATCGTCGGTCCGGTACCGGTCATCGCCAATGCCGAGCAGAACGAGACGCCGGTCACGCCCAAGTTCGGGCTTTCGTTCCAGGCCGATCCCGACAATCTGTTCTACGTCAGCGCCGCCAAGGGCTTCCGCACCGGTGGCGGCAACCCCGAAATCGGGCAGGGCTGCGGCTTCTCGCTGAACGCCAACGGGCTTGGAACCTACAATTCCGACAGCCTGTGGAGCTACGAGATCGGCGCCAAGAACAAGCTGTTCGACAACCGCCTGAGCATTGCCTCGAGCGCCTATTACATCGAGTGGAACGACATCCAGCAGAACATCCTGCTGAGCTGCGGCTTTCAGCTGGTGGTCAATGGCGGATCGGCGGTCAGCAAGGGCTTCGACACCGAGATCGCATTGCGGGCGACCGACTTCCTGCAATTGTCCACCGCGATCGGCTACAACCACACCGAGTTCCAGGAGAACGTCGCCAACCCCACCGCTCCTGGCACCAATCTGATCTCCGCAGGGGACCGGGTCGCGGCGCCGCCATGGCAGATCAGCTCGAGCGCCGAATTGACCTATCCGGTGGCGGAGCACGATGCCTACGCCCGCGCCGATTGGCAGTATGTCTCGGCCTACCCGGATGATCTGATCTACCTCAATCCTGCAAATCCGGCCAGCTACAACCCGGCGTTGGGCGTCGTCGGCGGCTACCACCTCGTCAACATGCGTGCGGGCATCAACATCGACCAGGTCGACATCTCGATCTTTGCCAAGAACGTGTTCAATGCGCATCCCGAACTCGGCCGTTCGCGCACGGTCTCGGCGTTCAGCGGCACGGGGCCCAATCTCGTCCAATCGTTCACGCTTCGTCCGCGCACTCTGGGCGTGACGCTGACGGCGCGGTACTGATCGCTCCGCGCGGAACCCTTGGCGGAGGCCGAACCTGTCCTCACTTTCCGGGACAGAGCTTCGGCCTCCCACCTCTTAGGTGCCGGCGGAGGGAATAGCGCAAGGAGACGGGCTTTGCCCCAGCGAGAGGAAACCACGGCAGAGGCAGGCACGCTCGGGATGATCCCGGGGTTCGGCAACCATGTCGTGACCGAAGCGGTAGCAGGAGCCCTCCCGCAGGGACGCAATTCCCCCCAGAAGGTCGCCTTCGGGCTTTATGCCGAGCAGCTTTCCGGCACCGCATTCACCGCACCGCGCGCCGATAATCGCAGAACCTGGGTCTATCGCCTGCGTCCCGCGGCCGAGCACGCGCCCTTCAAGTCGCTAGACCACGCGCTGCTGCGCTCGGCACCCTTCGACCAGGCGCCTGTCTCGCCCAACCGGCTGCGCTGGGATCCGCCCGCC
>Ga0210040_10007121_pt1 | contig 13696 bp, 5 predicted proteins | sample CryGeyCG12114_NA_FD_185462 | JGI IMG/M metagenome (GOLD analysis project Ga0210040, IMG submission 185462) | Groundwater microbial communities from aquifer - Crystal Geyser CG19_WC_8/21/14_NA (SPAdes) (version 2) | ecosystem: Environmental > Aquatic > Deep subsurface > Groundwater | place: USA... | reverse complement strand
AGTATATCCTGTTACTTAGGAAATGCTACAAATACGAATGCACCTTTTAGTAAAGGATTTACTAAACTTATCTAGGGTTTCCTTAGTGAGTTGTTTAGTGAGATGTAAAAATACGAAATTACAGTAAATACTTAATTTTTAAGTAAAGTGTGGGCAAAGTACGAGCTACCAATCCGGGCCTAACTGTTGAGATGAGTAGCTACAACTGGTAGCTATTGTGCTGAAATTCGCAATTTGAGCTCACTATTTCGATGAATACGAAAATAGGGATTCCCTGTTCTTATCTAAATGTAGATCAAACTGTCTGGGTATGGTAGTTGAAAAAATATGTCTGACAATGGAAAGACCTTTGCATTTCATATGATCAAAGTAGACTGCACGGTGCAGAGCATTCAGAAAATGAATAGCTTTCTCTCCCTGTGTGAACTCAAATGCAAATCAGTCCTTTCATCTCCCTTGATGAGTTTTAGCCAGTACCTAAAACATTTATAGGCATGTCAACACATATTCTCACAATGCTACATCACTTGTAGACCCAAAACTTATTTTGGTATCAAAACCCTTTTGACATGCTCATCTTTCCACTAAATCTCTTCTACAGTAGCAAGTAAGTAACTTATTATTATTAGTACACAAGTTGCACAAAACTCGTTGAGCACTTTTTAGGTATAAAGCTCCTTTCTCATCCGGCTTATTACACAATCAGGCATCATCAAATGATGCCTCAAATATCTGCTCCACCAGTGTTCATTTAAATAAAAAAATAATTGAAAATGAGATTGGAAAAAAATGAACATCCCCTTCTTCTTCTGTGTTTTAATATTATGCGAGGGACTGGGATATTGGAAAGTCGGAGCACAGCCCAATTTTCAGAGCCACTGTTGAGTTCCAAAGAAAAGTAAAACGGCAAACTTGAACAGCCTAAATAAAACTGTATTTGGAAGGATAATAGGACAAGTTGAGTTTTCAGGCCCATTGTTAAGCTATCAATTAAGCTGTGATCATATAAGACACGTAAAAGACTAAAAGCCGCTTATGTTTCCTCACTAATCTCAAATAAGGGAAACAAATCTGGGAAGGACAAATCCGAAGGATTAGATTTTTGACAGGAAACTTGCCTGTTGAAAAGACATTCGGGTGAGAAAATAAAAATTCTTGGTTGGTCCATGATTGGATTCTCTGGATTTATTTGCCCACAAAACTGGATGTTACACAAAGACAACTTGAAGTGAAAACAGTATTTGCTGTTTGCAATAGTTTTTTATCAAATCATTTGAAGAAATGGGATTGGTAGTACAGAAACAGAATCAATTTGGCTTTCAAATTCTATATTGTGTAAGGCTCGTAGCCACTATTCATTCATACGCCAATAATAACTCGCATGGGTGTATTGTTAACATATATTTACCATACAGAACGCGACTGACATATGATACAATAATCAATGCATAATTACAATAGGTAGATCCAGTCCCTAATTGCTTGTTGCGTAAGCTTTGCCATGAGCTAGCCAAATATTAATATAATAATGTTACTCCATCATATATAAGTTGCTTATATTTGGTTAGTTTTTAAGCTGTCCAGGCAATGAAATTGTAAGTCAAGATGTTAAAATCCTGGGTTTTTTTAAACTAAAATACATTCTTTATATCAACCTTTTGTGTCCCCAAACGAAGTCTAGCTGATTCTTGTCCATTTGGTTTTTCAACGCTTTAAAACTTTAACTTTAAGGCCCTGTACCGTGCTAAAAAGCTATCTGCGTCAATAATGCTGCAACATTATATCGCGATCGAAGCGTGAAAGTTTAAATTAAAACGACAACGCTAGTTATCACCTTCTTATACAACTCTCTTATTATTCATATGATTCTAAATTGCTTACCTAGAATAGATAGTTAGCACTCGTTGATATATATTGGCAATATGATTAGACTTCAAAATTGATGATTAAATTAAAACGCTGAACTTTTTGGGAACAAAGGAGCGGAAAATTCTTGTTACTCAATCTTTTATTTGAAGGCAGACAAATTTCCCACACCCCACAAAGTCAGGCATAATAATACTGACTGACTGATACAGATTGAGATATGGAACTATGGATTTGTTCTTCTAAAATATGACTTTAATATTTTATAACATGATATCCTGTACTGTACCAAATACAAGCCAAATTGAGATGAGACCTGTTCAAATAAAACACAAAAACTAGAACTGCATAAAATAACCTGCTTGTAAAACAGATGCAAGTATGTAGCGATAGAAAAATAGTAAAACCGTGAGAAAACACTTGTACATTGAAAAAACTGACTTAGCTAGAATTTAAAGCTCAAATGTTGAACTTTTGTTACAATATTTGGAAGAAGCATCATCGATGACATTAAAAGTAAAAAGTGGCCCAGGTACCTAACATCTATTTCGGGTTACACAATGATTTCCGTTTTTTTCATTTTCCTTTAAATCCCGTAAACTTATTCGATTTTTAAAGGTTAATCATGATACATTTTTATACTTTTAATATGTTTGGAATCAGCATCATCGATAATATCAGTAGGCAAATTTTGTTTTCCCATAAAATTATTTAAAAAGCAAATTATGCGGTTCCTCAGATATGACTCATTTTGCACTTTTCGCATGAGACATAAAAAATTAAGCATTACATTACATTCGCCTCAAAATATCATTTGTTATTTAGCATTACAACTTTGGACCCTCCGAATTCAACTGATCTAACTCATAATCACTGACCCACTGAACTATAAATTTCCTCAAATAGTCAAGTACATGAACACAAAATTCATTCTGATCCGCTGAGTGAGCTATTCCTGAGTTGTGCCATGGACGAAAGGACTATGTGTAAGGAATATATAGTATCTACTGCTATACATAATCATTTCATAGGAATATACCCTCACAAGGCAAATGACGTCAAACGACAAACCTAACTAAACCGGGATTTAAAAAACACCATATGATCTACATAATATAGAACCATAACTAAAAGTGGTTGACAATCAATTTGCTTGTACCAAGTAAAAAACATCTTGTCACGAGGTAAGCAGTAAGTAACAGATCACATTTCAGCATCTTCCCTTATGTCTATATACTGATATAATTGCTCAAATCAGTTGTACTATGAAATAAATCACAGATAGATCCTCTCCATATGATGAATTATGAATATGAAAAATATGAGCACTACTTCAAAAAATAACAGTAGTCAATATAATAGCAAATTAGTCTACGAAAATATTAATGAGATAGAAAATAATGAATAAATACAGTCATGATGTTTGAATATGTATGAATATTTTAAATTCACACTCGGCCAATAAAACAAAGCAAAATTTATGTGCGTAGTGCAGTTTTCCGTGACTTGATAATTGTGTGTACGACAAGTAAAACACTGACTGTGGACGGTTTATCTTGCTAAATACAAAAATATATTAATTTCGTTCACTTTTGATGCCAGTTTCAATGTTTGGGAGACACCAAAGTTGATAAAAGTGCCTTTCGCTCACACCTTAAACATTCTACCAGATATTACTAGCATGGCACAATTTCGTCTATTGTGTGGGAGTTATTAAGTATTGAGCCAAACGAAGCTACTTTAAATGAAATGTCCGTCACTCTGTCTGTGGAGCTGTCTGACTGTCAGCTTTACTGTCTGTCCTGTCTGTCGCCCAAATATTTTGTCAACTACTTATACAAAGCTTGATGGAACTGGATCTACACAATTATTTTGACAAAGTTAAACTTACCATAAATGGACGTTTTTAGTGTTTGCAATAGACAAGTTGCTCACTACTTTTTTATGTCCACTTTTTGTGGTTTACTCTTGCTTCTTGATGATGATTTCTTCTTTTCTCCGAGGAAAAAGCAAGTAAGCAGCTTATTGATTTTAGCTTGTGAGCATATCAAATTACTCTTATACATCGTCTCATGTCCTACACTGACTCCCTAGTGCACAATGTTAACTGGAAACTGTAAATGAGTGAAAACAGGATACATGTACACTGGCAATTCTTCTCAGAAATGTTCAAACGACAATTTTACTGCTATGCATTTGAATCCGATTAGAAATCTGTGTTGAAATCAACCTTTTTGAGTCTAATAAATAACAGTTTAAAAGTTGCCAAGTCAAACCTTAACCTGGTTTGTGTCTAACTAACTAATGTAAGTAAGTGTAAGTGTCAGCCCAAATTTTTTGTCTAATAAAATAAAGCAAGTTAGAAAACATTTGTTTGCTTTCTGGCGCATAAGGGTACTAAACTCTATTTGTGATTAGTTGGCTTCTGCGAGATGCTATGAACTCCGCTGACTTCACTGACTCAGTCAGCGACACTTGACTGTGATCTGGATTGGATATGTCCTGCCTAGATTCGAAAAAATTGCGCCATTGAGCGATATTTTTCATTGTAAAAACAAGATATCTATAAGTGAGGGCAACTTAAAAAAGCAGATTGAAAGAATTTTTAATCAGGGGTTCGTTGTTGTTGTGTTGAAGTTAACACTGGCAGAATGCAGAACGTATAAGAAAAGTATGAGGATAGGAGAATCGGCAGGTGTGAATTTCCCACTCAATATACGAAAGCACACGCCTTCAGGTGTACCCCTAATGTAGTACATTTATTTTTGCTCTGTTGAGGAAAAATTCATACAGTGAGAATGAGAGCAAGAAAAAAAACGTGCCCTCCTTTAAACATACTAGCTAATCATGCAAATTATGAAGCTATTTACGTGTAAGAATTCGGTTTCAAGCTACGTGTCACAAAATTATTCATAGCTGGAACAATAAACGGGGGGAGCAAACGTCTCTAAAATGAATACGTATATTTCCTTCGGATTTATTATTCATCCACATTAATTATCACATTCATTGACAACACAAAATGGAAACTATTCATACACAATGTACAATTATTGTCGGAAAATATTCCCGATATAAACATGTAGGCTACACTTCCATAATGATAATCCATATTTTTGTATATATATGATATGCATCTATTTAACACTGATTTCTCTGCAAAACTCACAAGTCAATAAACTATTATTTACAATGTATTCAACAAGTTACACAGATTGAATATTTACAAACCCTTCTCCTAGTTAGACAAACACATATAATATAGCACATTCTTTGTCTCGACTATTATTCATATTCATAGCAAATATTATAGCGTGCACTCTTGTATACCGTCGAACCGATTGACTGCCAAACTGAGATCTTTTCGACTGTAGAAGCCTAAATTAATACAAAAATTACCAAGCGCATTTTAATGCATTTTTCCTGTGAGCTGTCGTAAATGGTTAGTTAGAGTTGCCCCGTGGAGACCACCTTTCCAATTTGCCCAACTTGCATCATGCATCTTGAACTCCAATAGAACAATCTGATGATTCCTAAGATGTGAATATTAACGTGGAAATTTGAATACACATTTATTCTAGTCGTATTAACAAATGAATTCGGGACACTGAACAAACAGTCTAAGATCACACTTTAGTATGAACGTAATAAACGCCGAAATCCACTCACTCATTCATAGATGATGATGAATTCCTTGATTAATGAATTCCCGGTCTTCCTCACACCTCACGTATTTAGCAACTGACTCACTTAACACACTATAGTAAATTTAAAGGTCTTATAAGTGAAATTTTCAGATATGCCTTGCTTCAGATGCTAAACCAGCTAATTTACTGTATCTATATAGCTGGGAAATGAGAAAATGACAATCTCAGTCAGATATGCACACTTATTCCACGCACCATATAACCTTATTGACTGCGTATCCCAAAATACAAGATGGAGCAAATTAAATAGTTAAACTCCCTACCTTATCAGTGCCTCTGCTTGCTACGAACAAACTTAAAACCTAGACTGATGATGTGCTGAACCTAGTGTGCATCCATGTTATGTTTCATGACCACTCAAATAAACTGACTGTAAATTCAATTCAGTTGTGACTGTCATTTTCTCACCGATTAAAAAGGAAGTAAATCATATTTTGCGGGCTTGAGTGGCTCAAGTAATTAAAATAAACGGAAGTGAACCACAAACTAGATCAGAGACGTAACGACTAGTGTAGTGGAATGCATATTCATAAATCTAAGCACAGGTACTAACTAACTATAGGCCCTGTATAATATCAGTTGTCAGGGAGAGATCAGTTTTTGTTCCAAACAGACAAAAATGCTCCTTTCACGGATACAACCTACATTTGACAGGAATTCAAATTATCTCAATGAAAAAGAGGGCTAAAAATGTATGTCTCATAAAATGTATCCGAGAATAAAAAAAATATCTTTACCTTACTCATATGATGCCACTGGAAGCTTTTTCCACAGTGGATATTGATTTCCATGAAATCCACATGAGAATTAGAACATTAAAAATACAATTTTGTGCTTTTGAAGGAATACTTGCGTTTGAGCACAAAAAACTGATCTCTCTCCGTAGCCGATAATTGAGTGTGAGTGAACGACTAAACATAATCGATCGCATGGTAGTATTCAAATTCCCGGTTAAACAACAGTAAAATATAGCAGAGTAAAAATGTTGACTCCGTAATGGAGCCATGGTGGAGGGATGGTTCTGGGGAGTAGCCATGTTAGCGAAACTACCCGGGTTCGATTCCTGGCTCCGACCAAATTTTTACTTTGCTATATTAAAATTAACGAACTCAAGGGATTTAACGTTTTCTAGACTAAACATAATGTTGGCATTGGCAATACAACTGTACCACTGGATTCTAGCTGCAGATTATAAATCATGTCAAGCAAATGAGGTTAGAGAACTAACCACGAAACTTTATGTTACTTAAATGCAAAAAAAGATAGAACATCTACGTATAATATCAATAGTTTACTAACTGTGAATCGAGTGATGATTATGAATTAAACAGAATTGCCATTCTGAAATTTAAAAAAAATCAAGGGAGAAAGAGTTGTTAGGGAGAAAAAAGTTTCTGAAAAGTTTGGAGCATTGGTAAACAGGAAGCGGAACTCCCTTCGGATCAATTTATATGCTCAACTTTTAGTTTTATTTGATGCTTTTCCCTTTGCTTCCCCGAAATTCTAAATAAAGATGCAAAAGAGAAGAGAAAACATTAATTATATAATCAAGTGCTTGACAAATAACTGCATACCGTTTGATGCACCCGGTTTGCTCATCAAATTGGCTATTACTTCTGGTAGAATAAATCTGCCTATATCCATATTTTTAGCGCACAAGATATGACTGCTTTTACTATAAGTATCGATTTCGTTCTTTGGAGGCTTTGATCTTGAAATTCCTAAACACTTTTTTCAATTGAATAAGCGATTTTATCGTAACAATATTTCGCCTCGTTTCGTCAATGTGGTGGGTTTTCAATTCCAAACGGTTCAACAATGTAATATTCAAAATACTTGGCCCATTGATAAGAAAAAATATGAAAAACGTAACTAAACACGTCACAATAGCAAAAGCATGATAGAAATGTTGAATAAACTCATTTCATTCGTTCCCATCATGGATTTAAGCAGAGACGCTTGAAAAATTACCACCAAGGGATGATATTAGGTTATTGGTACTAACACAAGACACAGTGGATTGGACGAGGAGTAATTAGCCACAGGTAAATAAAATGTTGATCGGGGCAAACAAGCCTCTCATCCCCATCCATCTTATACATAGATGAAGTGAATGAATATGCGACCGACATAAATAAAAAGTATGCACCAGGAGTTACAGAGCACCAAAAAAGAGTACTCACAGATGAATAACTTGTAAATATGATGAAATAAACTGTCTGAGAATGGAGTTGGACGCACCTTTGAGTAGTTTACCTTGCCAGCAGCATACTATTAAGATAGGATGGCCAACAATTGCCATTGTAAAAGATGAAATCTTCTTATAGTTAGAGCCCGGCATGCTCTTACCCTTACTACTAACTTAACCTTAGGTACAGTTGAGTTTACGATAATGGCAAATGTCAAATAGATGTTTTCATTGGGTCTTTGCACTCTCTCTACAAGCCGTCGTAAAAAAACAAGAAAGAGCGTATTTATGAAATAACTGGATCCACAAAAATATCTACACTACGTCGTGAACAAAATAATAGGGGTCCCATCAAATTCCCCCATGTTGTGGTTTCGCGTGCCAAGATAAAAGAAAAAGTTTCTATGTGCACAGTTTCTACTACTTTGGTTTGGTCAATATAAGCACTGACTGTGAGACCCAAACTGTTTACTATTTGTGTCCATTTTTTCCGGCCCACTGATTTCATAGCCTTGGAAAAGATTTTTTGCATACTACTATACTTATTTTTCTACATGGTTAGCTGTAGTACAAGCATTCCATACTATTTCAATCCGGATGAACCTCTTAAATTTAAAAGGGACCATTTCCAAAAGAAAATAAACATATCTAAAGACATGCACATAACTTTTATCTAATCCCGTACTAAAGCATTGGATTTTTTGTTCTGTGCAAAAATTGTGTACATATTGCAAACAGGTGAAGATGGCCAATATGAACGACTCTAGAATGTATAGCGTGAAAAAACGTAGAAGATTATTATGGAATAACGGTGAGACTATTAGAGTCACAATAATGTGGGCCATAAAGAGGGACACGCATATTTAGGCAATGAAAGTTTATGGCCCGTGCAAGCTTTTAGTCCAACTATAGTTGTCAACCAGTTTGTGAAAGCGACCGAGTGAGTGAGAGAAATGAAGAATCTAATTTTCCATGCAAATTCAAACAACATGGAGATTCACCTTGAGCTACACCATAAAATCAAAGTTTATGCCACTTGTACCATGTAGAGTGCACCTCTTTGTTCACATTATTCTCAGCCAAATGTTTCATTACAATTTCTATACATGTATATGTTCCCAGGCAATGAGGCAATCTAGATTTGCGCTAATAAATATTTGCCCCCAAATGTTTCACACATCCTGCAATACCAGATTCCCATCAATTAGGCACACATTTGCATTTTACAGTTACCTTTACAATAGTGTAATATTCTTCTCAATTCAACTATATATATATAGATATATGTGTGTGCTATTTATTTGCTCCAAGTGTGGTGTTTGACTGCCAGCTTAACGACCGATGATTCGGAAAGCAAGTTAGTTGTCGGCGTCTCCAGTTCCTCCTAATACTCCAATCCAGTCTCCAATGAGAGAGATGTAATTATAAGAAAGAAAAAGCTACATGGCATCATCCGGTTCCTATTAATATTGCCCTGTGACAAAAGTCATCTACAGATTGTCGTCACTATGTTAAAAAAACACATGGTCGGCTGGATGATCATAGAATTATATATATAATTAACTGACTGACTGACTAACTGACTAACTAACTAACTATAGGATATACTACTATATAAGTTGAAACCTTGAATGGAATCACGTACAATATTCGAGACAAGCATATGAAACGTGCTTCAGTAATTTCCAGAAACACGAGAAAACGGGAGCAAAAAATACTTTGAATTCAACCATTAGTTAGGTGTAAATTTTGACATTTTGTGAAAGCAGACGTGTCTAGTATTAACATGGCCAGCTCTACATTTATTATTTCCTTAAATCTCGGATTTTTTGGCATAAAAGATCAACTGGCTCATTAGATAATTGAGTTTTTTGGATACGTGAACAAAATCTCATGCTCCTCATTCAAAACTCCCTTACTGGGATTGCGTTACGAAAATGGTGCATGTACAAACTGGAATAAAAGAAGGGACTTTTTACAAACTGACTAGAGGTTTACAACAAATCAGTGTGGCTCTGTATCCAGCAAGTAAATTTGTATTCTTTTGTATATTTTTAAAATTAAATGTAGCTGTTTAACAATTTTTGTTGAATGCCTTAAAAACTAAACTAAATCTCCCTGGCTTAACCATAATGCTAATACACAATTTGATAAAAACTGAAATACGGAGTCAAGAGTGCACCTTAGTTAGTTAGTTAGTTAGTAAGTGTTAGCTGGAAATCCCAGGTATCACAGTAAGATTTCTCGCCCAAATTCATCCAAATATAAGGATCTGGATGAATTCCCATGCAGACTATAACTAAAATGAGTATAATACTAACTACCTAGCGCTCTGCTCAACTCTAATGAAATTCCATACATGCTTGTCACAACTGCATTCACAATTATCCTGTACCCAAAGATGAAATTTGTTCAAATTATCAACTCTCCTACACTTTCTAATTAGTGACATAGCAGAGACTAGCCACAATACTGGTAACCTGCCTTAGAAACAACTCTAATCTAAACAGACTACACTTGCGAAGCATACAAAAAATGTCATCAATCACAATACGGTTGACGAGTTCCACTTCTCCCGTTACATTAATAACAAACTATAGCAATTGTAATTCTCATGCGAGGCAACATTGATTTCTCCATGAAAGCATAGTGCTCCAACAAAACTGTACTAAACTTCCCACCGTTTTTTTTATAATGTTAACACAAAGCCGTGAATGCTAATTCTTACGAAGAGTCCAGGTTCCATCATATAATATGCTCTATTGGTTAGTTAGTAGAGAAATTGTTCCTTTTGCCATGGCTAAGTAAGCAAGGTGAGCCAGTGAATCATTTCCCATTTGTTGCACTCAAATAGCACTAACTTTCTCGCCACCAACAAAGACTGTTAGGGATCCGGATCCAGATCCACATCGGATTTCCCCGGGAGTTGTGGACCGAGTGAATGTTCCGGGAAGGGAACAAGAAGCTCCTGATGATCTTGGGGTTTCTCGAAATGTGCACGCTCCATTCATCTGATGTAATGAGCTTACCTCAGGGTCGGATCGTCGACTTGAAATGAAAAAAACAAGTTGCTACAGTTAGGTACGTTAGACAACGGGTTGTTAAGTGCCTGATGACTACAAAGAATTTAGTGAGCCATGTGAAGTTTGATTAGACCAAAATGAATATTTTGTAGTCAGGGGAGGCATTCCCCAACAAAGACGAAAGACATGGTTGGATGGAAAATAAATGTAGAGCCCAATAAAACATCTCACATGAGTAAACAAAAACTGTAGACAGAGTTGATGGGAGAAAACTATGAGGGAAAAAGTTGCAATGAAAAATAGCGTGAAAAATTTAAAACGCTTGCAATGTATAGGGGGAACATAACGGAAACTTTTGTGAAGCCCAAAAAACATGAATGAAAAAAAAAGGTTGGATAAGTTGGTAACCTTGCAAAGAATAGTTGGCATATACATACATTTAATAGCGATGATAAAAGACAGAATGATAATGTTGGTTTAAAAAGTTGCCATTCCATTTTTCAAGGGAGAACGGGGAAAAGTTTCTAAACTTGTTCAATCTCCATTCCTCATGCGATATGAGAATAGTAAAGCTTGTGAATGAGGCTTTTAGACGTAAAAGATGAAAAACTGTCACTTGTGAGCAAACTTTATTATCCTACCTGATTGTAAAAGCTGTATTCATCACTCTACTTATTATTACGCGAGTTATAAAACCAATTTCATCGCACATTTTTTTTTCTCCACTTTTTCCTTCCTTTAATATTTCATACATTATTTAGAACGGCCGCTTACTTTACAAAATTACAAACTATCTACTACTATGTAGCAGATAGAAAATCAAATGTATTATCATTTTCCTTTCCTGTTGGCTTGAAAAAAAAGAAGAATTTCTTATGGAATTGTCAGTCTGACAGCTGAATTTTGGTCACCCAGTCTCCCAAGATGAACAAAACTCGGGGCAATAGTACATGTACCGAGCAATATGAATATACTGTACAGCTATATCCCTGTGTAACGAACCGACTGGGATTGTAACCCGAATTTTTGGACGACATGAGAACTACACCATGTGTTCTTGTATGAATACACTTGACTTGATAAGAACCCTCATAAGAGATACATGGAATACCTCCATCCCACAGCTTTCACTCACAACATTTAAAATCGATACGAGAATGCATTAGGACCAATAATATTATTCACAATGCTATAGAGCTCCCCAAGATACAAATAAGTTTTTTTTCGATGACATTTGAAAACTTACGTTCTTTGAACTAATGCCACGGCTTGGTAGCCACAACGCCTGCAGCATGAGATAAGGGAGCAGGAGCAGCTGAAATGAAAGCAGCATGGTGGCAGTCTTGAAGTCAAGATCCGATGGAATGCGGAACGAAACTCGTTATTAAATATTGAATAGATTATGGGGTTGAACGCAGAATTGGAGTATCCCAGCCAAGTCAAGATCTAGATTTTAAAAAATCACAGTCTACGATTATAATGATGATGACAAATCCTCGCTTTTGTAAATGTCTAACATTATGTTCATCTCCAAACATATCAAGTAATTTTTGGCAACAACTTGAAAGTATATATCACATTGGAAATAGACAAACGGGAAAAATATCATGTCAGCATTACATGATACTTGAAATGAATACATAAATCACATGGAAGATGATTGGGATATTAATAAGTGTAGTGATCATCAACAAAGGTAGCCTAGAATGGGGCGAGATCCACTTATTATTGGCAAAATCATTTCAATATAATTGTATGAAATACGATAAAAGTATATAGGAGCAACATAAGACATTATAAAATATGAAACTATCGACCCTTATGTGCTCTATATAAATTACATAGTAGTCACTTGTCTCAATTTTTTGTCTCACAAGTCACAAATGTGAAGGAGCAAATCCTTTTCTACACGGGCTTGTTCACTTGGTGCACTTTTACATTCATGTGTATAGAAAGTAGTGATAAGGGCGAAAACATATCCAATGCTGTTTTTTCTTAACTTTTAATCATTTCTACAACTTTTCGAATCTAGTCAACGAGTACTATTTAGTTAGACAGTAGGAAAACTGTTGTAAACATTTAAGATTGAAAGCAATATGACTCAAATTGTCTTCATATTACAAAAGACGATTCGCAAAATGTTTAATTTTTTGCTTCATACTAATTATCTAGGACTCAAAGTCAAAACCCGTTCCCTAATGCAATAATTTTCGGGGACTTAACAACGTAGGCAACAAAAAATTGCTAACTCGTTTCCAATAGTTTTGGTCTAAAAATGTGTAACTTTACCCCGTAGATCAGATTTTGTGGCTTGAAGACAAACTCTAGAACATGTAGACTTGTAGACACAACATTGAAACATGTTTGCCGGGTTGCCCACGTAATCTATTAGGAGCCCTAACTTACTTAAGTGTAATTTAAACCTTATCAAGAGAACGTGGAGGAACTCAATAAGAAAGAATGAGAGAGACTGAAAAAATAAAAAATCATTTATCAAAGACACAAGTAAAGTGAGCAATTGAAAGTTTCCAGTCAAAGAGCCAGTTGAGTACATGACCATTTTTTTGGGGGGAACGTACAAACAAAAGGTTAACTTTCTCATCCTCCTGATCTCAACAAAATGTTCCAACTGCTCATCTAATTCAATTCAATGGACAAAGAAAAGCTAATGGTTGCTTTTAGAGGAACAAAAGGCTCAGCTAAAATCTTAATCAGGTTAGTTGTGTTGTCTTCTTAAAACGAAAGAAAAAACATTAATGCATGGAATCAAAGTTAGTTGTTTTGGCAATTGGGCGAGTGCAGATTTAAGAAAGTGTACCATCGCGCCGAAATGCCCATAAGGATTTGCTGTGCCCAGTTTTCAAAAAATTCTTACGGCCGTCAGCGCCAATTTTTCAGTCTGAATTTAAAAT
>Ga0210040_10007120_pt1 | contig 13696 bp, 15 predicted proteins | sample CryGeyCG12114_NA_FD_185462 | JGI IMG/M metagenome (GOLD analysis project Ga0210040, IMG submission 185462) | Groundwater microbial communities from aquifer - Crystal Geyser CG19_WC_8/21/14_NA (SPAdes) (version 2) | ecosystem: Environmental > Aquatic > Deep subsurface > Groundwater | place: USA... | reverse complement strand
GCACGGTGTAGAGCCCGGTGATCGAGCCGGTGGTGGAGGTACCGGCCTTCTCCAGCAGCTTGGGCAGCATGGCGAAGACGCTGGGCGGGTAACCGCGGGTGGCCGGCGGCTCCCCGGCCGACAGCCCCACCTCGCGCTGGGCCATGGCGGTGCGGGTGATCGAGTCCATCATCAGCAGCACGTCGCGGCCCTGGTCGCGGAACGCCTCGGCGATCCGGGTGGCCACGAACGCGGCTTTCAGCCGCACCAGCGGGGGCTCGTCGGAGGTGGCGACCACGACGACGGAGCGGGCCAGCCCCTCCGGGCCGAGGTCCTCCTCGATGAACTCGCGGACCTCGCGACCACGCTCGCCGATCAGCCCGATCACCCGGATGTCGGCGTCGGTGCCGCGGGTGATCTGGGACAGCAGGGTCGACTTGCCCACCCCGGAGCCGGCGAAGATGCCCAGCCGCTGCCCGCGGCCCACCGGCACCAGCGTGTCCAGGGCGCGGACGCCGGTGGCCAGCGGGCGGTCGACCCGGGCCCGGGTGAGGGCGTTGGGCGTCTCGCTGGTCAGGTCCACGTAGGAGACCCGCGAGCCCAGCGGCGGTCCGCCGTCCAGCGGGCGGCCCAGGCCGTCCAGCACCCGGCCGAGCAGCGACTGCCCGACCGGCACCTGCAGCGGCATGCCGGTCGGGCGCACGGGGGCGCCCGACCGCACGCCGGACAGGTCGCCCAGCGGCATGCAGGTGAGCCGGTCGCGGTGCACGGCGACGACCTCGGCGAGCAGCGGGCGGGTGCCGGGGGAGACCTCGACCAGGTCACCGACGGCGGCCGGGACGCCCTCCACGGTGAGGGTCAGCCCCATCGCACCGGTGACGATGCCGGTGACCTGCGGTCGGGCGGCGGCGCGGGCGCGGGCGAGCAGGGGCGTGCTCAGCGGGGTGCTCACGACTGCAGCACCTCCAGGACGCGCTGCAGGGCGGTGGTGAGCTGGGCGTCGACCCGCTGGGTACCGGCCTCGGCCAGCGCCCCGGCCCGCTCGACCACCTCGTCGCCGAGCACGGTGACCGAGGGCGGCAGCTGCGCCAGCGCCGCGGCGGGCACCTCGGCCAGGTCGTCGGGGTGCAACCGGACCACGACGGGGACGTCGCTGGGGCACAGCGTCAGGGCCCGGCGCATCGCGTCCAGCCCGGCGGACTCGGCGGTGGCCACCTCGCGGCCGAGCAGGTCACCGACCAGCAGCACGACGGCGTCCAGGATGCTGTCCCGGAGCTCGTCGACGGCCGGTGCGGCGAGGGCGTCCAGCCGCTCGACGGCGGCACCCATCGCGGCGGTGGCGGTGGCGAGCCGGCGTTCCCAGCGGGCCTGCACCTCGGCCAGCCGCGCCTCGGCGGCCTGCTCGGCGGCGGCGACGACCTGCTCGGCGGCGACCAGCCCCTCGGCGTGGCCGGCGGCCCAGCCGGCGCGGCGGGCCTCCTCGCGCAGCCGCCCCAGCTGCTCGGCGTAGACGTCGCCCAGCCGGGTGCCGGCCTTGGCCGCGGCGGCGTCCCCGCGGCTGCTGCCGACGTCGAGCAGCACGCCGTCGCCGGCGGGTACGCGGACCGGGACCGGGATGGGCGGCACGGCCGTCGGTGCGCGTGGTGCGGGCGCGGGTGCGGTCGGCGGGGGCACCGCCCCGGCCGGCGGCTGCTCGGCGCGCCGGGCGCTGCGCCGTCCCCAGGTGGGGGCGGTCTCGCCGGTCCGCTGGTAGGGGACGGCGTCGGCGGCCGATGATCCCCGCAGCAGCAGGGTCTCCCGCCCGTCACGCGACGAAGTCATCCTCACCGCCCCGGGAGATCGTCAGCGCGCCCTGCTCCTCGAGGGTGCGGATGACCGCGACCACCTTGGCCTGGGACTCCTCGACCGTCCGGGCACGGACCGGGCCGAGCAGCTCCATCTCCTCCAGCAGGTTCTCCCCGGCACGCTCGGAGAGGTTGCGGACCACCTTGTCCCGGACGTCCTGCTTGACGCCCTTGAGCGCGGTGGCCAGGTCGTTGGCCTCGACGTCGCGCAGCACCAGCTGCAGCGACCGGTCGTCGATGGTGACGATGTCCTCGAAGACGAACATCTGCGACCGGATCCGCTCGGCCAGCTCCGGGTCGCTGTTCTCCAGCCACTCCAGGATCGAGCGCTCGGTGGGCCGGGAGGAGCGGTTGATGATCTCGACCAGGGTCTCGACGCCGCCGACGGTGGTCATGTCCTGGTAGGCCAGCAGCGAGCCCATCCGCTTGCCGAGCTCCTCCTCCACCATCCGGACCATCTCCGGGGAGGTGCGGTCCATCATGGCGATCCGGTAGGCGACGTCGGCCTGCTGGTCCGGCGGGAAGCCCGACAGCACCTCGGCGGACTGCACGGCCGGCAGGTGCGCCAGCACCAGGGCGATGACCTGCGGGTGCTCGTCCTTGAGGAAGGTGACCAGCTGCCGGACGTCGCTGTTGCGCAGCGAGGCGAAGGGCAGCTCGGTGTACACGACGTTGAGCCGGGAGAGGATGCCGTCGGCCTTCTCCTCGCCCAGGCCGGCGGCGAGCACCTCGCGGGCGAACTCGACACCGCCGGTGCCCACGAAGCGGCGGGCCTGCATCAGCGCGTGGAACTCGCCGAGCACGTCGTCGACGTCCCCGCCGTCGACGCCCTGCAGCCGCATCAGCTCGGTGGTGAGCTTCTCCACCTCCGACGGGCGCAGCTGGGCAAGCACCGCGCCCGCCTCCTCCTTGGACAGCTGGGCGAGGAACACCGCGGCCTTGCGCAGGCCGGGCAGCTCCTTGCGGGACACCACGACCGGTGCCGACGGCGCGGGCGCCGCGATGCCCACGAGCTGTTCGACGCTGGCGATGCTCACTGCTCACTCTCCCTCTGCTGGGGCGCCACCGGCGCTCCTCTCCTACATCGGCAGTCCGAGCGCCGAACGGGGCCTGGACGCGCAGGAGGGGTGGGGCCGGATCGGCCCCACCCCTCCTGTGCTGCACCGGTCCTACTTCGCGTCGGCGAACCAGCCGCGCAGCATGGTCGCGACCTCGTCGGGCCGGTCGCTGACCATCTCGGAGATCTCGCCGCGGACCTTCTCCCGCTGCGCGGTGGCCAGCTGGGCCGCCCGGTCGTCCAGGGCCGGGTCGCGGATGCTCTCGACCTGGATGCGCTCGGGCTCGGGCTCGTCGTCCTCGTACTCCTCGTACACCTCGCGGTTGCGCCGCGAGCGGAGCCAGACGATCAGCACCAGCAGCGCGATGCCGAGCGCGATGGCGCCGGTCTTGATCATCGACCACATCTGGGCGCTCTTCTCGGCCGCCGCGGCTGCCTCCAGATCGGCCGCGGCCTGCGTGGCGGCGCTCTGGTCGAAGGCCATCGTGGCCACGGTGATCGCGTCACCGCGGGCGACGTCCAGGCCCACGGCGTTGCTGATCAGCGCCTGCAGCTGGTTCTGGTCGACCGCCCCGGCCTTGGCGCTGTCCATGGCGACCGACACCGTCAGCCGGTCGATCGTCCCGACCGCACCGTCGGTCGTGGTCACCGTCTTCCCGACGGCGTTGTTCGACGTGGTCGAGGACTTGTTGTACGTGGAGTCGCCGGTTCCGGTGGCCGCGGTCGTGGCCTCATCGCCGAGCACCCCGCCGACGGTGCCGTTCTGCCCGGTGTAGCCCTCGACGGTGGTGCTCTCCGAGATGGCCGGGGTGCCCGCGGTGTAGTCGTAGGACTCCGCGGTGGTGGCGACCTTGTCGAAGTTGAGGTCGGCCCGCACGGTGGCGACGGCGTTCCCCGCCCCGGCGATCCGGTCCAGGATCTGCTGGGCCTTGGCGGCGAGCCGGGCCTCCTCGTCCTGCTCGGCCTGCGCCTGCGCGTCACCGGCGCCGGAGGTGGCGCCCGCACCGGCCGCGGACAGCACGGCGCCGGTGGAGTCCGCGACGGTCACGTCCTCGGGGGCCATCTTCTCGATGCTGGAGGAGACCAGGTGGGTGACCGCCTGGATCTGCTCACCGGAGAGCTCGCTGCCCGGCGCCAGGTCCAGCAGCACCGACGCCGTCGGCTTGCCCTCGTCGGTGGCGAACACCTCGTCCTTGGGCAGCGCGATGTGCACCACCGCCTCGTTGACGCCGTCCAGTGCCTTGAGGGTGCTGGCCAGCTCGCCCTCCAGGGCGCGCTGGTAGGACACCTGCTGCTGGAACTCGCTGGTGGTGATGCCCTGCTGGTCGAGCAGGGCGTAGCCGGACTCGTTGTCGGCCGGCAGGCCCTTGCCGCTCATCGTCAGCCGCAGGCCGGCGACCTGGGCCTGGGCCACCATGATCGTCTGGCCGCCGTCGGCGAGGCTGTACGCGACCCCCTCGGCGTTGAGCTCCTCGACGATCGCCGAGGCGTCGGAGGAGGCCAGGTTGGAGAACAGCGGCGTCATGGTGGGCGCGGTGATCCAGTGGAAGAAGACGAAGCCACCCAGCGCCAGCCCGGCGACCAGCAGACCGATGACGATCTTCTGACCGGCGCTGATCGTGGCCAGCAGGGTCTTGATGCGGGCCAGCGGGCCGGCGAGGGCAGCAGGCATCAGACGCTCATCCGCATGATCTCGGTGAAGGCCGACACCGCCGAGTTCTTCAGCGTCACCACGGTGTCAGTGGCCAGCTTCGCTTCGTTGCTGGCGATCATGTAGTCGGACACGTCCTGCAGGTCCCCGGTGGCGGCCTGGGTGGCCAGGGTGTCCGCGGTCGAGTGCAGGCCCTGCAGCTGGTCGACCGAGCTGGCCAGGATCGAGGCGAAGTCGGTGCCGGAGGCCGCCGTCGTCGCGGTCGTGTCGGTGGTCGCGGTGATGCCGCTGGTCCCGGTGAGCCCGGAGATCGCAGAGAGCGCGGACGAGATGCCGCTGATGGCGGAGGTCATGGTCAGCCCTTCCCGAGCTGGAGCGCCGCCTTGTAGGCGTCGGTGGCACGGTCGATGGAGGAGAGGTTCGCCTGGTAGCTGCGCTGGGCCTGGATCAGCTGGGTCATCTGGTCGCCCATGTCGATGTCCGGGTAGCGCACGTACCCCTCGGCATCGGCCAGCGCGTTGTCCGGCTCGTACACCAGCCGGCCCTCGGCGCTGCCGAACTCGGTGCCGTTCACCTGGACACCACCGTTCCCGGAGCCGTAGTCGACCGCCTGGACGCTGATCATCCGTTCCTGGAAGGCGTCGGAGTCGGTGGACGTGGCGGTGTTGATGTTCGCCAGGTTGTCCGACACAGCATCCATCCACTTGCGGTTGGCGTAGAGCCCCGAGCCGGAGATCCGGAGGACGTCGAAGGTGCTCATGTCAGCTCGTCCGCAGGGCCGAGCGCAGCAGGCTGTACTTGCCGTCGAGCGCGTTGAGGGCCAGCTGGTAGCGCAGGCCGGTCTCGGTGGCGATCGTCGTCTCGGTGTCGAGGTTGACGTTGTTGCCGGTCATGGTGGTCGGGTCCGACGACTGGCTGACCGAGGTCTGCCCGACCGTCACGCTCTCGCCGCTGGACAGCTGGCTGCGCAGGGTGTCCTCGAAGTCGACCCGGCTCGCGAGGTAGCCGGGTGTGTCGATGTTGGCGATGTTGTCGGCGGTGGCCTTGGCGCGCTGGTTCAACCCGGTCAGGGCGGCGTGCAGCGCGGTCGTGGTCGCGTCGGCGATCACCGGGCGCTCGTGGGGGAGCGACGGAGCACAGGTACCTCCGGGTAGGGCGGGACGCATCTCCAGGAGATCCCCGGAGATGGGGGTCCGCCGATCCGTGGCGGATGTGTGCACTCCGTGCCCTCAGGTCATCGGCAGGCCCGGAAACGAACATGACCACCTGCACCCGGTCGGGTGCAGGTGGTCATGTCCGTCGGCCCCCTCGCAGGGGCCCACCGCGAGCTCGCGAGCGGAGGGGGCGAGGGGGTCCTTTCTCAGAGGGCGCGGTCGATGAACGAGGCGACGGGGCGGGCAGGGGCGTAGGACATCCGGGCGGCGACGTCACGCTGCCGGCGGGACTGGGTGATCTGCTCGACGAGCGCCTCGGCGACCGCGAGCTGGTGCTGCAGCAGCTGGGCGGCCCGTTGACGCAGGTCCTCGGGTAGCGCCCCGAGCTGGCTGGGCGGGATCCAGTCGGTGGCACGGCGGCCCCAGGCGGCGATCTCGTCGGCCCGGCCGCGCGCCATGGTCTGCTCGGCGACCAGGACGTCGCCCTCCAGCGCATCGAGCACGTCGTGCCAGCTGGGCAGCTCGGCGGCCGTGCGCTCCGGCGGGCTCGGCCACGGGGTGTTCCGCCGATCGGTGGTCATGCGGGGGGCGCGGCCAGCGAGGCCGCTGCTTCGCGCCACGCGTTGCGCAGCGGCTCGACGATCCGGCGGCAGTCACCCACGCGGCGCAGGTCGCCCTTCACGTTGGCCGCGATCAGCTCGGTGAGCAGCCAGGTGTAGAGCGCGGCCAGCCGCGGCGCGCCTTCCCAGACGTCCACCTTCAGGCTGGCCCGCAGCTCCATGACGACGTCCTGGGCGTGCTTGAGGTGCGGGTCCGCCCCGGCCTTGTCGCCGGCCTCGAGCGCCGTGTGCGCACGCTCCAGGTCCAGGGCCAGGCGGTCGTAGAGCATGACCAGCAGCTGCTGCGGAGAGGCGGTGGTGATCGAGTTGCCGAGGTACCGGGCGCGGAGGGAGGCGGTGCTCATCGGGGGTTCTCCTGGGGGGCGGGGGCGCGGCGGAGGTCAGCGGGGGAGGAGTGGCGCGAGGTCACTCGTCGGACCAGCTGGGCAGGTTGCCGAGCTGGCTGGTCAGCCAGCTGGCCTGGTTGGACAAGGTGGACAGCGCGGACTCCATGGCGGTGAACTTCGCGGTCAGCGTCTCCTCGCGCTGCGCCAGCCGGAGGGTCCAGGCGTCGATCTGGTCCTGGAGGTCGTCGGCCCGGGCGTCCATGCCGTCGGACAGCGTGGTCAGCGTGCCGTTGACGCTGTCGGTGACCCGGGCGGTCAGCAGCTGCAGCCGAGCGGCCAGCCCGTCGGTGCCGATCTTGTCGTCGACGGTGTCGGCGATGTTGTCGCTGCCCACCTGGGTGCTGCCCTGGAAGGCGGCCTGCACGGCTGCGGGATCGGCGGCCAGCGCCGCGGTGAAGGCGTCGGCGTCGAAGTTGATCGACCCGTAGCGGTCCACCGACAGCCCCGACGAGGACAGGGATGTGCTGCCGACCGCGGTGTTGACCGTCTCGATGATCGAGTTCTTGAGCTGCTTGATGGAGTAGTCGCTGCTCAGGACGCCGTAGTCGGTGTCCTTGGCCGTGTAGGTGCCGATCATGGTGAGCACCGAGGAGGCGGCGTCGACCAACGCCTGGACCGACGCGGTGATCGCTTCCGGGTCGCTGTCCACCGTGATCGTGGCGGCGGTACCCGCGGAGCTGACCGTGAAGGTGGTCCCGGCGAGCACCTCCGAGAAGGTGTTGCTCGACGAGGTCACCGTGTAGGCGGCCGTCGTCGCGGTGTCGCTGCCGATGGTCAGCTGGGCGTCCTGGCCCTGGGCGGTGAGGTTGAAGGTCGCGCTGCCGGACGTGGCGGTGAAGGCGGCCGCGGCGCCGGTGCTCGTCGCGGTCAACTGCAGCACGTACCCGCTGCCGGTGTTGACCGCGGCCGCCTTGATCCCCTTGCCGGCGGCGTTGATCGCGGTGACCGCCTCGGCCAGGGTGGTGCTCCCGTCACCGTTCCCGTCCAGGGTGATGGACGCCCCGGTGCCCAGGGTGAGCGTGGTGCCGAGCGTGGTGGCCTCGGTGGTCGTCGTCCACTTCTCCGCGGTGGTGCGGGCGTGCGTGGTGGCCAGCCGGTCGACGGTGAAGCTGATGGAGCCGGTCTGCGCCGTGCTGCCCGCGGTGGCGGCGACCGTGCTCGACGAGCTCGTCGCCTTCGCCGCGTTCCACGTGCTGGCAGTGGTGAGCGCCTTGGCGGCGGTCAGCAGGGCGTCGAAGGACGAGTTGAGGGACCGGTAGGCGTTCGCCTTGGACTGGGCGGCGGTCAGCTTGGTCGACAGCTGCGCCTGGGGGAGGGCCTCGATCTCCATGAGCCCCGCGATGACCGACGCCGAGTCGAACCCGGACGCCAGGCCGCTGATGCTGCTGGTCCCTGCCACGCGCGCTCCTCGGGTTGGTGATGTGCTGGTGGACAGACGCAGTGAGGGGGGAGGCCTGGGCCTCCCCCCTCACCGGGTGGCGCTGCTGGTGCGGGTGGATCAGCCCTGCAGGAGCTTCAGGATGCTCTGCGTGGACGAGTTGGCCTGCGACAGCATCGCGGTGCCGGCCTGCACCAGCACCTGGTTGCTGGTGAAGGCGGTCATCTCCGAGGCCATGTCGGTGTCCCGGATGCGGGACTCCGACGCGGTGGTGTTCTCGATCGCCACGTTCAGGTTGTTGATCGTGTGCTCGAACCGGTTCTGGTACGCACCGAGGTCGGCCCGGGTCGAGGACACGGTCTCGATGGCGGCGTCGATGGCGGTCAGGGCGGCGGCCGTGTCGCCGGTGGAGCCGACGTCCACGGTGTCGACCCCGAGGCCGGTGGCGCTCATCGCGGTGGTGTTGAGGTTCACCGTGATGGTCTCGTTGTTGTTGGCCCCCACCTGGAAGGTGCCGCTGTAGCTGCCGTCCAGCAGGGCGGTGCCGTTGAACTTGGTGGTGTCCGCGATCCGGGTGATCTCGGACTTGAGCTGCGCCACCTCCTTCTGGATGGCGTCCTTGGCGTCGGTGCTCAGGCCGCCGTCGTTGGCCGCCTGGACGGTGAGGTCACGCATGCGCTGCAGGATCGAGGTGGTCTCGTCCAGCGCACCTTCCGCCGTCTGGACGACGCTGGTGGCGTCCTGGGTGTTGCGGACGGCCTGGGTCAGACCGCCGATCTGCGAGCGCAGCCCCTCGGAGATGGCCAGACCGGCGGCGTCGTCGGCGGCCCGGTTGATCCGGTAGCCCGAGGACAGCCGCTCCAGCGACGTCGACATGGCGTCGTTGCTGCTCGACAGGTTGCGGTATGCGTTCATGGCCGCGATGTTGGTGTTGACGGACATGCCCATGGTGTTTCCTCCTTGGAGTGGTGGACCCGCTGCATCCGTGCTGCGGGGTGTTGCACAAGTGATAACGGCCGGAAGTGCCCCGGGCTTGAGCCCAATCCGGCAACTTTTTCCGCCCGGGTGTCAGGCGGGGTGCACGGAGCTCCGATCGGGTGCGGCGGCCCACTCGTACCGGGCCCGCACGCGCGGGGACGGGGCAGCGCCGCTCATCGCGAGCGGGCGCGGGGAGGTCCCGGCCGGCACCGGTACCCCGGCGCCCGCCTCGACCGGCGGACGGCGGCGGGCGAGCTGGCGGGCCGCCACCCGGTCGACGTAGGCCCGCTGCTGGTTGCGGGCGCGGACGCCACCGCCGGGGGCGACCGGTTCGCCGTCCCAGATCTCGCTCATGGCCGCGTGCAGCAGGGTGAGCGCGCGGGCCCGCATCTGCGACACCCGGGAGAGCGTGACCCCGAGGTCGTCGGCGATGTCGGTGAGCGATTCGTCACCGAAGAAATTGCGGTCGATGACCTCGTCCAGCCGGTCGGGCAGCGCCCGGATCGCCTCGTGCAGCTGCCGGGCGTGCTCGCCGCGGATCAACGCCCGTTCGGGGGAGTCGCCGAGGTCGGGCAGGTCGAGCGAACCCCCGCCGTCGGTGCCGGTCTCCGCATCGATGCTCACCATCACGGCGCGGTGCACGTCGACCTGGAGGCTGTCCAGCTCGGTGCGGGCGATGCCCAGGCTCTCGGCCAGCTCCTCCCGGGTGGGCGGCCGGCCGAGGCTGATGGTGAGTGCATCGGCGGCCGCGTCGGTGCGCCGGGCGGCGGCGCGGACCGATCGGCTGGCCCAGTCGCCCGAGCGGAGCTCGTCGAGGACGGCGCCCTGCAGGCGGGGCAGGGCATAGGTCGCGAAGGTGGCGCCGGCGGTCGGGTCGAACCGGCGGGCCACCTCCACCAGCGCCACCTGGGCGCAGGAGAGGAGGTCGTCCCGGCTGACGTGCCCGGGGAGGGAGATGCGGGAGGCGACGGCGTTGACGGCGAAGTAGGCCAGCGGCAGGTGGCTGGTCACCAGCTCGTCGGCATCGATCTTCAGGCGGTCGCTCGACTCGGTGCGGACTGCGGTCACGACTGTCTTCTCGGCACCATGGGGACGCCTCGGGACCGCCATCGGCACGAAACCGTGCGTCCTCGAGCGATCTCGGCTTCACCACGGGTCCGGGCGTGCCGATGGGAGTTCGACCAGCACCGCCGGCCCGGCGGTGCGCACCGCACACGACGAGGGAAGGGCGGCCGGCATGGACCACCAGCACCTGTCGACGTTGCTCTGGCGCGAGCAGGAGCTGCTCGACCTGCTCATCTTCAAGGCAGAGGAGAAGCAGTACCTGATCATCACCGGCAAGACCCGGTGGTTGGCCCGCATCGCGCACGAGATCGAGGTCGTCCTGGACCAGCTGCGCACGCTGGAGGTGGAGCGCGCCGCGGCCACCGAGCAGATCGCCGGCCGGCTGGGCCTGGACGCCAACCCCTCGCTCCGCCAGCTCGCCGACGTCGCCCCGGCGCCGTGGGGTGACCTGTACACCAAGCACCACGAGGCCCTGCTCACGCTGGTCTCCGAGCTGCGGGCGCTCTCCGACGTGAACAAGGACCTCATCGAGGGCGGGCTGTCCGCCATCGGTGACGCCCTGCTGTCGGTCCGGATGCCCTCGGCGGGTACCTACGGACCGGCGGGCCGGCAGTCCGGCAACGCCTACCGCTCGGTGACCCTGGACGGTGCGATGTGAGTGCGCTCTCCTCGTTGAACACCGCCCGGCAGGCGTTGGCGGCGCAGCAGCGCGCGCTGGACGTGACCGGCCAGAACGTGGCCAACGTCAACACCGAGGGCTACTCCCGGCAGCGGGTCGAGCTGGCGTCCGTCGGCGGCAGCACGGTGCCGGCGATCTTCTCCACCAGCACCGAGGTGAGCGGCGGCGTCTCGGCCGACACGGTCTCCCGGGTCCGGGACGCCTTCCTGGAGAACCGGGCGCTGGGCGAGCACGCCTCCAGCGCCCGGCTGACCGTGGAGAGCGACGCCCTCACCCAGATCGAGGCGTCCTTCCGGGAGCCGGGCGAGACCGGCCTGCAGGCGGTGACCGACACGATGTGGAGTTCCTTCGAAGACGTCTCCGGGGCCGACTCCGACCAGGCGTCCCCGAGCGCGGTGCTGGAGAACATCGCCACCGTGGCCAGCAGCCTCAACACCACCAGCGCCGCGCTGGACCGGCAGTGGACCCAGACCCGCGAGGACCTGTCCGCGACGGTCGACTCCGCGAACGCCACGGCGGCCCAGGTCGCCGCGCTGAACAAGCAGATCGCGCAGGCGACCCGGGCCGGTCTGTCGACCAACGAGCTCGCCGACACGCGGGATGCGCTCGTGCTCTCCCTGGCCGAGTCGATCGGCGCCACCACCAGCGTGGGCAGCGACGGCATGGTGAACGTGCTCGTCGGTGGCAGCAGCCTGGTCTCCGGGTCCACCACCACGAAGCTGGCGCTGGTCGGCGAGACCTCCCTGGCGGAGTTCTCCGCGACCGGCTCCGCCGGGCTGTCGGTGCAGACCACCCCGGGCGGCACCAAGGTGACCGTGGGCGGCACGGCGGGTGGCCAGCTCACCGTGCTCAGCAGCACCATCCCGACGTACCAGACGGCGCTGGACGGCATCGCGGGCAAGATCGCCGCTGCGCTGAACGACGGCAACACCGGCGGCTACCTGTCCGACGGGACCGCCGGCACGGCGCTGGTCGGCGCCTCCGACGGCGGTGCGACGATCACCGCGGCGAACTTCCGGCTGCTCAGCAGCGACCCGAAGACCCTCGCGGTCTCCTCGGTCGCCGGGGTGGCGTCCTCGGACTCCAGCAACGCGCAGCTGATGGCGAAGCTCGGCGAGTCCACCGGGGTCTCCGGCGACTACCGCACCCTGGTGACCCAGCTGGGCGTGGCCTCCTCGGTGAGCGCCCAGTCCCTGACCATCCAGACCACCATCACCAGCAACGTCGACACCGCGCGCGAGTCGGTGTCCGGCGTGAGCATCGACGAGGAGATGACCCAGATGCTGGCCTTCCAGCACGGCTACCAGGCGGCCGCCCGGATGATCACCGCGATGGACGAGGTGCTGGACAAGCTGATCAACGGCACCGGCCGCGTGGGGCTGTGACCTGATGCGGATCACCCAGCGGTCGCTGACCGCCAACAGCATCACCGGGATCAACAACAACCTCGCGGCGATGACGAAGTACCAGAACCAGCTCAGCACCGGCAAGGTGCTCACCAAGCCCTCGGACTCCCCGACCGACACCAACAAGTCGATGCAGACCCGGTCCGGGTTGGCCGCGCTGAACCAGCAGTCCCGCAACATCACCGACGCGACGGCCCGGCTGGACCAGGCGGACACCTACCTGGAGACCATGCAGGGGCTGGCGCAGCGGGTTCAGGTGCTCACCACCCAGGGGCTGAACGCCGGCGCGAACGACGCCACCTCCAACGCCGCGCTGGCCACCGAGATCTCGGCGTTGCGGGAGAGCATGCTGGGGGTGGCCAACTCCACGGTCGCCAGCACGGGCCAGCCGCTCTTCGGCGGCGTCACGTCGGGGAAGGTCGCCTACAACGCCGACGGCACGTACGCCGGCACCGACGGGTACCCGATCACCCGGCGGATCGGTGACACCGAGAGCATCCGGGTCGACATCACCGGTACCGAGGCCTTCGGCGATGCCGCTACCGGCGATGACCTGTTCAGCCTGGTGCAGGGCATCGCGGACAAGCTGAACACCTCCCCGGTGGACACCGACGCGCTGTCGGCGGACCTGGCCGAGCTCCAGACGGCCCAGGACCGGCTGAGCACGGCCCAGTCCACCATCGGCGCCCGAGCGGCCCGGGTCGAGGACGCCAAGGCGCTGACCACCGACCGCGACCTGACGCTCACCGCCCAGCTGTCCGCCATCGAGGACGTCGACATCGCCCGGGCCACCCTGGAGCTCTCCGCCCAGCAGGTCGGCTACCAGGCTGCTCTGGCGGTGGCCAGCAAGGTGCTGCAGCCGACGCTGCTGGACTTCCTGACCTGATCGCGGCGCCCGGCCGGTGCAGAGTGACCGGCAGGGCGCCGATCAGTAGGGAGCACGACCAGCCGCCCCTGGGGGGCGGCGACCGGCGCCGCCGTACCGGCGGGCCGGGCCACGGATGGCCACAGACACCCATGGAGGGGTTACCCATGCTCACACTCACCCGCAGCGTCGGCGAGAGCATCCGGATCGGCGAGGACATCGAGGTCTACGTCGTCGAGGTCCGCGGTGGCACCGTGCGGCTGGGCTTCAAGGCCCCCCGCGAGGTGGCCATCCACCGCGAGGAGGTCTACCGGCAGATCGCGGAGGCGAACAGCCTCGCGTCCTCCGTTGCCGCTGACGTGCTGGCCGCCTTGTCAGCATTCGCTCCAGCGTCGGACACCGAGCCTCAGCAAGATGTGACAACACCGTGATCGATACGGCTCAACAATAGTTCGTCCCGCCTGTCACACGAGTAACATGGCGGCGAGTCTCGCCGTCGACCGCGATGATCCTGAGCAATTCTTCTCCCCACAGCGCCACGGTTACAGGGGGAGACGAACATGGAACTCAGCGCACTTGCCTTCGGTTCGGTCGACGGTGTCGACCTCCGCATCGACCCGTCCGCGACCGACGA
>Ga0210040_10007119_pt1 | contig 13696 bp, 5 predicted proteins | sample CryGeyCG12114_NA_FD_185462 | JGI IMG/M metagenome (GOLD analysis project Ga0210040, IMG submission 185462) | Groundwater microbial communities from aquifer - Crystal Geyser CG19_WC_8/21/14_NA (SPAdes) (version 2) | ecosystem: Environmental > Aquatic > Deep subsurface > Groundwater | place: USA... | reverse complement strand
GTTTGTCACGATCTTTTCGCCGCCATTCAACCCTCCCGTTACTTCCACCTCCGTACCGTAATCGCGCCCGATCTCAATGGCCTGTACATGTATGACATTACCTGCCCCCACCACCACCACATGCGGCCCCCCCGATTTAACGACCACGGTGTTGGCTGGAATGATAACAGGCGCCGTGACTGGCTTCACCTGGAAGTTCACCTGCCCGTAAAGGCCGGACATAAGTTCTTGGCGCCGGTTCGGGATGATGATTTCCGTCAGAAGTGTGCGAGACTCGGGACGCAAGACGCCGGAGGTGCGGATCACCTGCCCCCTGAATACCTGCCCCGGCAGCTCCGGCACCTTTACCTGCACCTGTTGCCCCACTTTGATGGAGCGGTAATATGATTGCGGCACATCAATGAACACGCGCAGCGTATCGAGCTGCGACAGCGTGAAGAGCGGCGTGTTGTTGCCCGCATTCATCAAGGCACCGATTTCAACGGTGCGGGAAGTAATCATGCCACCGAAGGGCGCACGTATTTCCTGAAGCCGCTTCAGCGCCTCCAGCCTGCGCACGTTTGCGGCGTTCATTTCATAGCTGGCTTCCCGGCTGTCCAGGTCCTGCTGGGCCACCGCGCCTTCCAGGGTCACGCTGCGGGACCGGTCGAGGTTACTGCTGGCCAGCTTCTGCTCTGCCCTCGCCCGCAGCAGTTCCTGGTCCAGCTCAGGGGCATCGATAGTTGCCAGCAACTGCCCCGCGCGCACCTGGCTGCCTATATCCACCAGGCGCTTTTTCAGGTAGCCCTGCGTGCGGGCAAACAACACAGTCTCTTTATAAGGCTGTATCTGACCCGGCAACGACAGGTTGGTAGTGTCCTCCGACCGGGTCACCGTCACCACACTCACCAGCGGAACCCGCGTCTCTTCCCGCTTCACGGCCGCCTGCAGTTCCTGCTGGTTCCTGATGCGCGGCAACACGCCTAGGAATATAAACAGCAGCACCAGTACGAGCGGAATGCCCCATAGCCAAAGTGTTCGTTTCATCTTACAATCTTCTTATTATATATAACTGTCTGTTGGGGCTTTGCTTAAGCGGCCACCAGTTCAATGTCCTTTTTCTTTCTGGCCATGTAGCTGAACACCACGGGCACAAACAACAGCGTGGTAACGGTAGCCAGCACCAGCCCGCCGATCACGGCGCGGCCCAGCGGGGCATTCTGCTCACCGCCCTCCCCCATGCCCAACGACATCGGCAGCATACCGATGATCATGGCCAGGGCTGTCATCAGGATAGGGCGAAGGCGCGTGCGGCCTGCCTCCAAGGCGCACTGCACCGGCGACTGGCCTCCTGCTTCAAGCATGTCAGCAGCGAAGTTCACCATCAGGATGCTGTTTGCCGTGGCGACACCCACACTCATGATCGCGCCCATCAGCGAAGGAATACTAAAGGGCGTCTGGGTGAGAAAGAGCAACCACACCATGCCGCACATCGCGCCTGGCAGGGCTGTGATAATGATGAAGGGCAACCGGAAAGACTGGAAGTTCACCACCATCAGGAAGTACACCATCAGGGCGGCAAACACCAACCCGATGCCCAGGCGGGTAAAGGCGCTGCTCATGCTTTCCACCTGCCCGCTCACAATAATTTGGTTGCCTGGCTTCAGCTGCTCCCTGTACTTTGCCACAATCTGGTCGATTCCGCCCGCTACAGCGCCCAGGTCCGTTTTCTCGACAGAGGCATATACATCATACACCAGCTCGGTATTCATCCGGTTGATGATCACGGGCGCTGCCTTGCGCCTCAGGCTGGTGACGTTGGTCAGCAGCTGCGGCGTGGCATCGCCTTCGTTCAGGACAAGCGGCGTTTGCATGACCTGATCGATGGAAGCCAGCTTGTGTGGCGGCGTCTGCACCGAAATCAGGTAAGGGAAACCGCTTTTAGGGTCGGACCAGTAATTGGGTTGCACCGTTGAGGAGCCGCTCAGCGAGATCATCAGGTTGTTGGCGACCTGGCGCTCACTCAGGCCCATCTGGATGGCGCGCTCCCTGTCCACTTCCAGGAAGAGCTCTGGCGCGTCCAGCACCTGGTGCAGGCGCGCGTCTACAATGCCCGGCACCAGCGCCAAGTCTTGCTGAATGGCTTTCGCGATGTTCACATTGTTCTCGCTGTCCGTCCCGATTACCTGCACATCAATGGCGGCCGTCAGCCCGAAGTTCAGGATCTGCGTCACGATGTCGGAGGCCTGGTAAAAGAACGTTACCTCCGGCATTCTTTCGCGCAGCACTTCCCGCAGCTGCCGGGTGTAGGTCAGGGTAGGTTGGGATTTATCGTCGGAGAGCGCCACCATCAGCTCGGCATCCGCGGCGCCCAGGGTGGCATTATCGATAAAGGTGAAGTTGTAAGACTCGCCTGTCAGCCCGATGTTACTGATCACGGAGCTGATCTCCGCTTCCGGGATCGTCTCCCGGATAATGTTCTCGACCTGGGCCGCCAGGCGCTCTGTTTCTTCCAGGCGCGTACCCGCTGGCGCGCGCATATGCAGCCGGAACTGCCCCGCATCCACCGTCGGGAAGAAATCCCTCCCCACAAAAGGCACTAAGGCCGCGGTAAATACCAGCATGAAGACAAACACCCCCAGCACCTGCTTCCGGTGTACCAGCGCCCAGCCCAGCATGCCCAGGTACTGCGCCTGCAGCTTCTCAAAACCCCTGTTAAACGACATATGCACTTTGTGAAACCTGCTCTGCGAAGCAGGCGCATGCTCCTCGGAAGGAAGCAGCAAGTCGGCCAGCATCGGCACCAGCGTGCGGGAGAGCAGGTAAGACGCCAGCATGGCAAACACGATCGCCATGGCCATGGGGCTGAACAGGTAATAGGCTGGCCCCTCCAGGAACAGCACCGATATAAACACAATGCAGATTGTAAGGGTGGCTACCAGCGTGGGCGTGGCGATCTGGTGGGCGCCTTCCAAGATGGCCTTCCGCAGCGGCAGCCCCAGCTGTTGGTTTCGGTGAATGTTCTCAATCGTGACAGTGGCATCGTCTACCAGGATACCGATCGCCAGCGCCAGCCCGCTCAGGGTCATAATGTTGAGCGTTTCTCCCAACAGGTACAGCACAATGAGCGAAGTGAGAATAGAAAGCGGAATGGAAACAGCCACAATCAAGGTGCTGCGCCAGCTCCCCAGGAAGAGCAGGATCATGGCAGCTGTCAGCATCGCCGCAATCATCCCCTCTATCACCACGCCGTGGATGGATGCCTTCACAAAAACGGACTGGTCCGACATCTCGGTGATCTTCAGGCTTCTGGGCGCCGCAGCACGCACCTCCGGCAGAATCCTGTTCCTGATCTCATCCACCACCGCTGTGGTAGAGGCATTCCCGGATTTGGTGATGCTGATGAGCGTTCCTTTTGCCCCGCCCTGCTTGATGATGTTTGCCTGTATATCGGAGCCGTCGTGCACCAGGGCGACATCCCGCATATAAATCGTGACGCCGTTTACCTGCTTGATGGGGATGTCATTCAGGGCAGTTAAGATGGTAGGCCTCGAGTTCAGGCGCACCGCATACTCGCGCGCGCCGAGTTTGGCCGTTCCTCCCGGCAGCGTCAGGTTCTGGGCCGATACAGCACCCACCACTTCTTCCGGCGTAACGCCCCGGGCCAGCAGCAGTTCCGGGTCAAGGTCTACCTGAATCTGGCGGCTTTTGCCGCCGAACGGCACCGACATGCGCGTGCCCCGCACTGTTTTCAGCTTGGGCCGGATACGTGTGCGGACATAGTCATATACCTGCGCTTCGGATAAGCTGTCGGAAGAGAAGCCTAACTGCAGGATAGGCACATCGGTGGCATTGTAGCGGAGGATGAGCGGCGGCTGCGTACCGACGGGCATCCGGCGGATGATGGATTGCGCGCTGGAGGCGGCCTGCGTTACAGCTTCCTCTATCTTCACATCCGGTTGAAAGTATATTTTCACGACGGCCACACCGCTGTGCGTCTGAGACTCTATCTTCCGGACATTGTTGACGTTGCTGGTGATGGTGGCCTCACTCCAGTTCGTGATCATCTTATCCATCTCATCCGTCGAGAGCCCCTTATAGGACCAGATAACATTCACTACCGGAATATTGATGTTCGGGAAGATATCAGTGGGGGTCCGGAGAATGGAAAGGATGCCCAGGATCAGGATCAGCAGCGCCATTACGGCAATGGTATATGGCCTGTTGAGGGCTAATCGTACAATCCACATAGGTCAGGCGTAAAATTTTAAACCATGCAATCACTTCACTCGAGAAGCTCCCCAGACAGGGCAAAGTGCTTCTTTCTTCAAATATTCTTGCCTGTTCTACAGGCTGGTTAGCAGCAAAAGTGTCCCGGTATCACTCCGGACAAGTGGCTATACTGTCGGCTGTGAAGGCAGCAGCGATGCCTGCAGCATATTGTTAAATCCGTTTATATAGCGTTCTGTCCACGTAAGCTTTCTAAATTTAAAAGATTATTTTTTAGAAGTTCATAAGAACCAGAAATAATCTATCGTTAAACTTTGATCTCAGCCGGAAGGCGTTCTCACCTCTTCCTTCGCCGCGCAATGATAGGCCTACAAAGAATTAAGCGCGGAGATGAACCGGAAGGCGGAGCAGCCCAATAACACGTCTGACTTTTTAGGCTTAGTGTTATTCATATGAATTACCTAAGGCTTCTTCCCGCTCGCTCATCTTAAGATATACCCGCCATGAGTGGCACCACACTTTCAGCTACACTACATCTCATGGCAGCGGGGTAAGCTTGTCCGCTGCTGCGTGAATGCCAGCCACGAGAGGCACTTTATATTAAGCCTGGCACCTATATATCACAACAAAGCTGTTACACGCTCTTCATCATCAGGCAAGACATAGAATTTCCTTCAAAAGGATTATTCTAAGCATACCCTTTATTTAAAATAATAAATTTACAAAGTGATTAATTACTTATTATTTAAACATAGTGAAATATAATTATTAATTTGTTAACATAATAGCTAATATATTAAATAATTTTAAATAATATGTTGTTTTTATAAAAATTAAGAATTAGTATTGGTAAAACATTTCAAGCAGAGGACACTAGCACCACTGGATAATTCCAACGTCTCTTGCTTCGAAACCCTCAACCCATACCTGTTGCCCTTAGTTATTGCGCTTGCCACAGTTCAATATTTTAATCCTATAATTAAATAGTAGTCATGAAAAAAACTTTACTAGCAGTATTAGTTATCTGGTTAATGCATGGTAGCTATGCGATGGCGCAGGGCCGGACTGTAACAGGAAAGGTCACCTCCAGTGAGGACGGCTCCCCCCTGCCGGGCGTCAGTATTTCCTTGAAAGGCACTGGCGTAGGAACGGTCACCGGCCTTGAAGGCACTTATGAACTGGCGGTACCGGATGCGGGCGGCACCCTGGTGTTTTCTTTCATCGGCTTTGCAACAAAGGAAGTACCTATCGGGAACCAGTCGGTCGTGGACGTGACATTAGGCGGTGATGTAAAGCAGCTGCAGGAGGTAGTGGTTACTGCGGCGGGCATACAGCGGGAAAAGAAAGCGCTGGGCTATGCGGTGAGCACCTTAGGAGAGGAAAAGCTGGCTCAGAAGTCGGAACCGGACCCGGTGCGGGCATTGACCGGCAAAGTGGCAGGCGTAAACGTGCAGAGTTCGGGCGGCGCAGCCGGAGGCGCCACCAACATCACGATCCGGGGCAATTCTTCGCTGGGCAACAACAACCAGCCCTTGTATGTGGTGGACGGGGTTCCTTTTGACAACTCCAGTTTTGGCAGCACAGATAGCTCAGTGGGTGGCGCAACGACAACCAACCGCTCGTTTGACCTTGATCCGAATAACATCGAAAGCATGACGGTGCTGAAAGGCGCGGCGGCGGCTGCCCTGTACGGCTCCAGGGCCGCCAACGGCGCTATTGTGATCACAACCAAATCCGGGAAGAAGAAAAGCAGAAAAGGGCTGGAGGTAAACTACAGCACTTCCTACTCTATTGAGCAGGTAGCAGGCCTGCCCGAGTATCAAACCAAATACGGGCAAGGGACCAACTTCGACTACAGGGGCGGCGTTTTTGGCTCGTGGGGGCCTGCTTACCCAGGCGTGCAGAGCTTAATTCCAACCCGCGATTCCATTCCGCACCAGCTGGCCGGGCAGATTCCGTCGTTATATGCCGGCGTAAACGTGCCCTATGAGTCTCATTCCCAGAACAACGCAAAGGATTTCTTCAGAACGGGAAGCCTGTATGAAAACGCATTAACCGTTTCGACAGGCACTGAGAAAGGAAGTATAAACGTAGGATTTTCCCGAACAAAAAATAAAGGGGTAGTCCCGGAAAATGAGATCACACGCACATCAGTGAATGTGGGCGCCAACGCCAACCTGGACAACGGGTTTTATGTGCGCGGTGCGCTGAGCTATGTGAATACAGACCAAACATCGCCTCAACTCACCGCGGCGAACGGTTCTGCTGGCTCTATCATGGATATTTTGCTTTTCGTGCCTACCAGCTACAACCTGACGGACTATCTTTATGCCGACCCGCTTACGGGAGACAATGTGTATGACCGGGTGGCAACAGATAACCCTTACTGGTCGGTATATAACAGCCCAACCACAAGTAAGGTAGACCGCTACTACGGCAACGTGGTGCTGGGCTTTGACATTCTGCCCTGGCTGAACGTGCAGAACACCGCAGGATTTAATGCCTACACAGACCGCCGTATGGGAGTGAACGGCCTGGGCGGCGATTATTATCCGAATGGAAGCATCACCACCGACAACATTTACCGGCAAGAGCTTGACAACACCTTTTTGGTTACCGCTTCACCATCACTGGGAGAGAACTTCAGTTTGAGAGCGATCTTAGGCCACAACATTAACCAGCGCGTCACGGACCGGCAGGTTATATACGGTGACCGTATTATCTTTCGGGGCATCAACTCTTTGAACAACACGTCTACCACCATTCCCAGGGCTTTGCCCCGGAACAGAAACTACTTTCAGCAACGGTACTACGCCTTCTTCGCCGATATCTCCTTAGACTACAAAAGCTATGCTTTCCTTAATGTGGTGGCCCGGAATGACGTTTCGTCTACCCTGCCTGCCGACAACCGGAGTTATCTGTACGGCGGCGTGAGCGGATCTTTGATATTCACAGAGGCCCTTGGCATCTCCAACGACTTGTTGACTTTCGGAAAACTGCGTGCTGGCTATACCCGTGTAGGGAACGAAGCGGATCCTTATCTGACCCAGAACTTCTTTATCACTAACCCGGTGCTGGGCACATCCGGAAACGGCATCATAGCGTCTCCTTTTGAAGGGCAGAGCACCATGAGCCAGGCAGACCTGCTGGCGGCCGGCAACCTTCAGCCAGAATTTGTAAATGAGTTTGAAGCAGGCACCGAGCTGCAATTCTTCAATAACCGGATAGGTTTGGATGTAACCTACTATAACAAGATCGCCACATCCCAAATCTTCACTGTAAACGTGGCGCCGTCTTCAGGTGCGTTGCAGCAGGTTATCAACACAGGGAAAATCTCAAACGAAGGAATGGAAGTTGGCTTAAGCCTTGTGCCCGTGCAAGCAAAAGACTTCCACTGGGATATCTATTCCGCCTTCACGCTAAACAGGAACATTGTGGAGGACATAGGCTCCCTGTCGGAGCTGTATTACGGCGGTTTCGCCAGCCTTGGCAGTGTGCATATAGCCGGACAGCCCTACGGTTTGATCCGGGGCTCTACCTTTGCCCGGGACGATGAAGGCAATATCCTGGTGAACCCTCAAACCGGAAAGCCTATAGAGAGCGGCAGTATCGAACCGATCGGCAATCCTAACCCGGATTTTATCCTCGGCGTTACGAATAACCTCAGCTATAAAAATTTCAACCTTAGTTTCTTATTCGACTGGAAACAGGGCGGCGACTTGTACTCCTACACTGCCTATGAGCTGCTCAGCCGGGGCGTTACCCGCGACACCGAAGACAGGGAAGCCATTATAGTAGGGCCGGGCGTATTGGGGAACATTAACACGCTGGAGCCTATTTTGGATGATAATGGGAATAAAATCCCGAACAATGTGGGCATAGGCGTGGCTGACTATTACTTCAGCGGCGGTTTCGGCCCGGGGGGCGCGGCTGAGTCAAGTGTGTTCGATGCCACTGTGTTTCGCCTCCGTGAGGTATCACTGGCCTACCGCCTGCCCGAGGCACTGCTGAGCAAAACGCCTTTCGGCTCCGCTTCCATCTCCTTCAGCGGACGCAACTTATGGTACCTGGCCCCAAACTTCCCGAAGTACCTCAACTTCGACCCGGAGACAAGTTCCCTGGGAACAGGCAACTCGCAGGGCTTCGACTTCATAGGCATTCCCAGCACCAGAAGATACGGTATCAACCTGCAGGTAAGCTTCTAACAAATCAATCATGTAGTATTAGAAAGACTCAAGATGAAATCATTCTATAGAAAATTTAAGTTCATAGCCATCGCTGCTGTACTCTTTACGGCAACTTCGTGTGAGGATTTTGTGGACATCAACAGTGACCCCAACAACCCGACCACGCCTTCTTTGCCGCTGCTGCTGCCAGCCACACAGATTTCCATGGCAGGGGGTTTAGACGATCTGAACAGCGGCACCTCTGTGCTCGTTCAACAGCTTTTTAGCGGCAACATTAGCCGGAATTACCAGGACGGCAGTACTTACCAGGGCTCCTGGAATGCCTTGTACACCCAGGCGCTGGCCGACCTTGAGGTCATCATCAGAGAGGGTACCGCCCAGCAGCAATGGGGATATGTTGCCATCGCGAAGCTGCAAAAAGCTTATATCTACAGCATCATGGTGGATATGTGGGGAGACGTGCCTTATTTAGAGGCATCGCAGGGCGAAGCCAACGTGAACGCCGCTTTCGACCATGGGGCCGATGTCTACGAAAGCCTCTTTGCGTTGATCGATGAAGCCCTGGCAGATATCAACACGGGCACGTACGCCTCCCCCGGTACGGCCGACATCATTTACAGCGGCAAACAGGAGTTGTGGATCCGCTTCGGAAACACGCTGAAGCTGAAACTATATAACCAGATCAGGTTAGTGGATGAACCAAGAGCGACGCAGGCCATCACCGACCTGCTCTCCAGCGGCGGCCTTTTGATCGCTGACAACGCACAGGACTTCTCCTTTCGGTTCGGGAGTTCACCGACGCCCGAAAACCAGCACCCGTGGTACAACTCCGAGTACCAGGGCGGCAAGAGCTACTATATGAGCCAGGGCTTTATGGACATGCTCTTCAAAAGCGACGACCCGCGCATCCGGTATTATTTTTACAGGCAGCTGTCCAACGCCTCCGTAAACAATGGCAGAACCGGGAACGGCTATGGCGGCAGATACACCGGCGATGCAACGGCAAACCCGAACGACAATGCCACGAAGGCTACGGTAGGGATTTACCCTGCCGGCGGACTGTACGATGACAACCCCATCAACAACCTGACTGCGGAGCATGAGTTTATCTCGAATGCGGGTGCTAACACTGATTTCCTGGTGCGGGTTGTATCTGTGAACGTCGGCACAGGCGCGGGCATATTGCCGTTCCTCACCAACGCCATGGCAAAGTTTATCCAGGCAGAGGCGGCGCTGACGCTCGGGACTCCCGGAGACGCGACGCTGCTTTTGGGAGAGGCTGTAAAGGCGCACCTGCACAGCGTGAACACTGTGGTTTCGACAGGAGGAAACAGTGCTGCGCTTATGTCAGAAGCCACCATCGATGCCTTTGTGCAGCAACTGGTCGATGAGTTTGAGGCCGCAGATGAATCGGGCAAGCTTAACCTGCTGCTGACACAGAAATACATCGCGCAATACGGCAACGGGATCGAGTCTTACAACGACTACCGCAGAACCGGCCTGCCACAGTTACCGGAGCCTTTAGCGCCCCTGAACACTTTCCCGTTGCGGCTCACCTACTCACAGACAGAGTTGGCAACGAACACGGCTGTATCAGGCGATGCCGGCACACTACAGACATCGCAGCAGATCACGCCTGTTTTCTGGGATGTGAAATAAACAAGCCAGGGGAGCCAAGCCAACAGCCTGCCTCCCCTGGATTCCCTTGATGAAAAAAGGGAAAGAAGAGAACGGCAGGTATAGCCATTTTCCCAAAACCAAAACGGCTTCTATAACTCTAAAAGTGAAAATGAGAAGAATTACACAAAGAGCATTCCTGACGGCAAGCCTTCTGTATAGCGCAGGTTCGCTGTGCCATGCCCAGGCAGACGCCGGGAAAGAAAAGATCGTGGCGTCGCTTGACAAACAGCAGGCGGTATACGCGGATATAGCCAAAAAAATCTGGGGATATGCCGAAGTTGGGTACCAGGAACAAAAAAGCACTGCCCTGTTGCAGGAACAGTTGAAGAAAGCGGGCTTTCAGGTAACAGCAGGTGTAGCCGGTATTCCGACGGCCTTCACGGCTACCTACGGAAGCGGGGAGCCTGTGATTGGCATACTGGCTGAATTTGATGCCTTACCAGGGCTGTCTCAGGAAACAACACCAGAGCAGAAAGCGCTGACGCCCGGTGCTGCCGGCCACGGCTGTGGCCATAACTTGTTTGGGGCAGGTTCTGTAGCGGCGGCTGTAGCCGTGAAAGACTGGCTGAAAAGCTCCGGCACCAAAGGGACCATCCGGGTATACGGCACGCCGGCCGAAGAAGGAGGATCGGGCAAAGTGTATATGGTACGCGGGGGACTGTTTAACGATGTGGATGCCGTACTGCACTGGCACCCGGGCAACACCAACACAGCGAGCGCAACGTCTTCACTTGCCAACGTATCGGCCAAGTTCAGGTTTTACGGTACGGCTGCCCATGCTTCAGGCGCCCCGGAGCGCGGGCGCTCCGCGCTGGACGGTGTAGAGGCCATGAACAATATGGTGAACATGATGCGCGAGCACATTCCCTCCGACACCCGGATTCACTATGTGATTACCAAGGGCGGCGAAGCGCCCAACGTAGTACCCGCCTTTGCCGAAGCTTATTACTACGTACGCCATCCCGAGACCGAAACGGTAAGGGAGATATGGGCCAGACTGGTGAAAGCAGCAGAGGGAGCCGCCTTAGGCACCGATACCAAAATGGAGTACGAGATTACAGGGGGAACCTATAATGTTCTGCCGAATGAGGTTCTCTCCAAATTGATGTACAACAACCTGCATGCAGTAGGGGGATTTACCTACACAGCTGAGGAAAAAGCCTTCGCCTCCAAAATCCAAACCTCTTTTACCGGGAGAAACATACCGCCTTTAGAATCAACGGCTGAAGTGGAGGATTTCAAGGTAGTGGAAAAAGGAGAAGGAGGCTCCACGGATGTGGGAGACGTCAGCTGGATTGTTCCCACTGCCGGCATGAGCGCCGCCACTTTCGTTCCGGGCTCTTCCGGGCACAGCTGGCAGAACGTGGCTGCCGCCGGCAGCAGCATTGGCGCGAAAGGCATGCTGATAGCGGCTAAAACAATCGCCCTTACCGCCTACGACATCTTCCGGAACCCTTCTGTTACCGCGGAGGCACGCACAGAACTGGCGGACAGAAGAGGGGACGACTTCAAGTACGAGGCCATGCTAGGGAGCCGGAAGCCTGCCCTGGACTACCGCAAATAACAATTCCATCTCATAAAATTTTAAATCAAACCGATATGAAAAAGAATTACTTCTTCACCTGTATGCTATCCTTGTTGCTGTTGGGCGCCTGCAAAACAGAAGACTACGATTGGGAGAACTGGAGCTATACCGCTGTTCCGCTGGTGACCGTAAACACGGCCAAGTCAGCTTTCCCAATTGTGTCCACTGCCAATACGGCGTATTTCAACTTGGCTGACCCGGACCTGGCGAACGAGGAGTTTGAGTATGTCCTGGACTGGGAGGGCTTTGAGAGAGAAGAGGTGAGCAGCATAGAAGTATACCTCAGTTTTGCCGGTGCCGAGGCGACACCGCCGGCTTACCCGGTCACCGTCTCTCAGCCCGGCGGCCTTTACCCAAGAGTACCCATGTTCCCGCTTCCGAGCCGTGTCGGGTCTTCCGACGTTTTATATACAACCGTAACGGAGTTTCCGGCCACCATCACGGCTACCGCAGCTGAAATGGCTGCGTTCACCGGAAAGGATCTTGCCACGGTGAAAAAGAACGATTACTTCATCTACAAATTCATTGTTAACCTCGCCGACGGGCGGCGCATTGTGGGGCTTCAGGAAAACGTGTGCGACGAAAGCCGTGGGGAGGTGGGAGATTGCCGTGTGGGTGTACGCTTCATGTAACAACGGCCCGGCGGTGCACGCGCTGGCTATACAGCCAGCCTTTCCTTAACAGTGACAGCTGCAAAAGCGGCGGTATTCCTGCGCTGAAGCGCGCAACTGGCTTAAACTCAATCCTGACATCAATTTACCTTTCTTAGATTAAATGAAACAGCGCACAATCACTCCTGCCACCACAAGCCGGAGCAGCAGCACCATCGGCGGTGCCCCGGCATCCGGATACGCTTTTTGCCTCCCCTACCTGATTGGCTTTGCCTCCCTGTTCCCCGGCACTTACGCGTCAGCACAGGTGGCTGCCGGCAAGGCTCACCAGGGTAAATTACAGGCTGCCGCCCCGTCACCGGAGGCAAGCATGATGCAGGCACTGAACTGGCGCCTGATCGGTCCTTACCGCGGCGGACGCGTTGTAACGGTGGTCGGGCATCCGAAGGAGAAACTTATTGCCTATATGGGAACCACGGGCGGCGGCGTCTGGAAAACAACCGATGCCGGGGAGTCCTGGCAGAACATTTCGGACGGGTTCTTCCACACCGGGTCTGTTGGGGCAATTGCCGTTTCGGAGTCAGACCCCGATGTGCTGTATGTGGGCATGGGGGAACACACGCTCCGCGGGAACACCATTAACGGGGACGGTGTCTACAAATCAACGGACGGCGGCAAAACCTGGACGCACCTGGGCCTGCAGGACACCTACCACATCGGCTCTGTGATCATTCATCCCACCAACCCGGACATTGTCTACGTCGCGGCCATCGGCCACGCCTTCGGCCCGAACAAAGAGCGGGGCGTGTTCCGCACGAAAGACGGCGGCAAAACCTGGAAGAAGGTGCTTTACAAAAGCCCGGATGTCGGCGCGATCGATATGACCATTGACCCCACAAACCCGGATATACTATATGCTTCCACCTTCGAGTTCCGGCGCCTGGACTGGGGCGTGCGAAGCTCCGGGCCTGGCGCGGGCATCTATAAAACCACAGACGGAGGGGACAGCTGGACAAATATCACCACAAATCCGGGGTTACCCACCGGGAAGAACCGGGGCCGGATCGGCCTTGCCCTTTCTCCGGCCAAACCGGAACGGGTGTGGGCTATTATTGAGGCGGAGAATAACCAGACGGGGGTATACAGGACAGACGACGCCGGGGCCACCTGGCAACTCGTGAGCCAGAACGCAGAGCTTCACCAGCGCCCCTGGTACTATCACCACATCACCGCAGACCCGAAAGACAGTGAAACCGTGTGGGTGATGAACATCGGTTTCTGGAAATCGTCTGACGGAGGCAAAAACTACACACGCGTCACGACGCCACACGGCGACAACCACGACCTATGGATTGACCCGAAAGACACGAACCACCTGGTGCAGGGCAACGACGGCGGCGCCGCTGTCTCCTTTAACGGGGGCA
>Ga0210040_10007118_pt1 | contig 13700 bp, 7 predicted proteins | sample CryGeyCG12114_NA_FD_185462 | JGI IMG/M metagenome (GOLD analysis project Ga0210040, IMG submission 185462) | Groundwater microbial communities from aquifer - Crystal Geyser CG19_WC_8/21/14_NA (SPAdes) (version 2) | ecosystem: Environmental > Aquatic > Deep subsurface > Groundwater | place: USA... | reverse complement strand
GAGTTCTAGGTTCTGTGCTGCAGGAGGCCAGGTCGAGGGATGATGGATCGTTGCACCGACCGCCGGTGTTTCAGATTCACACCAGACCCTCCTTGTCAGCTCGTACACACCCAGCGCCTGTACGGTACAGTAAGTGCATTCGAAATACAGAGTCACCTCTTTACCTTCACATATGTTGTAGAGGCAGACTATGAGGAGTAGATTGCTTATGTTTTTAGCTGGTTCAATGCGGTCTGCTGGTCAATGTAGCGGACAGCACAAAGACAGTGCAGGTGTAGGGTGGGAACCACGGGCGTATACAGTAGAACAGGAAGCATTCCACCCGTAGTGCTTATGGTGTCCATATCCAGTGTGACCAAAGCCTTGATCACGTCTTACGACGAACAGAAGGATGTTGAAGAAGGCCGGGACAGTACTTCGGCACTGGGATAGGTTGGTAGCAAACGCCAGCCTCACAAACACGACGCGCTTTCCCCAAGGGGAATTGGCGTACTCCCGGGGGACGTGAGTTTGGTCGAGTGCAGCAAGTAGACAAAGTTAAGGAGGACCTGGTGAAGCAAGCGAGCTAATCATTTTGGTGTGTGGCCCTGTTCTGGGGCTCAAGTCTAACCCCGTCCTCCTGGGTGAGAAACACACGACTGCACCTGCAACCAATCATCATTCTCGTTACTCGTCACTCCCGCCCCCCTACTGCACTGCACTGCTCTGCATTTCTATCATTCTGCACACTTACACTTCAACTTCGACTTCCGCTTCCTCGTTTTCTTCGGCTTCGACAGCTTCCGCTCACTGTATTTCACACGCTCTCTAGTGCCGAGACGGGCCATTGGAACCGCAATTAATACATGTCTTAATATCACCATCTCCTGATACTCTGCCGATAACACAATTCCCCAGTGCCTAATCCAATAATTGTTCGACCAAGTATCTGCCATCTCGATAAAGGCCCATACCAACGAGTCTCTTGATCAGGGCGACGACTGATCCGACGTCTCGAGCGCGATAAAGGCCCACACAAACGAGTCTCTTGATCAGGGCGACGACTGTTCCGACGTCTCGAGCGCACGAGAGCATTCGAGGTTGTCGAGCCCCCACCCACTCGATCTGGTCATCGTCGGTTGAACACCCGCCTCGTCTACTGTCACTGTGTGACCATCCGCATCATATTTCCTTCACTCAAGAGCTAGGAACATTTAATCCTATACAAGGCAGACCTGGTTGTCGCCTAGAAAGATCGGTGGGGCTCTTTTACTTGCGAAAGACTACCAATATCTACAATTCCATTAACAGCCATAATGGGCCCATCATCTCGAGCTGATGGCTCACTCAATCTGAACCTATCTGGCCTACCACCCGTCGCCGAGCCTAATGCACCATCTTCTACCAAATCACCCTTTAGTGGCACCAAGGCCAGCGCAGCGGCTTTAGGACAGCTGTCAAGAGGCGCCTCTGGCTCACCGCTGCACGAATCGGCGCAGCGCCTGTTCCCTAAGCGAACGAGAGAGCTTCAGACCCCAACTGGAACTAGCGGAAACATCTGGGGACCTCCTACAAGTGGTACCTCCACTCCATTGTTCGAGATACCAGAATCACCCAGCCAGGATGGCTTTCCTGACCTGGTGCCATTGACAGAAACCGGTATCAATAGTCCAGCTCGAAGAGGTCGTGCTGGTACCTTGCCTTCACGCATTTCTCCCACCGTGACCAACAGTGCTCCAAACATCGCTCTCCTGACCTCAAAAACCTCCCGACCAACTCCCTCGACCAGCCCCTTCCGACCTGGCTCAACTTCGGCTTCAGAAAAGGCTTTCAATAATGCACCTGCATCTGCCGGTACGTCAGCTCTGCTCTCCAGACTGCGTGCCGGCAGCATGCCGCAGCGTGCCAATATCTTCGGCGGTTCGACCTTCCTGACCGGACAATCACCCTTCTCCACCACCTGGAACAGCCGCGCCCGAGCAGCAACCTTGACGAGCATCAGTTCAGCTGAAGATCCTGCCTCGCCGTCCCAGACGGGTATAAGCAAGGAGGATCCCGGTGTCCGCACCCTCGACTACCTTGGCCTGGCAGAGACTCCGGCTTCAGACGATGTCAACCCTGCCTCTGCCGCCTTCTTGAAAAGCTTCAACAACAAAATGGCGAACAGATTTCGTTCCTTCTCCGTCAACACCGCAGCGAACAAGTACCCTGGTGCCTCGCAAGAGCTTGGCTCTCAGAACTTTCCCCCAACAGCGAGTGGGACCATGACACCTTCTGCAGCTGCAGCCCTCGAAGCCGAGTATGAAGCTATTCAAGAAAGAGTCAGGTTGCATAATAAGGCTGTGCAAGATTTTGCTCTGAATGCTACTGCAGCCCGCCCGCGAGCTCGAACTGCTGGCCTCGTTGACACGCCGCAGAGATCCGCCATGCGCCGTTTTGCGCCACATTTGATCCCCGAGGCAGGCGTGGAGACTATGCAAGCAACGATGGCTGCCGCGGACGGGTCGGACGCTGATCTAGCAGCTGCTCTGTATAACCTCAAAATGAACGAGCAGAGTTACAACATGGCAATGCAGGATCAGGGGCAGAATACCTTTGACTACACTGATGAAGCACATTCCCAGGCTTCACGATCTCTATGGATTGGAAGCATTCCAACTTCAACAACAGTCTCAACGCTAGACACGATCTTTTCAAACTATGGCCCGATTGAGTCAACCAGAGTCTTGACGCACAAAAACTGCGGTTTCGTTAATTTCGAGAACACGCAAGATGCTGTGCGAGCGCGGCAGATGCTGAACGGAAAAGAGATCTTCCCAGGTGGTGGTCCGGTGAGGATTGGTTTTGCCAAAGCTCCCTCGAGCAGTGTGACTCCTATCCCTGGTGCGCTTTCGCAGTCTCCCATGCCTGCTGCTGGTCAAGGTAGTGACATGGCGGCTCAAGTCGGACAAGGAGCTGGTTTTGGCTCGGCCTCAGCATCCACAGCACGACTCTCCGATGTCCAAAACGAGGTCTTGGACATTGTGAAGGAGTTTGGTGCGCAGCCGAATGACATGAGCTCACTCTCGACAGCTATCACAAATGCGATCAACTACGACAGTCTGCAGAGAGAAATCCCACCTATCGGAGAGGCCACAGTCAACCGAATGTTCGATGCTCCAAGACTGCGAGACATTCGAAAGCGCATCGACAATGGCCAATGCGCCATCCAAGAGGTCGAGCAAATTGCACTTGAGATGCTACCAGAGATTTCAGAGCTCTCTTCGGACTATTTAGGCAACACCGTTGTGCAGAAGTTGTTCGAATATTGCTCCGAGGAGATCAAAGAACAGATGCTGATGTGTATTGCACCGCATCTTGCTGAGGTTGGCATCCACAAAAATGGTACCTGGGCAGCCCAAAAGATTCTTGATGTGTGTCGGACCGAAGCCCAGATTTCTATCATAATCGAACATCTACGACCTTACACCATTCCCCTGTTCCTGGATCAATTTGGCAATTACGTTCTGCAGTGCTGCTTGAGGTTTGGAATCGCCTACAACGGCTTCATCTTCGAGACAATGCTAAGTCGACTCTGGGAGATAGCGCAAGGCCGGTTTGGCGCCCGCGCAATGCGAGCTTGTCTCGAGTCTCATCATGCCTCCAAAGACCAACAGCGACTGCTTGCGGCCGTCATTGCCCTGAACAGTGTTCAGCTCGCAACCAACACAAACGGTGCTCTGCTACTGACTTGGCTGCTGGATACATGCACCTTTCCGAACAGACGTTCTGTCCTGGCACCGCGCCTCATTCCTCATCTAGTGCAGTTGTGCACGCACAAGGTGGCCTACTTGACTGTGCTGAAAGTGGTCAACCAACGCAATGAGCCAGATGCTCGTGAAGTCATTCTCAAGGCACTATTCTTTAGCTCTGGTGATACAGTGCTTGAGCAGATTCTCAGTGACCAGAGCTCGGGCGTGACATTCGTGTTCAAGGTCTTGACTTCACCATTCCTGGATGAGAGCATGAGAGCGGACGTCATCCGTAATGTTTCTGATGTCCTTGTGCGGATCAAAGCCCAGCCAAACCAAGGGTACAAGCGGTTGATGGATGAAGTCGGGTTATCCTCTCGATCATCTCAAATGAGTTCGGGCTACGGACATAGCCACCCAGGATCGAGACCGATGTCTCAAGCAGGGAGCAACCAATTCAACAGCTACATGACGGGCATGAATGGCATGGACAATGGTATGACTCCCGTCCGCACGAACTCATCGGATTCGTATGGATATCCAACCTACGGCGTGAACGGTTACCAAGGACAACAACAAGGATACGGGACAATGCCATATCAACAGCAGATGAATCCGCAAGCACAATTCCAAAGCTACAACAGCCCGGGACCGCGAAATCACAGTGCTTTTGTGAGCAATGGCTTCTCGGGATACAACACTCCGCCACCGACAGTTGACTTCCGCATGCAAAATCAGTCTGCATCCCCGGTCCCATATCAGTCGCAGATGAGCCCGATGACGAACAATGGACAATATGCGCAGGCGTATAATCAGCAAAGCATGCAAAGCAATACATATGGGTATGGATCGAATGGTGTACAACAGCAGATGTACGGATATAGCCCGCAGATGCAGCAAGTACACACAGGGGGTAGAGGGAGAAGGGTACGTCTTTGATGCGATCGATCAATCGCAGAACATTACTAACCTGATTGCAGAGGTGATGCTTTACATGTTCGATTTGAATTCGGACAAGATACAGTAGATGTCGCTTGTTCACGTTACGACCAGCAACTTTAACGACTTCGCATAGCGTGTGTTCTTATGATTCGATTTCTGGTATTTCGCCATACTCGGGCGAGCTATGGATGTGACTTGTAGAGAGTGCCCGGAGACTAGGGCGGCTAGGTATCTTGGTTGCATAGAATGTGCTTACCGACAACGCTGGACAGCTTCAGCACATCGATGCCATGAACAAGTGTGTCTGGATTCTCTTTGGCGAAATGGTGTAATCTGCGCTTGAACAGCTGGCAGGATTCGGAGAATAGATGTATGCAGAAGAAACTTGTCTCACGACCAGAAATTTTCCTACAATATATTGATTACTGCCCTCTTTCTCTTGCAAGTCGACGTTGGCAAGGGCCCAGCTGTCCAGGCTGTGCTCAGTCATGCCAAGCCGGGGCGGGGTGCATGAATCGCGCTTGCCGGGAATGGCAGCCGATGAATGTGCAGCATGACTTCGTCCTTGGCCTCGTGCTGCCAAACATTACTCGACAAAAGGTAGACTGACTCGTGTACCTGCCTGATTATCGACCGGTGCATCGGGCCTCTTTTGTAGCCATGGACAGTCTCCCGTTTGATCTTGACGATCTACATGAGGATGGCACGCCGTCCAATGCGAGCAAGAAGAGGAAAACGGCAGGGGCGAGTGGTAGAGGGGTTGGAGCGAGTGGCCGGGGTGTTGCGACGCTCACGCCAGAACAACTCGAGAAGAAGCGGGCAAATGATCGCGAAGCTCAACGAGCCATCAGAGAGCGCACCAAGGACAAGATAGAGTCTCTCGAGCGCGAAATCCGCGACTTGACTTCACAACAACCATATCAAGAGCTGCAGTCTATCATCCGTCAGAGAGACGCCGTGCTGGCCGAGAACGATGACATCCGCAGACGATTGACTTCGGTTATAACCATCCTACAACCTCTCCTCGCTGCTCAAGCCCTCCCAGGGGAGAACGAGAACGAGAACGGCAATACAAACACTGGCAGCAACAGCCATAGCAGCAACATACACCCCAGTCTGTCACGGTCTGATCCCATAGCAGACCTGGCACAAGCTGCTCAGCACAATGTTCAGGCTGTGCTCAGTCAGCCGAACAATGTCACTACCTTCCAGCCTGACCAGTACACCGCTGCCCATAGATCGGTCCCTCCTCAAGTCGGAACTTTGTCACCGACAGTGGCAGCCCAGAGCAGGTACTCGAGCCCATACCACTCCTCCGAGCAAGATCCTACATCAGATGCACAATCATGCGTCAACCAGCGGTTAGCCTTGGACAACCAGAGGGAGACCATGCAGCGGAGCCACGAGCTATCGGAGAATGGCCCGGTGCTGAAGTTCCACTTCCTCATAGGATCCCCTTCATCAAGCAGGAACAACCTCGTTCCACCCACATCCAACTGGCGCGATTCTCCTCAAAATCGATCTTTATACCCCTCCTTCAGCGATGGACAGAACCAGAGTGAGACATATCCATGGAGCATGCTGCCTAAGAACTGCCTACCCACCTGCGAGCTAGATCGCCTTCTTCTCGCGTTCCAGCGAGATAGGCGAGAGAACACAAGCTACGCCTCTGCTTCGGGCCAAACACATTCCCACACCTCGCCTGCCTACCCATCCATCTCGAATCTACTAAATCCAACCGACACCACAAGTTCCTCTGACAAACCCTTCCCCAGTCTCGGCCGACATGATCCGTCTAAGCTTTCTGCCTTTCACAAACCACCCGACCGTCTGAGCACTCTAATGACAAACATAATTTCCCTATTCCACAACATCTCCAACCTCCCCGAGCGAGTCGCCATAGTATTCATCATGTTCATCTACATGCGCTGGCAAATCTATCCTACTCAAGAGAATTACGACTGTCTTCCTGAATGGTTAACCCCTAGTCCTTCTCAACTCTTCACATCGCACCCTGCCTGGATCGATTACCTCCCATTTCGACGTCTGAGAGACAAGCTGGTGCACAACTACACTCATTACCCATTCGAGAAGTGGTCCGGCCCTTTCACTTCCGGACTAAGCGTCAACTGGCCATACGAAGCACTCGACTGCCTCATCAGCACCGGCGACTCTGAAGAACCAAAAATCAACCCCGTATTCGAACGCCACATCTACCGCCTTGAAAACTGGACACTGGGCCCTATGTTCGCCGCTGCTTTTCCTGCTTTAGCCGATATGGTCCACGTGAAAGACAGAGGCAACTCGAGCATGAACATGAGCATTCCTCTTGACCATAGCCAGATACCGCAAGGTTTAGCGAGTATAGGTGCAGACATGGGATTACCGATGCATCAGGGTGCGCAGGGGCAGCAGCAACGGCTAGATCAGGTTGCCGCTGGGTCTGGCAATGGCGGATAGGAAGCGCAAGAGGGGTGAGAGGAGGAGATGAATGACAATCGTCAATGGGTCTGAGTCTCAACAGCAGTGCTCAAAAGAACGGGCCAGGCATCACTGGCCCCAAGCGTAATCGAGCCTCGATCCTACATCCAACATGGACGCGCTGACACACTGAGCGGCCAAATGGTGCCAGGAGCGCCGACTACCAGCCGCTGTAGTCGAGCCCGTCCATGACCCCAACAAATCGTGGCAGTGCAATAGAAATACCGCATACACTCAAGGACAAGAAGACACTGGGACGCAGGGAAGCGGTGATCATGCTAGATATGAAGCACGGCCTGCACAACGAGGTAGACGTAACCCATCGAGGGAGGGCAAGGTTCGAATGACGACGCGACTCGGAAGGTGCGGATAGGAAGTCGTCAACAACAGCTAAAGGAAGGCACGACCTGGTCTCATCAGAGAAGGCAGGTGCGGCGCCGGGCCTGAGGCGCGTTGGCAAAACAGATTAGTTCGCCGCAGTTATACTCATGCTTCGCCCTAGAATCTCAGGCGCAAGAACGCCTAGTAGATGCGCCTAAACGTTTGTTAAAGCACTTCTTGAGACGGTAGCTACAATCTAACCAGGTGTTGACCGCCTAACGACACACAAGCACAACTGCGATCGAGTCGTCAGTACTGTTCTGTCACCACGCCCTCTTTATGAATCAGTGGCGGAGGGGATGGAATGGAACGGACACAGTAACTTCCATTAGCCACCATGATCGTACCGACGGACTCAGAACGGTGGGTGCAGCAGCATAGTTGGTAGATGCGAAACAATGAATCTTGGGACTTGGGACTTGAGACGATTGAATGGAATGGAATGGAATGGGCAGCTCGGTCAAAAATGTATCTTCTATTGATTGATTGCTCTTTACAGCATTCATTGTAGTTGCGCTTCGATCAGGGAGGGCATTTCCAATCTCTTGCGTCCTGCCGCTGCTGCTGGCGCCAACGAGACGAGCTTCGCGGTATAAACAGCTAGGTAGCTGAGTGAAGATCTACTGTACAGCGTTCTGATTCGCGGCTTGTCCTGCGCAAGCCTGTGCTTTTTTCCCCTGTCTCTGTTATCATGACTTTCCAGTTTGTGCGCTGTGCAATGCACTTTCCCCAACGCCGTGCTATGTCATGGATCGTATCATTCCTCTTTCGAACACATGACCTGCGAACACCTTGAGTGATTCAGCGCCATTTTTTTGGCTTAGTCAGACAGTTCGTCGATCTCGATATCTCCTCCGTCTAATATGGGATCACTAAAGACTATCTTTGTGTCGTTGTCGACGTTGTGATGGTCGAAGGTGTCGTCGAGGTCATGTCGCTCGTTGGCTAGGGTCTTGGGTGTAGAGTGCCCGTTGATTTTGCCGTTGACCAACAACTCTGCGTCTCCGGTCTGGACCAGTGCTGATACTGGAGTTTTTCCGTGAATGCCGTTGCCAGCTGGAAGTGACGGGGCTGCTGGACTGAGCGACACAAATGTCGGCATGAGCGGAACTTTCATTGCACCACCTGTGCCGTTGATGGCAGCGGTTGTGCTCTTTATCAGGGGTGTGTGGCCGGACATCTTCATGGGCGGCATTAGTGGCACATCATCCCCTAGGAGGTCGATGTGCTGACCTGTTGAGTCGGACGATCGAGGTTTCTGTAGGGCAGGAACGAACTCAGCAGCCTGCGCACTGAGTCTTCGAGGCCGGGTTCGTTCGTCACTGGCGTCCTTCTGAACCAGAACAGGAGGCCCACCCATCTCTTCTTCTTCGTCGTCGTCGTCGAATTCAACCTGGATTGTCCTCTTAGCATGCGTGATCTTTCGCTTACCGAAGCCGTTAGATGACTGCTCCAAAGTGTCTTCGTCTTCTGCGCCACCGCGGAGCACTCGCTTGATTGAATTGGGCAGAATTGGTCTCCTTGGAGAATGGTTTCGTGCCCAGACTGCAGCAGATTTCGTTGATACGGCTTGGGCCCCGGCTTGAAAGTCCGGCGGAGTGATGGTGACACCCGTATCCCAGTGAGCATATTTGCAGCTTTCATCAGAGTGTTTGCATCGGCCTGTCGTGATCCAAAACCAGCAGGTGATCTGCTGCTTTTCTCGAGGTGCAGCGCTCATATCGTGGTGTGCGTACTTGCATTCATCTTCGGAATGCTCACAGTGACCATTCTTCCAGTAGAAGCATGTCTCTGCCTTTTTGCTCGGTCTCGCGGTGGTAGCGGAATCGAGCTTGTGGGATCCTCCTGAAGAAGCAGGTAGCGAGGCCAGGGGTCGGTTTATGAGCTCGTTGTTGGTAGCTGATTCTGTGGTAGTCTGTTGCACTGGTCTGTCGCCGAAGATCTTGTCAATGTCGACCGCGATGAGATCGTTGGCTCCTAGCGCTGTGTGGAGGGAGACGTCGTCGTGTGCGTGAATCTTCCCACCAGCCAAACCGTTCGAGGAATCTTCTGAGCGCAGTTCTGCTTCATTGTCAACGACCGACCGAGCGTCCTTCATGCCCGCTCCGCTAAAGCTGGATATTCGCGTCGGTGGTATGCCTGTTACCCAACCGTGATCTGTGTTCGGTGCGCCAGCAGTAGACTTGTTATTAAAGGCGGTGTCACTTATCGGCGAGTCCACATCAGCACCGCTGTCTTTGTGATCTGCTTGAACCTCAGGTGGAGTGGTCAGCTCTGCCAATAGAGGATCAGGCAAATGCTGTGAAAGCTTGCTGGACCCGAGATTAAGCTCAGAAATGTCCGGCAGCTGCACTCTACCATTTTCTTGGGCATCAATCATCATGTCTGTACGTTGCTCGACGACCTGACCATTCTCCACAATTGCAGTGGTCTTCCGCGGCTTCGAGTCGTCCGCATGGACCGCAATTTTGACCAAGGTCTCTTGTAGCAACCAAGGAAAGCTGATGAATGGCATTGGTGCTGCCTCCTCGATACTATCTTCTGGTTTGGTCTTGGCTTCCACTATCGCAAGCTCTAACTGATACTGAGTCAGCTTGTATGCAGCAACTGCGATTGGCGCCAAATGCTCGAAGTCTCTGGCACCAGCGACCTCACATAATACTTCGTAGTATTGCTCTTTGAGACTTTTGGAGAGATGTCCAACCTCTTCGTGGAATTTATAGTCCTGAGATTTCTTGCTGTGATCCAAGACAAATGTGCTCCATAACTCGAATTCTGTTTGAATGCTGTGCTGACTCAAGATACGGTTAAGCGAACTGTCATAGTCACGCTTGATTGCTTTGAGACTCTCGAGCAGTTCTTTCGATGTATCACACGCATTCACGATCCGCTCATCGAAGCTTAGACCGTAGTCGGGCGAGAACTTGACCTTCTCCACAGAATCGTAAAGCTGACCTAGCACTTTGGTAGATCTATAAGACCTACCTTTCTTTTCCATAAAATGCGGCCATCGGTCTCGCTCCAGCCGGGGCTCTAGCTTCGCTGCCACACCAGTCTTGGGGTAATCGACAGCTCTTGAATGAAGCCAAACCAGCTCATGGCATATTTCATTCTTGACACCATCTTCGAGAGCATCGGCAGCTCCAAGATGAGCATGGGCTATCTTGCCTAGCGCGTCGAATCTCAAGTAGTCGTGGAAGAAGTCAATAAGATTGGTCGTGGTGATTTCGCTGGAAACCTCTTTTGGCTTATCCGGTGTATAGTGAAATGGTTCCTCGTTCCAGATTCTCGGTATGAGGTTCTTATCCCAGATGACTAGATAGTCATCTCCATCAAGGTCGCCACCAGAGCACATGCTGGGCAGGTCTCTGTCCCCCGTTTGTGGCATGACCACAACATTGCACATGTGGTTCAGTGCTGATACGTTGCGCGCTCGAACAACACGAATATCGCCTTCATGGAGGGAGGGGTTCCGAGCCAGAATACAGACGCCTTCAATGACTTTGCGTTGGCCTGTGTACATGTCTTCGATCTGAATGAAGATCTCTGGTAACCGGTCCAAGTACGCCGGATCTTGCTTGATTGCTTCGAAATCACCAGTTGGACATGTACTCGTATGACCCCGCAGGCTGGCCGTCTCGTCAACGCATCCGAGCACGAACGCTCCCTGTCCCACCGGAATTTTGGCTTTCTCTTTCAGATACTTGAGCGACCAGGCTCGCCACAAGTGTAGTAGCGCGGAGACGAAAGGCTCCTGGGCCGCTCGAAAGCCGGCGTCGACCAACTCACATATGCTCAACGTCATCATGTTTGGGTCGACGTTGCTTCGCAAGGCTTTTGACGCCGCTCCATCGTCATACATTGCTTGCTCAAGAGCATCAATCGTTTCTTGTTGCATGCGTTGGAAAACGGCGTTAGGCACACCAAGCTGAGAGAGGCAGATAATAATCTGACGGTTGAGATAAGGCTGCCAGTATTCCGCCCATCTGATGATCTCCAGCTCACCGGACAAGGAGTTGAATTTGAATTGACTGTCACGGATCTGGATTCCGATGCCAGGAACGTCCTTAGATACGGCCAGTACACCCTTGCAACCACCGAGGCGAAACTGGAAGAGGCAAGGAGCCTTGCCTTTGAGTTTGAGCTCGTTGCTGACTAGATGAGCCGCTACCTCGGAGATCTTGCCAACCCCGTCTGTGAAATTGTACCCATTCCGCTTGATGTCCGGAATTAGAGTCTTCTCTTCAATTCTCTGCATAGAGGGCAGGCGAACCGGCCTTGTTGTCGAGAAACATTGACCCATTCGGGCCGCTTTCTTTGCCACGACCGTCTCCTTGAATGACCCCATCTCTTTACGTATGGTGTCGGCGTTCATACCAGCGGAGGCCGCTACAAAGTAAGCACCATGTTCGCGTAGTTGCGAGTTGCCCCAAGCAAGGAAATCATACGTGATGTCCCCGAGCTTGATACCGTTCCTCAGGGCTCGTCTGACACGATCGAAAATCATGATCATTTTATTGTTAGGTGATGCGTACAACCTCGTCTGTCCTCGATAGTTGTCGTCTTCGAATCGCACTCTTAGGAATCTGTTCACCTGTGACCTGTGTTTGCGTATTATTCGATTGGTTATCTCAACGCTAGGTGTATGGAACAAGACGCCAGTGGCAGTAATGGTCGCAGAGTGAATCTCAACACAGTTTTCAGGTAAGCGCTTTGCACGCACAGGCTTTGAGTACTGTATATCAGTGAAGATAGACATAGGATCGAATATGCGCTTTCGGTTCGTGGCAATATATACTAAAGCTTGTCTAGCTTGAGCTTCATCCCATTCCGTGAGCTGTTCCAAGAAAGCAGGTGTGATAGAGTACTCACTGAGCCAGCCGTGGGACAGACATACTTCGAGCTGGTACCTCAAGGGGAAAGATAGTTGTACACGAGAAAGCTCCTGATCTAGCGTTCTGCGACCCTCATCGTCATAAGTGCCATTGATGAGACGCCAGGTAGCCTTTTCAAGACCAGGCTCTGCCAGGATAACCTTGAAAGACTTGCCATCTCTGACCGTGACGTTCCAGTCGCGCAAAGCGTTCAGCAGTTGCTCCGATGTTTTGTTGTTCGCAGCGTCACGCGTCATATGGAACCGAAATGTAGTCCACCTGAAGACATTGACAGTGTTCAGATGTTTAGGCAGCGCCACGGGATTGCTGTTCAGTTCCTTGTAGGTCGGCGTGTAGGTCACCAAGTCGGTCTGTCGAGCCCATGTATCCTCGATCTTCCACATGCGGGCATCTGTGCTGTGGGAATTTGCAATAGCTTCCACTAATTGCTTTGAATACCACGGTGGCTTTGACAGGTGGAGCACCAAACTGTTGTCGTCCAGGCGCCACATACCTAATTCGTCGTCTAGAGCAACTAGGAAGCGAAACTTCCGTGCCTTTGATCCATTCTTTGACGTTTGGACGAATGGGAAGTGGACTTCAATTTCCTTCTTACGAAGGTCGAGCACAAGTCGTGGGCTGTTGTCGTTGACTTGAGGACAAGTCGCCATAACCGTCATGAGCTCAGGACCCGACAGTACGCCAAAGTCCAGGCGGCTTCCAATGATTTCCTGCTTTTGCTCGTACTTCACGTCCTTGTTGACCGGGCTGGGAATGGGATGGTCCACCATCTGGCTGCGTGCCAGTATAGCACGAACAGTATACTGTGCATGTGGCGTTTCGAATGGAACATCTCTGCTCCAGAAAGCTCTTGGAGGTACAGGCTGATAGTCGATCTCTGCGACGCTCGATCTATCACCTTGTCGCGTTTCGTGGATGAGAATTCGAACAAGGTTTCCATACTGGCAGAAGTTATCGTAGATCAGGCGCGTTGAGGTATTTGGCGGTAGATTAGTAACTCGAAGTCTCAATGACGACCATGTCTGCCAATATGAATTCTGTTGATTCAACTGATTCCGGGCTTGCGGCACACTGTTGAAGAAATGTTCCGGGGCCAATGCAGGGGAGTCGGTCGTGAGCGAGTTACTTGCCATCTTGGCAGTGCTTCACGCTCCTCAGCGTCATGGAGGATAGTGTATCGATGGAGGATGGATCTGACGCTGGTCAACAGCAAGCTTTTATTACAAATGATGCGGTTTGTTTGCTGGGATGCGTTTGTCTGAAAGGTGGAAGCAATTGAACAAAGATATCA
>Ga0210040_10007117_pt1 | contig 13701 bp, 12 predicted proteins | sample CryGeyCG12114_NA_FD_185462 | JGI IMG/M metagenome (GOLD analysis project Ga0210040, IMG submission 185462) | Groundwater microbial communities from aquifer - Crystal Geyser CG19_WC_8/21/14_NA (SPAdes) (version 2) | ecosystem: Environmental > Aquatic > Deep subsurface > Groundwater | place: USA... | reverse complement strand
TATAAAATGGATTATTGATCCAATTGACGGAACTGTAAATTTCGCTAATGGCATTCCTATTTGTTGTGTTAGCATAGGTGTTGAGCAGGATGGGCAAATGATTATGGGAGCAGTTTATAATCCTATAATAAATGAGTTTTTCTTTGCAGAAAAAGGTATGGGCGCAACATTAAATGACAAAATAATAAGAGTTAGCGATAAAAACGATTTATTAAGAAGCTGTCTTGTTACAGGTTTTCCGTACTCTTATCTCGATGCACCTAATGGACCACTGCAGGTTTTTGAAAAATTAATACGCCAGAATATTCCTGTGAGAAGATTGGGAAGTGCAGCAATAGATCTTTGCTGGGTAGCTGCAGGAAGATTTGACGGATTTTATGAGCATAATTTAAAAGCGTGGGATAGTGCAGCAGGTTTTTTAATAGTGGAAGAAGCAGGAGGAATAGTTACTGATTTTAAAGGCGACCGTTATTCGCTTTATCAGCCACATATAATAGCAACAAATGGTAGAATTCACGAAGATGTTCTTTTGGCTGTAAATGGAAAATGGAATCCTAATAAACAGTAAAAGTTAGCAATACATCACTTATTTATGAATAACAGGACAGAAATATCTTCTCTTGGAGAATTTGGACTTATTGAACACCTAACTAAGAATTTTGAAATTCAGAATGCTTCCACTATTGTGAGTATAGGTGACGATGCTGCAGTAATAGATCACTTCGGAAAGCAAACAGTCATCACTTCTGATATGCTTATCGAAGGTATTCACTTTGATCTTATGTATACTCCGCTTAAGCATCTTGGCTATAAAAGCGTAATTGTAAATCTCAGTGATGTATATGCTATGAATGCTACTCCAACTCATATAACCCTGAATATTGCATTTAGTAATCGGTTCAGTTTAGAAGCACTTGATGAGTTTTATGAAGGAGTATATGCTGCCTGTGAAAAGTATAATGTTGATCTTATTGGTGGTGATACATCCTCATCTCAAAAAGGTTTTATCATCAGTGTTACAGCACTTGGAGAAATAACACCTGAAAAGATTGTAAAAAGAAGCGGCGCTAAAAAAGGAGATCTGGTTTGTGTAAGCGGCGATTTGGGAGCTTCTTTTTTAGGTTTGACATTACTTGAGAGAGAAAAAAAGATTTTTCTTGAGCATCCTGAAATTCAACCTGATCTTGAAAATGAAGAATATATTGTAGGAAGATTACTAAAACCAGAAGCCAGAAAAGAAATTATAGATTTTTTTGCAAAAGAAGATATTCTACCCACGAGTATGATGGATGTAAGTGATGGCCTGAGCAGTGAAATACTTCATATCTGTAAACAAAGTAATGTTGGATGTATTGTGTACGAAGATAAAATACCTGTTAACGAAATGGCAAAGCAGTATGCATACAAGCTTGAATTAGACCCTACTGCCTGTGCTTTGAGTGGCGGTGAAGATTATGAACTTGTTTTTACGTTGCCCCAGCAGGATTATGAAAAAGTTGTTTTGAATGAACAGATAGCCGTAATCGGTTATATTACAGACATTGAAGAAGGCATACACATTGTTACAAAAGGAGGCAGTACTCATAAACTTACTGCCCAGGGTTGGAATGCTTTCACTTAAAGTATATATTCTATTAATCAAACAGAGGTTTAAATTATCTTTCTATTTTCATTAAAGCAATAAATGTTTAAGGTATTAGTATATTGCATTAGTGAAAAAGAACTGGTACTTTTTGATACTGCTGCTTACATGCATTTCCTGTAACATAGTTAAAAAAAGTGCTTATAATCCTATAAAAAAATTCAGTCCTTTAGAACTGAAAGAAGATTTTTCCATTTTACATAAAGCTCTTAAGGCCAATCATCCCAGCTTATACTGGTATTCTCCGGCAGATTCTGTAGATAATTTTTTTACCGCTACGTACCAATCTTTTAACGATTCTCTTACCGAGCAGCAGTTTAGAAAAAAAGTTTCATGGGTTATTAATAAGATCCATGATGGACATTCAGTTGTAAGATCATCAAAAGATTATGCAAAATATTATAGCAGACAAAAAACAAAATCATTCCCGCTTCTTTTAAAAGTCTGGAGGGATAGTGCTGTTGTTATAACTAATCTTTTAAAAGACGATACTATTATAAAGCGAGGAACAATCATTACCAGGATTAATGAAGTACCTGTTGCACAACTTGTTGATAGTATGTGTAACCTTATCAGCGGTGATGGTTATTCACACGTTTTTCAGCACCAAGCAATTAGTTTTAATTTCCCTGCATTTTATCGAAATAGTTATGGTCTTGACAGTAATTATGCAATACAATACGTAGACTCTGACGGCCAATTAAAAGAAAGAGTTTATAAGAATTATCAAAACTTGCCGGATTCATTCAATACCAAACTTCAGCCATTACCAGGTTTTTTAACAAGAAAACAATTTCATAGGTTTAAATTATCAGCTGACAGAAAAATGGAGGTTGATACTGCATTAAATACAGCAGTTATGTCTGTAAATACTTTTAGCAAAGGAAAACTTATTCATTTTTTTCATAAAAGTTTTAAAGAAATAAGACAGCAACATATTGAAAATGTTGTGCTGGATTTACGGTTAAATAGTGGTGGAAGTGTAATGGCTTGTACAAGACTTTCGCAGTATCTTGTTGATAAGCCTTTTCGTGTATCAGATACAGTGGCAGCCTTTAACAGGTCTTTTCGCTATAAAAAGTACATTAAGCCATGGTTTATTTATTGGCTTAGTATGAATATTTCAGGAAGACGAATGGATGACGGGAGAATACACTTTCGTTATTTTGAAAAGCATCTTTTCAGACCTAAAAATAAAAATCACTTTAAAGGTAATATTTATGTTCTTACAGGTGGTTATACTTTTTCTGCAGCAACATTAGTATGCAGCAATTTAAAAGGTCAGCAAAACGTAACAATTGTAGGAGAAGAAACAGGCGGAGGAGCGTATGGCAATTCTGCAATGTTGTTAACAATACTGGTTTTACCTAATACAAGGTTAAGAATTTCGTTACCACTTTTTAGAATGGTTTTAAATGCAAAACGTTTAAAAAACGGACGAGGTGTTTTACCTGATGTCGAAGTGAACCCTTCTTCTGATGCTATAAAAAATGGCATAGACGCAAAACTTGAAAAAGCTATGGAACTCATAGAAGCATCAAAATAATGTTCAATTTATAAAAAAATAAAAGCTTCTTAATCAACAATTAAAAAGCTTTTAAATATTTTAAAAGTTTATCGATTTTCATCTATATCATTTATTCTGTTCTTTTGCGATGGCACTCTTTCAAGCTTATCCTCCCATTCGCTGCTTTGCTCACTAATGCCTTCTTTTATATCTATTACGCCCTGTTCAACTCTTTGGCCAATATTACTGGTATTGCTGGGATCAACAGGAGCCTGATTTTCTTCAGGTTTATCAGGATTTGTAATGTTAGGATCGATTCCATGAATTTTATTCATTCCTGTATTTTTTATATTTTGTTTAATTCTACGAGTTTTGCTTCGTTATTTATCAGTGCATCTATTTCTGCAGGCGTTTCAAGAACCTCTAAACCAAATTTTTCTGTAAAAAATAACTCAGTTACAATTTTACCATCTTCCGAATGCTTAGCGTAATAATATAAAATGTTATGAGTATTTACATGTACCGTCGTTCCTGCAAGGTTTAATTTAATGATTGTTGGTTTCATTTTTTAAAATTTATTAGAAATTAATATAAACAATCAGGCCAAAGGTTATTATTACACCTGTGCTATTTTACAATGTTAATCATTATTTAGCTTAAACCCAATTTGTTATCTTTGATAGAAGTGTTTCTAACGTACATAAATTCTATCAATTTATACTATTTTGACTTTTAAAGATTTTAATTTTGATGATCGGTTATTTGCCGGTATTGAGGCAAATGGGTATGAGACTCCTACACCTGTACAGGAAAAGGTAATTCCACTGATTTTGCAGGGAAAAGATTTGATTGCTTCGGCACAAACAGGTACTGGCAAGACAGCTGCTTTTCTTCTTCCTGTAATTGATAAAATATTAAATTCACCAGAATCAGATCACATAAATGCTTTAATTATTGTTCCTACCAGGGAGTTAGCTGTACAAATAGCACAGAACCTTGAAGGTCTTTCCTATTTTACGTCAGTAAGTTCATTGGCAGTATATGGCGGTGGAGATGGGGCTTCTTTTGTGCAGGAAAGACAGGCATTATCAAAAGGTGCTGAAATCGTTGTATGTACACCTGGAAGATTGATTGGTCATCTGAATATGGGATATGTAAAGTTGCAGCAGTTGCAGTATCTTATATTAGATGAGGCAGACAGAATGCTTGATATGGGTTTTAGTGATGATATCATGAAGATTATTTCATTTCTGCCTGCTAATAGACAAACTTTACTTTTTTCTGCAACAATGCCTCCCCGAATAAGAGAACTGGCAAAAAAAATACTTAAAAAACCTGAAGAAATATCCATATCACTTTCAAAACCACCGGAAAAGATTACCCAGGAAGCTTTTGTTGTATACGACAATCAAAAAGCTGCTTTAATAAAGTATCTTTTAAAATTGAAGGATTATGGCTCTGTTATAATCTTTTGCTCCAAAAAGCATACTGTAAAAGAACTTTCAACTGAGTTAAAGAAAGCCGGGTTTTCAGTTGATGAAATTCATTCAGATTTAGAACAAGGTATAAGAGAACAGGTTTTAGCTGCATTTGTAAATAAAAGACTACGTATACTTGTAGCTACAGATATATTATCACGTGGTATTCACATTGATAATATTGATTTGGTTATCAACTTTGATGTTCCTAATGATGGTGAGGATTATGTTCATCGGATTGGCCGAACAGCGAGGTCAGAAAAGTATGGAACTGCTTTTACATTGGTAAGTGAAAAGGAGCAAAAAAAGTTCTCTTCTATTGAGAAACTTATAGGAAAGTCTGTTTCAAAAGCAATAGTTCCAGAGGAGTTTGGTGAAACTCCAGTATATAATCCTCAATTAAACAGGAATGGCAAGCGAAAATTTAATTATTCAAAAAGAAGCAATTAATATTTTTATATATCAATTGCTTCTTTAATTACCTTCCCATATATACCATTAGTATTTGAACATCACTAGGATTAACGCCACTTATTCTACTTGCTTGTCCTAAAGTTCTTGGACGTATTTTATTAAATTTTTGCCTTGCCTCGTTTGATAGAGATATAATTTTTTCATAGTTAAAGCTGTTTGGAATAGTTAACTCTTCCAGCTGACTCATTTTTTCAACTAATTCTTTTTCTTTGTTTATATAAGTCTCATACTTTATCTGGATTTCTCCCTGCTCAATTATATCAGCAGAAAACTTGCTGATAATTTTTGATAATTTAGGAGAATGTTTGATCATTTCTTTCAATTCTACATTTGGCCTTAATAATAACTGTGAAAGTTTTTGCTTTTGATGTATGGGGGCAGAAGATATTTGTTCAAGATAAGAATTTATTTCTTCAGGTTCCACTGGGTACTCTTTCATTGCAGCTTTAATTTCTTCGACTCCTTCCCTTTTCTCTCTTACTTTTTCCATTCTTTTTTGTGAAGCCAACCCGAGTTTATAACTCATTTGCGTAAGTCTTAAATCTGCATTGTCTTGTCTTAGCAAAGTTCGGTACTCTGCTCTGCTGGTAAACATCCTGTATGGTTCATCAGTTCCTTTACTTATCAAGTCATCAATTAATACTCCAATGTAGGCTTCGCTTCTGTTTAGAATAAATGGTTCTAACTCAAACACTTTCTGATGCGCATTAATTCCTGCCATTAAACCCTGGCAGGCAGCTTCTTCATATCCTGTTGTACCATTAATTTGCCCTGCAAAAAAAAGATTTTTAATAAGTTTGGTCTCTAAAGAATGTGAAATCTGGGTAGGAGGAAAATAGTCGTATTCAATAGCGTAACCTGGACGAAACATCTTACAATTTTCAAATCCAGGCACCTTTCTAAGCGCTTCAAATTGAACTTCTTCTGGTAATGAAGTAGAAAAACCGTTAACATAAATTTCAATAGTATTAAATCCCTCAGGCTCCACGAATAGTTGATGTCTTTCTTTGTCTGCAAATCTGTTTATTTTGTCTTCTATACTTGGGCAATATCTCGGTCCTACTCCTTCTATTCTACCTTGATACATTGGACTTCGGTCAAATCCTGTTTTAAGAATGTTGTGAACATCTTGACTTGTATAAGTTATAAAGCAACTTTTTTGTTGATCTGCTTTAATTTTATCTACATCCATATATGAGAAGCCTACTATTTCCTCGTCTCCTTTCTGCTCTTCCATTTTAGTGTAATCAAGGCTTCTTCCATCAACTCTTGGTGGCGTTCCTGTTTTTAGTCTGTCGCTCTCAAAACCCAACTCTACCAGTTGTTCGGTTATACCGGTAGATGCTTTTTCTGCCATCCTTCCTCCTCCAAATTTTTTTTCGCCAATGTGAATAACCCCGTTTAAAAATGTCCCACTGGTTATTATAACTGCTTTGCAATTGATTTGATGACCCAGCCCCGTTACAACTCCTTCCACTTTCCCATCTTTAACTATAAGAGACCTTACTGTGTCCTGATAAAAATCTATATTATCTATATTTTCTAAAGTTTGCCTCCATTTGTTGCTAAACAACATCTTATCGCTTTGGGCTCTTGGGCTCCACATAGCTGGACCTTTGCTTTTGTTTAACATTCTGAATTGTAAAAGGGTGGAATCAGTAACAATTCCCGTATATCCACCTAATGCATCTATTTCTCTCACAATTTGACCTTTGGCTATCCCTCCTATTGCGGGATTGCAGCTCATTTGTGCGATCGTCTGCATGTTCATGGTAATTAAAAGGACTTTACTTCCAAGATTTCCTGCCGATGCTGCTGCTTCACATCCGGCATGGCCTGCCCCCACCACAATTATATCGTATTGATTAAACATTTTAAAAATTATATTACAAAGATAAACTTATTTATATCGCTTAGTCTGTTAGGCTGTTTCACGTGAAACAGCTATTGTTGTTTGCAAGCGAAGTCCTGAATTATAATAGTGTTATTGTTTTTGTATACAGCATCACCAATTCCCATTTCTACAAAAGAGGGATTGAGTAAGGATTTTCTGTGTCCTAATTGTGGAACACCTTGATCTATATATAATAAGACTAGCATTAATACCGGATTTGGTGGTCCGTAACTAATGTTTTCTCCGGCGCAATTTTTAATTCCTTTTGACTTCATTCGTTCGGGAAAGGCTATTCCTGAAGGTGATGTGTGAGAAGGGGAAGAGTTGCTTTCGGCCAGCTCTTTTGCTAATGATTCGGATGTTGATATCAAGCTCTCATTGGGGCTAAGCAGGGGTAGTGGAGGGCTGGTAGTTAGGTCTTTCTCTAAACTGCTTGTGTAGCTGTTTTTCAAGTTTGGGTAAACTTTAAGAATTGGTGAAACGATGCTATCCCAAAATCTTTTGGGGTTATTTCTGCTATAGTTGGTCCAATAGAACCAGTCTTTCCCAACTGGGTTAAGTAGATGGTAGGTGGGATTGCTTTTTAAAAATTTATCTATACTATCACTTCTTGCTGGTAAATTTGGTAGGGGTTTTGTCGTCAAGGTAGTAGCTCCAAAATGTTGAGCGTGAGTTAGTGTTGGTATTAAGAATACAATAAGTAGAAAACGTTTCACGTGAAACATGTTTGTTTAGATTTTTGATCAAACATCTGCAAATAGTAATCCTCTTTTCTTCTCATAATTGTTATTTCACTTTTCTTTTTGTCTTTATAGCCACATAAATGAAGTGCCCCATGAAAAATTACTCTTAATAGTTCGTTTGTATATGAAGAAGCATGAATGGTTGAATTTTCTTTAACTCTATCTATGCTTATGTATACCTCTCCTATGGTGGACTCTCCTTCTGATAGATCAAAGGATATAATATCAGTAAAAAAATCATGTTGTAAAAATTGTTTGTTGATTTCTATCAGATATGAATCGGTGCAAAAAATATAATTGACTTTCTCTAAAGGTTTTCCTTCGGTAATAAATATTTCTTTAATAAACGTTTTTAGTGTTCTTTTTCTATTAAAAGGTATTGATGTAACATCGGCATAATTAAAGCGTATGGAATTCATTTGAGTAAATTACATTCCAAATTTCGTAATAAAAAACAAAATATACCATCTACTTTTGTGGTACACATGACAATTAAGAAATTATCGCAGATTAAAGCAGGGAAGGTTGTGATTATTCATTCTTTTGAAAAAGATGATATTTTTATTAAGTTAATGGAAATGGGCTGTATACCAGGGGAAAGGGTTAAGGTTGAACAAATTGCACCACTTGGCGATCCTATTTCTATAATAGTAGCAGGGTATAATCTAAGTCTTCGTCTCAATGAAGCTGAATTGATTTTGGTTGAAGAAGTATAATTAATAGTGTTTAAATGAAAATTGGCCTTTATTTTGGCTCTTTCAATCCCATACATATTGGGCATTTGATTATAGCTGACTTTGTTTCAAATTATACTGATGTAGAGCAGGTGTGGTTTGTGGTTTCTCCTCAAAATCCTTTAAAGAAATCCAATAGTTTATTAAATGAATATGATCGTCTTTGTCTTGTGCAGCTTGCAGTAGGTGATAATCCTATGTTTAAAGTATCCGATATCGAGTTTCAGCTTCCTCGTCCTTCTTATACTATTGATACCCTTACATATTTAGAAGAAAAGTTTCCACGACACGAATTTGCTTTGATAATAGGGTCTGATAGTTTGCAAAACATTGGTAAGTGGAAAAATAGTGAAATGCTGTTGAATAACTATTTTTTCTATGTTTATCAACGTCCAGGATTTGAGGTTAGTAATGTAATTAGTAAGGTTACTCTTCTTAAAGCTCCTTTGTTAGAGATTTCCTCAACAGAAATTAGAAGTGCAGTACGAGCGGGAAAATCTATTCGATATGTGGTGCCTGATAAAGTTTTAGAGGAAATAAAAAGAAATAATTACTACAAAAAGTGATTAGCAAACCATCCAAGAGCAAGAAAAAAAATAACTATTACAGGGGATGATATTTTTGTAAATTGAAGTAATAGAAATGTGAAAACTACGGGAAGAATAGTTTCGAATTGAAATGGCGAAGGTATAGACATAAACAGGAGAACTGAAGCAGCAGCCATAATACCAACTGTTACAGCATTGATTCCTTCCATTGATCTAAATACAAACACGTGATTTTTTAAGTTATTCCATACTGGATAAAAAAAGAGAACAAGTAGTAGGCTCGGTAAAAAAATTCCCACAGTTCCAATAACAGATCCTAAAATTTGAAATTCAACGCCTCCATTTTTTAAGACCATCCCTCCCACGAATGCTGCAATTGAAAAAATAGGACCAGGAAAAGCTTGTACCATACCAGCACCTGTAAGAAAATCTGTAGCAGTCATGTAAGGAGTTTTCGCTCTGATTACATATTGTTCAAACATCATTGTGATTAATACACTTCCTCCTCCAAACACTATGCTTCCAAATCGATAAAAGTTTTCAAAAAGATTTATTGGGCGTCTTATTGGTAAATTATGAATACGCACATATTCACTTAGAACACCTGCTGTTAAAAATATGAAAGCAAATAACCAAAGGTTTTGCCACTTTACGGGATATTTTTTTTTATTAAAAGCAGGAATACGTTTATCACTAAAATTACTAACAACACTACCTCCAATAATAAGAGAAGGAAAAACCCAGGGAGATTGAATAAAATAAGTGATTAATATAGCTCCGAGCATAATAAAAAAGGTAGCCTGATGCTTAATAGCTATTTTAAAACTTTTAAAAGCAGAATAGGCGAGGAAACCTACAGCCATTGGCTGAATAAATCTAAAAATAAAAGTTACATTATTTTTTTTAAGAAATTCAAGCAAAAAAATTAGACTTCCCATTATGGTACATCCAGGAGTAATCCAAATAGCCAAAGTAATGATTGATAAGGTTACTCCTCCCCTTTTGTATCCTATTAATGTTAAGGTTTGTGTGCTGCTTGCTCCTGGAAGTAACTGTACAAAAGCATTTAGTTCAAGTAATTCTTCTTCGGAGATATAATTACCTTGCTGGACAAATAGTTTATACATTCTTACAAAATGCATTTGCGGTCCACCAAATGCAGAAAGGCTATGCTTTAGCACTGTTTTTAAAAAAGGTATGTGTCTAATTAGTTTCAAAAACTATTAGTCTAAATTGAATTATTTGAAAATGGAGTAGTTATTACTGCTTGTTCGTATCTAACAAAAGTAATTTTGAAAGTTGGATGTTCTTCAAAAATTTTAAAAATAAACAACAGGAATTGATATAAGGCTTTTTCCTAAAAAATTAATTATAAAACAAAAAGCAAAAAGTACGTATAAACTATAAGTACTTTTTATAACAATTAACTTCTAAATAAAAAACCCACTTAAAAAGGTGGGTTTTTTATTTAGAAGTTAATTTCCATATTCACTCAAGAATTTAATTCTCATAATTTTAAGCTGTTCCCAATCATATCCTCCCTCAGATAATTCTTCCTGGGCTACTTCTAGTGACGACGTTTCACAGTTTCTGAAATAATCAATTATTTCTTCCTGCTCGTCCTCATCCAGCATATCATCTATAGCATAACCTAGATTCAGTTTAGTTCCACTGGCCACAATCGTTTCCATTTCTTCTAAAAGTGTATCTAACTTTAAATCTTTTGTTTTTGCTATTGTTTCTAAAGGTATTTTCTTGTCTACGTTTTGAATAATGAAAATCTTGTTGTTACTTTTATTAGCAACACTTTTCATTACAAAGTCATCCGGTTTTTCTATTTCGTTTTCTTCTACATATTTTGAAATCAATTCAACAAAAGGTTTACCATATTTTATTGCTTTACCAACACTTACTCCCTGACACTTTTCCAACTCCTTTAGAGTAGTAGGGTAGATAGTTGCCATATCTTGTAGTGAGTTTTCTAAAAATAGTACAAAAGGTGGCAATCCTTTCTTTTTTGCTTCTTTTTGGCGAAGCTCTTTTAACATTTCAAACAAAACGTTATCTGAAGCAGAACCGATAGCTGTGGTGGGAGCATCTGGTTCTTCATCATCTTCTGAATTGGCATCTTCGAATTTATTATTTAAAGAAATCGGGAAGCTTAATGGTTTCTTTAAAAACATTTCAGAGCCTGGAGTTAACTTTAATAACCCATATTCTTCAATATCTTTCACAATCAGGTTTGCTAAGAGCATCTGACGAATTAGACTGTTCCAGTAATGCGCATCTTCATCATTACCCGTGCCAAATACAGGCAGCAAATTATGCTGATACATCTGAATTTGCTGTGTGGCTTTACCCATTATTACATTTACAACATAATCAATAGTAAATCGCTGATCTAAAGCCTTTACGGCTTTAATAACTTTTATAACGCTTTCTTTTGCTTCTATAAGCTCTTTTGGTGTGCAATTATCACATCCTCCTGTAGCTGCACATTTACTCGTATCCCAATCTTCTCCAAAATAATGAAGTAATACTTTGCGACGACATACACTGCTTTCTGCAAAACTTACTGTTTCATTTATTAACTGTGCACCAACCTCACGTTCGCTTAAAGGCTTGTCACGCATAAAATGTTCAAGCTTAGCTACATCTTTATGAGAATAATATAATATACATTTTCCTTCAAGTCCATCCCGTCCTGCACGGCCCGTTTCCTGATAGTAATTTTCGATACTTTTAGGAATATTATAGTGAATAACAAAACGAATATCGGGTTTGTCTATCCCCATACCAAAAGCAATAGTAGCAACAATTACCTGCGTATCTTCTTTTAAAAATTTATCCTGTCTTTCTGCCCGCAGTTTAGCATCTAAACCTGCATGATAAGCCACTGCTTTAATTTTATTTGCGACCAGAATCTCTGCCAGTTCCTCTGTAGTCCTTCGGTTTAATGTATAAATTATACCACTTTTACCTGGATTTTGTGAAATAAAACGAACAATATTTTTAATTGTCTGGTCTTTTTTTATTTTAGGCTGAATTTCATAATATAAATTTTCGCGGTTAAAAGAAGAAATAAAAATGACAGGATTACGAAGACCAAGGTTTTTTAATATATCACTTTGAACCTTTGGGGTGGCAGTTGCTGTTAAAGCTATGATAGCTACTTCGGGATTAATTATAGACATCATCTCCTTTAGACGACGATATTCAGGTCTGAAATCATGTCCCCATTCTGATATACAATGAGCTTCATCTACTGCAAAGAAAGAAATTTTTAAGTCACTGAAAAAATCCAGGTTTTCCTGCTTTGTCAACGTTTCGGGTGCTACATACAGCAGTTTTGTTTTTCCCTCGATTAAATCTGATTTTACTTCTCTTTGTTGAGCTTTGGTAAGCGACGAATTGAGAAAGTGAGCAACATTGTCTTTTTCACTATATCCTCTTACAAGATCTACCTGATTTTTCATTAAGGCAATCAAAGGGCTAACAATTATAGCGCATCCTTCCATAATTAATGCAGGTAACTGATAACAAAGACTTTTTCCGCCACCTGTAGGCATTATAACAAAAGTATCTTTTCCACTTAAAATGGTATTAATCGCCTGCTCCTGCGTACCTTTAAATTTATCAAAACCAAAATATTCTAAAAGAGATTTATGAATATCATAAGCATGTCCATCAACTGCTTTTTGTATAGTAGGTTTTTTAATGGTTGTCTTTGCTGAAGAAACTTTATTTGCAGCAGTTTTCTTTGTAGTTGTGTTTGTTGCCATTTGTCAGATAATTTCCAATTCTCCTCCACGAGCTTTTTTAAAACTTTTCTTTAAATAAAACTTAGGTTTTATCAAAACATTTACAATTAATTTTTTGATAAAACGTTTATTTTTTTGCGTTAGCGAAGTTAACGTATGGCCTCTGTTAATAAAAAGGCCATTTGTTAAAGTTTGGCTTGCACGATATATAAGATTATTAATAATTTATTAACGATATTATAAGCCTATATATTTTTTTTAAAAGTACTTTATTTTGTTTCAATATCTTTTGCAGGCAAAAGGTTTGCGGAGGTTAGAGTAGATATTAAACAATCAATAGTATTTTTACCGCGAATGAATGATTTAATTTTTAAAACAGCATTGCGAACAATCCGGTTAGAAGCTGAGTCTGTAGCTGGATTATCGAAATATATAAATGAAGATTTTGAGAAAGCTGTAGAAACTATTTTTAATTGTAAAGGAAGACTGGTACTAAGCGGAGTTGGTAAAAGCGCAATAATAGCTCAAAAAATTACAGCAACACTAAACAGTACTGGTACTCCTGGTCTTTTTATGCATGCTGCAGACGCTATTCACGGAGATATAGGAATGGTACAAAAGGATGATGTAGTAATGATAATCAGCAAAAGCGGTGAAAGCCCGGAAGTAAAAGTTCTTATTCCGTTAATTAAAAATTTTGGTAACACATTAATTGGCATGGGAGGAAATGTAAAATCTTTTCTTGCAAAAAATTGTAAGTACTTTCTCAATACTACTGTTGCCGAGGAAGCCTGTCCTAATAATCTTGCTCCTACCAGCAGCACCACAGCTCAAATGGTTATGGGCGATGCAATGGCAGTTTGTTTGATGAGTATGGCGGGGTTTAACGGACAGGATTTTGCGAGATTTCATCCCGGAGG
>Ga0210040_10007116_pt1 | contig 13701 bp, 11 predicted proteins | sample CryGeyCG12114_NA_FD_185462 | JGI IMG/M metagenome (GOLD analysis project Ga0210040, IMG submission 185462) | Groundwater microbial communities from aquifer - Crystal Geyser CG19_WC_8/21/14_NA (SPAdes) (version 2) | ecosystem: Environmental > Aquatic > Deep subsurface > Groundwater | place: USA... | reverse complement strand
GTTATTGTGAAGCTCAACGACCGCATCGGATTATAATATTTTGTAGGCATATACTAGAAGGTATAAGGAAGACTTCAAGTCTGTTTTCAAGAAAATTGCTCGCGAACACATTTCGGACTTACATTGTCAGACCTTCCCATAATAGTAAAGCAAGTTTTCGATATTTATTCGTTCAAACGCCAAACGCAGAGTTTGAAGATAGTGTTAATTTAATTTCTAAAGCATACGTTTTTGCTGCGTGACTAAAAATAAAAAATGACGCGCAATCTAATCAATTATGCTCGATATAAAAGAATTTTTTCACTGTTTTCCGATCCAATAAGAGAACAGTACTGCTGTACTTCTTCTGCATCATCTCCACCAGTGCGAATCGCATATAAAGCGTATGGCATGACTGCACGTTGATGCAAAACTTTTACCTATGCAGATAAATCACGATTGGTAGTTGGTATTTATGAGCATCCCCAAAAACGAATAGGCGAATTTTGAAATGCTTTAAAAAATACTCACCTTTGTGATAGAAGGATTTTGAGCTGGTTTGGGACGAGCAGGATCAAGCCTTGAGTATTTGCGATTTGTAAGTTTGTCGCGAATCTTGTCATCCAGTAAGTGCCACGTATATTCCTCAGGACAAAGTAAATACGAAGGGTAGTAATTTCCTTTGTAGCGCATTTTCGGACATGAGTGGATATAAAATCCCATGTAGTAGTTTTTCAAAGCTGGAAAACGTTTATTTAGCTCCCGAACAAATCCGAGCTCCCTGAGTGCCCCATAAGTTCCCGGTGATAAGCCCATTATTTCTGGGTCATAGAAGAAGTATACGGAAGAAAGACAATGTGGCAAAATATCCAATACCCCAACTGCTACCAGCTTATTGTCTATGTAATACTGCTGATGAAAGGAACCTTGCAGTTCTTTTCTTTCCTGAAAAAAGTATATATAAGCATATTTCGTCAGTCCCTGAACTCGACACGTAAAATAAACATACGAGAATCGAGAATAAAACTAACCACAAGAGGGCTATCACAGAGAAACCGTTTGAACTGCTTTTTGGTACATTCGTCTTCATCATCTCCATGCACAACAATTTGATATTTTCGGTACAGCTGATGCTCATCCTCAAATGTTTTCATAAATTCCTCAGTTCCACTTCTCACGATTTTTATAGTCAACTTCTTTGAACTCTGCTCCGGACACTTGATAAAATCTTCGATACTTTTGGGAGCATCAGCATCACCTAATGTCTTTGGCATCACAGATTCAGGATCAATTCCTTTAGCCAGCAGTTTTTGTCTTCTTTTCTCTCGTCGTATATCCTTTGCTTTTCTAGACTTTGGTAAATCAGATTCAGATTGTCCTGAAGTTGCTGGAGTTTCGCCCTTTGAACCGCTACTGTTGCTCATATTTGCTCCCAAACTTTCCTTTTTCGATAACTTACGAGGTCTATTAGTACTCCCCGTATTTACCTCTGCCTCTGTACTCAAATCTTTCAAACTTTCATCAGCAATGGGCAATATATTATCCAAATTGACAGAACCCCTCCTAAGATTGACAATTTCTTGTACACCTCGGTCATCACTGGACTCCATGTCATCTTGGGATGAGGACGTGTTGGCTTTTAAATCACCCTCAATCAAGTATTTGTTAAAGCGCTTAAGAACTTTCTTCTGTGATTTAGATAGTTTAAACTCTAGAGCATCGCATTTGATTGTGTAACATGGACAACAAGTCATGTTATTAGTTGGCTTATACAGATACTTCCCAGAACGCCGCCACCCACGATTTAGTAAATTTTCATAATCGACCACAGTCATGGAGTGGGCCCATAGTCCTACGATAAAAAGTAGCTGTCAGGTCATTATGTTTTTGATTAGCCTCACGAAATTGTTAATAAGATACTCGTAACCCTACCATGTGAGTAATTAGTATTCGCGGATTTGCAATATCCACAACGGTAACCTTCATGTTCAGCAAAATATTCCACGATAGAACAATCCATTTAATTTGGCTGACAGAATTTTTCCGGTCTTGTCTTTCTAACCTAGCGCCCGACAAAAGAAATAGGTTAGGAACAAAATAAAAATAATGGACAATAAACAAAATAAATAGACAAAAATCTTCGGGGTTTTACCGCCACAGCACTGCTATAAATAAATTGGATTTTCTCCAAGTTATAGTCCAGAAGATTCCATTTTTCAGGTCACTATATAGTTCATCCGCTAACAAGAACTGGAACTGCAAGTGCGATGAGCGATAACAGGATGCAGGACTATTTTCATGGAAGTAATGGGATTCCCGCAATCAAGATAATTTTTAATGACTCCAAATCAGCTCAGCTTAGTCAGCAGAAATATTTGAATAAAAATTTAAATGGCTAAATACTGATTCTGACATTAAATGACGTAAATGGTAAACTTGATAAATTCTTTCAGGGAGCCAGTGAGTGATGAATAGGGATATCGGAAAAGATTCAAAACATAATATAGTTTGCCGCTTATCGGCGAGCAAAGCTAAAAAAGCCATGTCTCCTGCAATCAGTTGCATGTCTTTGTTAAGGTTGATTTGACAGTTTAAATGCAACATCAATAATGCCTGCAAAGTGCAATGTCATCGAATGATAACATTTTTTGTGTTTCGTTAAATTTTTTAAGATAAAAAAGATGCTTGTGGATCTAAAAATATGTGTTTAAAAGCAAAAATCGATATAATATAAGCTGCTTTGCACAAAAATAAAAGATCTAACAAGAAATTCATTAAATGCTTAACGAAGCCAATAAAGCTACTTAATAACCGAGTCACGCAGTCAAGTGTCAGTATGGCAAGTCATCCGAAAAAAATTTTTACCTAAGACTGCCACCTCAAACGATATGATATTAATACTTTTCTAACACTTTCCAATGTTCACCTGAGAAGAAAAAATGTAGCCAAATTTTCTTATGTGACAATAATAACTTAAGTTGTGAATAAGTGGATTGACAATGCGTTGAATTCCCAATGCAATTAAACAATTACAGAGTTTTTAAGGTTTCACACATGCAAATTGATTGCACAGATAAACTGAAAACTTACAGAACAGGCTTCCCAAAATTCCTTATAAAAGGAGCAATTCTAGAATAGCTAAATCACAGTAGTAGAGTGGAATCGAAATTCTAGGGAGGTTCCCTTTTTTACCTTTATTCATATCTTATTCCTTGTACCAGGGTGAAAGTTATTACGTAACTATCAAAATTTTAGAACTTATTAATCTTTACCTTTTTCACTATCAACTAAAACAACATGGGCTACGGTGGAAGAGACGGTACCCTTTTCAATCCCTGGGAATTCCCTGAAGATCTCACCTTGAGGGACTTTGTTCCTAAAGATGTTTTGGAACAATTACATCCACATTGGCATGAATATCCACCATTGAAGCCATTCTGGTACTTCAGTTTCGGAATGGTCTACCTTTTTGGAGGTAAGTGGGGGCACTATGAGACTTCCACCTCTGAACATAATGGTTTTTTATGCAAAAACATAGACTTTCGTGACTTTTTATAGGCACTGCTGCTGTCGTTGGAAACCTTTTGGTTTTATACATCTTCATGACCAACAAATCATTACGATCACCTTCAAATATACTCGTCATGAATTTAGCATTTGCCGATCTGATGATCATGGGCTGCCTATTTCCAGAATGTGTGTACAGTTTTTTCAGTGGAGGAATATGGCATTTTGGACCAGTAGCGTGCCTCGTTCATGCGTTCTCAGGTATAGTTTTTCTAAATACTATGGAATTTTGCATTAGGTTGCTTCATGTACTAACTAAAAGTTGTAGTGTCACTTTGAATTTAATTTTTTAGGAGCATTGTTTGGATATGGTCAAATCACTACTCTCGTGTTTGTTGCCTACGATCGGTATAACGTGATTGTCCGTGGTTTCAGTGCCAAGCCTTTGACTTATGCACGAGTAATGTTTATGTTAGTCTTCGTCTGGGCATACGCAACTTTCTGGTCGATTCCTCCACTTTTGGGATTTGGAGGATACGCTCTAGATGGTACCATGTCATCGTAAGTTGAATATGTGAGTTGTCTACTCATAATAGCAAACTAACTTGCCAACTAATAATTTAATTCTCTTTCAGATGCTCTTTCGACTACCTTAATTTAGATCCAAATAACGTTGCCTACATCTGGGCTTGTTTTGTTTTCTGCTACATCTTCCCTCTCGCTATTATCATTGCATGTTACTACCACATAGTACAGGTATGAAAGGTTAAAAAAAATTTATGATAGTTACTCTGGGAAAATAATTTCGAATTTTTTGGGATACACAGGCTGTTTTTGCTCATGAAAAAGCATTGAGAGAACAAGCCAAAAAGATGAATGTAACTTCGTTACGATCCAATGATGACAGTGCAAAAGTTTCTGCAGAAATAAGAATTGCAAAGGTATACAAAACTAGTAAAAACGCTTGCAAAGAAGTTGACAATTTATATCTAAAATGGTTCATCCCAATTTTCAAAGGTGGCAATGATTAATATCTCCTTGTGGGTAATTGCGTGGACACCTTTCGCTGTTATTAGCCTGATTGGTATACATGGAAATCAGAAATTGCTGACCCCATTGGTATCTACGCTTCCTATTCTTTTTGCTAAGACATCCTGTCTGTATAATCCTATTATCTATGGTAAGAAATATGAGAACTTGCATAGCCACACGCTAATAGTTAAGTCTCATTTGACATGACATAATAATGACATTTTCAATCCTTTACATAGCTATTTCGCATCCAAGATACAGACAGGTAAGCTTGTAGTATTATTGGCACATGCTAACTATAAACTATTCATAGAGGTTAACAAACCATAATTTGGTATCATGGTGTATCCTTGTACAGTGCTTGAAAAAACAAATTCCATGGATGTGCATTGATGAGCAAATCAAATCTGACTGTCAGTCAACTGTCTCCGAAGTTGTCAAATGTACGGATAACGAAAATTAACTTAATAGGGAAACTTAAGCTGATGGGATAAACTCAACGGCTTTAAGCATCCAAAACGAACGAAACGAACGAACGAACGAACTTTTCTATAAAAATATATTATTGCTTAAAAAATTTAATTTCAAAAATTTTTAAGTTTGGTACGCTCTCTATTTGAATTTAATAATTATGAAGTTTTTCACCTAAATTATTAGGAAGCCTTATTATGCTTGCAAATGCCCCAGTGCCAGCCTAACATTATGAATGTCTGAATGAATTTTAGTGAGGAGAGTCAGTAATAATTGTCTATCTAAAGTTACCCCAATCCTGCTGTAATTTTGATTTTTCCGTTTGCTGAACTTAAGGTTGAATTTTTTGCCAGTTTTTTTCATTTTCAAAATGAGTCTCTGCTAAACCATTTTTTTTCTAATTCTTTAAAAATATTTCTTACTTTGTAATTTTGGCTAGCTTGGGAGCGATAGTACCAAGCGTCATTACTTTAGTTGGCAAGTAAAAAATTTGGATCAGAAGGGAACATTATACAGTAGTAGACTTTTCGATTTGTGATTATAAATATTGATTTGAGAGCTCTTTTGTGAAGAATAAAATATTAGCAATTTTTGAGCATGAAATTGCATGGCTCTTGGGCATAAAAAATGAATAGTCGAGTCCATTTCCATTACTATACCTGTTATCCTACTGAATTTTGTCTAACTTAAAATTACGAACCCATTTCAGTAATGATAAGCAGTTCCCAGGTAAATTAACTATAGGGACCTTGGGCAGTTCATGAGTTTTTTCGGATATTACAACGTTAGCAGTGCGACATATAGGTTGATTTAAAATATGCAACCAAAAAATAAAATTTCAAGATTACTTGTTAAGAAAACTAAATATAGGTTTTTATTCAACAACAGTAGCCTCCTTTCCACTCACATTGTTCTCATGAAATCAATATTGTCTGAAAAAGTGTTAACAAAACAAGCATAGCGCAGACCAAGTGCAAAACTGCACAGTAGCTAATATGATTCTAAATGTAAATATTAAAATCTATAAATATATGGTTTAAAAATTCTCGATTCAGTAAAAAATGTTGATCCCTCTTTTCCGGTTCCAATTGACGAAGAATGAACGATGAACATAAAAAAGAAATATACATACGCAGACGCACACCCCTGCAATATGAAAACATAAGGTTTTTCAGTCCAAAATGCAACGGAGCTTTTGCAGGCATTATTCTAGGTTTCTTCAGTTCAGACTACCCTATATACTCCTGCGCCTATGAATGATTAAAATACAGAGTCATCAGGAGATTTAGCCTCTGGATCCCATGCCCTCAGATTAGCCAATGCTTTGTTCAACTGACGAGCCCACATATCTCTCTCTTCCCTGGAATCCGCCGAAATTAAGTGACGAATAGCAGTGTAAGTTGGGTTTACAAGAGTTGTCAAACTTTCCTTATCCTCTGGCTTGGGAGGACGTGTGGTTACCAAAATTAGCGTGTTTACTCGTGCACAAACTTCCCTGTTGGCGGGACCAACACGAGAAGTGACACAGTATCTCAACGGAATGTACCCTGAAGGTTCCTACAAAGGTTAATAAAATATAAGTCCCTCAAATAGGAAGATAGATAGCAAACAAATAATACCAAGAAAAAACTCACTTTTGTTTGTTCATCTTCTGGATATAACCAATAGCTGAGCTTTGTAGCAGTCAGTTTACACCAGCGACGGTGCCATGCACCTAAACCGGACACATCTTCAAAAAATGTCAAAAACCCGCTGTGTTCCACTCCTCCTTCAGCACTGCATTGGATCTTGAATGTTGCATCTCCTTCTAACGGAGTTAATGCGGATGTTCGTTTCACTATCCATTGGCGCCGCTGAAGTGTAGTAATATCAACACTTAAAGATCCAATCAGTTTGAATGCTGGAGTTCGTACAGCATCTGGACCAGCAGGACTCTGGAATGGACGACCGAGAAGTTTCGAATGCGTATCTTTCTTCTTCGGAGTCAAAGTTAACAAACTTCCTTTGGTTTGCTGCTAAAAAAGAACCCGTCAGTATCCATAATCGAAATGCAGGTAAAATGCAGCTATCGAGCTACCCCAGTATAAAAAAATATTTGCGTACCTTTTTAATATGATATTTTGCTTCATGGGGCAAAAATTCACGACGAGTTTCCAACATGTACAATTCGATGATTATCTTGAAATCTGGATACAAATGATTCAAAATGAATGAGTTTGGAAATAACAAGGTTCCTTCTTTGAGACTCCCAGTGTTAGTTCCATTTCCAATAGAAATCATTGAAGACGGCTCCACAATGTTCCTATATTTCACGAGAGTGAGGAAATGATACACAGTTTCTCCTTCCATTGCACGTCTCATAAAAGATCGCTGCAAGTTGAATTGAACGTCACTGAGGTTCATGTTTCCGTAACATGATGGTCCCATGTCTCGCTTGTTGGGAGAGAATGTTTCATTTCTGGACAAATTCCTCTCTGCTTTCAACCTGTGAATTTCATCTAGTAAGGCCACTCGTTTTTGAGCTGAAATAAAATCAAGTACAATTCATTATTTGAAATAATTACTAATTTTTCATTCATTGGGAATATTGATAAATAATTTTCTTACTTGCAGTCAAAAGAATGCGTTCACATTCTACTTTCTCAGATGACTCGGAGAATTCAACAGTTGACTTGCACAAATTCAAAGCCTTACTGATTTGCGAAATAGAACGCTGGTGAGACGGAAGCTATATGATGTTTACAAAATTATAAAAAGAAGTAGTAATTCGTTATTGATTGACGCTAAAAATCATAATCATAAATGTAGTTAATTAATTTTTTTAGAGCTACCTGTTCTTCCAATTTCTTGATCTGTTCTTCCAAGCTCTCCTCCATGATGGTAGACGTTTCTGGAGAAGATGGGAGGGACTCTTCATCCAGTCTTGCAATATTTTCAGCGGCAGCAGCAGAAACTTTCTACAAGAACAGGAAAAATATACATGAACTTCATGCAAACAACTTTGGACATTGTTAAGATTACGGATAAACTGAACACATTTAACTTACTTGAGCCTTTTGTTGCTTTCTGTAGAAACTTACAGTGTGGACCAACGGTGCTTTTGGTGAAGGAGAAACGTTATTTTTAACGTGACAAACCGGGGAGGAAGCACTCAATGGAGTAGGTTCCTGTACAAAGCACAAACATAGAATAAACTGACGTGCTCTGTGCCATCCTATAAATCCTAGCATAGCAGCCAAAAACAAATTACAAGATACTAAAAGATTTGTTTCGCCTTAAATACTTGCACTATAACCAATAAAATGAATACAATGTTGAAATCATAACAAAAGCAAAGCGGCATTCTTACTAACATTTTCCAAGCTGCAAATGCTACTGTTTAAACAGGAGAAAGTAATATCCAAGTCTGGGTCTATATTGGTTTCAGAATCAGAATGATGGGTTTTTTTCTCATCAATGGGAAACTTGCTCTCCAGAGAATTTGACGCGGTTTTCATATTCTCTGAAACCGCAGTCCGTGCACAATCACCAGACAAGCCAGCAAAATATCTTTCAACGGATCCAGTCCACTTTGCTCGCTCTTCGTCTAATTTCCCTGAAGACTCCTTTTTCATTGCGTTTTCAAAAACAGTTTTTAAAGACAATGTCGAGGAAACAGCTACAGGAGTTGCATTCTTTGGAAGTACAGACAGGGTAAAGCATGCATATTAGAATCTCGGAATTAATTCAATTAAGCGACAACGAAACAAATTTTCAAGAATAGTTAGAATAAGGATAAAAAATGTTTTTAAAATTACCAAATGAAAAGACTCAATAATTATTCGTATCTATAGATTGAATAGTGAAATTGCAAATGAATAAAGAATGCTTAAATTATTTTATAGCTTGAATTGATGAAAACGCAAAGATGCATTGCCTACTTATAATGTTCTAAATACAGCTGAGAAAAAAAATTGGCAGCTTACCACGACACAGCTTTAGCATTTTATGTATTTACAATTAAAGCCCTAACTTGCCCATCTTTACTTCTCTCATAAATACTCTGACATACCTCCATCAAAGTGTCCATAGTGAAATCCTGCCCTTCCAAAGCCTCATCTATGAACTCGTCCACTTGGCGGCATGCCATAGAAGCATCAAACTACAACAATGGAAAAACATCAATTATTATTAAAGATCCATCATTCGTCTTCATCATCAGACCATAAATATCTTGCATGTACATGAGAGGTGTGCACAAACAGTTATACTTATGCAATATTTTACACAGTTCTCTAGTTATCAACCAATCAACCACTAATTGTCACTTTATTACACAGTCGACAGGAAAATCAACAAAATGTTTACCGTTTCTGATGGTCTGTAGTGAGGTTTCCGGGCTAGTACATTTTGTTTTGCAACTCGCTCAATATGAGTCCCCAAGCTGAATCCACTGACCAGAGAATTCCCAGAAGAATCCAAATCTTCCTCAATTTCCTCCTCTTCGGTAGCACCCACATCCGTTTCTGTTTCGGTCGCATCAATGTCAGTTAGTGATGGGTATATGCGACCTTGTTTGGGCTCATTTACTTTTACACGTTTCAAATCCCGTGATCCTGGATACTGGGATTTTGGTGAGACTGATCTCTTTGGAGAACCACGAGGGCTTCGTGATCCAGCTCGGGCTCTAAAATTTCGAATTGGAGATAGAGTACGGCTCATTTTCTCTTTTTGCTCCTGTTCTGGGGACGAAGAGGAAGATGCGTTAGATACTTCAAGCGCAGAATTCTGTAGCGATGCTGCTACTACTTCAGTATCTTCCTTCTTTTCGATATAAGATTCCTCAGCCACGGGGATTTCTACTTGTTCTTGTCGAACAGGTTCTGTTTTCCAAGCTATTTAAAAAAACGTAATTCGTAATTGACAAACTTTTTCAATCGAAAACTATGCATTAACCTCAGAGTCAACATATTTGCACCATAAAATACCAGACCTGGCTTGCTGGAAATCACAACAGGCTGCTTTCTGGGTTCCTCTTTGCCAGCAAACATTTGCCGTTCAAACATTTTGGCTCGCTGTGCAACAGTCAATTCAGAGGGGTCCTTTTCATCAACAACGGTAAATGATTTTTCATACATGGCAGCTTTTTCAGCCACAACAACACCTTTAGCTTTAGCAACAGATCCATTTGATGTTGACACTTTCTTCGTTGGCGCAGCTGATTTCTCAGGCACCACTGTGTTACTGGATTCAAATTTCTTCTTAATCGAATCAATAACTTTTGGGCCACTTGTATTTCCATTTGATATGATCTGCTTGACAGGAGATGATGATCTCGCTCTGACTGGAGTTCTATCAATATCTCGAACCGGACTGGCCGATCTTTTTGGAGATGGCGGAGTGCTTAAACTTGGACCAGAAATGGGACTCACTGCTTTTGTTGGGGATGGTGAGCGAGTTCGCAACATTTGAATTGGACTTGCACTTCGCAAAGGTGAGTTGGGTGTGGGTCCACTTCTATTCAGAAGTCCAGATCCTTTTGCGGGGGAGTTGGAGTTGGCGTTGTCCTTGAATGTGTAAGTCAAGTTGTTTTTCGTTGGGCTAGGTTTAAAACCCTGAGCTTCCTGTAAATATAAATGTTTTCACTCTGATCTTTTCAAACCTCGAAAAATTATTACAATCAGTTGACTGATGCGATAGAATGCGAGACGAAACATAAACAATACTAGAAGTTCAATGAAGTAAAAACCATTAGTACCATTGCAAACGCCAATTAAAGTTCTTAACAGCAGTATTGAATAAGCACCCCAACTTCAGTAAATAGTTAACATTAAGTACTTTGTACTTATCTATACTCATTACCACTATTAATGAGCACGAAAAGAAGTAAAAGGGAATTCGAGAGGAGTTTTGAAAGATTTCAGTTGGCCAGTAGAAGAGGCAAAAATTATAAAATCTTTCAATTCTTACCAATGCGGATAAAACAGAATCATCCCATACATTTTTTCCGTTTAAATCCTCTACTTGAGAGTTGAAGCTTTGGTGGTTTGTATCCTTCGACTTTTTACAACCATTTTGATCGACCGTCTCGAAATTGCGCTTACTACCTGTTACTTTGGCATTGCTACTACCATAACTTTCAGAAGAGTTTAAACTACTGTGACCACTACTGGTTTCAGGCATGCAATTATCTAATTTACCCCGAAAATTACGGCTGACGCCGAAAGAAGGACCTCTCACCGTTTTCGATGTTTCAAGAGACTTTGAAGCAGAATAAAGGCTATTGCTTAAGGAAGGCTTTCCTACACCACTTTTTCGGCCACTGTTAGGAGCCGGGAAATTAAAGCGAGACGTGGGAGTATTAGTATGAGTTAAGTCATCTTCCCAAGCATTGATCGTTTTAGCCAGAGCATTCAATCGTGACCGTCGAGCAGCGGGGCTAGCCACGCTTTTAGGAATGTCAGCATTCGGTGTTTTTTCCAACTCTGAATGAGGTCTAATAGGTGACTCCAATGGATGATCATTGTACAGCTCTCCCATACGATACAACTTCTTTTTAGCATTGCAGGATAAAGAATTGGAATCTGATTTCTTCATGATGTGAATGGAATCGTTAGCTAACGGAGACTCCGCCGTCAACGATTCTTCTTCTTCAATCCCAGAGACATTTTCATCTTCGATTTCCATACCACCAGAATTTGGGGTAGCTATTTCACTCGGCTCATCTGTACAGGCAGCCGGACTGTCAACAGATTCTTCAATATCGTCATCATTTTCTCTTTCAGTCATGGACATATCCCCATCACTAATTTCTGCACTCATATTTAAAAATTTGACGCATGGTTGCTTTACGGCGCCAGAAGCTGAAGCTTCTTCTTTCAAAAGCACGTTCTTCAAGATAGATTTAGTTTGACTTGCTGGAACTTTCTCCAATAAAGGCGTTCTAATGTCTGGTGTTCCAGGGTGAGTCGTCATGCTGTCATCTGACTCATCCATGTCAACAACTGAGGGATGGAATTCTTTTTTCGGGGTGTTTTCAATTTTGTCAATTAAATTGTTGATTCTAGAATCGTCCAGCCCTCGTTTTTCCGTCGTTTTGGACAACAGCTCACTCCTTGCCTTAGCTCGCTTTAGCAAGTCCTACGTAATTTGGACAATACAATTCACAGTCATAAGCAACAGAAGCAAAACATGAAAAACTTTAATACAGCTAACTATTGATGTATAGTCCGAGCAGAATTGAAACGGAGGGAATGCAATGCTATGGGACATGCATTTGTGTGTATTCGACGTCCGTTTGAGTTTTGAGAATAGAGTATTTTATGCATTATGCCGCAAACAAAAATAAACAAAAGAAAGATATAATTGACCTTTTTGACATTACGAACTATACATAGGATTATGCATTAAACAGAGAGCCTAGTCAGATCAGATGTCAATGTCAGATTTACTATTTCAGCTAAAGCACAAAATATTTCACTTACCAATGCGAATTCGTCAATGTCCGACATCGTTTTTGTGCTTGTTGAATAGTTTTCAAATTGAATATTTTTATATCTGTTGTAAAGAAGGCATAAAGTTTCTCTGGCAGTACCTGAAAACAATATTATTCGAATTAACAGTCAGTTACTGCCACAGCTCAAGCCAATCTAAAAATAACGTAATTAAAATATTCAATGTCAATCCCGTTTTGACGCCCATACACACTCCGTCACTCCCCATCGAATTCCAAATTCCAATATTAATTTCATTCAGATTAAATGTTTGCAACATGCACTACTAACTAAACATTTTTTTAAATTAAATACACACTTACAAGTTCCAACAGTCAAAATATACTCGTCGTTTAATAAATTAGGATTAAATTTCAATTGAATAAAGTATTAGAACACGGACCCTCCGTTTGTCAGTTCTGCTTCTCGCTCCAAAATATTACCGCAAGATAAAACCGAGGGATCGTTGAAGTTTCATTGTAAACACACATAAAAACGGTTGCACATTCTTTATCATTTGAGTTCAGTTGAAGAGCCAATCCTAGCTTTGCCGCTCAACAGCAACCAATAGAAGTTGCTATAGCGTTTTCCTTTATGCCCAACCTTTGCACTACGGTCTCGAAACCACCCGACCACCCGACTTTCTCTTTGCAGCAGTGTTAGGTTAGGTTAGGTTAGGTTTGTGGTGTGTGTCGCAAAGAGAAAGTCGGGTGGTCGGGTGGTTTTGAGACCGTAGTAACCTTTGCCTATCTTTTGCGCCGTTTTGGTACTTGCTTGCTTGCATTGCACTTCCTTCGTTGTTCATTTGTACCAATTTGTACTATATTGAGCCAACTGACTGAGCATTGAAGATCCGGATCCGGAATATTTGCATGATCCCTTGAAGTTCAAATCATGCAACCGCATTTATCGTACCTTGAAAGAATCTTTCCAGAGTTCACTCACTCATGTATACTTTAGAATTTTTATCAAGGAGAATTTACTGTGTTTTATGTTTTTTTAAAAGTGTTTTTAAGGATTTTTACTCTTACTGTCCGTTTCAATGAAATACGTAGTTACTTATAAAACAATGAAAAAAGGGTTGGGAGTATGACATGATTTTCCAAATTACTCGATTTGTTTATGCATATGCTGAAGATTTTGCAATCTACTACTGTAAGTTGAAGTTGCCATAAGTGTAGCTATTAAACGATTTCTGCACAAAAATGTTCCGTATATAAAAAGTTAGACAGCTTTGTTG
>Ga0210040_10007115_pt1 | contig 13703 bp, 14 predicted proteins | sample CryGeyCG12114_NA_FD_185462 | JGI IMG/M metagenome (GOLD analysis project Ga0210040, IMG submission 185462) | Groundwater microbial communities from aquifer - Crystal Geyser CG19_WC_8/21/14_NA (SPAdes) (version 2) | ecosystem: Environmental > Aquatic > Deep subsurface > Groundwater | place: USA... | reverse complement strand
TAGCTCATCGGCGGCGGGACCTTGCCCCAGCTGAGGGCGATGTAGCGGGTGTCGCCCTCCTTGAGCAGCGTGCGGGCGCCGGCCCGCCCGCCCTCGAACCCTAGCCGCATGTCGGAGGTCAGGGTCAGCTCGATGCTCGAGTCGTCGGCGCGGGCCACGCCCTGGCGGTAGCCGTGCTCGGTGTACTCCCACCCGACCTGGCTGCGGCCGTAGTCCAGCACGGGCTCGCAGTCCACGATGGTCTGCACCTCGCCGGCGACGCACCGGATCGTGCGCAGCAGGGTGTGCTCGGAGTCGTAGTCGGTAGGCGTCCGCCGGTGGGTGTGGGAGCGGTCCGAGTCGTGCCGCCAGGGGCCCATCAGCAAGGTGTCCCGGACGATGATCCAGCCGGTGGGGGTCCCCCAGCTGGTCTCCAGGATCATCGTCCCCGGCAGGTAGCGGCGGTCGCTCGGCACGGTGACCTCGTCCGGCGCCACCCGGAAGGAGCCGGCCAGCTTGCCGAGGATGTGGCCGAAGGTGCTCGGCGAGTCGAAGCGGGGGATGCACATCCAGTCCACGCTGCCGCCGGGTGAGATCAGGGCGGAGACCTCGCCGTCGCTGAGGAAGCCGTAGTCTCCGATCGGGGTCTCCCGGCTGCGCGCGGCCGGTCCGTTGATCCGTCCGCGCTTCTTCGTCTTCTTCGCCATGGGGGTGATCTTCCTTGGCTGCGCTGCCACTGGCAAGCACCCTCGGCCCGGTCGAGCCGAGCCGCGGCCACCGGTGACCGGCTCGGCGCAGCCATGCCGATCCGAGGTGGGGGCGGCGCGTGACGTCGCCCTGGCCCGGCGGATCGCCGCTGCTCACGGGCTGCCGGCGGAGCCCATCGCGGAGCTGACCGGTCGCGGATCGGTCAACCACGTCTTCGTCGCCGGCCGACCGGGTGGGCGCTGGGTGATCCGCTTCGCCGTCGACCCCCTGCGGGGAGACGAGTTCGCCGTCGAGAACTGGTGCCTCCGGCTGGCCGCTGCCGCCGGTGTCGCCAGTCCGGTTCCGCTCGCTGACGGCGTCCTGGACGGTGTCCGGTACGGGATCCAGGGCTTCGTCGAGCACCTCGGCCGAGACGCCGTGGGCACCCGCGACCTGTGGGAGACGCTCGGCAGCCTCGCCCGGAGGATCAACGAGCTGCCGCTGGGTGCCGACGCGCCGGCTGGGCTGTTCTCGCGGTTCGGGCGAGACCTGGCAGCGGCGTGGCGGGCTCACCTGAGCTACCACCTGGCCGAGCTCACCCGCCAGGACCGCCTGCTCGCGCTGGGGGTCTACCCGCTCGCGGAACAGCCGCGGCTGCGCGAGGTCGTCCTGGCGCTCGCGGAGACCCCGATGACCTTCGGCCTCAGCCACGGTGACCTGGCGGCGCGGAACGTGCTGGTGCGCCCGGACGGGGCGCTGGTGCTGCTGGACTGGGGCTCGGCGAGCTGCGGGCCGGTGCCCTACACCGACCTGCTCACCCTGCACCGCCACCACGACCAGGACGCAGTCCCGAGCGCGAGCGACCTCGAGGCCTTCGGTCACGGCTACGGCCTCGGTCCGGTTGAGTTCGAGCCCACGTTGGCGGCCATGCGCAGCCTGAGCGCGCTGGACCTGGCCCGCTGGGCCGCCGAGCGACGACCCGACCGGCTGCCGGAGGTGGCGGACTGGGCCCGCCACGAGCTCGCCCGACCGCACCGCTGACCAACCGCACCGCTGACGAGGGTCCGCCCCGACGCGGGCGCCCGTCACGCCGGGTAGATGGTGACGGCCGTGGCCTTGATGGCGAAGGTGGTGGGCCTGCCGGGGTAGAGGTCGAGCTCGCCGACCACGGGGGCGGTGACGTCGGCGATCAGCACCTGCCCGGTGCCGGTCACCGCCCGGACCCGCACCTGGTCGTCGCGCGGTTCGAGCTCGGTGATGGTGACCGGGAGGGCGTTGCGGGGGCTGCCGTGAGGTGGTTCGGGGTATACGGCGACCACGCTCGGGCTGAACACCGCGATCGCCGGCTCCCCCGGTGGGGTCTGGGTGCGGAAGACGCCCTCGACCAGCTCGCCCGAGGCGTTGCGCACGCCGCGGTGCTCGGCGGTGCCCGCCACCATGTTGAGCCCGGCGATGCGGGCGGTGAACGGGGTCCGTGGCTGCCGGATGACCTCCGACGTCGGCCCGGACTCCACGACCCGGCCCTGGTCCAGGACGACCACCCGCTGGGCGAGGAGCAGCGCGTCCAGCAGGTCATGGGTGACGATCACCGCTTCCCGCCCGGCCAGCACGCGGCGCAGCACCCGGCGTACCTCGGATGCGGCTCCGACGTCGAGGGCGGCCAGCGGCTCGTCGAGCAGCAGCAGCCGGGGTTCCGCGGCCAGTGCCCGGGCGATCGCCACCCGTTGGGCCTGGCCCCCGGAGAGCTGAGCAGGCCTGCGGTCGGCCAGCTCCGCCGCGCCGACCTCCGCCAGCCAACGGCGGGCACCGGCCCGGGCCTGCCGGCGTCCCTGACCGGCGGCGCGGGGACCGAAGGCCACGTTGTCCAGCGCACTGAGGTGCGGGAACAGCAGCGGGTCCTGGGCCATCAGCCCCACCCCACGGGCCTGCGGCGCCACCCAGACGGCGCGCCGTGCGTCCCGGTCGAGCAGCACCCGGTCGTCCAGCGTCGCCCGGCCTGTGTCGGGTCGCAGGATCCCGGCCAGCACCGCCAGCAAGGTCGACTTCCCCGCGCCGTTCGGGCCCAGGACGGCGACCCGCTCCCCCGTGTTCACGGTCAGCTCGACGTCCAGACCGCGAGCGGCCACGGTGGCCCGGACGGTCAGCGTCATCGGGTGCTCCGGGTCCCCTGCGCCAGCCCGACCACCAGCACCGCGATCACCACCAGGACCAGGGAGAGGGCGACGGCGGCATCGGCGTCGGTCTCCCGCTGCAGGTAGATCTCCAGCGGCAGTGTCCGGGTGACCCCCTGCAGGCTCCCGGCGAAGGTCAGCGTGGCCCCGAACTCACCGAGGGCCCGGGCGAAGGACAGCACGGCTCCGGAGAGCAGGCCGGGGAGCACCAGCGGCAGGGTGACGCGCCGCAGGACGGTCGTCGGCCGGCCGCCGAGGGTCGCGGCGACCACCTCGTAGCGTTGGCCGACCGTGCGAAGCGTCCCCTCCAGGCTGACGACCAGGAACGGCAGGGCCACGAACGCCTGGGCCAGCACCACCGCGCTGGTCGAGAACGCGATCTGGACGCCGAGCACGTCCAGGGAGCGCCCGAGCAGCCCCCGGCGGCCGAAGGTGTAGAGCAGCGCGAGCCCGCCCACCACTGGCGGCAGCACCAGCGGCAGCAGCATCAACGCCCGGAGCAGCTGCTGCCCGGGGAAGGAGGTCCGGGCCAGCACCAGGGCCATCGGGACCCCCAGCACCAGGCAGAGCAGCGTCGAGGCAGCCGAGGTCCGCAGACTCAGCCGCAGCGCCGCCAGCGAGGACTCCGAGGTCACCAGGACGAAGAACTGCGCCCACGCCACCCGGGTCGACATCGCGACCAGCGGCAGCACCACGAAGACCGCGCCGACCGCCGCGGGCAGGAACACCCAGGCCGGCAGCCCGGAGTAGACACCGGCACCGCGCGGTCGGTTCACCGAAGGCAACCTCGGACCGGGTGGGAAGCGGGAGGCCGGGTCAGGGCTTCGCGAACCCGGCATCGGCGAGCACCTGCTGCCCCTGCGCACTGGTGACCAGATCGGTGAACTGCCAGGCCAGGTCCAGGTTCTTCGACGCCGACAGCGGGACGATCGGATAGACGTTGACCGCCTCCTTCGACTCCGGGAACGCGATGCCCTTCACCTTGCCTCCTGCCCCCTGCACGTCGGTGGCGTAGACCAGCCCGGCGTCGGCCTCCCCGGTCTGCACCTTGTTCAGGACGTCGGTGACGGCCGACTCCTCGCTGACCGGCTCGAGCGTCACCTCCGCCGCGGCCTCGATCTTCTTCGCGGCCGACCCGCAGGGCACCGCGGGCGCGCAGAGGACCAGCTTCACCCCGGGCTTGGCCAGGTCGCGCAACGAGGTGATCCCGGCCGGGTTCTCCGGGGGCACGGCGATCTCGAGGGTGTTCGAGGCGAAGGTGACCGGGCTGCCGCTCACCAGGCCGTCCGCTGCGGCCTTGTCCATGTTCGTGGTGTCGGCCGAGGCGAACACGTCGGCCGGCGCGCCCTGCTGGAGCTGGGTGACCAGATCGGACGAGCCGGCGAAGCTGAAAGTGACCGTGGTGCCGGGGTGGGCGGCCTCGAACTGCTGGCCGAGGATGGTGAAGCTGCTCCTCAGCGAGGCGGCCGCGAACACGGTCAGGGTCGACGTGGACGCACCCGGGGCGTCTCCGGCACTGCCGCTGGTGCTTGACGGGGTCGCACCAGAACCACAGCCGGCCAGGGCCGTGACCAGCGCGCCGGCCGCGAAGGCTGTGAGGGCTCGCTTCACGACACGCCGAGCGGGGTCTCGATGATCACCGTCGTCGACTTCACGACGGCCACGGCCACCGAGCCGAGCTCCAGGCCCAGATCAGCCACGGCCTCGCTCGACATCAGCGACACGACGCGGTGCGGGCCGCACTGCAGCTCGACCTGAGCCATCACCTTGTCGGTGACGATCCTGGTGACCAGCCCGACGAACCGGTTGCGGGCCGAGCGCTCCACCTGCGACGGGTCGGGCGTCGGCGCGGCCTGGGCCTGCGCGAACTTGGCCAGCTCGTGGCCGTCGATGACCTTGCGGTTGTGCTCGTCGGTCTCGACCGAGAGCATGCCGACGTCGATCCAGCGCCGCACCGTGTCGTCGCTGACGCTGAGGAAGGCTGCCGCGTCCCGGATCCGTATCTTCGGCACGAGCTGCAGACTATCGCACGACCTACGGATCGAGCCGACCGGCGATGGGGAGGGAGCGGTACGGCTCACGACCGAGCGATCGGTCACCCGGGGTGGCGGCCCGGCCGGTCCGTCATCCGGTGCCCCTCCGGGTGAGGCCGACCTCGGTGCACTCCGGGTCAGCGGGCGCTCAGGCTCCCCTGAGGTCATCGGCCATCGGACGGGGGCCACCGGCGGCACGAGGTGCGATGTAGCGTCGGAGGATGGCCGCCGCTACCCCGACTCCGGGCGTGCTGGTGATCGGACTCGATCCCTATCGGGTGCCAGGACCGTGGGATCCGAGACCGGTGGCTGAGGCGATCCAGCTCGGGATCGCCCGGTTTGCCGAACAGAAGGTCGCTGTCGAGACCTGCCTCTTCGGTCTCGACGGCAGTGATGACGTGGAGGCGACCGTCGACGCCGCCCTGCGTAGGAGACCGTGGACCGTGGTCGTCGTCGGTGGCGGCGTGCGCACCCCCGACGATCAGCTCGAGCTGTTCGAGACGATCGTCAACCTGGTTCGGCAGCACGCTCCCCAGGCGGCGATCGCCTTCAACGGCACCGCGGCCGACACCTTCGACGCAGCCAAGCGCTGGCTCTTCCGAGACTGAGGAACAGCACTCACGACCACGTCCGGGAGGCTCCGGTGTGGTCTCGGAAAGGCAAATCGTTCGGGATATTTCGGGTGTCACCGCTGGTTCGCCGGAGCGTGTGCGCGGGCCGAGAGGTAGAGCGTCTTTCACGCCCAGACCGTGCTGAGCAGCCGGAAGCCATTGGTGTCATCAAGAATGGGCGAAGACGTCGGCGACGCCCGACAAGCTGGACCCGATCGCCGTGGCTCATCGCCGAGGTCAGCGCTTGCTCTCCAGGATGTCCGGCAACCCGCTGGCCCGGCCGATCAGAGCAGGCGCTCGGTGAAGTGGTGGGCGATGATGTCCATCCTTTCCCGCAGATAGAAGCGGTGGGCAGCATGCCGCTGCACCCCGGAGTCGAGGTCGAGGACGGAGCAACCGGCGGCACGGGCTCGGTTGCGCAGCTCGGCCAGCAGCAGTGCCCCGACGCCCCGGGAGCGGGCGTCCGCGGTGGTGGAGAGGTCGTCGACGTACAGCTTGCGCAGAGCGCTGGTGTTGGCGATGATCCGCCAGCCGGCGACCGCCAGGCACCGGTCCCCCTCGAACACGGCCGTGAACCGCAGCCCCTGGGGAGCTCCCTCCCGCAGGACCGCCAGCAACGCGGCCGACGTCAAGTGCCCGCGTAGCTCTTGCAGGACCGGCAGCGCGGCCTCCCAGCGTGCGTCTTCCTCCGCCAGCTCGACCACGTGCATCCCGTCGTCCCTTCGTAAGCGTCAAAGTAAGTCTGGCCACTTACGCTAGCATCGGCCGCACGATGGGCGCCCTCACCGAGTACGTCGAAGAAGGCTTGGCCCTGGCGATCGCCCTGGCCAACAGGCACAGCACCGAGCGCCAGGGCACCGCTGCGGGTCCGTCGCACGCGACCGCCGGCGTCGTTCTGCGGGTGAGCGACCCCGTCGTCCTCGACGAGATGGCGGCGCACCTGCGTGAGGTGTTGGCGGCACCCCGACCGGACCAGGCCGGCCCCTTGATCAACCAGCTCTTCCGTGCACACCACGCTGCTCCGGAGCTGGCCCCCGACGTCCTCGGTCACTGGCGGCTCCATCTCCATCCGCGTGGCGCGAGCCGTGAGGCCCTGGACATGGTCAAGGCCGCTAGCGGGCTGGCCTGGCTGGTCGACGGCGGCCGCTGGCAAGCCCTCAAGGACTGCCTCGCCACCCGGTGCGACGACTACTTCCTCGACCTCTCCCCCGGGACCACCCGTCGCTACTGCAGCAGAACCTGCGCCAACCGGGTCAACTCCCACCTCCATCGTCGACGACACCCGACCTCTGGCAACGACATCCCGAGCCCATGACCCTCTGGCTCTGTCCGGCCCAACCCGGGAGGGGCCAGCGGTGGGGATCAACTTTCGGCCAGAAGCTGGCCGAGGCCGTTGACCGGGAAAAGGGTGCGTGGAAGGTTGGCCCTGCCCGGGCCGGGGGGCTCAGGTTCGTCGGCTCGGCTGATCGGATCAATCGGTCACCCGGTTTCCCCATCAGCAGCGAGGAGTTGTGGGACATGGCGCTATCACTGGGCGCGCGAGCGGGCGCACGGGTATCAGGCGGAAACGCACCTGCCGCCATCGTGGTGAATGCGGTGACCAAGTCCTATGCGGTGGGCAAGTCCTCGGTCGAGATCCTGCACGGGGTCTCCCTCGGTGTGGGTTTCGGGGAGATGGTCGCGGTGATGGGAGCGTCGGGGTCGGGCAAGTCGACGTTGCTCTACTGCCTGGCGGGACTGGAGCAGCCGACGAGTGGGGACGTGGTGCTGAGCGGCCGAGCCCTCGGGTCGTTGCGCCGGGCGGATCTGGCGCGGATGCGTCGGTCTGAGGTGGGGTTCGTCTTCCAGTCCTACAACTTGATCCCCACGCTGACAGCCTTTGAGAATGTGGCGCTGCCTTACCGGTTGCGGCGCGTGCGCCCGCCGGTGGAGCTGATCGAGCAGACGTTGGCGAGTGTCGGGTTGACGGATCGGGCGAAGGCGCGGCCGCCGTCGATGTCGGGGGGTGAGCAGCAGCGGGTGGCGTTGGCGCGGGTGCTGGCGCAGCAACCGCGGATCGTGTTCGCCGACGAGCCGACGGGAGCCCTGGACACGCGGTCGGGGACGTTGGTGCTGGCGGAGCTGCAGCGGATCGCGCGCAGCCCGGAGCAGTGCGTGCTGGTGGTGACGCACGATCCCTCGGTAGCGGCGCAGTGCGACCGCATCCTGTTCATGAAGGACGGCCGGCTGGAGCGCGAGCTGCGTCCGTCGAGCGTCGAGGAGGTCGCCGGGGTCCTGGTCGCCCTCTCCGCAGAGTCCGATGTCCACCCGTACGGTCAGGGGCGCTAGTCGTGCGTCAGCTGCACGCGGCTGAGCTGCGCGACTCCTGGTCAGCCTGGCTGGGCGTCTGCGTGGGCTTCATCGTCACCAACTTCTCGTTGGCGCTGTCGGCGCTGGCGCTGCTCGCCGGCGCCCGGATGGTCGGGTCCGGCGTGCTGGCAAAGGAGGACTCCACCGCTTTCGTGTTCAACCCAGCGCTCAACCTCGTCTTCTGCGCCGTCATCGGCGGTCTGGTCATCGGCTCCTCGACGAGTCTGGTCGTCGATTCCCGGCGTGGATCCCTGGCTCGGTTGGCCCTGACCGGGGCCACCCCCGGGCAGGTGGTGTCCATGGTGATGAGCCAGCTGGTCGTCGTCAGCCTGGCCAGCTCGCTCATCGGCGCGGCACTGGCGTACCTCGCGCTGCAGCCGACCTTGAACTACCTGGCCTATGAACGCAGCGAAGAGACCACGGTGCTGGCACCGACCGCGGTCTACGCGCTGTGGCCGGTGCTGCTGGCCAGCCTGTTCGCCGTCGGGTTGGCGCTCCTCGGCGGCTTCAAACAGGCACGCCGGGCCAGCCGCATCCCTCCCGTCGAGGCGCTCCGGCAGGCGAGCGGTGGTGGCGAGGAGCGGATGACGGTGTGGCGGTGGCTGCGCGTCGGGTTCTGCCTGCTCCTGATCGTGGCGGCCTACGGGGCTGTCCCCGCGATCACCGAGGTCCGCACCAAGGAGACCATCAGCAACCTCATCATCGTGAGCCTGTGCCTGCTCATCCTGGCCGCAGCCCTGCTCGCGTCGCTGGCGCCGCTCGTGGTGGGGCCGTTGACCCGGGTGTGGACGAGGGTCGTCCCGTCGGCGGATCCCAGCTGGGGCCTGACGCGGAGCACGACGGTGGCCAAGGGGGCGAGGCTCACGAAGTCGGTGGTTCCGGTGATGCTGGCGATCGGGCTGCTGTTCGGGATGCTGGCACTCGTCGACACCTTCCAGTCCTCCGCGGTCGCCAACGGGTTCGACGAGAAGCTCTCTCACGCCGGGCCGGCCACCTTGGCCATCAGTCTCGGGCTGCCGCTCCTGATCGCCCTGGCCGGCGGAGTGGGCTCGCTGGTGATGATGTCCAAACAGCGTGACGCCGAGCTGGCCCTTTCCGGGATCCTCGGCACCACACCAGGTCAGCGCCTCGCCATGCCCGTGCTGGAAGGCATCATCATCAGCGTCACCGGCGCCATCATGTCCTTGGTCATGGTGGCGATCGCCGTCGGCTTCCTGGCCGTCGGGTTCCCGGCCGCCCGCTTCGCCTTTGCCTTCTCGCCGTCCTACCTCACCTTGGCGATCACCTTCTTCCTGGCCCTGGCGATCACGGTCGCGGCCACTCTGCTCCCCACGCTTGCGTCGCTGCGCAGGCCCGAACCCAGGGTCATCGCGCGGCTGGTGGCGGAGTAGGAGCACTCCCGCTGCCGGCACAAGCCGAGCTTCCTCCCGCCGGCATCGCTGCGGCCGCGAGCCCGGAGGGACAGCCCGACGGCACACCGATGCTCAGGTCGACGTGACCGAGCACTCCGAGCTCCCTACTCGGAGGGCGGTCACCCGCTGGATCTGGAGAGTCTGGTCGGCGACGATCTCCAGGTTGTCGTCGTTGGCGGCGGTGAGGTCGCGAACACAGACGCCGAAGCGGGCCGAGATGCCCAGCATGGTGTCCCCGGATGCGACGACGTAGCGGTATCCGCGGGCTGTCGTCTTCGCCGCCCCCATCGCCTGCTCGCGGCGGCCGTGGTCCTGAGGACGGACAACCGGTGAGGTAGGAACAGCGGTCGGAGTCGTCGGCAACACTGACGTCGGGGTGGTGGACGGTGCCGACTCCGTCGCAGTCGGGGTCGTCGGCGGCGCCGGCTTGTCAGGAGGGCTCGGACTCGCCGTGCATCCGGCCCACAGCACCAGCCCCAGTACCGAACCGGCGCTCCAGGCAAGCCCACGATGTGCGGACCACCGTGACCGTGGGAGGGTGCCCTCGGCTGATCGCCTGTCCGGGCCAGCCTTGCTCGACGCCATGCCTCATCCTCCCAAGATGGTTGCGCTTCGCAGCGTCCGGGCCAGCTCGCCCCGGCACCACGATCGGCGAGCCCGACCCCTCAGCCCACCGAGGCGGCCCGCCTCGGGAGCGTGCCTACGCCGAGACCACCACACGTGCAGCCTGGCACGGCTCGGGGAACCCGGATCGCGCTCGACCGCTTCGCCAGCACGTTCTACCTGGCCTCCTGATCCGGGCCACGAAGGCGCGTGGGCAACCGCCACCGCACTCGGGCGTCAGCCGATGCGCTCCGCCAGGGACACGATGATCCCTCGGGTCCGCGCACGTGGGCCATCCGCCACACGTGCTCGAACTCACCGATGCCGCCGACCAGCCCGTAACCGTCGACGGCCAGCTGGTCGACGGCGGCCTGCAGGTCATCGACCTCGGAGGCCACGTTCCGGAGCCCCAGCTCGTTGGCCATCGCGGCCGGTGACCCCGGCTCGTGATCGGGTCGGACAAAGCTCGACAGCTCCAGCAGGGTGCCTCCGTCCGGTGGCCGCAGCATGACGATCTGGGTGCGGGAGTCCGGGATGCCGATCACCGTGTCGAGGAACTCCCCCTCCACGAACGTCCGACGTGCCCTCGACCTCCAGACCGAGCCCGACGAAGAACGCGGTCGCCGTGTCGAGGTCCGCGACGGTGATGCCCACCTGGTCGAAGCGTCGTACGTGTCCCATGGACCCATCCTGCAAGTGCTCGTCCTCCCTATCCAGAGGCAGACCCGGGTCGGGGCTGGAACTGGGGCTGCGGCGTCGACGCGACGCTCTGGCCGGCGCGGTCCGTGGACCAGGTGCCGCAGACCGTTCCCCTCGAGGGGCTCGAGGGAGACACTGACGGGGTGGGTGCGGCAACGGCGTGGGGCAAGACGCCGAAAGAGAGCGTGCAGGCCGAGTGCGCCCGGCGGGGCAAGCCGGCCGTCGTGGAGGGCTGCATCGCTCTCGTGGCGGGTCGTGCGGCAGATCCGCAGCTCGTCGTGGCGCTCGGCGGACCGCCGGCGCGCTGGGCTGTGACGGGCGAGCAGGGCGGGCCACCGTACTGGTTGCGGGTGTGGGGAGCGCGAGGCCTGCTGTGGGCCTGGGACGACGACGCGACCGACGTGATCATCGCGGCCCTTCGGGACGAGTCGTGGCGGGTGCGGGAGATGGCTCTTCGGGTCGTGGCACGCCATGAGGTGGGCAGTGCCCTGCCCTCGGTAGCCGAGCTCCAGGACGATCCAGTGGCACGGGTGCGGGCGATGGCTGCGCGGACGCTCGCCAGGCTGACGAGGGCGGGCGCCTGAGCGAGGGTCGGTTCGGCGGAGGGGACGAGACGCCACCGGATCGCGCCCGTTCCGCCACCTGAGGTCGGTGGTCCTCCGGACGAAGGGGCGGTCCCCGGCGGTTCCAGTCCTACTGTGGGCTCGTGACGGGTGGCGCCAAGTGGACGGATCGCCGGTGGAGGTGCAGGCGTCGCTCCGGCACCGCACCCTGCCGCGACGCGGTGCTAGCGTCGGCTCGGTGCTCCAGGATGGCGCCACCTACGTCGTTCTCGGCGGCACCGGGCACATCGGATCCGCGGTAGCGGAGTCCCTCGTGCAGGCCGGCCGGCACGTTCGCGTCGTCACCCGAAGCGGATCGAAGGCCACGGCGTGGGCAGCGCGTGGGGCGGAGCCAGCGGTCGCCGACGTCCAGGACAGCGCGGCGATGGCGCGCGTCCTGTCCTCTCCCCCTGCTGCCCGGGTGTTCGCGCTGAACCCACCTGGAGCGATCACGGCCGACCCGGACGCCGACGAGGACCGCACCGCGGACGCCATCGTCGAAGCCCTCGCGGCCGCTCAGGTGGATCGAGTCGTCGCGCTCTCGACCTACGGGGCGCGACCCGGTCGTCGCATCGGAGACCTCGGCACACTGCACCGCTTCGAGGCGCTGGTCCGGGACCTTCCTGCTCCGGTCGCCATCGTTCGAGCGGGCTACCTCTACAGCAACTGGGACGGCGCGGTGGAGCCAGCACGGACCCGCGGGCAGGTTCCGGTCATGCTCGACCCCGACCGTCCGCTTCCGATGGTGGCGCCGGCCGACGTCGGCGACGCGGCCGCCCGTCTGCTCATGCTCGACGAGGCGGAGCAAGGGGTCTCCTACGTCGAAGGGCCGCGCCGCTACACGCCGCGGGACGTGGCGCGCGCTCTCGCGTCAGAACTGGGCACCCCTGTCGACACGGTCCGCACTCCCCCTGACCAGTGGCGGAACACATTTCTCGAGGCAGGATTCTCGGTCGCTGCCGCCGACTCCTTCACTGGACTCACCACGCTGGCCGAGCGCGAGGTGTGGGAACTCGATGTCGCCCCGACACGTGGCTCCACCGCGTTGCAGGCCTACATCTCTGCCCACGTGTCGAGGTCAGCAACGAGGGCGCGCGACAACTAGTTGGCTGCCGCTGACCGCGGTCATGTCTGGCTGATGCAGCCCGGCTGAGGGGGCTCCCTGCCACGCGGGCGATCGACAGGTCAGGTCAGGGTCGGCCCGACCCCCGCTCAGACCTTGGCGAGCATCGCGTTCGATCCCGCGGGCAGCGGGTGGCTCGAGAGGAGTTCACGAATTGCGTGAATTGGCCCAAGAACCGACGCGGGCACTGCATCCAGCTGGTCGTGGAACCGGGAACCGGGTCCGAGTTCCGGCGGCCGAGGGCGGCTGGTCTCGCGTAGAGCAGCCGGGCAGGGGAGACGAGCCCCTGCCCGGCCTGCGACCACAGAGCGAGAAGGCGCTTGGGGGTCCGCTCTCTCGTCGCTGTCGTCGGACATACATTCGGGCCAGGAACGGTTCCGGATGCTCGAACAAGCCTGAAATTGAGTCACTCGCGGGCCGCAAAGCGCATCGCTTGGCCGGCCGCAGACGCTGAACAGCCGCTGGCAGCAACTGGCCGTCTCACCTGGCAGGCGCGGGACGTCTTGTCGCAGTACGTCGGGCTTCAGCGCTGACCGCGCGATCGTCGCGCCGGGTTGGGTGTCCCCCGACCGGCCGGCCGAGCTTCCCCCAGCGGCCACTCGGATTGCCGCGACCTGCAGGTCCCGCCGATGTGGGGGCAGGAACTCAACCGAAGTGAGGTGAGGCGGGAGGATGCTCGGGGGTTCATCTCCCCGCCCCACACGTTGAGCCTATGCAGCGTGGCCCCGGGCGCCTAGAGGCTTTGATGTCCGATGCGGCCATGTCCGAAAGAGGGCAACCAGGACAGATGCGCTGCACACCTGACCCGCGAGGAGTTCGGACCAAGTCCCAAGCATCTCGCGCCGTGCGGCGGCACGGATCCCTGATTCCGGCGTTCAGGAATCAGTTGCTGGACTCCCCTCCGGTGCTGCAACCCGACGCTTCGGAGCAGCAGCCGCCGGTCGTCATCAGCTGGGCGGAGGTGGCGCAGGACAGCGCGGACGCGCACAGGGCGGGCAGGGGCGGAGAACCGCCGTCTACGTGCTGGTGCGGGAGGTGGTGTCACTCCCTGCAGCGCCGCGGCTCCCGAGGTGGCGACGAGCAGTCCGGCTCTCGCCGTCCATGGGCGACCGAAAGTTTCCCATAGCTTAACTATTGGGCAACCCGCCGAGCCGGGGCTTGGGCGGAGGATGACCAGGTGATCAGTGATGCTTTCGGGGGTCAACCCACGACGATCGACGAGTACGCCGACTGGAACGCCGAACAGCTGATATGTAGGTGCTGCTTGTCAAGTGGGCGTGCGAAGGCGGTCCCTGCGCTGGGTGCGTAGGGACCGCCTTCTGTTGTTCCTCGGCGCCGGTTGTTGATCTTGGTGAGCGTGTCGGGCGACGCGCGGTCAGACTGATATGCGCGGGTTGGTTACCGCAGGACGGGCTGTTCGGCTGGAACGCTTCC
>Ga0210040_10007114_pt1 | contig 13704 bp, 8 predicted proteins | sample CryGeyCG12114_NA_FD_185462 | JGI IMG/M metagenome (GOLD analysis project Ga0210040, IMG submission 185462) | Groundwater microbial communities from aquifer - Crystal Geyser CG19_WC_8/21/14_NA (SPAdes) (version 2) | ecosystem: Environmental > Aquatic > Deep subsurface > Groundwater | place: USA... | reverse complement strand
TCGACACGCCCGTCTCGGTGATGATGAAGCTCGCGGGGGCGGCCAAGCATTCCTTCATGCTGGAAAGCGTGACCGGCGGCGAGGTGCGGGGGCGGTACTCCATCATCGGCCTGAACCCCGACCTCGTTTGGGACTGCCGCGGAACCCGAAGCCGCCTCAACCGCGCCGCGCGCTACGACGACGAGGCGTTCGAGGACCTGCCGGGCTCGCCGCTCGACACCTTGCGGGCACTTCTGGCGGAGTGCCGGATCGACCTGCCGGAGGGCCTGCCCGCCGCCTCGGCGGGACTCTTCGGCTACCTGGGCTACGACATGATCCGGCTGGTGGAGCGGCTGCCCGACAGCCGCCCCGACCCATTGGGCTTGCCTGATGCGGTGCTGCTGCGGCCCTCGGTCGTCGCCGTGCTCGACGGGGTCAAGGGGGACGTGATCCTCGTGGCGCCCGCCTGGACCGGATCTGGCCTGACCGCGAAGGCCGCGTTCGCCCAAGCGGCGGAGCGGGTCATGGACGCCCAGCGCGCCCTGGAGCGCGGCCTGCCCCAGGCCCCGCGCGCCCTGGGCGAGCCGCGCGAGCCTTCGCCGCCAGTGTCGAACTTCACCAAGGCGGGCTACATGGCCGCCGTGGAGACCGCGAAGGAGTACATCCGCGCCGGAGACATCTTCCAGGTCGTCCCGGCCCAGCGATGGACCCAGACGTTCAGCGAACCGCCCTTCGCCCTTTACCGGAGCCTGCGGCGCACCAACCCCTCGCCCTTCATGTTCTTCTTCAACTTCGGCGGCTTCCAGGTGATCGGCGCCTCGCCGGAAATCCTGGTGCGCGTCTTCGGCCGGGAGGTCACCATCCGTCCGATCGCCGGCACGCGACCCCGGGGGGCCACGCCCGAGCAGGACCGCGCGCACGAGGACTCGCTCCTCGCCGACCAGAAGGAACGGGCGGAGCACCTGATGCTGCTCGACCTGGGGCGCAACGACGTGGGCCGCGTGGCGAAGCCCGGCAGCGTGCGCCCGACCGAGACCTTCGTGATCGAGCGCTACTCCCATGTCATGCACATCGTGTCGAACGTGGTGGGCGAGCTCGCGGAGGACCAGGACGCGCTCTCGGCCTTCTTCGCGGGGATGCCGGCGGGCACCGTCTCGGGCGCGCCCAAGGTGCGGGCCATGCAGATCATCGACGAGATCGAGCCCGAGAAGCGCGGCGTCTACGGCGGAGGCGTGGGGTACTTCAGCGCGAACGGCGACATGGACATGTGCATCGCGCTGCGGACGGCGGTGCTGAAGGGCGATCAGTTGTACATCCAGTCCGGTGGAGGGGTCGTCTACGACAGCGACCCCGAGGCCGAGTACATGGAGACGGTCCACAAGTCCCAGGCCATCCGCAAGGCCGCCGAGGACGCCGCGATGTTCCGGCCCGAGGGAAATTCATAGCGCGGCAGCCTGGGCGGAGGGCGCAACTCACCCTACCCCGCCGGGCGGCGAACCAGGAACGGGATCACCTTGGCACGGAGAGGTTAAGACGCGGTTAACGGGGCCGTGCCGGCGCGAAGCGCCCGGCCCTCAGGCCGCACGCAGGGCCTCCCCTTCGACCGCCGCAAGCGCCCGGTCAAGGACCCCGATCCCTGCCCCCGGCCGGTTCGCCTCCTCGGACAGGATGCGCCGCCACGCCCGGGCGCCAGGGCGGCCTGTGAAAAGCCCCAGCATGTGGCGGGTCACCTGATGGAGTCGCCCTCCTGCCCCGAGATGCGACTCGATGTAGGGGACCATGGCGCGCGCGGCCTCCTCAGGCGAGTCCACCGGGTTCGGCGTCCCAAAGATGCGACGGTCGGCGTCGCCCAGCACGTCCCAGGGCGCATGATAGGCCGCGCGCCCGACCATCACGCCGTCGAGGCCCTGTGCGAGCAAGGCCTCGGCGCGGTCGAGACCCTGGATGCCGCCGTTGATGGACAGGTGAAGATTCGGGAACCGAACCCGCATCCGCAGGACGAGCGGGTAATCGAGCGGCGGAACCTCGCGGTTCTCCTTGGGCGAGAGGCCCTGGAGCCAGGCTTTCCGCGCGTGGATGGTCACGCGCCTGACCCCTGCCCTGGCGACGGCGTCGAGGAAGCGCGGCAGATCCTCCTCCGGGTCCTGGTCGTCCACGCCGATGCGGCACTTGACGGTGATCTCGGCCCCGGTCGCGTCCCGCATGGCCCGCACACAGTCTGCCACGAGGTTCGGCTGCTGCATCAGCACCGCCCCGAAGCAGCCCGACTGCACGCGGTCCGAGGGACAGCCGCAGTTGAGGTTCACCTCCGGGTAGCCGAACTCGCCCCCGATCCGAGCGGCCTCCGCTAGATCGCGAGGGTCCGAGCCGCCGAGCTGGAGCGCAACGGGCTGCTCGGCGGCCGAGAAGCCCAGGAGCCGCTCCCGGTCGCCATGCACCACGGCGGCGGCAGTCACCATCTCGGTGTAGAGGAGGGATTCGCGCGAGAGGACCCGATGAAAGGCCCGGCAATGGCGATCGGTCCAGTCCATCATCGGGGCGACGGACAGGCGGGCGGCGGTGGAGAGATCAGGATTCCCCTGTTTCATTGAGCAAACCCCTCTCTCGTCGCCTGTGAATCCGCTCCCATTGGAAGCCGTTCTCTACCATTCCGGCTGGTCGGGACTACAGATGTAGTCCCAAGGCCTGGTTTGTAGTCCCAGGGCGTTGCCCCCTACCACGCCTGCATCCAGACATCCACCGACGGCTCGGGCGCGCGCTGCAAGGAGCGCGCCCGAAGTCGTCGTCGTCCGATTTCCGTCGTCGTCCCGATGGACCGGCTCCCTACGCGCAACCGAGCAGGAGTTTCTCAGATGGGCACCATTCACGAGCGCACCGGCCGTGACGGCAAGGTGACCTACCGGGCCCAGGACCTGCGGAAGCGCGGTCAGGCGACCCTAAACAGCGAGGCGAGGACCTTCTCTAGGCGTCGGGACGCGGAGGGCTGGATCAAGCGCACGGAAAAGACCCTCGACGGAGTCGTTCCCATCTCATTCGCGATGCGACACGCGACCGTGGCTTCAGTCATCGAGCGTTACCTTGGCGAGACGCGCCGTAAGGTCGGGAGGACCAAGGCGCAGTGCCTCCGTACGATTGCGGCGATGGATTTCGGCTCCCAGAAGGCGGTCGACGCGGACCAGGCCAAAGTCATCGACCTCATGGCCACCCTGCGACAGACGCTGCAGCCTCAGACCGTGGCCAACCACATCGCCCACTTGTCCAGCATCTACACAATCGCGAGGCCCGCCTACCTCATCGTGCTTCGCGCCGGGGAGCCGGGGAGATGCAGCAGGCCAAGGCCGTGGGTCGCGCGATGGGCTATCTGGCGAAGTCTCGTCGCCGGACCAAGCGGCCGACTCGGACCGAGATGGACAGGATTATAGCCCACTACATCGAGAGCGCCACGCGGACGGAGGCAATGCCCATGTTCAAGATCGGCGCCGTCCGCGGCGGGCTCGGACCGGTGACGCCCTGCCGCTCACTAGTGGCCAACGCCACCCGCACCAGCCTCGATGGTTTGCGCGAGAGGAGGCGGCCCCGCCAGGGGCCGGGCTGCGCTTGCCTAGGGACGTGCGGCTTGAGGATGACCCTGCTGGCGCCCATGATCAGCCATCGTTGCAAGGACCGCTCGCCCCTTCTCGTGGTGGCACCCAGGCGTAGCCGGCCCCTCATGCGACCAACGCCTTCACCCGAGCCGCCCCTTGCGGCACCACCCCCTCGAACTCGCCCCTGTGACCCCGGAGCGCGTTGATGACCGGCGTCCGCTGGCGGACAAGACGGTCGCGGCTGCGAACGATCCCCGCAGCCGCCTCGCTATCCTCGCTCCTGACGGCCACACACCGCATCGTGGGCCGCTGCGCCGCCTGCGCGATCGCCTCGGCACCGGCCAGGTCGTTCGTCTGGCGCTTCACACAGGGTGTGACGCAGGCCGGCGGGATCAGGCGCACCTCGTGCCCGAGCCGCCCCCTCTGACGGCCCCACACATGCGCACCGCCACTCGCCTCCAGCGCCCCCACGCACCAAGGCTGGTGGCCAAAGACCTCCAGCCCCTGCGCCCGCCGAAGCGTCCCGCGACGCACGGCACGCCCCGACGGCCCGCCCCATGGACCTAGAACACATGTCTGGCCTGATCCAACCCGATTACGCTGATCTCGCTCACGACGCCCTCCCTTCAACGGTGGTTCAGGAGCCCACATCGGCCGATCGAGGCCGTCGCAGGCGACTACAGCATCAGTGCCGACCGGAAGCGTGCGGCACGATTGCTCAGTTCAGACCTGCGGCATTTCTTGGTCGGGCGGGGCGTGGTGACGCTAGGTCAACTAAATTGTTGACCGACGGCGCGCAGTCTGGACAATAGATCAGGGTCGCCTCGATCGGGGCGCATTCCTGTGAAGACCAGTTTTCCCTCAACAGGCTTCGATGGCCTCGCTCTCGTATTTCCCCCAGCTTCTTGAAAGCAAGTTGTTCCTGGCCTCGCCCGGCGACGTCGTGGGCCTTCGGCGGATGGCGCAGCAGGTGGTCGACGGCCTGGTCGGCAGCGTCGGAGGCGGCGACAGCCTGGCGATCTTCGCGTGGGAGACCGAGTTCGCCGACAGCCAGTTCAACGACAGCGTCCCAATCCAGGAGCAGATCTACCGCCCGGACGACCGGCTATGCCGCGGACTCGTGGCCTTCTTCGGCGAGAAGGTAGGACAGCCGCTCGCCGCCGGTTTCCCGACCGACATGCTGCAGGACCTGCTCGCCGCCGCCCGGCCCGGGCCGGAGCACCTGGTACATCCCTGGCGTCCGGAAGCCGCGGACGAGGGCGGGTTTCCCCTGACCGGAAGCACCTTCGAGGTGCTCTGCGCGATCGCCGCAACCAAACGCGCAAGGCGTGCCGGGCAGCCGCCCCTGCCGGTCTTCGTGCGGTTCGTCGGGCCGCCCGACACGCTCGATGAGCCGGACCTCGGGCGCGCCAACTGGGGCAACCGGGCGCTGCGCCGTGCGATCCGCAAGGAGTACGAGGAAGACGAAGACGAGGAGCGTCGCCGTCTCGACCTCGTGCGAGAGCAACTGAAGGCACTGCGCAACTTCGTGCTGTTCCTCAAGCGGCTGGGTCTGGAGATCATCTTCGAGCCCGACCCCGCAGCGATCGAGAAGCAATTGAAGGATTTCTTGCGCGATTATTCCATCGTCCAGCTCGACCCGACCGGCATCAATCCGTTCCTCGGGCTCGGCAACTACGACGTGGGGCACTACCGGATCTACTTCGGTCGGACCGACGCGCAGAAGAAGGCCCGTACCGAGATCGAGGCGCTCTTCGACGCGACAGATCGGCCGCATCTCTACTGGATCGAGGGCAGTAGCGGCTCGGGCAAGTCGTCGTTCCTACGGGCCGGGGTGATCGGCGCCCTGAAGCACGCGTCGATGTCGGGCGCCGAGTATGCGCATGTGGTCTACCGCCCCAACCAGCTGCTCTCGCGCGCCGCGGCCCTGACGCGGACCACCCATGATCCCCTGCAGGTGATGCTCGAGGGGGCGCTGGCAGCGCTGATGGACATGGGCATGGCGGGCGCGCCGAGCCGGGCCGATATCGACCGCGCGCTCGAGGATTTCGTGCAGGAGCCCCAGGCCGCCCGGGCGACTTGGGCGGTGCGCTGTCTCGAGGCGGCGCTGGCGCGGATCAACGAGGCGCGCGACCCGGCGCGGCCCTGCCGGCTGGTCATCGGCATTGACCAGTTCGAGGAAATCGTCGACATGACCGAGGACGCCGAGCTGGGGCCGCGCTGGACCAGCTTCGTCAGCTTCATCGCCGAGGTTCCCCGGCTCGCGAACCTGATGATGCTGGCGACGATGCGCGAGGAACGCATCCCCAAGATGCGGCGCCTCCCCGAACTCGAGCGGCTCCACAACGGGACCCGGATGCAGGGAATGCTGCTGCAGTTCCCCTCGAACGCCGAGCTCGAGACCATCATCCGGCGTCCCTTCGACGAGTACGGGCGGGTCGAACTGGACGCGTCGCTGATCTTGGCGCTGATCAAGGAGATCCGGAAGTATGCCGACGTTCACGTCGGCAAGGACCAGGGCAGCGTGCTTCCGCTGGTGTCGCTGACCCTGTTGCGGATCCACGAGAAGGTCGCGGTGCCGCTGGCCGAGGCGCGCCTCGGGGCGCGCGAGAGCGGGCCGGAGGACGAGGCGGCCCCGACGCTCAAGGATTTCGACATCGCCGCCACCGAGGGGTCGGCGGGACTGCCCCTCGGCGGCAAGCTGCGGCTGGGCCTCGGCGAGGCGGAGGCTCATATCGGCATCGAAGGCGTGATCGGAGAGCTCGCTGCTCGCGCGATGAAGGCGGCGCGGTCCGTCGGCGTTCTCGAGGCCGGCGACACCGCGGTCGACGGGCTGCTGCGGCAACTGGTCCGCTGGTCGGGTGCGGATGACAAGCAGTTCTCGCTCCCAGCGGTAGAGATGCCCACCGACGACGGCGAGGCGGCGCTGGCGCGCGAACTGATCAGGAACCGGCTTCTGGTCGACGAGGGCGGCCAAATGATCCGGTTGGTGCACGAGACGGTGCTGAAGCACTGGCCCGAGGCAAACGACTTCATCCGGCGCGAGAAGCCCCTGCACGAGAGCGCGGGGGCGCTGGCGGTCTACGCCGAGGACTGGGCGAGTTCGGACAGGGATCGCTCCGCGCTCCTCGACGTGGGGCTCCGACGCCACGCCGATGCGGCCTTCAAGATCCTGGCGCTGTGGTCGGGCCGGATGCATCCCTATCATTGCAAGGCGATCAAGCCGCGGGACGCCGCGCTGCGCGATTATTGCCTGGCGCTGCTCGACGCGACCTGCGCACCGCTCAAGGTGGTCGAGGACTCGGTCAAGAAGGCCTCGCACGCGCATCTGGCGACCTACTACGGCCGCGAGGACATCTTCGTCCGCATGCTGGACGAAAGCGGCGAGGCGCCTGAGGCGGTGCTGCGCGTGCAGAACGCGGACGAGCGGACGCCGCTGATCGCCCCGTGCTTCTGGACGGATGCCGGCTTCGTCGACCGGATGCTGGCGGCGGGGGCCGATCCGAACATTCCCGAGAAGACCGGCTGGCAGGCGCTGCATGCCGCTGCGGTAGGCGGGTCGGTCGAGATCACCCGCTGCCTGCTCAGGCACGGCGCCGTGCTGGACCTCGACAAGAGCCCCGGCCGGACTCATCCCATCCACCTCGCCGCGCTGCACGGTCACGCCGACCTCGTGACCTTCTACGTCCGCGACGAGGGCTGCGAGGTCGATCTTCGGGATGGCTCGGGCCGGACCCCCGTGATGCGGGCGATCCTCGCGGACCGGCCGCAGATGATCCACCACTTGGTCGGCCTCGGCGCCGATCTGGCGGTCTGCCAAGACACCGGCGACAAGGCCGTGGGCATAGACGCGCTGAACTTCGCGGCCCGCAGCGGCGCCGTCCGCTCGATCGAGGCGCTGCTGGACCTCGGCCTGTCGCCGGATGCGCCGATGAAGAACGGCTGGCTGCCCCTGCACCTGGCCGCGCACAACAACTTCCCCGCCTCGGTCCGGGTGCTGGCCGGGCGCATGGCGAACGTCGATGCCACGACAATCCGGGCCTTCGAAATCTCTGCGAACGAGGCGGTCCGTAGGGCGATCGATGCAGGGGGCACTCACGCCGATGCCGGCTGGACCGCGCTGCATGTCGCTGCGCACGAAGGGCACATCAAGGTGATACGCGCGCTGGCCGAGAAGGGTGCGGACCTGACCGCGGTCACGAGCGAGAAGGAGACCGCGCTGCACGTTGCCGTGCGCAAGGACCGGGCCGAAGCGGCGATCCTGCTGGGCTCGCGGGCGGATGTCTTCGCAATGCGGGACGAGAAGGGCCGGACGCCCCTTCAGCTTGCCTTTGCATTGCAGCGTCTGCCGCTGGCGCAGGAGTTGGCTCGGCTGGGGGCCGGCTTCGCGGATCCGCTGATGGGGTCCGGACTGCAGGCCGAAGACGGTTTCACCCTGCTCCACAAGGCGGCGGGCGGGGATGACGAGGGCCAGATCAAGCTGATATTGAGCCACGAGCGCGACATCGGCCACCGGACAGCGCGAGGCCGCAACGCCCTCCACTTCGCTGCAGCAGCCGGGCGCGACCGCAACCTTTCGCGGCTGCTGTCTAACTGGACCGGCGAACTATTCGAACGCGATTCGGCAGGACTGACGCCGTTCGACGCCGCCTGCTTGGGCGGATCGGCCGACTGTGCCGAACTGCTGGCCGCCCGGGTTCAAGCCGCAGTGTTGCGAAAGGAGTGTCCGCTGGGGCTGCATCATGCGGCCACCTCGGGCAACGCCAGGCTCGTGCAAAAGCTGATCGATATGGGCTACGACGCCGGCGCGACCGACGCCGAAGGGCGCACGCCGCTGCACCTGGCGGCGCAGGACGGGCATGCCAATGTGGTCAAGGAACTCCTGCAGAACGGCGCCAAGCCGCAGCGCCCCGTCGGCGGGCAGGATGACACCACCGCCTTCGAACTGGCTGCGGAATGCGACAATGGCGAGGTTCTGGAGATCCTGCTGGGGCACAAGTCCGCCGCCGCGGTCGATCTCGAGCGGCTGGCCTTTAGCTGCCTTGAGCTGACGAACCTTACCTGTCTGAGGTTGCTCCTGAAGCACATGGGTGTGCGGGATCTTGTTCATCCGGACACCGGCGTCGCGCTGTCGACGCTCTACGCGGCGGAAAAGGCGCTGGCGCTGCCCGGCACCATGGCCGCAGACAAGGTGCTCGACGAGATGCTTGGCCCGCCCAACTCAGGTGGCGCGCCGTCCCCGCCTCGTCCAGTGGGGCCCCGACCCGTTCCCCCCACTGCGTCCGCCGTCCCGGAGCCGCAGATGCCCCACGGCGAAGTCATAACGCAGTCGCGCCGTCACGGGCTGGCCGGCGACCTCTACCCGGAGTTCGAGCGCGAACCCCGCCACCTGTGGCAGCCGCTGGGGCCCGAGGACCTAGCCGGGCTGGTGGGGCAGCTTACGCCGATCGACGGCAGGTACCCGCTGAACCTGGATACCCTGTCCGGCTACCGGCGCAGCTTGCCATGGTACAGCGAGACCGAGCTCCTGTACCTGCACGACAGAAATTGCGTCAATCCGCGCCTGCGCTTCTGGTACATGCGCCTTAATGGCGACCTCTACCGGCTGAACGGCACATCGCCCCCGATCCACGAGATGAACGTCAAAGCGCCGATCCAGTTGACCGCGCGGACCGCAGCCGACTACCTCCGGTTCTTCTGCTTCTTCGTCCGGGGCGATCAAGGGCCGTTCTACCTGTGCGAGGATGCCGCCGACCCGCTGATCCCCGGAGCGCGGGACGAGAAGACGGGCGCGGTGATCCGTTCCACCGTGCGGCCGATCTCCTTCGAAGGCATAAACAACGAAGGTCATTACATGCTGGAAGGCGTGCTCCAGTACTCCAACGCCATCTTCACCGCGAGGTTCGCGGTGGAGAACTCGGGGAAAGCCACGATGGTGGACGACGAGCCCATTGCGGCCGACCTGCCGATGAAGATCGACGCGCCGCTTTCATGACGGCGGCGGTTCGACCCGTGCGCCCAGCCGGATGAGCCAATCCTGCCCCAAGGGAGCGAAGCCGTCGGCGGCGCCGCTCAGCGGTCCGTTCCGGGACCGGAAGAAGGCCAGCATCTGGGGGAACATGTTGAACTCGAGCTCGGCTTCGCGCACTTGCACCCGGTCGAGCGGCAGGATCCGCAAGCCGGCATCGAAGTGCGCCTGGATCGTCTCGGCATTGGGCTGCTCGGCCGCACAGCCCTCGGTCCGTGGTGCTGTTTCCGCCGCAGAGCTCGCCGACACGGGACTCTGCACCTCGCTCTCGGCGAGTCGCAGCGCCTTCACGAGCGCGTCGAGCGAGGTGAAGCCGCTCCGTCTCTCGGCCTCCGCATGGCGTCCCTTCAGCACCTCCAGGAGCGATCGGGCCAGCATTGCCGCCGCCCCCTGAGAGATCCGGGCGGAATAGAGCCGCGGCAGATGCAGGTTGAGCTCGGCTTGCGCCAGCTCGGGGAGCCAAACAAGCTCAGCACTGCGCTGCACCACCGCCCCCTCCAGGTTCATCACCTGCCAGCACGGCCGGCAGCAGGTCGCGAGGTCGTCGAGCACCCGCGGCGAGGCGCCGGTCTGCACCGTGACCTGGTACCTGGCGGCAGTGAAGCCGCAGTAGCGGCAGCGATATCGATCGTGACGGATGCGCGCGCGGCCCAGCGCCTTGGGAATGCGCTGCGTCGAGACACGGAACAGCGGATCGGGCAGCGCCTGGTCCGGACTGCGCAACCGCAAGTGGAGCGGAAGAAGCTGGTCGCGGTGCATGATGTCGGTTCCTCTCCTCAGGCTATGGCGTCAGGATCTGACACCTTGGCACCCAGCCTATACGGCGCGAGTTTTCATGGGAGTCGGTCTTGCGCCGACGATGCGGCGCGCGGGGCCCGAACATGCCCATCGGAGGGCTGCGGCTTCGACAACCGACCGCGATCATGTGATCGGGGCATCCACGTGGACCGGAAGGTCGAACACCAGCGGCTCGTCGTCCCCCATCCGTACCATGCCGCTTGGCGCCACCTCGAACCGGGCCGCGAAGAGGGAGTTGCCGTATAGGATCGTCGCCTCGCAGCCGCGATGATCCCTGCCGTCGCGGCCGCTGTAGAATGGCGGACAGATCAGCTCCTCGAGCTGCGACGCAAGGGCGCGGTCGGGCAGAAATGGAACGTGGCTGGTCGAGAGGGAGTGGACGATAAGGAAGGGTCCAGCCTCGCCACGCACGAAGAAGCAGAAGAACTCGAGGTAGTCGAGCACGTTGGTGTCGGTGATCGAGATCTCGCCGGCGGCGTTGGTCTCATGGATCGTCGGCGCGGTCCCGTTGAGGTGGTGGAGCTTGCCCTCGCGGCGGAGAAAGAACAGTTCGAGATGGGAAACCTCCCAGCCGGGATCGGCAAGGCGGACCAACTCCACAGATGGGTAGAAGTCGGGTCGGTGCAGGCCGACCGAGGTAGTCGCTGCGTCCAACCGATATGGCAGATCGAGCGCCGCGCAGTCCGCCAGCAGGCGCGCGGCCTCGTCGGGGGAGGGGTCCTGCCATCGATCATCGTAGAACATGGATGCCCACCTCCTTGCTCCTTGGGCCGCAGCCGTCGTGTCGAGGGGCGCCGGTCATTCAATGCTTCCCGCGGCCTGCTCTGCCACTACCCCTTCAGATCCCGTCTCCTTTGCCCGCGGCCTTGTCGTCGGTCGTCTCTGTATACGCCATCCCACCCCCCAGCTGTCCCCCCAGCCCGCCTCCGGCGACCTCGTCCAGGAGGATGCCCGCCAGAAGCTTGTCAACGGGATTGATCGCGCCGGGTCCCGCCGTCCGGCCGCGCGGGCGCGCCGGGCCCGTCTTGCGCAGGGGCAGAGGAGTGCCGGTGTGGTCGTCGGCGTTCTCGTCCGCAGGCGGCGCGGCGCGCAGGTACTCGCGGTCGATCGTCGGACGAGGAACCGGGTCGACATCGGCACTGAACAGCGGATTACGGGCGAAGGTGCCCGCGAAGGAAGGATCGGTCAGGTAGTTGGGCCGGGCCGCGACAACGGCCTCGTCGCCGGCGATCTGCAACAGCATCTCGTCGGGGGCAAGGCGAAGGAAGTCGGACCCGCTGAGCGCGCCGAGGATATCGGTCACGTCCTCAGCCGCGCGCAGGTTGTTGGGCCCGAAGGCCTGCACCACCGCGCAGTTGTTCAGCATGGTCTTCCAGTCGGTCGGGTAGAGCAGTTGCAGCTGACTGAAATCCTGCCAGAAGCTCCATGTCTGCAGCCCGTACCCTCGCATCAGCGTCACTGCGGTGCGCAGTTCGTCCAGCGGGCCGAGCTGCGCCGCCTCGTCGAGGATGAGGAGCGTGGTCTTCTTAGGGCGGCTCCGCCGCCGCATGATCAGTGACATCAGCGCACTGATCCAGAGCCGCAGGAACCGCCCGTGGCTGATCAGCATGTGCGGCGGCATCACGATGTAGATCGTCATCGGCTTGCCGGCGATGACGTCTTCCAGGTTGAAGCCGGTGTTCGCCGTTACCTTCTGCAGCGCCGGGCCGCGCAGAAAGTCGACGCCCTCCTGCGTGAACGAGATGATGCCGCCCAGCGTGGTGTCCGCCCCGATCATGAGGTTGCCGGCCGTCGTTCGCACCTCGGGATGGCGCGACTTCTCGAACCGCTCCATCATCGCCTTGGGGTCGCCGGCAAGCTCGTTCGCCAACCTGCGGACCGAATCGAGCGTGCGCTCTTTCCGCGGCAGGTCGGTGATGACGTAGAGGATCAGCGCCAGCAGAAGTTGGCGGCCGCGATTGATCCAGTAGCGGTTCTTGTCGTCGAGCGAGTCGGGCAGCAACGCATGGGCCATCGCCGCCGCCTCGTCAACACCCACAGTCGAACGCGGGTCGATCAGGTCGAGCGGATTGAACGTGGCGGTCGGGCCGGGGACCACGTCCATCGGGTCGAGGACGATGATCTCCTGGCCGAGAGCGCGGCGGCGCTCGGCGGTAATGGCGGCATTCTCGCCCTTGGGGTCCACGACGATGGCCGGACCGTCGTAGTTCAGGAGCGCCGGGATGATGCAGCCAACTCCCTTGCCGGCGCCGGTCGGCGCCACGGTCATCAGGTGTCCCTCGCGTTCGAGCAGGATGGGATCGGCAAAGCCGGTGCTCGGGGAGGTGACCGGATTGCCGTAGCTGAATCCAATCGGTGGACGCCGGCTGGTGTGTTCCATCGAGTAGCCGACAAGGAGCGTTCCGGGCGGCAGCTCCGAGGGCAACTGCAGCGCCGAGCGCGCCTTCTGCAGCATCGAGCCCGAGGTGATGCGGGTCATGCGCTGCCCTCCTGCCGCGGGCACTCCGCGGTCCTCAGGGCGCCTTCAAGGCGAACTTGGGGGACCAGGGTCGCGACCGGACAACTGGTCTGGTCCGATAGGATGGTCACCGCCCCCTCCCGGTCCAGCCGGAACCTGCAGCGGTTTATCCGGCCCGCGACATGGATGTCCGCCTCGATCACGGCCGCTGCCGGCGCGCGGACCTTGTCGTAGATCGAAGGCGGTTCGGCCCCGAGATCGACCTCGGTCGGACCCGGCCGGTAGGGCGAGCCGTCCCCGTCCTGGGCCGACACCGGACCGCCGGGCCAGAGCAGCCAGCCCGGATCGCCGCTGCGGAAGGCGTGGATCATGTAGAGCTGCAAGTAGGCTAGGCACTCCGCCTCGGCGGTGAAGACCGCTCCGTGCAGCCTTGTATGCTGGCGGAAGGTGCGGAGGCCGACGTTCAGGGGACTGAAGCCGTCGGGGCCGAACACCACTGACAGCACCGTCTCGCCGTCGGTGGCGCGGGCGTGGTCGTCGATGATCCGCAATTCGACCAGCATCCATCCCGGCCAGAAGCCCAGCGGCCGCAGCCGCACGTCACCATACGCGTAGTTGGCGCCGTCGATGTCGGTCTCGCGCAACCGCTCTATCAGCGCCGCCCGCATCGGTCCCGATACTGGATGCCAGGACCCGGCGACCACCGGCGGTGCCGTGAACGCTCCGGCCTGTTCCCTGTCCTGCTTCACGTTAACCACCCGGCTTTCCCTAAGGTCAGAATAGATCCCCTGAAGCCGCGATGGTCAATGCGGGGCTGGCGCTTGGCGCAAGGGAAACTTCGTGTCACGCTCGATCCC
>Ga0210040_10007113_pt1 | contig 13706 bp, 1 predicted proteins | sample CryGeyCG12114_NA_FD_185462 | JGI IMG/M metagenome (GOLD analysis project Ga0210040, IMG submission 185462) | Groundwater microbial communities from aquifer - Crystal Geyser CG19_WC_8/21/14_NA (SPAdes) (version 2) | ecosystem: Environmental > Aquatic > Deep subsurface > Groundwater | place: USA... | reverse complement strand
CATGATTCCAACTGCTTCATCACATGACTTGAGCCTCATCGGCAATTTTAATTGCGAGCTCTCCGTGCCCGGCCGAAGTCCGTCCGTCTGACACAAGCAACCACATTCAGCTTCCATGGTTCCCAGGGCTGACTTGACGGGAACTACATTGTGCCTTGCACGAACATGGTACGAACACGTCGCTGGACGAGCCCTGCGCTAACCGTTTGTTGGCGGGTTGAGCGCACGTTGGGTTGCTTTTCACTGTCAACCGCTTTGTGACTATGCCCAACGTTGCCACATCTTACACCCAGCAAATGACAGCACAGCGATTGTCGGTGTAAGTCTCATTTGCCATGCCGCAGGAGTGTTATTGCTTATTGTAAGGGTGCTAATGAAGCTTCCACCAGATACTAGGCGACAGCGGCTGTGCAATTTGTCACCTCTAAGCCTGTGGCATGCAAACCCAGTCATGTGCGCGCTAAGCCTACTCTATTTCACGAGTCTTTTACACGCGGCGCAGCACTACCAAATGACTAATCGAGGTGGATATGCGTTGCTGAGACGTGTTACACGAGGGAACAATCATCTATTTGGCCACAGACGGAGATGTACCCTCGTCGCAAGCTTTACTTCACTAGGGTGCACCTTAGTTTAGTGTCGATTAGGGTATTACCTGTTGAAGGACGTTCCTGGATGCGCAGAGCGCGCTTGTAATAAATAGGCCTATAGCTAAGCGGCATGACAATCTTAAGTCTCTTGCCCGGCATCCAATATACGATGCATAGCCCACTATGATGGTGGTACGCGAGGTGCCCCAGTGCCTAGGTAACGGCGACTGTCACATAAATGCCAAGCATCCATAGATAGCCTGTGCTCAGGCGTACTTAGCCTCCATCTAAACTATAGTTAGATCCTTAGAATAATATAATATTATAAAGTACCCTTATACTTTATAGATTAGTAGCTAAGAGTAATATTACTTTCTTATTATCTTTCTTATAAGCCTAGTATTATATACCTATATTTACGCGACTACTATATAAATCTAATTTATTAGCTCTAAGCTGCTAGAGTATAAACTAATTATAAAACTTTTACGTAGACCTACTTATAGTTAAGATCTAAGCCTATTAAACGCACTAACTTAGTATATACTATTATAGAAAGCTTATATATAGATAGGAATACCTAAATAGTAGATTATAGCTTTACTATAAGTTCTCTACTATAGGCGCACTCTTTATTTATAAGCGTTATAAGAACGTAGTTACTAGCATTTAAATAAAAAGTAAGAACTCCTATTAGGCGTATTACGTAGAAATCGCAGTATCTTTTTTAATAAACGTATAAGCTATAATATATAACTTCTATATTTAGTTAAGTAAAAGTTCCTAACTAGTTAAGTTAATATATAGCCTACTAGTAGTAATAATACACTTTCTTAGTAAATATAAACGCTTACTATAAGTAGCTTATATTTTTATTTACGCCTTCTAAAAAGGCAGCTTATTAGTATTAGTATACTTTCTTTATACTATACTTAGTAAATAAATACTTATTTAAGTAGTAAGTACTTAATACTTAACGCCTAATAAGTACTTAAACTACTACTTTACCTTTTTACTCTTTTTTTAATACTTATCTAATATATACTTATAACGCCTTTAGTTATATCTATTTTTATATAAATATATACTACTTAAGCTTACTACTATAATATTATATTCTATAGTAGTACTTACGATACTATTATATAATCTTAACTTTAGACGCGCTAATAGGAAGTTTCTTATACTTACTTAACTACTAACTTTAAGTTTAACTCTATAGCAGTACTAGACTATTATATATACTTACTTAATAAGTCCTAGATCTTACTAAGGATATAGTAGTATAAGTATATAATCTTATTACCTTTACTAATAGTTTAGCGTATAATAATACCTTTATTCTATAATCTACCTTATAGTAAGCTTACTATATCTTTAAAACGTATAATACTCTTATACTCTTTAAAGGATAATTATAAGCTATAGTAACCTTCTCTACTAATAGAACCTAGCTAACGCCTATACTACGCTAGCTATCTTTTAAAGTAAATAATAAGCTTAGTTACTTATCTATTTAGTTATTAAATATTAAAGAGCTGCGTATAGCTAAAAAGAATATTAATAAAAAAGTCTATATTTTTAATAAGGTTATAGACTAATTTACTATATTAAGATTATTTTATAAGTAGTAGCTAGCTAGTAAGCCTACTACTCTATACTAAGACGTTAACTTAGAAGCTTCTATAGACTTAGCTATTATAATCTTAACTATTTTACTCTTTTATATACTAAAAGAACTTTCGCTATAAGCTTAGGACCTCCTAAGATCTATATTACCTTTAAGGTTATTACTACTAAATCCTTTTTACGTACTAGTACTATAGTTAGAGTATTAAAACTTAGAACTTCTATAGGACGACTCTAAGGATAATATACTATTACTATTCTTAGTAGCGTAGAATTACTAATAATTAGAATATTACAGCTCTAACGCTACTACTATAGTCTAAAGATTAGCTCTAATATTACTAATAGTATATACGCTTATATTACTATATAGAGAAAAGTATAAGTAAAAGAAGAAGATAGCTAGAGTTTAGTAAGCTATACTAGTAGGCCTAACTTTAAGATAGCTATACTATACCTTAAATATATAAGTATTTTTACTTAAGTAACTATAATAAGCTACTCTATAAGAAAGTCTCTTCTTAGTAAATCTTAGAAGCTTAAATCTTAAAATATATTAAGTAATATTTTTATAGCTTACTAGATTACTCTTCTAATAAGCGAATACTAAGCCTTAACTTACCTTTAGTAAGCTAGATAACCTAAATCTTATACTATTAAGTAACTTATAATATAATAGTAATAGACTAAGACTTAACTAAGTTTCTAGCTTATAGTAACTTAGATCTAGGAATTATAGCTATAGCCTATATATTAAATTAACTATAGATAACGCCTCTTTTTAGAGCTAACCTTCTTATATAAGAACTAGAAACCTAAGGAATATAATAGCTAACTAAAGCTCTCTAAATAACTACTCTATATCTTACTTAATTATAAGATAAGAGATAAATAGTATCTTTACTAGTTTTAAGAATAAAATTAGCTTACTTATTAAGTAATAGCTTAGTAACTTATAAACCTAGTATATACTTATAATAGTATATCCTTAAGCTAGAATTTAGTAGTAGGCCTATATAAGTAGAGTAAACAGACCTATATAGAACGTTCTTACGCAGTATATTAAAAGTAATAATATAAGTAATAACTTACTTCTACCTAGGTATTAGCCTTACGTCTTACCTCTAATATAGTTAAACTATTACTTAGTAATATATCGCTCTAAGCCTTATAGATATTAAGATATTAGCTATAATAACTATATAGGTAATCCTAATATAGTTAATATAAACTTTAGCGTAGTAACTAGACTACTAAATAACCCTATTATACTAAATAATAACTTCTATTTCTTATAAAGACGGCTTAATAACTAACCTCCTTTATTATAAGCCTATTTATAAAGTAGAGTACTTACGCCTATAGAAGCTAAGATTATAGATAATAATACTAGAGTAAAGATAATAGGAGGTATACTTAAATTCTTACTAGAGGCTATTAGGTACTTCTAGCCTAATATATCTATACGTAACTATCTAGATAATATAAGTAAGATATCTAGTAGGACTTACTATAGAAATATCTAAGATTTTATTAATATAGTAAAGATTATAATTACTATATAGATAATACCTAAGTATATAGTCTAAAATAACCTATACTAGTACTTTAAAGGAAATACTTAGCTATAGTATAACTTTAACCTAACTCTAGAGAAGTAGCTTAAAGTTATTAGTAGATAAGGCTTTAATAACTAAGAAGAAAAGCTTACCTTATTTAGAGTATAGCTCTTAGAAGTACTACGCTAGTTATAGAAAAAGTATTTTACTTTTAAGAACTTTATTAAAGGTCGCTTACTAGTAGAATAGTTCTTTAAAGTTAAGTAATTATACTAGGATACTAGGTATACTACTTTAAATAATAATAATTATATAACGTAGGCCTAGAATCTACTTAATAACTAATGCAAAGTATACTTTAAGGACTTTACTCTAAGTATAACCTCTAATAACTTCCTCTTTATACTAGAGAAGTAGAAATATATTATTATCTTAGTTTTTAAGTATAAGTTTAATAGTAAGCTACTTTTTATTTATTAGAATAGTAATAATAGCTATAAGAATATAAACTACTAGAATATAGGATATAAATATCTATAATCTAGTAATGTATATAACTAGAACTAGAAACGCTAGAATAATACTTAACGTAATAATATATTAGGTCCTAATTAAAGCTATTAGTTAAATAATACTAGAAATAGAAATTAGAATAGAAACTATAACTAGCGAAGCGACTCTACGCAGAACTAACTATACTAATCTAGTAGCTTAAATAACTTCTAAAGAAGATAGTTCTGTAATTAATATAATAATAGTAGATAGTCTAGTAGTAGATATTACTAGTATAATAAAGTATAAGGTGTATACTATAACTAAGAAATTAAAGATAAAGAACCTAGTATAATAAGCTCGCCTATACTAGAGGATAATAATACTTAGATCGCAATATATAAACTATTATAATCTTACTACTATAATAACTTAGAGCTAAGCTTAAGATAGCTAATAGTAGAAGAGGATTATTCTTTAGATAAGTCCTTAGGTAACTACAGCCTAAGAAGATAGGTAATAAGATTATTACGTAAATACACTAGTAATATACTATACTTTAATAATAAAGATAAGGATAAAGAAGATACTTATAGTGTAATTAACTATATTAGCTGCCTTAAGACTTACTCTAATTAAATATTCTAATACTATAAGTATAAAGCGGAGTTTATATTAAATAATTAGCTATATAAATACGTTTTATTATAATATAAAATGCACTTTTTAGAGGCTAGTGTCTGCGCTATTATCTGCTTAGATAATAAACCTACTAAGGTACTACTATATAAAGTAAAGAACCTAGCATCTTTAACTAAAGAAACTTAGTAACTATAAATTATAAAGTTAATAGCTCTACTACTAGTTAATAGTATAACTATATTTTGTAATTAGTATAAGCTAAAGCTAGCTATTAAGAGCTTAAGAATAGGACTAGACTTAGTAGTACTACTAGATATAGGTGCTGCTCTTATAATTACAGTATAACTCTTTATTAAGAAGAACTTTCTAAATATAAAGTAGCAAATACTAGAAAAGCTAATTTTATATACTTTAGTAGGGCTAGAGAAGGTTAGTACTTTAGAAGTAGCTTATATTACTATCTATATCCTATTATAGATAGTAATAAGAGAGTAAGTTTTTACATTATAGCAATTATAAGTCTATATTATCCTAGAGTTAAGCGTTAATATACTATTAAGAATAGATACCCTAGTCTCTTAAGATATAATTATAAATATTAGAGACTAGGTACTTAAGTAACTACGCTATTAGGGCGCCTATACTATACTTATTATAAAGCCTAAAGATAACGCAGCTAGAAAGATAAAGAAGATTATAATATAAAGTATAGTTATTATCCCTCTACTATCTATAATTAGAATTATAGTATATACTTTATAAGGACTTTTACTAAATATAAACTACGTTTATAAGTCTTTAGAGAAGCTACTATACTCTTTTAGAGCCTATTCTATTATTCTTAATACTAGTATAATAGAAGTAGTACTATAAAATAATACTAAGAACTTAGTATACCTCCTATGCCGCACTCTAATAGGCTATATAGTACTAATAGACTTTAATAAAGTCTATACTATTAACGCAGATAACTATAGTATAGCTACTATACTAGAGTTACGTTAATACTATAATAATAAGACTTAAATTAAGAATAGCGCTATAATCTATAGTAACCTAGTAATAATAAAGCTTTTAGAATAAGTTATATTAAAATACTCTAAGCTGTAGATTAACTGCAGTACTATAGTTAAGATTCTACTAGAGTTCTAAATACTAATAGACCTAAAGGATAGATAGTAAGATATAAAGGTCTTATTAAGGATATATAGCGTAGGCCCTAAAGACTAGGAATATATTAATATATATTTTAATAAGCTCTATAACTATAATAAAATAGAGTTTACTACTAAGCTAGCGCTATTTTTAGTATTAGTCTTTATAGTTTAGAAGAAGTAGATTAAGAAGAACTAGAAGATAGGAAAGCTAGAGCTTAACTAGAAAGGATACCTAGTTTTAAATATATAGGATTATAATATATAAGCACTTAATAATGCTTACTTATTAACTATATAGTAAGATATTATTAGTAGACTCTAAAGAGCTTAATATATTATAGTTATTAATAGACTATTCTACTTTTACTAGTTTAAAGTTAAGCTTAAGGACTACTATAAGTTTACTATTAATACGTATAGAAGAGTAGAGATCCTTAAGGTCTACGTAATAGGCTATAAGAACTTAGTAGTATATATCTAAAAGTATAGTAATATTATACTTTGTAATATATTAGATTTCGTAAAAGCCTATATTAATAACTTTATTATCTACTCTAAGACTTTAGAAGAACACCTATACTACCTAGAGTACTTCTTTAACTAGATAGTAGAGCTAGAAGTTTTATTAGCTCTAAAGAAGGCTTTTATTAAGTACTCTTTAGTTAAGATTCTAAGATAATATATTAACGCTTTTAGTATATCTATAATAGATAAGCGAATTAATAGTCTTTAGAATATTACTTTTTCTTAGTACGTATAGGATATAGAACGCTACTACAGAGCTATTAACTTTCTTAATAACTAAATACCTTACCTTATATAGATCTTATAGCTACTTAATAACCTAAAGACTAAGCTCTTATAATATACTCTTAAGAAGAAGAGAAGAGATAGAAACGCAGCAGCTACTAAAGTAACTATCTTAGTAACTAGTCTAATTAAAGATGCCTTTAATAATATCTAGTTATTATAAAGTAATACGATTAAGTTAAACTATTAAGATTCTAAAAGGCTGCTCTATATAGATATAGATTTATTAAAGGAGTATAGTATAGCGCTTATAGCCTACTATATTATTAATAACCCTAAGCTAGTTATAATAAACTCTAATATCTTAGCTAGCTATAAAGATAATAAATCTTTACTAACAGCCTAGTTAAAGAGATCTATAGACTTTAATAAAGCTTTAATTAAACTTATTATTTTCCTTTCTAAGTGCCTCTCTAGCTCTAAAAGAAGATATTTCCTAATAGAGCTTAAGATAGTAGGCCTATACTAGATAGTTAAGAAACTCTAATATATAATTAAAGCTACTCTAAAGGTCTATATCTTTACTAATTATACTGTAGTTATAGCTATTATAAAGTAATAACGCCTTACTATAATAGAGTTACTTAAAAGCTTAAATCTCTACTTTATAAAAGCATTAGTTTATCTATAGTAGTTTAACTTTAATATAAAATATAGACCTAGTAGACTTTACCTAGTTCTAGACGCCTTATTAAGACTATAGCTAAACGCTATACTAGATTTAGATCTTAATACTAATATCTTTAAGGATATTACTTACGTCTTCTATACCTTTATTATAGAGATAGAAGATAACTTTAAGACTTAATTAAAGTAAGCCTATAAGGATAACGTACTTTAGAAATAAGTACTTATAGTTATCTCTAGTAAATAATAAGATAATAAAGACCTTACGCGTCTAATACGTAGTCTTTATTTCCTCTTTAAAGCTAATCTTATCTACTATTAGGATAGAGAAGATAGTATAGAATATCTTTATATTTTAAAAGTTATAATATAGGATATTTTCTACTAGGCGTATAATAGGTTTTACTATTAGAGCTATAACTGCACTTATAATTAAATTAAGGCTTCTTTCTTTATTTAAAAACTTACTAAGTATCTATGTATATATATTAAGTACTATCCCCTCTATATAGTTAACTAAACTTAGTAATATTACTTATATAGTTTACTCTAGCTAGTTAATTAGAAAGTATAGCCTTTTAAAATTATATATATTAATATTATTATATACTTACTAGAAACAGCTAAGGAGTATAACGCTATTCTAATAGAAACTTACTAAGTTTCTAAAATAACTAATATTATACTTAGTAAGAAAGACTAGTCTAGTAAAGAATAGGCTATCGCCCTAATATAACTTAATTATACTACTAACTAGAGAAATTAATATATAATTATTAGTAACTAAGCCTCTACCTTTATTAAGAGAATATTTAGCTAGTAGGCTAGAGTAATAAGAATAAAGTTTTATATAATAGTAGTATATTACCTAGAAGTAGATAGTTAGTTAGAATATACTAACTAAACTATTAGCATCGCTTTTTACTTCTTTATTATAGAGAACTAAAACGTAGATTAGAAAGACGCCTTACCTTATATTTAGTTTAGCCTTAATACTAGTAAAAATACATTAATTAGCTATACCCCTTATAAGTATATTATAGGCTTTAACCTATTCTATAAGTTTAACCTACTATACACCTAGCGTATACTCTCTAAAGAAGACTACTATCTCCTAAGACTATATTTCTAAAAAAATATAAAAAAGGCTCTTACTTTCGCTAGAGTAGTATAGAAAGAGTACTATAACTAATATTACTAGCTTATTAACTTTAAATCTAGTAACTATACTATATTAGTCTTATATAAGGGCTACTAGATTAAAGATAATCTTTCTAAGAAAGTTAGCTTTTAATGCTTTAGCTTACTTAAAGTTTTTAAAAAGATTAGTAAGAATACTTTCTATATTAAGAGACTACTAGGCTTAAGAATCTATAACGTTATAAACGCATTATAACTAGAGCCCTACTATACCTAAGAGAAGGATCCTTACTATTAACTATTTCTAATTCTACGTTAACCTATTAATATAGATAATAATAGCTTAAACCTTAAACCTATTAAGAAGATTCTTAAGTAATAAGTTAACTATAAAATAGGAAAACTTAAATACTTTATAAAATAGGATAACTAAAGCTTAGTATATAACTAATAGCTTATATTTAACTACTTCTATATAATAAAAGAAATACGTAAAGATTTTAACGCAGAGTTCTTTCTTATAAAATAAGAAATCTAGAAATAATAATAGATCTAAAGCTAGTAAGCCTACTATATAGCTAAGAATTAAGTTCTATAAAAACTACTACTAAATCTAAAAGGAGTAGATATATCTAATAATAGTTTACTAAAACTATAGAGCTAATAAATTATTATAGTATTACTATTACTATAGCTATTGCTATAGCTATTATATTAGGCTAATATTTTAGAATATACACTATTACTACTATAAAGAAAGAAAAATCCTAAGCTATATAAATAACTAGCTGCACGCAGTATACGTATTAATAGTAATCCTAGTAATAATAAACTACTATACCTTACTATAGACTAAGTAAATAATTAAAACTCTAGTAGCCTATATCTACTAACTCTATAAGCTATAAAGTTAGTTAAAGAAATTAAGCCTTATAGCTTAGTACCCTCTCTACCTATAAGAAGATAGGCTACGCTAAGGCTGTAACCTTAACTATAATTATACTATTTACTTTATTTTTTTAGTATTTTAGAGAATTATTAGTATTTACTTTATAAGTACTAGGCGTTTCTGTTTTAGTAATATATTAATAGCCCCTTATTTTAAAGTATTCTTTTCTTAGGTTTCTTTAGTAAGTAGAGCTTTCTATTTATCTTTAGTAAATAGCTACTAGAGTCTATATACTTTAGAAGCCTATCTAGGTATCTTAATAAAGCTTCTAACCTAGTATACTATATAAGTATATATAGTTTTAGATTATTTATATTTCTACTACTAAATATTAATTACTACTTTTATAACCTCTTAGTTTTCCTTCTTTAGTAAAGAGATAAGCTATGCATATAGGTCCCTACTAATAGTATCTTTAATATCCTTATCTAAACTACTAAATATACTAAAGTAAGAGAAATTTACTAGCTTTAAGCTTTAAGTTATAAGCTTTAAGCAACTAGCGCTCTTACTACCTTTAGTTTCTATAAGCTATATAATACCTCTATTACTCTTATAACTCTATCTTTTTAATATAATAATTTAATATAATAAAATATCTTATATTAATAAGTACTAGCTTTATAATACTAAGCCCTCTAATAATAGTTACTACTCTACGCATTATATAGTAAGAGCTATAGCCTTACTACTATACTTACTATACGTAGAGTATAATATAAGATTAAGGCCTACTACTAGTTTAGCTATATAGACTACTTTAAGTAATAATATAGAACCTTATAATAGAGAGCCTATATATAAAACTGCTAACGAACTAATTTATAAAAATAAGTTTAACTTTACCCTTAACTCTAACTATATAAAGAATTATACTAAGTTTATAAAATATAACTCTTAGCTAGGTAACTCTACTATAGATATACTTAACCTCTATATAGTAGATAGAATAATACTATAAGTTATTAATATATAAATACTTAACTAGCTAGTAGAAGAAATATAAAACTATATTTAAGAATATAATTTTAGGCTTCTTATAGGTATAGCTTACTTAGTCCTTAAAGAAGTTATTCTAATTAAAGATAGAACTCTAGCACTACTTAGAATTAATATACGCGCTACCTTCTAGTAGCTTAGTAATAATATAAATTCTACTTCTACTTTTACTATTTAAGCACTATAGAAAGTCTAGCTCCCTATTAAAAGTAATATTAAAAACTACTTTAAAGAGACTAGTAACGCTCTATAGTACTTTATACTCTAAATATAATAAGATATTAAGTCTATTAAAGTAGATAGCAGTCTCTTAATTACTACTAAGTAAAGAGATCTTAACCTTATTACAGCTTAGGCTTTTAGCGTTAAAGTACTACAAAGCCTAGAGCAGCTATAAGATTTATTCTAACTTACTAGTAAGTATAATACTATTAATTCTTAAGAGGTCCTCTACTCTAGCGTATATAAATAATATATCTAAAAAAGAGTACTATATAAGCTAGAGATCTCTTATATTACTAAAATAGAGTTTTAAGAAAATACTTACTTAAAGAGAGCTATTAAACTCCTTAAGGCCTATAACTACTAGGTTTTTAAATCTAATAAGAAGCTACTAAATATCTACTTAAAGATAACTAATAAGGAATAAGAAAGAGCCTAGGTTATTAATAGCCTAACTATCTATATAACTACTCTACTTAAATAACGCAATAATTAGAAAGTATAGTAACTTATATTACCTAACACTAATAAGAATAAGTAACTTACTAAAATATACTTAATTAATAGCCTATATATATTCTATATAATTAAGTAAGACTCTTATAGTAAATAAGTAAAGAAGTAATTAAAGATACTCCTTTATAATAACTATTAGATACTATACTTTATAGTCTTTCTTTTAGACGAAGAGCGAGCTAATATAATACTTACTAACTACGCCTAGAGATATAAGTCTTACTACTCTAACTTAATTATAAGAAGAATATATACTTATAATATAAAGGAAATTAATATATATTTTACTTACTAGATAGCTTACTTTAAGTACGTTAGAAATAAAGATAAGAATAGTAAGTTAGTAAAGATAATAGATAAAGATAGCTACTTTATTATCTTAAAAGATAATAGCGTTATATAAGACTAGAATATACTAGATTCTAGAACTTATATTACCTAAATTAATCTAAGATATAGAGTAGATAAGTTTAGTACTATCTACTTTATTAAAAAAGAATATAGTTAAAAAAAAAAAAAAAGTAACTTAAGGTAGATATACTATACTATTAAGATAAATTTTAGAGATATCCCTAAGATATAATTTATTAAGTATATCTACTATACTTTAGCGTAAATTAAAAAGAAGCTTTTAGAGCTATTAGCTGTAGAAGAGGAAAAAAGCGCAAAATTTATAGTAAGAAAAATTAAAACTAAATTAGTTCTTAGAGTAGGCTATAAATATAAGAAAGAAATTAAACTAAGTAATAATAAAATAGAAGAATCTAGTTTACTTAGCTCTAATAGCCTTAGTACGCCCCTACCTAATACTAATATAACGCGCTTAGATACTACTACCTTAGTACTTATAGGCGATAGCCTTATAGAATCTTTACTAAAACCTAAGACTCTACGTAAGAAGGTAATACTAAGAAGGAAGCCTATAAAACTAAAAGCTCTCTTAGTAATATTAAAAGCTTTATCTATACTACTAAAAGCGTTATTAAGAATACTTCTAATACTAAAGCTAGGCTATAAAAAGAAGCCTAAGCTAGTAAAAACTCTACTCTTTTCTACTATAAAAAAGAAAGAAAATAATAACACTACTAGAGAGATAGATAATAATAAACTATACGTACTATTTAGAGCGCTAGATACTACTATCTAACCTTTTAAGTATCTAAAGAATATACGCTATAAGATTAATATAAGTAAATCTATAAATTTAAATCTAGTCTTTATAAGTAATAAAGTAATAAATAAAGAGTATAATACTAGAGTTCTTAAGCTCTAGAAAGAAGTACTATTACATACTAGTATTAATAACTCTAAAGATAAAGATAAGCCCTAAGCGCTAGTTAAGCTTCTAGCCCTCTAAAACCTAGTAAAATAACCTCTTAAAAAGTAAGATATAATAATTTAGGAGCCTACGTATACTATAACTAGTACTAATATATAGCGTATTTACTTAGTAAGACTTTATAATAATACTAATAAAATAATATAAAAATTTTTTTATTTTATCTAGTTCTTACTTCTCTTAGACTCTATAACTTTATAGTATATTTTAGATCTCTTTCTACTTATAGATTATATAGATTATATAGAATAAAAGTATAGTAAGTTTATATAATATACTAGTAATAATTTCCCCTTTATTATATAAATAGAATACTATACTATCTAATTTTTAAAAGTACTACTTAGTAATAGATTATACTCTTAAGAATTCTCTTTTATAGAAGTCTTACTGTTATAAATACTTAGATAGTTAAGAAATCCTTTATACTCTTATATTCTACTTTTTAAATAATATAAACTACTATAGCTAAGTTCTTATATTATAAGATAAGAGGAGGAGTAAGTTAAAGGAAAACGATTCTTGCTTTATACCTATCTTTTAACCTTTATATAATTAACGCCTTACCTTTTATACGTTTATACCTTACTACTAGGACCTTAGATTATAAAGTATTAAGAGTAGGTATAATAGGTTAAGTAGTATAGATAGTTAAGGAGGAAAGATATATAATAAAAGATTATTACTTAGAGGAGATAGCAGTTTAGCTTATATACGAAGATAGTAAGATATTATATAAATACTAAGTATTTATAGATAGCCTATACTTAGGCGTACTTAGCCTCTATCTAAACTATAGTTAGATCCTTAAAACGACATAATATCACAAAGTACCCCTATACCTCATAGCGACTAACCCTGCGGCAAGTTGACACCGCACAACGTATATATTACTTTCGTTTGGAAAAGGATGAAACAAGGTTTGGATAAATAGATATGTTCGGACTATAAGACTGGGGTAGGGCAAAGGTCGGCAAACCTGTGGTCCATTCAAACCCCAGCGTTGACTTACAACGCTAATCAGAGCGGCATAGC
>Ga0210040_10007112_pt1 | contig 13706 bp, 7 predicted proteins | sample CryGeyCG12114_NA_FD_185462 | JGI IMG/M metagenome (GOLD analysis project Ga0210040, IMG submission 185462) | Groundwater microbial communities from aquifer - Crystal Geyser CG19_WC_8/21/14_NA (SPAdes) (version 2) | ecosystem: Environmental > Aquatic > Deep subsurface > Groundwater | place: USA... | reverse complement strand
GGGGCGGCGCGAGGAGCCGGCAGGCCGCCCTGCTGGTCCACCTGGAGGGTCCTGGGCGCGGACGCCGGTGGGAGCGCGCCCCATCAGGCAGGATCGAGCGCGGGCAGGGGGCGTCCTCCTGGACCGACGTGCTGCTGCCCGAGGAGGCGCTCGTGGACGACCGTGCCGTGCAGGGACCGCAGGTGGCCCCCTTCGACCAGGACCGCAGGGACCAGTACCTCGCGTTCGGCTTCGTCGCGGAGCTGACGGACACCGACCCCCTGGCGCTGCTCGGCGAGTGGTCGCGGACTCCCGCGCGGGACGAGCGGTCGGTGTCGGAGTCCCGCCTGGTCACCGAGGGCGTGCGGGCCCTGAGGGCCGCCTTCGAGGGGCTCGCGGCGCAGGGGCTCGGCCGCGACCAGGTCGTCTTCCTCAGCGGCGGCCTGGACTCGCGCGCCATCCTCGGCGAGCTGCTCCACGCGTACGGCAGCGACGAGGTCCTCGCGGCGACCTTCGGCCTGCCCGGCGAGCAGGACTTCGACTTCGGCTCGCAGGTGGCCCGGGTCGCGGGCGTGCGGCACGAGCGGCTCGAGTCCTTCTCCGTCGACTGGACGACGGAGTCGCTCGTCGACTCGGTCCTGGCGCGGGAGGTGCCGCTGCCCCAGCCGTTCGGCCAGCGCTACCTCAGCTACCGCCTCCACGACCGGATCGGCCCCGAGCACGCCTTCTGGGACGGCCTGTGCGGTGGCTCGGTCAGCGGTGTGCACGCCTACACCAAGGGGGCTCCGGAGACCTGGGAGGCCGCGCGGGACCACTTCCTGCAGCGCCACCTCGTCCGGGGCTGGGAGGCCTTCACGACGCCGGGGTTCCAGCCGCAGGCCGCGCTGCCGGCCTCCCCCCTGTGCAGCGAGGAGGTGCTCTCCTACGCCAACCAGCTGGAGTTCGCCGTCCGCCAGGGCCGCTACATCGCCACCCGGCGCCTGCGGGCGTACACGGTCCGCACCCCGTACCTGGCCGGCCCGTGGCTGGACTTCATGCTGAGCGTGCCGCCCCGCTACCGCTACCAGCAGCGCCTCTACCAGGCGATCGTGCAGAGCGCCCACCCCCGGCTGTTCTCGCTGCCGACGACGACGTTCGTCGGCAAGGGCGCGGCGTCCTCCCCGCTCGGGCGCCGGGTCCGCACGCTGCAGCGGCGGGTGCTGCTCAAGGCCCGGAGCAGGGGCCTGGGCCGGTTCCTCGGCGGTGAGGCCCCCGGCGGGGCGAACGACGCCATCCGCCGGGCCCACCAGGAGCGGCCGGAGATCCGGGACCTCGTCACGGCGAACCTCGACGACCTCGCCCGCCGGGGCCTCGTGCCCGGCGTCGAGGTGGGCGCGACGGCCGCGGCAGCGGTCGAGGGCCGGATGAGCGAGAGCCGGCTCAGCGCGCTGCTGGGGGCCGAGCTGAACCTCAAGGCGCTGGAGCGGCTGGGCACCGGCGCCGGTGCCGGGGCGGCCTCGTGACCGGCGCCGGCAGGCCGCCGCGCCGGACGGCCCGGCCCGCGGGAGCGCTGCTGGCCGCTGCGCTGCTGCTCGCCGGCTGCAGCCCGGGCGAGGGCGCCGCCCCGAGCCCGTCGGGCTCCGCCGCGGCGAGCTCGGCGGCTCCCGGCAGCGGCGCCTCGCCGTCGCCGGCCGACCCGTCCCCGCCGGTCGTGGCGCCCACGGGCACCGCGGCCCCGGTCACCGCGGTGGTGGTCACCGCGAGCCTCCAGGGCGCGGCGGACAGCGCCTGGCCGAGCCTGCTCGCGGCCGGGCTCCAGGCGCAGGGGATCCCGGTGTCCCTGACCACCGCGACGGGGGACGGCGCGGCGTTCGCGCCGGTCCGCGCGGGCGCCCCCTCGTTCGCCGACCTCGTCGAGGCGCAGGTCCCCAGCACCACGCAGCTGGTCGTCCTCGCGGACGGCGGAGAGGGGTCCGACGACGCGGCGGCCGCGGGCGAGGGCGCCGCGCGGGCCCTGCGCGCCGTGGAGAGCGCCGCCCCGGACGCCCAGGTCGTCGTGGTCGGGCCGTGGCGCTTCAGCGGCCCCCAGCCGCCCGCGGCGGTGAGGGAGGCGGTGGCGGCCGCCGCGGGCGGCGCGGACTCCGCCACCACCCGGGTCGACCCGGTGGCCGAGGGCTGGCCGGCGGGCGCCGGTCAGCAGGAGGTGGCCGACCGGCTGCGCGCCCGCCTGGCCCCGCTCGCCGACGCGCTGTCGCGCTCCGGTGCGGCCGCCTGACGCCCGGCCGCCGACGGTGACGGCTAGGTCACCGTCGGTCGCGAAAGCGTCGTTCGGGTCGCCCCCGCGCCTCCCGCTGTTCCCTTCCGCCCTCCCGATCCCTAACCTGCGAGTGGGCCGCAACCGGCCCCTCGTGCTGGCTGCTGCGCGGCCACGACGACATGAGGACTGCATGCCCGGTACCGCCCTGCGCCCCCTCGCCCAGACCTCCGCCGGCCGGCGCACGACGGCGTGGCTCCTGGCGCTGCTCGTCTCGCTGATCTCGGTGCAGCTGGTGGCCGCCGCCCCGGCGCGCGCCGCCGACGCCGTGCCGCAGATGTACCAGGACCAGACCTTCCCCACGGCCGGCCCCGCGCCGACCGAGGACAAGCCGCTGAGCAAGCTCTGGTACGCCGACGGCTCGTGGTGGGCCCTGATGCGCTCCAGCGGCGGCCCGATCACCATCCACAAGCTCGTCTCCCACGCGTGGCGCGACACCGGCACGGTCGTGGACGACCGCGCCTCCAGCAGCGGCGACGCCCTGTGGCAGGGCGGCAAGCTCTACATCGCCAGCCGCACCGCCGCCGGCGACGTCGAGGTCATCCGCCTGTCGTACGCGGCCGCCAGCGACACCTACACCGTGGACGCCGGCTTCCCCACCACCGTCGCCTCCGGCGGGAGCGAGTCGGTGACCATCGCGCGGGACAGCACTGCGCGGCTGTGGATCACCTACACCCAGGGCTCGAAGGTGCTCGTGGCCCACACCACCACGAGCGACGCGGCGTGGACGGCGCCGTTCCCGCTGCCCGTCCCCGACAACACGCTGAAGTCCGACGACATCTCGGCCATCCTCGCCTTCTCGGGCAGGGTCGGCGTGATGTGGTCCGACCAGCAGACCGCGGTCATGCGCTTCGCCGTGCACGTGGACACCGCCCCGGACTCCAGCTGGACGGTCGAGACCCCGGTCTCGGGGACCCGCTCCGCGGACGACCACATCAACCTCAAGTCCGTCCTCGAGGACGACGGGCGCATCTACGCGGCGGTCAAGACCTCGCGCGGCGACTCCTCCACCGACGCCGCGACGGACCCCGGCCTCACGGTGCTCACCCGCAGCGCCGGCGGCACCTGGACGAACACCGTGGTCACGACGGTGGGCGACAACCTCACCCGTCCCCAGCTGGTCCTGGACTCCACCAACCGGGACCTGTACGTCGTCATGACCACCGAGGCCGGCGGGAGCGCCTACTACAAGCGGTCCCCGCTGGGCGCGAACCTCGCCTTCCCCTCCGGCAAGGGCACGCCGCTCATCTCGTTCTCCGGGGCGAAGATCAACAACGCAGCGACGTCCAAGGACCCGGTGAACGCGACGACCGGCCTGGTGGTGCTGGCCAGCGACATCAAGAGCACCATGCGCTACTACCACGCGGAGCTCGCGCTGGGTGCGGCTCCGACCCCCGCGGACACCACCGCTCCGAGCGCGCCGAGCGGCGTGAGCGCGACCGCGTCGTCCCCGACCACCGTGGACCTGCGGTGGACCGCCTCGACCGATGCGGTCGGCGTGGCCTCCTACCAGGTCAAGCGGGGGTCGACCGTCGTGGCCGACGCCGTGACCGGGACCTCCTTCACCGACACCGGCCTGAGCGCCGGGACCGCGTACTCCTACACGGTCTCCGCCGTCGACGCCGCGGGCAACCGGTCCAGCGCCTCGGCCCCGGCCACGGCGAGCACGCCCACCACGCCCCCGCCGAGCTCTCCGGGCACCGGCGTGGCGGTCGACGCCCTCTCCGGCGGGACCACGGGCACGACGAACGCCACCTCGATGTCCTGGACCCACACCACGGCCACCGGAGCGGGCCTGCTGCTCGTGACCGTGGAGACCACCGACGCCTCCGGCGGCCGTGCGGTCACCGCCCTGACCTACGCCGGCAGGCCGCTGGCCCTGGTGCCCGGCAGCTCGGCCCGCTCGGGCACCCGAGGGACGGACCGCCACGTGGAGGTGTGGTCGATGACCTCGCCCCCGGCGGGGACGGGGACCGTCACCGTCACCGTCAACGGCGGCACCGCCCTGATGACCGGCGAGTCGGTCACCTTCTCCGGGGTCGACACCACCGCTCCCCTGGGCACCGCCACGGCGAAGGCCGGGAGCGCCGCGAACCCGACGGTCAGCGTGACCAGCGCCGCCGGAGGCGCCGTCCTCACCGCCGTCGCCACCCGCTCGGGCGCCGCGACGCCGCCTCCCGGATCGCTCGCGGCCCGCGCCGACCTGGCCGGCACGGTCGTCTACGGCGCCGCCGCCGTCCTCCCGGGCGCCAGCACGGTCTCCGCCGCCTGGACCGCCCCCTCCGGCAGCTACGCGGTCGCCGCCGTGCCCATCCGGGCCTCCACCAGCACCCCGACCCCCGCGGACACCACCGCTCCGAGCGCGCCGAGCGGCGTGAGCGCGACCGCGTCGTCCCCGACCACCGTGGACCTGCGGTGGACCGCCTCGACCGATGCGGTCGGCGTGGCCTCCTACCAGGTCAAGCGGGGGTCGACCGTCGTGGCCGACGCCGTGACCGGGACCTCCTTCACCGACACCGGCCTGAGCGCCGGGACCGCGTACTCCTACACGGTCTCCGCCGTCGACGCCGCGGGCAACCGGTCCAGCGCCTCGGCCCCGGCCACGGCGAGCACGCCCACCACGCCCCCGCCGAGCTCTCCGGGCACCGGCGTGGCGGTCGACGCCCTCTCCGGCGGGACCACGGGCACGACGAACGCCACCTCGATGTCCTGGACCCACACCACGGCCACCGGAGCGGGCCTGCTGCTCGTGACCGTGGAGACCACCGACGCCTCCGGCGGCCGTGCGGTCACCGCCCTGACCTACGCCGGCAGGCCGCTGGCCCTGGTGCCCGGCAGCTCGGCCCGCTCGGGCACCCGAGGGACGGACCGCCACGTGGAGGTGTGGTCGATGACCTCGCCCCCGGCGGGGACGGGGACCGTCACCGTCACCGTCAACGGCGGCACCGCCCTGATGACCGGCGAGTCGGTCACCTTCTCCGGGGTCGACACCACCGCTCCCCTGGGCACCGCCACGGCGAAGGCCGGGAGCGCCGCGAACCCGACGGTCAGCGTGACCAGCGCCGCCGGAGGCGCCGTCCTCACCGCCGTCGCCACCCGCTCGGGCGCCGCGACGCCGCCTCCCGGATCGCTCGCGGCCCGCGCCGACCTGGCCGGCACGGTCGTCTACGGCGCCGCCGCCGTCCTCCCGGGCGCCAGCACGGTCTCCGCCGCCTGGACCGCCCCCTCCGGCAGCTACGCGGTCGCCGCCGTGCCCATCCGGGCCTCCACCAGCACCCCGACCCCCGCGGGGGCCGACGGCTGACGAGCACCGACGGCTGACCAGCACCGGGCCGGCGACCGCGCCGGTCCGGTGCTCGTCAGCAGGTCGGAGCGGCGAGCCGGCGTGGCAGCGCGCGGCCGGGCCGTGCGCGCGTCACGACGCGGTGCGGCCTGCGGTGAGGACCAGCCGACGGGCCTTCCCCAGCCTCCTGCTCCAGCCCGAGGCCTGCAGCCAGGAACGGACGCCGTGGTGGCGGGCGCGGACCAGGTAGTAGACGTGCCAGGCCAGCTGCACCGCTGAGCGGCGGACGCCCTCCCCCGGGCGCGCGGGAGCCAGCAGGTCCTCGATGCGCAGCCCCGTGACCGCCGGCTGGAACATCGACGCCTCCCCGCGGGCGCTCAGGACGGTCGGCATCGGGACGTCGTAGCGGTCGGCGCCCTCGGGCACCCCGCGGAAGGTGAACGAGCCCCGCAGACCCGGGCGCGGCTCCGCGTACTCCTGGAGGAACTCCAGGTCGAGCACCTTGAGGCCCTCGGCGGGGTCGGACACGAGGTTCTGGCTGGACAGGTCCAGCAGGAAGTGGCCGCGCTCGTGCAGGGCCCGGGCGAACCCGGCCAGCTCCCGAGCCGCCTGCGGACGCAGCTGCACCTCGGACTGCACGGCCAGCTGCCGCTGGACGTGGCTGCGGTCGTCGCCGTAGAACGGCGTGATCATCCAGCCCTCCCCCCGGTCCAGCAGCGCGGGGACCTGGGGGAGGTCGGCCAGCTCGAGGCGGCCTCGCACCTCGCGCTCGAGGAACCGCGCGGCCCCGGGACGGAAGACCTTGCACACGACCGTGCCGTGCTCGGGGTGCTTCACGATCGCGGCCCTGGCCCGCCGGGCGTAGGAGTCCAGGTGCTGGACGACCGGGAAGGGGAAGGCGCAGGCCTCCACGAGCGCTGCGGCCCTCGCCCGCAGGCGCGCCTCGACCTCCAGGTCCCCCAGCGCCTCGAGGTAGTCGAGCGCCTGAGCCGGGTTGTCCGAGGAGTGGACCGGGTTGAAGCGCTCGTCGGCGGCGACGCCGCGCAGGATCGCGAGCCTCACCGCGGCCTTGGCCTCGGGGATGCGCTGGTTGGTCAGGGTCCCGTCGTCCGGGCGGACGCGGGCGGCCACGTCGTAGGCGACGACGTAGCTGTGCGGCGCACCGCCGCTGACCGGCCACGGCCCGCGCTCCCAGTTGCCGCCCCGCAGGCGGTGGCTCGCGGCCTCCCGCTGCTCGGCGTCGAGCTGCAGGACGTCCAGCACCTCGAACCCCTGCTGGTCGAGCTCGCCCAGCGCGACGTCGACGGCGCCGGCGGCGAGGTCGCGGAGCACGAACACCGCCAGGCCCTGCCAGACCGGCTCGACCGCCGACTGCTTGGACAGGAAGTGCTCACGGATCCACGGGTTGCGCGGCTCGAGCCGCTCGAGCGTGTCGAGGGGGGGCCTGAGCCCGTGCTCGGCCAGGTAGCCGTCCAGAGCGTCCAGGGTCGGGCTGACGCTCTCCCCCAGGCGCCGGCCGAGCTCCGCCAGGACGGCGGCGTAGTCGTGGTCGGAGGGCTGGGGCACCTCGCTGGGGTTCGTGCCGTCCTGCAGGCCCGAGGCCAGCCCCTTGTGGTACACGGCGTGGTACGCCAGCGACTGGAAGTGGTGCTCCGGCGAGGGGACCCGGTACAGGGCCTTGTGCAGGACGGCGTCCGCGAGCAGGGCGCGGGCGAACCGCGGGGCGTAGTACGGTACCCCGGCGAAGTCCGTGCCGGGCAGGCCGCCGACGGTGTAGACGTCGAACTTCTGGGTGCCCCAGCGCAGGGGCCGCGAGAGCAGCAGCGTGTTCACGAAGGCGAGGTCCTCGTCGGCGACGAGGATGTCGACGTCCTCTCCCGGCGCCACGTGCGGCAGGTCCTCGAACCAGCGCAGGACGGCGTAGGAGACTCCGCGCTCGTTCAGCGCCTCGAAGAACTCCGGCAGGGTGAAGTCCGGGGACAGGTACCGGCGCGCACCGTCGGAGCCCACCACGACGTGCCGGGCCACTCGCCGCGTGGCTGCGCTGATCTCGAGCATCCTCGGGTCCTCTCCTGCTCACCGCTGCGGGTGGCCGCTGGTGCCGGGGGCGTCCGCCTGGCCGGCCACCTGGAGACCCCTCGCGGGCCACAGGCTGTGCCTGCCCAGTCTGCCTGATGTTCACCTGCAGGCCGAGGCAACTCCCCCCTGTGCGCTCACCGCTCCCCCGCTCGGCCCAACCGCACCGACGTGCGGGGAGCGCCTGCGCTGCTGGGCCGTCGTGCTGGCGCCACCCGCTCGGGCGCCGCGCGCTGCGCCGATGGGAGGAACCGGAGGGGTGATCGGCTGGCCGGGGGTCGCCGCCCGCACCGCTCGCGGCCGCGGCTGGCACGATGCCCGGGAGACCCGCGGGAGCACCCGCGGCGCAGAGCGACGAGGAGCAGACGTGGACCCAGCGGTGTCCGTCATCACCTGGCAGCGCCACGCCGGCCGGGCCGAGGAGATCGCTGCGGCGCTCGGGGGGCGCGCCGTGCACGTCCACCAGCACCGGCTCTCCGGCAGCGCTCCGCGCACGCTCCTGCGCTACGCCCTCTCCGCGGCGGTGACCGCCGGGCACCTGGCCCTGCGCCGCCCCCAGGGCGTCATCGTCACCAACCCGCCCGTGGTGCCCGGCGTCCTGGCCACGGCCTACGGCGCCCTGACGGGGAGGCCGGTGGTCCTGGACAGCCACCCGGCGTCCTTCGGCGCCAAGGACAACGCCGTCGCGCGGCGCCTGCTCCCGGTGCACCGCGCGATGGCGCGGCGTGCGGCCGCCGTCATGGTGACGACGCAGACCTGGGTGCGGGAGGTCGACGGCTGGGGCGGTCACGGGCTGGTCGTGCACGAGGCGCCCCCTCGCTGGCGGGTCCGGCCCTGGCGTCCGTCCGGGTCGCGCCCCCGGGTGCTCTTCGTCGGGGTCTTCGGCGGCGACGAGCCCGTCGACGTGGTCTTCGAGGCCGCCCGGCTGCTGCCGGGCGTCGACGTCCACGTGACCGGCGACCCCCGGCGCTGCCCGCCGCACCTGCGGGCCTCGCTGCCGGCGAACGTGCGCCTGGTCGGCTTCCTCGGCCCGGACGACTACCGCAGCGCCGTCGAGGAGGCGGACGCCCTGCTCGTGCTCACCACCGAGCCGACCTCGGTCGTCCGCGCCGGGTACGAGGCCGTCTACGCCCGCCGCGCCCTGGTGGTCAGCGACACCCCGGTCCTGCGCGAGGTCTTCCCGCTGGCAGAGCACACCGCCAACACCTCCGAGGGCGTCGCCGCAGCTCTGGCGAGGGCCGTCGAGGCGGCTCCGGACGGAGAGCGCCTGACGTCGGCCCTGGAGCTCCAGGAGCAGCGCTGGGCGGGGCAGCTGGCCGCGCTGCGAACCGCGCTGCGGCTGGACCGCGCCGCGGCCTGAGGGGACGACGACGGCCCGGGACGGCGGCACCAGGGCGCAGGGCGCCCCGGGGTGCCGCCGACCCGGGCCCAGGGGTCAGCGGATGCCCTCGCCCCGAGGCAGCGTCCACGCCGCCCCGAGCTGCTCGTCCAGCTCCCTCGGGTCGAAGCGCCGCAGCCCGGAGCCGGGGTAGGGCGTCAGCTCACCGAACCAGGTCGCGCCGTCCACGTCGTAGAGGTCGACGCGGATGAAGTCGAAGGGCTTCCCCAGGGTCGAGGCGACCGACAGCATCTCGTCCAGCCGCGCGGGCGGGGCGATGACGTCGGGCATCTGGTACCCCGTACCACCGGCCGGGCGCCAGTCCGGGGTGTACAGGCGCGCTCGGTGACCCGTCGAGAAGCGGTCGGTGCTGTACTGGACGAGCCGGGGCTCCCCCTCGAAGACGAAGAACTTGAAGTCGTCGGGGGGCTCGGTCCCGATCATCTCCTCGACGACGAAGCAGCGGCGCGCCTGGCTGTACGCCCACTCCCCCCGCAGCGAGCGGACCTCGTCGAGCCAGCCGCGCGTCGTCGCGACCAGCCGGTCGACGTCCGGGGCGCCGGAGCCGAGGTGGACGAGGCCGAAGCGGTGGTTGGGCTTGAGCACCCACCGCTCGGGCAGGTCCACGCCAGTGAGCTCGCGGAGGTCGGTGCCTGCCCAGTAGGTGCGGGGGACCCTCAGCTCCGACAGGCCGGCCTGGAGGGCGTGCTCCTTCATGGCGAGCTTGTCGCACGTGAAGGCGATGAGGTCGCGCCGGTCGTGGACCGTGCGCCACTGCACCTTCTCGGTGAACGTCCGGGGGTTGCGGAGGTGCAGCAGTCGGTGGTGCCGGACGAGGTAGCGCACCCGGCGCCGGACCGAGACGGGCATCCGGCGGTCGACGACGAGCGCTGCCTCCTTCAAGGGACCGACGATCTTCCGCACGCTCTTCCGCATGGCCCCACGGTACGGGCGGCGGGCCCCCCGGTCGCGCCCGCACCGCTGCCGTACGCCTGACCGGCGTACCGCACCGGTGCCGTACGCCTGAACGGCGTACCGGCGCTCAGGCGTCCGTGCCGACCAGGGCCGGGCGGACCGGTGCTGCCGCCCCGCGGACCGCCCGGACGGTCGCGCGGGCCTGGCGGCGGGGCTCGACCGCCAGCGCGGCACCGGCGATCCCGAAGAGCGCGTAGCTCAGCCCGGCGTTGCTCAGGTAGGGCCAGACCATGCAGGCGGCGGGGAAGAACGCGATGACGCCCGCGAGGGCGAGGGCGCCGGACCGGCTCCCGCCCCCGGGTGCCCGGGCGTGCCGGAACGCGCGGACCCCGAGCGCTCCGATGGCCAGAGCCGCTCCTCCCAGCAGGCCGAGCCCACCGCGCAGCAGGTACGTCAGGGCCTGGTTCTCCGTGGATCCGAAGAGCACGCCAGGCGGCTCGTCGGTACCGATCCCCACGAAGGCGACCCGGCTCACGACCGGCAGGTAGTCGCGCTCCCAGACGAGGATCCGGTACTGCACGGTCTGGGGCAGGACGTCGCCGAGGGCCTGCGGCAGGAAGCTGCCCGCGGGGATCTCGACCGTGGACGTGACCTCGGTCTGCGCCGACTGGGAGGTGATCCGGTCCTGGATCACGGTGGGGAAGGTGAGGTAGGCGGCGGCCGCCAGCACGAGCACCAGCCCCAGCGCCCGGAGGAACCGCCGGCTCAGCGCGGCGGCCACGAGCACGGCGATGGGCAGCCACAGCAGCAGGGTGATGGTGATGGCCAGCACCTCCGCCGACAGGTCGATGACGAGGACCCCCGCGAGGAGCCAGGCCGGCAGGATCCTGCGCCGGCCGGTCCCGCCGCGCAGGAGCTCGACGGCCGCGATCACCGCCGGCAGCAGCAGGTAGCCGCCCAGCGAGTGCCAGATCGTGAAGGGCCCGGTCACGCGGGGGCTCGAGGCCCCTCCCGCCTCGGCCAGGAGGCCCCCGCCCCCGGTGAGGGTGCGCAGCAGGTCACGCACCCCCGGCACGTCGAAGTACTGCATCACGGCGAGCCCCGCCGGGACCACGCTGACGAGGAGCACCCAGCGCAGGACGACGTCGACGTCCCGCCGGGTCTCGACGCCCCGCGACGCCGCCCACCAGGTGAGGAACAGGAAGACCGGCTGCAGCCCGACGAAGAACACCTCGTCGGCCTCGATGTGCTGCTTGTACAGGTGGGCGAGGTTCAGCACCAGCGCCGCTGCGGCGAACGCGGCCACGGCGAGGTCGGCCCGGGAGACGTCGCGCCAGCGCCCGGGCCGGCGGAAGAACAGCACCACGGCGACCGCGATCACGAGCAGCTCGGACAGCTTCAGCCCGGGAAGGCCGACGCCGCGGGCCACCCCGGCCAGGGCCGGCGCCACGGCTGCCACCGCCACCGAGCCGATGACCGGCCGCCACCACGTGGCCACGACGAGGACGAGGGCGCCGGCGAGCGCGAGCGGCCCGAAGGGCGAGACGACCGCGGAGGCCCCGGCGACGAGCGCCGCCCCCGCGAGGACCACCACCGCGAGGGCCACCAGCACCGGCGTCCACCAGCGGGGGCGCTCGCGGCGTGCCGGTCCGGCGCCGTCACGGCGCTCCGGCCACGGCACCGAGATCCGGCGCTCGACCCGCTCGAGGAGATCCTCCGTCCTCACCGGACGGGTGCCGCGACGCTGGCCCCCCGGCTCGCCCCGTCCTCGGGGCTCGCCGCCGCCGCCTCACCGGCACCGGCGTCACCGCCGTGCCGGGAAGCGGTGCGGTCACCGCTCCTGCCGCGGGGGGCGCCCAGGACGACCAGGACGTTGTCCACCGCCAGGTCGGCCAGGCGCTGCAGCGCGCCGGTCGCCGGACGCAGGAGCGCCTTGCGGCGCATGCCCAGCACGACGGCGTCGGCGTCCTGCACCGACCGCTCGACGGTGCTGTCGTCCAGCAGCCGGCCCAGCTGGTCCCAGCTGATCGGCTCGCGGGTCGCCTCGATCCGCCCCGACCGGCGCAGCCGCTCCTCGGCTGCGCGCAGCTGCTGGGCGAGCTCGGCCCCGGCGGCCGCCGACATCCCGGCGACGGTCACCACGGCGACCCGGCGGACCCTCGCGGACCCCTCGAGCACGCGCAGGACGAGGGTCTCGTACCGCTCGGGCGAGACGCGGCCCCGCAGCTCCAGGACCGGCCACGGCGCCAGGGCGCGCACGTCGGCGGCGGAGCGGACCTGCGCCAGCAGCCGCTCGAGCACGATCGCGAACGCGAGCCCCAGCACCAGCCCGGCGAGGCCGCCGACCAGCGGGGCCACCGGTGCGAGACCGGCCCGCCGGGTGACCTCCGCAGGCGCCCCGAGGGGCTGCAGGGTGCCCGCGGGGATGTTCGCCGTGGGGCTCCCACCGCTGAACAGGGCGTTCATGGTCTCGAAGTACCGCGTCACCGGCTCCTCCGCGTCGGCGGTGAACGTCACCCGGACCACCCCGCTGCTGGGCAGGGCCACCGCCTCGATGCTCCGGGCGAGCTCCATGGCGTCCAGGCCGGTGGGCTCGGTCAGCGCCGCGAGCACCGCCTGGTCCTGGGTGAGCAGCGGGGCGTAGTTGCTGGCCAGACCGGATGCCTGGTAGGCGTCAGCCGCGCGCGGGTCCAGCGCGGCCTCCTCGTCCAGCAGCGTCCTGTCCCTGAGCGGCACGATGAACGAGCCCTGGGCGGTGTACGACGTGGTCGACACCTGCTCCACGAAGTGCGTCGCCACGACCCCGCACACGATGCCGACGAGGAGCCCGACGACGCCGAAGCGGCGGAGGGCCGAGCCCAGGACGTGGCGCTGCGGTCTGGTGGTGTCCACCGGTCTCCTCATGACGTGGGGGGTGGTGCTGGCCAGGATCATCGCAGACCGCAGCCGCGGCGAGGAGTGGCGCGCACCCGTTCGGGGGCACTGCGGCGCCGGGAGCGGGGTCGTCCCCCCGCACCCGTCCTATGCTCCGCGGCATGACCCGCTCCTCGTACTACAGCTGGTTCGACGCCCGCCGCGGCCCGGACCTGGAGCCGTGGGACCTCGACGCCCCGGACGGCCCCGTGGCCAACGCCGCGTACCTGGCGGAGACCTTCCGCGAGGTGGAGGAGCGCATCGAGCGGCGCGACCCGGACCTCGCCGGTCGTCTGGGCCGCCTGCACGTCGTGGTCACCCCCAACCACGCGGAGCTCCCCCGGACCGGCCCCGACGTGGTGGCCCTCGTGGTCTCGGACAACTGGGCGCGAGTGCCCCGGTGGGCGGACGACGTGGGCCTGGTGATGGCCACCAACCGCGGCCGCCGGTGGTCGGATGCGACGCGCATGCTGCCCCGCCCGCTGGGCTGGGCCGAGGTGCTCGACGAGGCGAGGGTGCGCTTCGAGCGGGAGCGGTGGGCGCGCCAGGGGCACCGGCCGAAGATGCGCAAGGACCAGGTCGTGCCGATCCCGCTCGGCTACGCCTACCAGCGCGACGTGCCCGCGGTGCCGTGGGAGGAGCGTGACGTCGACGCCTTCTTCGCGGGCAGCACCGTGCACACGCTCGACCGCGGCGGGGCGCTGCGCAAGCGGCTGCGCGCCGGCGGCTTCGGGGTCAAGAGCCTGCACCGCGAGGGGATGCTCGCCGCGGCGGAGCAGCTGCGCGGCGAGCGCCCGGACCTGAACGTGCAGATCCAGCTCATGGGCAGCGACGACGTCACCGACCACGTCGACACCTACAGCGAGACC
>Ga0210040_10007111_pt1 | contig 13706 bp, 11 predicted proteins | sample CryGeyCG12114_NA_FD_185462 | JGI IMG/M metagenome (GOLD analysis project Ga0210040, IMG submission 185462) | Groundwater microbial communities from aquifer - Crystal Geyser CG19_WC_8/21/14_NA (SPAdes) (version 2) | ecosystem: Environmental > Aquatic > Deep subsurface > Groundwater | place: USA... | reverse complement strand
CCACCAGCGCGCTCGACAGCCGGACCGAGGAAGCGATTCAGGATACGCTCACTTCCGTCAGCGCCAACCGGACCACCATCACCATCGCCCACCGCCTGTCGACGGTGGTCGGCGCCGACCAGCTCATGGTGCTGGACGCGGGCCGGGTCGCCGAACGTGGGACCCACGCCGAGCTGCTCCGCAAGGGTGGACTGTACGCCGACCTCTGGGCGCGGCAGGCGCAGGAGCGGGCACTGGAAGAAGCGGCGGAGTAAGGCGCGACGCAACGAAAGGTGACCAGGGAGACGGCCCTGGCGGCTGATCGGGTCAAGATTGTCACGTTTCGTTGGTCGAACGCCGACCCCGGGAGCAACGAACTGCGCGCGTCAGCGCGAATCAAGGTGGGTCGAGAGCGGTGACACGGTGCCAGGAGGCAAGCAGCCACAATCCTATTGTGCAAGCACCGGCTGATCCGGCCAGCTAGCCGGCGCGGGCCCTCGTGTAATCGATCCTGATCCGAACCCACTCACCGACCTTGAGCTGGCCGCCCAATCGCGGCGGGCGGACCCGGAACTGCCAGGCCGCCGCCAGCACGGCGCGGGCCATGCGCGAGTTGGCCGGATATTCGTCGAGAGCGACGCAATCGTTGACGCGGAAGTCCGGCACGGTCTTGCAGGCGATCAGCGCCCAGCCGGGCCCATCGGCGGTCGACAGGTAGCCGCGCAGTTCGTCATCATATGGTTCGCGGTACCAGGCGGCGGCGTAGAGCCGCTCGCCGTTGGGGGCCGTCCCGACCACCGGCGTGTCGGCATCGCGGCTATCCGACGGCGGCCCGGCCGCGCGGCGCGGCTTAGCTGGGGCCGCCGGCGCGGACGGCAGTGAACGAATGTCCACGGACGGCATGCTTCCGCGCGGAAGCTCGACCAGCGGGGGCGGAAGCGGCGTGGGCTGCATCCGCCGGATCGGCGGCGCCACCCGCACCGGCTCGGCCGGAGTGGGCGGCTGCCGTTCGGACAACGCCGGCTCGGACTCGGACGGCGCCGCCTTCTCCTGAGCTTTGGGTGGCGTTGGCTGCTCGGGCGTGGCGTCGGGGCTCAGCTCGAAGGTGACGGTGCGGGGCTCCTCGGGCAGGCCTGACGTCCGTTCCCGGCCAAGCGTGAGCAGCGCCAGGACCAGCAGCGCTTCGATGACCAGCGCCGCCGCCCAGCCAGCCGCCCGCCGGCGCGCCGGGACCCGAAAGCTGTCGGCGACGCTGCTCACGCCGCGGCCGTGGTCCAGCCGAGGCGGGGAATGGCGATGCTGCGCTTGCCGCTGAGATCGACCCGGGTGACGATCAGCTCGCGGCTCTCGATATAGCTCAGGAGCCGGCGAACCCGGCCGAGGCTGGCGGTGCCGTAGCTGGCGGCGATGGCCTCGTCGCTCGGGCACGGCTGCTGCTCCCGCGCCGCCCGGGCCAGCAGCAGGAACGGTCCCAGCATGTCGTCGGGCAGCCCTTCGGCCGCGGCCAGCGCCGGGGCCCAGCCCTCGTCCGCTTCGCCGAAGATGCCCGCGCGGGCCATCGACAGCCGGCGGGTGAAGGCCGGCAGGTCGAACGGCGCCGGGGTGAGGCCCGCCATCCGGCAGCGAATGGTGAAGTCCTGGTAGAGCACCGCGGCCGAGCGTCCGCCGCTGTCGGGATCGCCGGCCAGCGCTTCCACCACGGCGGCGGCGATCGCCTCGCCTTCCGTCACGCTCTTGGTCGGCATGGCCGGGGCCATCGACGGCGCGGCGGCGGCGAGCTGCTCCAGCAGCGCATCGGAGGCGAGCGGCCTGGGCTCGGGCTTGGGCGGTGGGGGCGGCAGTTCGGGCCCCGGCGCGAACAGCAGTCCCTGCATGTCCCCGGCTGGCGAGGCCGGCAGCGGCATCAGCTTCGGGCTCATCGAGCGGGCCTGGGTCTCCACCGGACCGATGGCGACGGTCAGCGGGCGACGGCAGATCGCCGGGCCCAGGGCCAGGAAGGTGCCGCGGGCGAGGTCGCGGATCTGCTCGGCCTGGCGCCGCTCCATGCCGAGCAGGTCGGCCGCTCGGGCCATGTCGATGTCGAGGAAGGTCCGGCCCATCAGGAAGTTTGACGCCTCGGCCGCGACATTCTTGGCCAGCTTGGCGAGGCGTTGGGTAGCGATCACTCCGGCCAGGCCGCGCTTGCGGCCGCGGCACATCAGGTTGGTCATGGCCGAGAGCGAGGCGCGGCGGACGTCCTCCGCCACCTCGCCGCCGCCGGCCGGGGCGAACAGCTGCGCCTCGTCGACCACCACCAGCGCTGGATACCAGTGGTCGCGCGGAGCCTCGAACAGGGCGGAGAGGAAGGTTGCGGCGCAGCGCATCTGCCCTTCCGCTTCCAGCCCTTCCAGGCTCAGCACCACCGACGCGCGATGCTCCCGCACCCGCGCGGCGAGCCGGCCGATGTCCTTCTCGTGCGCTTCGGCCGCTTCAATCACCACATGGCCGTAGCGCTCGGCCAGGGTGCCGAAGTCCCCTTCGGGATCGACCACCACCTGCTGCACCTGGCCGGCGCTCTGTTCCAACAGCCGGCGCAGCAGGTGCGACTTGCCCGAGCCGGAATTGCCCTGCACCAGCAGGCGCGTCGCCAGCAGCTCCTCCAGGTCGATCAGGGCCGGCTCGTTGCCCGGCCCGGCCCCCATGTTCACGCGCACGGTCATGGCTGCCGTGTGGAGCGGCACGGCCCGCGCTTCAAGGCGGCAAGCCAAGGAAAGCGGCCACGTGACCCGGCGGCATCAACCGCCCGGCAACAGAGTTCAGTTCCGCGAAAGCCTCCAACGCGCTAGAGCGGGTCGACTCAATCTTCATGCCCGCAGGTAAGCCGATGATCCGCAAGCTTCTTTTTGCCACTGCCGCCGTTTCGCTGGTGCCCGTCCAGGCGCCTGCTGCTCCCGCCCGCGCCGCTTCGGCGACGCTGCCCGCGTCCAATCCGTTCGCCAAGGCCAGCACCCTGCCGCTGCAGGCGCCCGATTTCTCGCGCATCAAGGACAGCGATTACCTGCCCGCGCTGGTCGCCGGCATGGCCCAGCAGAAGGCGGAAGTGCGCGCCATTGCTGCCAACAAGGCCGCGCCGACGTTCGACAACACGATCGTTGCGCTGGAGCGCTCGGGCCAGCTGCTGGAGCGGGCCAATCTCGCTTTCTCCGCGGTTAACGGCGCCAACACCAACGACGCCTTGCAGGCGGTCGATACCCAGAGCTCGCCGCTGTTCGCCGCGCATTACGACTTCATCAACCTGAACCCGCAGCTGTTTGCCCGGGTGAAGAATCTGCATGACCGCCAGGCGTCGCTCGGCCTTGATGCCGAGCAGGCCAAGCTGCTCGACGTCACCTACAACAACATGGTGCACGCGGGCGCTCAGTTGAGCCCGGCCAAGCAGGCACAGCTGCGGACCATGAACACGCGGCTGAGCACGCTGCAGACCTCGTTCACCCAGAAGCTGCTGAACGCCGCCAAGGCGGGCGCCCTGGACGTGACGGACCGCTCGGAGCTGGCCGGCCTGTCGGACGAGCAGATCACGGCGGCGGCCGATGCCGCGAAGGATCGAAAGGTCGCGGGCTTCGTCATTCCGCTGCAGAACACCACCCGGCAGCCGGCGCTGGACAGCCTGACCAAACATGCGACCAGGCAGAAGCTGCTGGATGCGAGCCTCACCCGGGCCGAGCACGGCGATGCCAACGATACACGGCCGCTGATTCAGGAGATCGCCCAGCTGCGGGCGCAGAAGGCGGCGCTGTTCGGCTATTCCAACTGGGCCGACTATGCCCTGTTCGACCAGATGGCCAAGAACCGCGCGGCCGCGGTCGGCTTCCTTGAGCGGCTGGCGCCGGCGACGGCCGCCAAGCAGAAGCAGGAAGCGGCGGACATTCGCGCGCTGGCGGCCTCGCAAGGTGCCAGGACGGTGACCCCGGCCGATTGGGGCTTTTATTCCGAACAGATCCGCAAGCAGCGGTTCGCACTCGATAGCGAGCAGCTGAAGCCCTATTTCGAGATCCACAAGGTGCTGACGGACGGCGTCTTCTTCGCCGCCAACCAGCTTTACGGACTGACGTTCAAGCAGCGGACCGACCTGCCGACGTGGAACCCGGATATGGTGACCTATGAAGTGACCGAAGCGGACGGGACGCAGCTCGGGCTGATGTATTTCGACTTCTGGAAGCGCGACAACAAGAATGGCGGCGCGTGGATGTCGAACCTGGTCAACCAGTCCGCCCTGCGCGGGACCAAGCCGGTCATCTACAACGTCGAGAACTTCACCAAGCCGGCGGCCGGCCAGCCCGCGCTGATCAGCTTCGACGACGTCACCACCATGTTCCACGAGTTCGGCCACGCCCTGCACGGCCTGTTCGCAGCGCAGACCTACCCGACCCTGTCGGGCACCAACGTGGCGCGCGACTTTGTCGAGTTCCCGTCGCAGTTCAACGAGAATTGGGCGCTCGATCCCAAGGTGCTGCCGCACTACGCCGTGCACTACCGGACCGGCCAGGTGATCCCGCAGGAGCTGATCACCAAGATCAAGGCTGCGCGGACGTTCAACCAGGGCTATGACAACGGCGAGGTGCTGGAAGCGGCCCGGCTCGACCTCGACTGGCACAGCCTGCCGGCGAGCGCGGGGCGGCAGGACGTGGACGCGTTCGAGGCGCAGGCGCTGGCCAAGAGCGGGTTCGACGTCGCCGACGTGCCGCCGCGCTACCGCTCCAACTACTTCCTGCACATCTGGAGCAACGGCTATTCGGCCGGCTATTACGCTTACCCCTGGACCCGCATGCTCGGGCAGGACGCGTTCAGCTGGTTCGAGGCGCACGGCGGGCTGACCCGGGAGAACGGACAGCGCTTCCGCGACATGGTCCTGTCGCGCGGCAACACCCAGGATTATGGCGCCATGTACCGGGCGTTCGCCGGGCGCGATCCGGACATCAACCCGTACCTGACCTATTACGGGCTGACTGGCGCCGGCGGCGAGAAGTAGCGGTTGCGCACCGGGCCTTACCGCGTGAAAGCGGCCCGGTGACCGACCCCCACGCGCTTCTGAAATCCGTTTTCGGCTTTGACCACTTCCGCGGCGTGCAGGAGGAGGTGGTCGGCCGCGTGCTGGCCGGACGGAACACGCTGGCGGTGATGCCGACCGGCGCGGGCAAGTCGCTGTGCTACCAATTGCCCGCGCTCGCCCGTCAAGGCACGGCGTTGGTCGTCTCCCCGCTGATCGCGCTGATGCACGACCAGATCCGCTCGGCCGATGCGCTCGGCATTCGCGCCGCATCGCTGACCAGCGCTGACGACCGGCAGGCGGTCACCGATCGAGTGCTGAACGGCGAGCTGGACCTGCTGTACGTTGCGCCGGAGCGGGCCACGACCGACCATTTCCGCCGCCTGGCCGACCGCCTGCCGCTGTCGCTGATCGCGATCGACGAGGCGCATTGCGTCAGCGAATGGGGGCATGACTTCCGGCCCGACTACCGGCAGCTTCGGAGCCTGCTCGACGACCATGCCGAGGTGCCGCGGCTGGCGCTGACCGCCACCGCCGACTGGCGCACCCGGGCCGATATCCTGCAGCAATTGGGGTTGCCCGAGGACGGGCTGATCGTGGCCGGGTTCGACCGGCCGAACATCCGCTACGTCATCCGCCCGCGCGAGCAGACGGGCAAGCAGTTGAAGGATTTGCTGCGAGACCGGCCGGGACCGGCGATCGTCTATACGCCCAGCCGCGACAAGGCCGAACGGACGGCCGAAGCGCTCGCTGCCAACGGCCGCCCGGCGCGCGCCTACCATGCCGGGCTCGCACCGGAGGTCCGCGCGCGCAATCAGTCGGCCTTTGTCGCCTCCGAGGAGATGGCGATGGCGGCGACAGTTGCGTTCGGCATGGGGATCGACAAGCCGGACGTCCGCACGGTGGCCCATGTCGCCATCCCCAAGTCGATCGAGAGCTACTATCAGGAGACCGGTCGCGCGGGCCGCGATGGCGAGCCGGCCGAGGCGTGGCTGTTCTGGTCGGCCAGCGACTTTGCCCTCGCCCGCCAGCGGCTTGAGGAGGAGTGCCCGCCCGAGCGGCGCGAGTCGGAGCGCGAGCGGCTGAACGCGCTCGCGGCGCTGGTCGAGACGCCGGGCTGCCGCCGCGCCGTGTTGCTGCGGCATTTCGGCGAGGACCCGCCCGCCACCTGCGGCAATTGCGACAATTGCCTGGAGCCGCCGGCCCAGCTCGACGCCACCGACGTCGCCCGCAAGCTGCTGTCCGCCGCCTTCCGGACCGAGATGCGGTTCGGAGTCGGCCACCTGGCCGACGTGCTGGCGGGCAAGGAGACCGACAAGGTCCATGCCAACGGCCATCACCGGCTGTCGGTATTCGGCATTTGCACCGCCGCGGAGCTGCCGCTGGTGCGCCCGGTGGCCCGCGCCCTGGTCGCCCGCGACGCGCTTCGGGCCGACGCTTATGGCGGCCTGAGCTTCGGCCCGGCGGCCAAGCCGATCCTCAAGGGCGAGGAGAGCCTGAGCATCGCCGTTCCGCCCGCGCCCAAGCGTCGCCGTCGCGGCGATGCCGGCGATCATCCGGCAGATCCGCTGTTCGACGCGCTGCGTGAAGCCCGACGCTCCCTTGCAGCCGAGCAGGGGGTGCCGCCTTATGTCGTGTTCCACGACAGCACCCTGCGCGAGATCGCCGCCGCCCGCCCCGCCTCTCTCCACGAACTCGCCCGCGTGCAGGGCGTCGGCGAGGCCAAGCTGCAGCGCTATGGTGACGCCATGCTCAACACCGTGCGCCGCGCCGGAGGCGACACCGCCGTCGACTTGCGCTAGCTAGCGGGCCATGGCGCTGCCCGATCCGGTCCACCTGGCCGTCCCGGCCTTCGTGATCCTGGTGATCGCGGAAGCGCTGGTGCTGCGCTGGCGCCATCGCCGGAGCCTGTGTCCACGCGATACCGCCGTCTCCATCGGCCTGGGCCTGGGCAGCCTGGCTGCTGGCGCGCTGAGCGCCGGGTTCGTTTTCGCGCTCGCGATGTGGCTGCACCAATTCCGGTTGCTGGATGTCCCCTACGCCTGGTGGGCGTTCGCGCTGTGCTTCGTGCTCGACGACTTGGCTTACTACGTGTTTCACCGCTCGGCGCACCGGGTTCGCTGGTTCTGGGCGAGCCACGTGATCCATCACTCGAGTCAGGCCTATAACCTGTCCACGGCGCTCCGGCAGACGTGGACCGGCTTCTTCAGCCTCAACTTCCTGTTCCGCCTGCCGCTGTTCCTGATCGGCTTCCCGCCGGCGATGGTGTTCTTTTGCGCCGGGCTGAACCTGGTCTACCAGTTCTGGATCCACACGGAGGTGGTTGGGCGCTGTCCGCGCTGGATCGAGGCGGTGATGAACACGCCGTCGCACCACCGGGTCCACCATGCCGTCAACCCGCGTTACCTGGACCGCAATTATGCCGGCGTGTTCATCGTCTGGGACCGGCTGTTCGGCACTTTCGAGGCCGAGCGAGAGGACGACCGCCCGCGCTACGGCATCGTGACCCAGCTGGGGTCATTCAACATCCTGTGGGCGGCTACCCACGAGTGGGTCGGGATCGCGCGCGACATGTGGGCGGCGCCGTGGGGCGCCAAGCTCGGCTACCTGCTGCGCGAGCCCGGCTGGAGCCACGACGGCAGCCGCGAGACCAGCGAGACCATCCGCGCGCGCTGGCAGGACCAGCCGGAGGCCGCGGCACCATCATCATCGACGGGGGCAGATCATGTTCAAGCAGCTTGACGCAAAGACGCTGGTGTCCGGCCAGATCAGGCCTGAGGACCTGCACCAGGCCAAGGCCGAGGGCGTCACCCTAGTGGTCAACAACCGACCGGACAATGAGGACGCCGGCCAGCCGACCAGCGACGAGATCGAAGGCGCGGCCCGCGCCGCCGGGCTCGACTACCGCCATGTCCCGATCGTCCGCGGCATGGGCCCGACCGACGTGGAGCTGATGCGTGACGCCATGGCGGCAACCGGCGACGGCAAGCTGCTTGCTTATTGCCGGTCGGGGATGCGCTCGACGCTGGCCTGGGCCGTCGCCAGCCGCGATTCGGGCGTGCCGCGCGCTGAGGTGGAAAGGGGCGCCGCCGCCGCCGGATTCAGCCTGGCGGCAGTAGACCATCTTCTTTGAGGATTGCGCGGGCCTCGTCCGCCTCGTCGTCTAGCACCATCAGGCGGACCGGCATCAGCCAGCCGGTGCCCAGGAAGCTGTGCATCTCCGCATCGAACAGCACGGCGTCATAGCCGTCGCGCTCGAGCGTCAGCCGCGCAAGATCGGCCTCGACCCGGCTTTCATACCGGGCGAGCTCGACCAGGCTCAAGCCGCCGTGCCGCCGACCGTGATGCCGTCGATCAGCAGGGTCGGCTGGCCCACGCCGGCCGGGACCGACTGGCCGCCCTTGCCGCAGATGCCGACGCCTTCGTCCAGCGCCAAGTCGTTGCCGATGCCCTTGACCCGGGTCAGCACGGTCGGGCCGTCGCCGATCAGGGTGGCACCCTTGATCGGGGCGCCCAGCTTGCCGCCTTCAATCTTGTAGGCCTCCGTGCAGCTGAAGACGAACTTGCCGCTGGTGATGTCGACCTGGCCGCCGCCGAAGCTCTTGGCGTAGATGCCGTTCCTGACCCGCCCCAGCAGTTCGGCCGGGTCGTCCTGCCCGCCGAGCATGAAGGTGTTGGTCATCCGCGGCATCGGCGCATGGGCGAAGCTTTCGCGGCGGCCGTTGCCGGTCGGCTCCACCCCCATCAGTCGGGCGTTCAGGCGGTCCTGGAGGTAGCCGACCAGAATGCCGTCCTCGATCAGGGTGGTACGGCCGGTCGGCGTGCCCTCGTCGTCGATCGTCAGGCTACCACGCCGTTCGCCAATGGCGCCCTCGTCGACCACCGTAACCCCAGGGGCGGCGATCCGCTCGCCGATCCGGCCGGAGAAGGTGCTGGTGCCCTTGCGGTTGAAGTCGCCTTCCAGCGTGTGCCCGACCGCTTCGTGCAGCAGGACGCCAGGCCAGCCGGGTCCGCACACCACCGTCATCTCGCCGGCGGGCGCATCCACCGCGTCGAGGTTGGTCAGGGCCTGGGCGAGCGCGATGTCGATTGCCCGGTTCCAGGTCGCGGGCTCGAACAGCCGATCGTACAGGTAGCGGCCGCCGAGCCCGTGAAAGCCGGTCTCGCGCCGGTCGCCCTGCTTGGCGATGATGGTGACGTTGAGGCGGACCAAAGGCCGGACGTCGGTGGCGACGAAGCCGTCGGCGCGGACGATCTCGACCACGCTCCAGCTGGCCTGCAGGCCGACGCTGACCTGCGCCACGCGGGGATCGCGGGCGCGGGCGGCGGCGTCGATCTGCTGGCACAGTTCGACCTTTTTGGCGAACGGCACGAGGCTCAGCGGGTCCTCGGCGCCGTACATCGCCATGTTGGTGCGCGGCGGCGGGGCGGCGTGTGGGCCCCTGGCCGGATCGAGCAGCTTCAGGGTCTGGGCGGCGCGTTCGATGGCGGCGGCGCTGATCTCGTTCGCGTGAGCAAAGGCGGTGGTCTCGCCGGTCACCCCGCGCAGGCCGAACCCGCCGCCGGTGTTGTAGTCGGCGGTCTTGAGCCGGCCGTCGTCGAACCCGAACGCCTCCGCGCTGCGATACTGGAGATAGAGCTCGCCGTCGTCACAGCCGGCCAGGTGCCGGGCGGCGAGGCGCTTGGCTTCGTCGGGATCGAGCGCTTCCCGGTACAGAAAGCGGCGGGGGTCGTGCAGGGTCACTTCGGCTCGCCGACGTCGGCCGGACCGCCGGCGAGCACGAAGCGGCGGTCGCAATAGCCGCACTCGACGAAGCCCTTCTCGTCGATCCGCAGATAGACGCGCGGGTGGCCCAAGGCCGCGGCGACCTGGCCGCTGCCGTCGCAGGACACGGCGTTGGTGGTGACGCGAAAGGTTTCGGGGGGAGGGATGGCCGACATGAGCAAGGAGGTAGCCCCTCGCTTGCCTGCCTTCAATAAGCCGCTAGGTGCTTGGGGATGACCGACGCGGCGATCAGGATCGAGAATCTCGGCAAGACCTATGAAGGCGGCAAGCGGGCGCTGGACGGCGTCAGCTTCGACGTGCCCCGCGGGCAGATCTTCGGGCTGCTGGGGCCGAACGGGGCGGGTAAGTCGACGCTGATCAACATCCTGGCCGGGCTGGTCACCAAGAGCGGCGGCGCCGTGTCGATCTGGGGCTTCGACATCGACCAGCATCCGCGCAACGCCAAGCTGTCGATCGGGGTGGTGCCGCAGGAGATCATCTTCGACCCGTTCTTCACGCCGCGCGAGGCGCTGGAGATCCAGGCCGGGCTGTACGGCGTGCCCCGGGGCGAACGCCAGAGCGATGCGCTGCTGGCGGCCATGCACCTCAGCGACAAGGCGAACGCCTACAGCCGGACCCTGTCGGGCGGCATGAAGCGGCGGCTGCTGGTCGCCAAGGCGATGGTCCATTCGCCGCCGATCCTGGTGCTCGACGAGCCCACCGCCGGGGTGGACGTCGAGCTTCGCCAGCAATTGTGGGAATATGTCCGCGAGCTGCACGCCCAAGGCGTTACGATTGTCCTCACCACCCACTACCTGGAGGAAGCCGAGCAGCTGTGCGACCGGATCGCGATCATCAACCATGGCAAAGTGGTCGCCAACGAACCGACGCGGGAGCTGGTTGGACGGGCGCAGGAGAAGAACGTGGTCGTCACCGTCGATCGTGACGTCATGACGGCGCCCGAGGCGTCCTGCTTCGAGCAGATCGCCGTGTCGGGCGAGCGGCAGTTGACCATCACCTATCGCAAGGACCGGGTGAACGCGGGCCAGGTGCTGGGAGCGTTGCAGGCGCAAGGCCTGGGCATCGTCGACGTGTCCACTCGCGATCCCGACCTGGAGGACGTGTTCCTCAGTCTGGTGCGGCAGGCTTGAGCCAGAGCTTCGACGTTCTGGTCATCGGCTCGGGTGCGGCCGGGCTGACGGCGGCACTCAACCTGGCCGGGGAGCGCACGGTGGCGGTGATCGCCAAGGGCGCGCTGGGCGAGGGCGCGACCGGCTGGGCGCAGGGCGGCATCGCGGCCGTGCTGGAGGAAGGCGACAGCTTCGAAAGCCACGTCGAGGATACCATGGTGGCGGGCGCCGGCCTCAACGATCGGGCGGTGGTCGAGCATGTGGTCAGCGCCGCGCCCGACGCGATCCGCCGGTTGATCGAGCTCGGTGTACCTTTTGCCGAGGAAGCCGGATTGCTGCACCTGACCCGCGAAGGTGGCCACAGCCATCGCCGCATCGTCCATGTCGCCGACGCCACCGGCTCGGCCGTGCAGAAGGCACTGGAGAAAGCGGCCGGGGCGCACCCGAACATCACCCTGGTGCCGGACATGGTGGCGATCGACTTGGTGACCGGGCGCAATGCCAGTCGCTTCTCGACCGAGGGCGCGGTTCACGGCCTCTACGCCTACAACCGCGAGCGCAAGCGGGTGGAAACATTGACGGCCCGTGCCACCGTGCTGGCGACCGGCGGTGCAGGCCGCACTTATCTCTTCTCGACCGCGCCACGCGGCGCGACCGGCGACGGGATCGCCATGGCCTGGCGCGCGGGGTGCCGGGTCTCCAACATGGAGATGATGCAGTTTCACCCGACCTGCCTCTACAGCCTGGAGGTCAAGAACTTCCTGATCACGGAGGCGGTGCGCGGCGAGGGTGGCCACCTGAAGCTCCCGGATGGCGTGCGAGGTGGCGGCGAGCGCTTCATGCCGCGGTTCGACGAGCGGGCCGAATTGGCGCCTCGCGACGTTGTCGCCCGCGCCATCGACCACGAGATCAAGCGGCTCGGCCTCGACTACGTCCACCTAGACATCAGCCACCGCGACCCGGACTTCGTGAAGGCGCACTTCCCCAACATCTACGACAAGCTGCTGGGCCTGGGCATCGACATCACCCGTGAACCGATTCCGGTCGTCCCAGCCCAGCATTATACCTGCGGCGGCGTGGTGGTGGACCTGGACGGCCGCACCGATGCGCCCGGCCTCTATGCCGCCGGCGAGGTGACCGAAAGCGGCCTGCACGGCGCCAATCGCCTGGCGTCCAACTCGCTGCTCGAATGCCTGGTCTTCGGGGAAGCCGCGGCCCGGGACATCCTGCGCCGCTGGGACGACCTTCCGCCGGTGCCTGAGGTGCGGGAATGGGATGAAAGCCGGGTCACCAATTCGGACGAGGAAGTGGTGATCGCCCAGACCTGGGGCGAAATCCGGCGCTTCATGTGGAACTACGTCGGTATCGTCCGCACCACCAAGCGCCTTGAGCGCGCCAAGCGCCGGGTCGAGATGCTCCGCCAGGAGGTGCAGGATTATTACGGCAAGTTCCGGGTCACGCCCGACCTGATCGAACTGCGCAACCTGGTGGAAGTGGCGGACCTGATCATCCGCTCGGCCCTGCGGCGGCATGAGAGCCGCGGGCTGCACTATACGCTCGACTATCCGCGGCTCCTGCCCGAGCCCAAGGATACGGTGCTGGTTCCCTAGCTGTCTGGCGTCGGCCCATGATGCTGGCTACATCGGGCGCTTCATGCCTGACGCCCAGCCCCACCTCTACCTCGTCGACGGTTCGAGCTACATCTTCCGCGCCTATCACCGGCTGCCGCCGCTCACCAACCGGCACGGCATCAACGCCGGTGCGGTCTATGGCTACACGGCCATGTTGTGGAAGCTCGCCGACGGGCTGAACAAGGCGGACGGACCGACGCACCTGGCGGTGATCCTCGACAAGGGATCGAGCTCCTTCCGCAACCAGATGTACGACCAGTACAAGGCGCACCGGCCGCCGCCGCCCGCGGATCTGGTGCCGCAATTCCCACTGATCCGGGTCGCAACGCGGGCCTTCTCCATTCCCTGCATCGAGGAAGAGGGGCTGGAAGCGGACGACATCATCGCCTGCTACGTCACGGCGGCGCGCGCCGCAGGATGGAAGGTCACGATCGTTAGTTCCGACAAGGACCTGATGCAGCTGATCGAGGATGGCGCCGTCGACATGCTCGACACGATGAACGATCGCCGGATGGATCGCGCTTATGTGATGGAGAAGTTCGGCGTCGGCCCTGAGCTGGTCGGCGACGTGCTCGCGTTGATGGGTGACAGCGTCGACAATGTTCCGGGCGTCCCCGGTGTCGGGCCGAAGACCGCCACTCAGCTAATCCAGGAACATGGCTCGCTGGAGGCGGTGCTGGCCGCGGCCGAGAGCATCAAGAAGCCCAAGCTGCGCCAGAACCTCCTCGAGCATGCCGAGTCGGCGCGGCTCAGCCGCGAACTGGTCCGGCTGGTGTGCGATGCCCATCTGCCGGAACCGCTCGAAGCCCTGGCCATGACTGGCATCCCCAAGGAGCCGCTGCGCGAATTCCTTGAGGAGCAGGGCTTCAAGACCCTGCTCAACCGCATGGTAGGGGATGGTGCCGGTGCCAGCCGGGGCGATAACGGCGGCCCGAACGTCACGCCGCAGCCGGTGCGCAGCTCGGGTCCGGGTGCCCCGGAACCGATCGAAGTCGACCGGTCGGGCTACCTAGTGCTCGCCAGCGCCGAGGAGCTGCAGGCGTGGCTCGACGAGGCCCGGGCCCAGGGGTGGCTGGCAATCGACCTGCAATGGGACGGCACGATCGGCCTGGCTGCTGGTCTGGCGGGCGTCGCCATTGCCCTGCAGCCCGGCCGCGCGGCCTATGTTCCGTTCG
>Ga0210040_10007110_pt1 | contig 13707 bp, 10 predicted proteins | sample CryGeyCG12114_NA_FD_185462 | JGI IMG/M metagenome (GOLD analysis project Ga0210040, IMG submission 185462) | Groundwater microbial communities from aquifer - Crystal Geyser CG19_WC_8/21/14_NA (SPAdes) (version 2) | ecosystem: Environmental > Aquatic > Deep subsurface > Groundwater | place: USA... | reverse complement strand
CCTTGTCGCCCGCCGCGGCGATCAGGGCGCGATAGCCGTCGAACTTGATCTCGTGCATCCAGCCGTTGCCGGTGGGGACGGCATCGACCAGCGTGGCGAGTTGCGGGGGGCGGAATTCGGGTGGCTTGCCGGTAGTCTTGCGCTTCGCGGCGGGCTTGGCGGGGGCGGTCTTCTTCTTGTTGTGTTTCGCCGCAGCTTCCATTTGCGCGGTGAAATCCTCGCCCTTCTTGCCCTCGAGCGAGAAGGCGCCCTGCTGGTCGGCAGCGATCTCCGCCATCGAGCGGCCGGTGAGGACGCTGGTGAGGCAGCGCTGCACCAGCGGGTCCCCCTCCTCGGCATGCTCGTCATCCAGCTTGCGCAGGAGCCAGTTTTCCCGCTTTTCTCCCGGCTTTTTCTTCAGCCTTATCAACAGCCACTCACCCTTCATCCGCTCGCCCTCGAGCGTGAAGTGGAGGTGGCCCTTGTCGATGTCCTTCCAGCTCTTGCCCGGCACCGGAGCCCAGGTGCCGCGGTCCCACAGCATCACCGTGCCGCCGCCATATTCGCCCTTGGGGATGGTGCCCTCGAAGTCGGCATAGGACATCGGGTGGTCTTCGGTGCGGACGGCGAGGCGTTTGTTGCCCGGGTCCGGCGAGGGACCCTTGGTGACGGCCCAGCTCTTCAGAACCCCATTTGCTTCCAGCCTGAAATCCCAGTGCAAGCGGGTTGCATCGTGCTTCTGGACGATGAAACGGTTGCCGCCCTCACTGCTTTCCGGCTTGCCGGCGGGCTCCGCCGTCTTCGCGAAGTCGCGCTTGCGGTTGTATTCGGCGAGCAGGTCCTCGGCCGGGCCGGCGGGCTGTTCGCTCGACTTCGCACGCGCCATGGGTCAGGCCCGCTTGCGGGTGCGGCCGGAGGAGGCGGCGGGTTTCTCCTCGGCTTCCTTCGTCGCGGAGGACTTGCTGGCCGCTGTCTTGCGAGGTGCGGCCTTCTTCGGCGCGGGTTTCTCCTCCTTGCCGCCGACGGATTTCTTGAGCGCGGCCATCAGGTCGATGACGTTGGACTTGCCACCGCCGGGCTCCTCCGCTTCCTCGATAATCGTCTTGCCGCTCTTCGACTTCGCCTTCTTCTCGATCAACTGCATCAGCGCATCGGCGTAGCGGTCCTTGAAGCTGGACGCGTCAAAGGGCGCGGTCTTCTGGTCGATCAGCGCCTTGGCAAGGTCGAGAAGCTCCTTGGCCGGCTTGTCCTCGCCGATCTCGCGGAAGAAGGACTGGCCGGCGCGCACCTCGTCCGCATAGCGCAGGGTCTCCATCAGCAGGCCCTTGCCGCAGGGCTTGATCGCGACGAGCTGCTCGCGGCCGCGCACCGACAGCTGGCCGAGCGCGATCTTCTTCGCCTGCCGCAGCGAATCCCGCAGCACGACGAACGCCTCCTCCGCCAGATCGTCCGCCGGGGCGATGTAATAGGGCTTCTCGAAATACAGTGGATCGATCTCGTGCGCCTCGACAAACTGGACGAGATCCAGCGTCTTCTTGCTCTCGATCTTGACGGACTCGATCTCGTCCTCGTCCAGCAGGACGTAATTGCCCTTCGAGACCTCGTAGCCCTTGATGATCTCGTCGCGATCGATCGGGCCGATGCCGGGCACGACCTTCTCGTAATGGACGCGCTGGCCGGAGGGCTCGTGAATCTGGTTGAAGCTGATCTTCGCGCCGCTCTTGACCGCGGAATAGATCTCGACCGGGATCGAGACGAGCGCAAGGCGGATCTGGCCCTGCCAGTAGGCGCGTGCTGCCATGTGGATAACTCCTGTTCCGCCCGATTTAGCGCTCGGCAGGAGGATTCAGTTCCAACAGGCTCGCGGAGCCTAGCGGGAACCCCAATCCTCGTTGGCGCGGGCGATGAGGTAGGCGTGGATGGCCTCCACCTGCTCCTCGTCCAGCAAATCATCGAAGCTGGCCATGCCCTTGTCGACATAGATGCCGCCAAGTACGATGTCCTTGAACTTGCCGTGCGTCTCCGCGCTCATGTGCCGCAGGTCGGCGACGCCGCCGATTGCGCTCTTGCCGTGGCAGACGGAGCAGGTGTCCGCGTAAAGCTGGCCGCCGGCCTGAATCATCGCCTCGCTCGCGCGCAACGGTGGGGGCGGCTCCACGGCGGCGGCGGCAGCGAGCGGCGGAAGCTGGGCCGTGCCGCCGAGCTTGAACACCAGCAGTCGGGCAGTGGCGCGGGGAAGCTCGGTGCCGGAGGCCTGCTCGATCTGCGCCGCGCCGCCGCCCCAGCCGGCGTTGATGGCGATATATTGCTCACCATCCAGTTCGTAGGTGATGCCGCCGGCGACCGGCGCGCTCTGCGTCGGGTATTCCCACAGAACGCGGCCGGTGCGCGCATCGAAGGCAGCGAAGGTCTGCTTGGTGGTGCCCTCGAAAACGAGGTCACTGGCGGTGACGAACACGCCGCCATTGCCGTGGCGCGGAAGCTCCACCTGCCAGGCGACGCGCTGGCTGACCGGGTCGTAGGCGGTCAGCCAGGCCTTTTCGTGCTGGTTGGCCTCCGCCTGAAGCTGCTGGCGGATGCGGCCCGCCTCGCCTGTGTATCCACCCCAGCCGCTGTTCGACCGCATCGGCTGCGGCTTCCAGTCCGGCTGGAGCGCATAGACAAACGCGGATTGATAGGCGGGGAAGTAGGCGAGCTTGGTGCGTGGAGAATAGGCCATGGGGAACCAGTTGTGCGCCCCACCCGGCCCCGGCATCACCAGCTTTGGGTCGAAGCCATAGCGGACCTGTTCGCTGGTGATCGGCCGGCCGTTGGCGTCAAAGCCTTCGTTCCAGTTCTGCATCACGTGAGGCGCGGCGCTGATGAACTCGCCCGTTTCGCGATCCAGCACGTAGAAGAAGCCGTTCTTCGGCGCCTGCATCAGCACCTTGCGCGGCTTTCCGTCGATCTCGAGGTCCGCGGTGATGATCGAGGCGGTGCAGGTCCAGTCCCACTCCTCCCCGGGGTTCATCTGGTAGTGCCAGGCATATTCGCCCGTCGCACCCTTCAGCGCGACGATCGAGCAGACGAACAGATTGTCGCCCTGGTTATCCGACCGGTAGAAGCGCGCATGGGGCGTCGCATTGCCGGTGCCGACGTAAACGAGGTCCAACTCCGGATCATAGGTGATCGAGTCCCACGGGTTCGCGCCGCCGCCGAGCTGCTGCCAGCCGGTGCCGAACCAGGTCTTCGCGATCATCGGCATGATCGGGTCGGAGGCAGCGTTGTCGGGGCCGTTCGCGGGATTGGCGGGAGTGAGGAAGAACTTCCACAGCTCCTCGCCCGTGTTCACGTCGAAGGCCGAGACAAAGCCGCGCACGCCGAAATCGCCGCCGGATTGGCCGACCACCACCTTGTCCCCGAACACGCGCGGGGCGCCAGTGATGGAGTAGGCGTAGCCGCTATCCTGCTCGAACGTGCGGGTGGTCCAGAGCGGCTGGCCGGTGCTCTTGTCGAGCGCGATCAGCCGGCCGTCGAGCGTGGCGATGATGATCCGGTCGCCGTGCATTGCAAGGCCGCGGCTGACGGGCTCGCAGCAGGAATAGCGCGCCATCTCGCGAGGGACCTCGGGGTCGTAGGTCCACAGGCGTTTGCCGGTGCGCGCGTCGTAGGCGATGGTGATGTTGAACGGCAAGATGTTGTACAGCACGCCATCCGCATAGAGCGGCGTCGCCTCCACCCCGCGGAAGGTGCCGAGATCGTCGAACCAGGCGAGGCCGAGCTGGCTGACATTGCTGGCATCGATCTGCGTCAGAGGGCTGTAGCGCTGGGCGGTGTAGTTGCGCCCGTCGCTGGTCCACTCGCCCGCAGCGGGGTTGGCGAGCGGGTCCTTGCTGGCGGAGGCGGTGGCGGTCTCCACCGGGGCGGAGGTTGCGGTGCAGGAGGCGAGCGCAAAAGCGGCGAGCGCTGCCAGCGCCCTGCGCAGCGCGAGGGGGAAGTTCAGGCCGGAACGCATGTCGTCAATCCTTCGGCGGCTCGGCGATCGGCTGGCTGCCGTCGACCCAGCGGCCGGTGTTGGCCCAACGCTGCTGCTCCGCTGAGCCGGGCGGGCCAGCATAGGCGCCGACCTCCGCCGTGTCGGGGCGGAAGACCTCGCCCGTCACCGGATGCGGATAGTGGAAGGGCACGATGTAATAGGCGGGGTACGTCAGGTAGACGGTGCTCGGCGGCAGGTCTGGCGGCGGGTCGAACTTGTCGGGCCAGGTGTTGTTGAGCGCGTTCTTCCCCCAGCCTTCCCAGTTCGTGTACATGGTGAACGGGCCGGTGAGGCGGCTGATCTTCCAGACGCCGTTCTCCTTGCGGAAGGCGTTCTCGTACAGCGGCAGGCCCCAGCCGCCGATGCTCATCACATAGGCGCGGCTGCGGATCCAGCCGGTTTGCCCGTCCGCCGAGACGTCCGGGATGGGCTGGAATTGCATGTGGTTTGCAATCATGCCTTCCTTCGCCCCATCCGGGCCAAAAGCGGTTTGCATGTACTCCAGAACACGGTGCTTGCCGAGGAACAGGCCCTTGCCGCCGATCTCCAGCGTGGCGTCCTCGGTGAACAGCTCGGACAGCTGGGTCCACTGCCCCTTGTCGACGAAGTAGCCGTAGGTGCGCTGGAGGATCTCCATCTGGTTCAGGTCCTCCAGCCGGGTGATGCGGGCATCGAGCTGGTCGAGCTGCTGTTCGGCGGATTGCTGCGCCACGGCTGGGGTGGAGATCGCTGCTGTGGCCAGCGCGGCGATGAGAAGGGCTTTGCGCATCACTTCCTCCCCAGCACGCTGTCGGGCGGTTGCGGCAGGTCCTTGAGGGACTGGCCGGTCACCGGATGGTCGAAGCTGAAGGGCGGGATGTAGTTGCCCGGCAGCGAGCGGTACACTTCCGTGGGCGGACTGTCCGGCGGGAACAGGGCGCTCTGGCCTTCCATCGGCAGCGTGGATTTCATGAAGCCGAGGTCGTAGTCGGTCATGGCGGTGGGGTAGAAGTGCAGCTTTGCGATCTTCCACGTGCCGCCCTCCTTCACATAGGTGTTCTCGTAGATGCCGACGCCCCAAATGCCGTTGGCATTGGGCTCCGCCAGCTGGACCATGCCCTGCCAGCGGCCGGTGGCGGTGCGGCCATCATCAGCGACGATGACGACGCCCTGCAGCTGCATGTGGTTGTTGAGGTGGGACGGGGCGAGGCCCTGGGGACCGAACAGCAGCAGGGCGCGCTGGATGCGGTCCTGGCCGACATAGACGCCGCGCATGCCATATTCGAAGCTGCCGGTCCGCGAGAACAGGGCGGCGACTTCGGTCCACAGGCCCTTGTCGAAGTAATAGCCGAAATCGGCCTGCAGGTTCTCGATCGCGACCTGGTCTTCCAGCCGCTCGACCCGCTCGCGATAGGCGGCGAGGCGTTGCTCGACCGTTTGCTGAGCGAGCGCTGGGGTGGCCGGGAGCAGGGCTGCGACGAGTGCGATGATGAGGGCGCGGCGCATCATTCGACTCCTCTCACGCGGCGGCCCGTCACCGGGTTGGGCTGCTGGAAGGGCGGGACCTGCACCGCTGGGAAGGGTACGTACGTGGCGCTGGGTGGCTGGTCCGGCGGGAAGTCGATCGCTGCTTGCGAGCGGGTGAGGCCCTCCTCGCCGCGCAGGCGCGCCCAGCCCTTCTCATACGGGGCGACGAAGTTGACGTAGAGGTGCAGCGCCTTGATGCGCCAGATGCCGTCCGCCCCCTTTTCGTAGGTGTTCTCGTATACGCCGTCGCGCCATTCGGCATGTTGCTTGTACTGGCCGAGCATGCCGACATCGCGCCAGCGGCCGGTGCCGCTGCGGCCATTCTCCGCGACAATGATGGAGGGTTGAAGCGTGACCCACTCGTTGAGCTGGCCGTAGATCAGCCCCTCCTGCCCCTCGCCCGATCTGGCATGGAGGCGGCGCAGGTATTCCTCGATCCGCTCGCGACCGGTGTAGACACCGTCGATGCCGATCTCGACGCTGCCGCCATCGGCGAACAGGTCCGCGGCCTGCCTCCACAATCCGCGATCGATGTAATAGCCGAAGGCGCGCTGGAGCTTGAGGATCGCGCGGGTGCCTTCGAGGCGCTCCACCCGGTCGGTCAGCTCTTCGATCTCCGCCTGCACGCGCGTCGACTGCGCGAAAGCGGGCGCGGGCAGTGCGGCGGCGAGGATGGCGGCGGCGAGGATCAGGCGCATGGTCACAATCCCTCCGGGAGCAAGAAGGCGCGGATCACGAACTGGCCGGGGTCCTGCCCCTGCAAGGCTGGATCGAACAGGTAGCCGATCTTGCCCTCCGTCGCATAGCCGACCTGCCCGATGCGGGTGACGGCCGGGGACGAATCCAGCCCATCTTTGATGGTGGTGATCGTGGCGCGGTCACCCTGCACTTCCATCAGCGCAACTCGGCCGCCGGTCCCCTCCGCCTGCAGGAAGCGGTGGCCGCCGACGGGGCGCAACCCGTCCGGCCCGTCGACCGGCTGTGACAGGGTGAGGTTAGTCAGGCCGGCGTAGGAACCGTCGCCTGCGCGGTTCACCCGCTGGACGAGGTTCTGGCGGACATTGTTGATGTAGAGCGTTCCGTCATCCGCAAAGGCGATGCCGTCGATCCCGATGAGGTCCTGCCCCTCGGCAAACAGCGTCATCGCACTGGCATTCGGCGCGACCGTGAAGATGCGGCCGGAGGAGGTGTCCGTCGCCCACACCGTCCCGTCTTGCGCGACGGCGAGGTCGTTGCAGGCGGTGGGCTTGCCGGCGGGGAAGTCGAAGCTCTTCTCCAGCTGCCCGGAGGAGAGCGAAAAGCCCTTGATGCTGGAGACGGCGCCCGGCTGCGGTGGGCCGCCAAAAGCGGGGTTGGAGCAGGTCCAGAGCAGGCCGCGGGAGTCATCCGCCAGCACGCCGAAGAGGGAGAGCAGGCCGTTATCCGCGCTCGGCACCACCCACGGCTCGGCGAAGGTGGCGCCTGAGGTGGCATGGGGCGTGGCGCGGTAGATCGTGCCGCCATTGCTGCTGATGTAGAGATTGCCGGCGGCGTCCGAGGTGATGCTCTCGGGAAAGACGCGGGTGCCGTTGATCGGGATGTCACGCGGCGTGGAGGCAAGCTGTTGCGACGCCGCGCAGCCGGCGAGCGTCGCCAGCAGCAGCAGGCAGGCTGCTGCTCCCACCCCTTTGCTTCGATTGGCCCTTAGTCGCCTCATCCCATCTCCCCGTCGCGCTCTTCGGGCGCTCGGCGCGCAGGATAGGCGTTGGGGCGCCGGTGAACAGGGGGCATGTTGGACCGAGCTGGAAATTCGCTTGACCGAGAGGGTTGGCGGGGATGGCGTTTCGGGCGCGGTGCGGTGGGGATGCTACCCCGTCGCGCCGAGGAGCACCGACGATAAGGCCGCTTGCTCGGCAATCCCGAGTTGGCGGAGTCCGGACGCAAGCGTCTCCACTGGATCCCCGCCTTCGCGGGGATGACGAGGAGTGAGAACGGGGATGACGAGCGGTGGGAACGGAAATGACGAGCGGTGGGAGCCGGGATGACAGGGTGAGAAGGGGGCGACGAGGGGTGGGACCGGGGATGACGCGGGTGGGATGACGAGAACCGGGGCAGTGCCGCCCCTCAGTTCAGCCGCCATTGGCCGGGCGTGTTGCCGAAGCGCTTCTTGAAGGCGCGGGTGAAGTGGGCCGCATCCTCGAACCCGTTGGCAAAGGCGATCTGCGCCACCGACAGCCGCACCTTCATCGGATCGCGCAGGTCCACCGCGGCCTGCTCCAGCCGGCGGCTCCAAAGGTGGCTGGCGATCGATTGGCCGCAGGATTCGTGCATCAGCTGGTCCAGCCGGCGGCGGCTGATATGCTGGTCCTGCGCGACGATCTCCGCCGTCAGCCCGGCGACCGAGAGATTGAGCTCGATGAAGTCCAGCGCGCGCCGCACCCGCCAGTCGGAGCTGGCCGGCAGTTCCGAGAACGGCTCCGCCACGCCGAGCATCTGCACGATCGCGTTCATCATGGCGCAGCGCTGCGATTCCCCCAGCCGGTGCGCCTCGCGCGAGAAGCGCAGCAGCGTTTCGGCCAGGATCGCGGTGCCGGGCGCCTCCCCGGGAAGAGCAGTGACGAGCAGCTTCTCCAGCAGCGGATAGCGCCCGAGCGCGGCGGCGCGGGGAACGCGCAGGAAGAGCATGCGGCTGCTCTCCTCGCCCACCATGCGGAAGCTCTTGCTCTCGTCCAGCACGACCATGTCGCCCGCCGACAAGGCGGCGGCACGGCCGGCCTGCGCGACGCGGATGGCGCCGCGGGAGAGCACCATGAGCGAAAGCTGCGCCTGTTCGCTGCGCACGCGCGGTGCTTCATGCAGCACGTCCGCCGGGCCGGATTCGATCGCGAAGATCTCCCCCGCGCCGACCGTGATCCGCTCGATCGTGCCATGCGGACGGAGATCGCCCAGCGTCACCGAAAGACCCGGGAAGGCACTGCGCACCGCCCGGTCCCAAAGTCCCGCGCGCTGTTCGTGCGCAACGGTGCTGAGATCGACAAGCGGCGGCGCGAGGCCGCCGACGAGGGCGTGTTCCAGTTGCGGCAATCCTCCCCTCCAAGTCGGTCAAGGCCTACTCAGTTGCGGGAGGGATATGGCAGGACTGAACGATTGGCAAGCGAACCGCCATGCGCGACAAGGGCTTACCGTGGAGCGGGAGAGGGCGAGCTTGAACAGGATAGGACAAGCGCGGGCTGCGCATGGGCTGCGGCGTGGCGGACGCCGCACGGGTGGTCGCGAACCGTGGCTGCGCGGCGCGCTCGCCCTGCTGTCGCTGGCGATCGGCACCTTTGCCGCCCCCGCCGTCTGGTCGCAGCGCAGCGGGGATGCGGCGCAGGTCGATGCTGCCCGAGTCAATTCTGGGCGGATGCGGGCGATCGACGCGGCAGAGAATGTCGGCAACTGGATGAGCCACGGCCGCGGCTGGGAAGAGACGCGGTTCAGCCCGCTCGACCAGATCAACGAGGGCAATGTCGGCCAGCTGGGCCTCGCCTGGTACGACGACCTGGAGACGATGCGCGGCGTGCAGGCGACGCCTTTGTTCGTGGACGGGGTGCTGTACAACGAGAGCATCTACAACATCGTCACGGCCTATGACGGGAAGACGGGCGAGACGCTGTGGACCTACGATCCGCAGGTGGGGAAGGAATGGGCGCGGCTAGCCTGCTGCGGCCCGTCCAGCCGGGGCATCGCGGCGTGGAACGGCAAGATCATCATCGGCGCGCTGGACGGCCGGCTGATCGCGGTGGACGCAAAGACCGGCGAGGAGGTGTGGACCGCCCAGACCTTCAGCACCGAGGGGCCGCTGGGCGCCTATTCCATCACCGGCGCGCCGCGCGTCTACGACGGCAAGGTGATCATCGGCAATGGCGGCGCGGATTACGGCGTGCGCGGCTTCGTCGTCGCCTATGACGCGGACACGGGCGAGCAGCTGTGGAAGTTCTACACCGTGCCCGGCAACCCGGCGGACGGACCGGATGGCGAGGCGTCCGACAGCGCGATGCAGGTGGCCCGGCCCACCTGGCATGGCGAGTGGTGGAAGTATGGCGGCGGCGGCACGGCGTGGGACAGCTTCGCCTACGATGCCAAGCGAAACCTCGTCTATATCGGCACCGGCAATGGCTCCCCGCACATGTGGAAGTTCCGCAGCGACGGGAAGGGCGACAATCTGTTCCTGTGCTCCATCGTCGCCGTCGATGCGACGAGCGGCGCGTACAAGTGGCACTACCAGATGGTGCCGGAGGAGGAGTGGGACTACACCTGCACCCAGCCGATGATCCTCGCCGACATGGAGATCGGCGGGCGCCCGCGTGAGGTGATCATGCAGGCGCCGAAGAACGGCTTCTTCTACGTGCTCGACCGCGGGACCGGGGAGCTGATCAGCGCCGAGACCTATGTCTCCGAGAACACCTGGGCCAGCCGGATCGACCTGAAGACTGGCCGCCCGGTGCTGCAGCCCGGCGCGCACAACACGACCACGCCGCACATCATGAACCCGAGTTGGCTGGCGGGGCACACCTGGCACCCAATGGCCTACAGCCCGCTGACCGGCCTCGTCTATCTGAGCGCGCAGGAGCAGGGCGATCTCTATGCGCTGGCGGAGGAGTTCACCTTCGTCCACCACCGCTCCAACAGCGGGCAGGCGCGCGGCACCATGCCGGAGCTGCGCGCGCAGCTGATGGAAGAGATCCGGGCGAAGGAGAAAGGCTACCTTCTCGCCTGGAACCCGGTGACGCAGAGCGAGGCGTGGCGCGTGCCCTACCCGCACCCCGGCAGCGGCGGCGTGCTGGCGACGGCGGGCAACCTGCTGATCCAGGGCACGATCGAGAAGACGCTGGCGATCTACGCGGCAACCGATGGCCGCAAGCTGTGGGAGATGAACATCGACCAGGCGCCTGTGGCCGGCGCGATCACCTACATGATGGATGGGGAGCAATATATCGCCATCAATGCCGGCTGGGGCGGATCGCCGGTCTACAACCTCAACAATGACGGGCCCTTCCGCACCGCGACGGCCAAGCTGCTGGTGTTCAAGCTGGGCGCCACCGGCGTGACGCTGCCGCCGATGCCGCCGCCATCCGAACTGCCGCGCCCGCCGTTCCTGAGGGCGACCGAGGCGGAGGTGATGCGGGGCCGCGACCTCTATGCCGAGAATTGCGTGCGCTGCCACGGTGTCGATGCTGTCGGCGGCGTGAAGGACCTGCGCTGGATGACGAGCGAAACGCATGCGGGCTTCATGGACATCGTGCTGCACGGAAAGCTGGCCGACAAGGGCATGGCGAGCTTCGGCGACGTGCTGGACGAGGAGGAGGCCAAGGCGATCCAGGCCTATCTGATCGCCCGCGGCAACGAGGACTATCAGGACGCATCGGCAAACGGGCACTGAAGAACAGAACAACAGGGGAGAGTGAGCATGGGTAGGTTCAGGACAATCGTCGCCGCCTTGCTGGGGGCGAGCGCGCTGGCGATCGTCGCGCCGGCGGCGGCACAGGCGCCGGGGGAGGCGAATGCGGTGCGCGCCGTGGAGTGCGATCGCGCCTGCCTGGTCGGGATCGTCAACGCCCATATGCGCGCGCTGTCCGGCCGTGACCCCTCCGCGCTGCCGCTGGCGAGCGACGTCATGTTCACCGAGAACAATGTCGTGCTCGATGTCGGCCAAGGGCTCTGGCGCACCGTGACCGCCGTCGACGCGAACGGGCTTGAGGCGGCAGACCCGACGACCGGGCAGGTGGCGTGGTTCGGCTCGGTGCGCGAGAATGGGGAGCCGGCGATCTACGCGCTGCGGATGCATGTCGAGAACGGGCTGATCGACGAGATCGAGACGGTGGTGCACCGTCGCACCGCGCTCCCCGCGCCGTTCGGCGATGTCAGCGCCCTGCAGCATGATCCGGAGTTCGACGCCATCCTCCCGCCCGAGCAGCGCCGCTCGCGCGAGCGGCTGCTGGCGATCGCGGACTCCTATTTCGATACGGTCGAGGTGAATGACGGGCAGGTGTTCGCGCCCTTCTCCGACGATTGCGCGCGGCTGGAGAACGGGATCAGCACCACGGCGCCGACTCCCGGCAGCACCGGCGGTAATGCCGCGGCGATCGCGTCTGGCTGCCGCGAGCAGTTCGAGCTCGGCATCTACCGGATCAACAAGCGCATCCGCCGCCATCTGCCGCTGGTGGACGTGGAGCGCGGCGTCGTGGTCGGCTCCGGCTTCTTCGACCATGCGAACGAATGGGACCGCTACAACCTCACGGACGGGCGGGAGATGAAGACGGCGCTGAAATGGCCGAACTCGATCAGCCTGCTGGAGGCGTTCCGCATCCGCGACGCCGAGATCAGCCGGATCGAGGCGGTGTTCACCTACGTGCCCTATTTCATGCACAACCCCTTCTGGGGGCCGGATTCCCGCCCGCCGGAACATGCGGCGGACCCGCAGGCCTGCAACGAGCGCTGCCTCGCCGACAATGCCCGTGCCGTAGCCCGCGGCATGGTCAACAACCAGTGGCAGGGCCTGGCTTGGGCGGAGACAGTCGGCTACGCCGAGAACAGCGTCGGCATCCGCGTGGGCGAAGGCATCTGGGCGGGCGTGAAGGCGATCGACCAGGACCCGCTGGTGGTGAGCGACGCACAGACCGGCAAGGCGGTGTGGATCGGCCGGGTCGAGGAGCATGGCCAGCCCGCCTGGGCGGCGATCACCGTGAGCGCTGCGGGCGACCGGATCGGCGCAGTCGATGCGCTGATCCGCCGCAAGGAATATGGCGCCCCCTATGTGGAGCCGGTCTCCGCGCCCGAATTCGCTGCTCTGCCCGCCCGTCGCCGCACCTCGCGCGCGGACATGCTGCATGCGGCGACGCGCTTCTATGAGGCGATCAACGCGCATGGCGGCGCGCCCGAGATCTTCGCCGATGGCTGCCGCTTCTTCGTCAACGGTGTCGACGTGGCGGACTGTCCCTCCCCCTTCGGCGGGCCGGGGCTGACCTCGATCGAGCAGGTGCGCGATCGGACGCTGCTGGCGGTGGATGAGGAACGCGGGCTGGCGGTGTTCCGCACCTTCGAGGACTTGCCGGCTGTCGGTTCAAGCTATCCGCGCACCTTCCAGGTGGTGGAGCTGTTCCGCTTCGACAACGGGCAGATCACCCGCGTAGATGCGCTGAATTCCGAGCTGCCCTACGGCATGCGCCCGCATGGGGAGGACTGACGGGCATCTTAGTCGGTCCGCTCGCTGTCCGTCAGGGTCGGGTAGGAAGGCCCGCCGGCGGTGCGGCGAGCGTGGGGTCGTTGCCGTCGCGCCAGGGGATCACGCCGTGGGTGACGCGGCGGCGGATCTTCCAGGCGCCATCCTCGCGGACGAACTCATCCTCGTAGCGCCCGGCGAGGAGAGCATTCGGCCGCGCTTCGTCCGAGGCGGTGAAGAACATGTAGCGGGAGCGGGCGGTGGCCGTGTCCCCCTGCACGTCCACCACCGGGGTCGTAATCAGGTGGAAGCTGGTCTTGTTGACGAAGCCGGGCTCCGGCGCGCCCAGGTTCTCCACCAGCATCGCCTCGATCGCGGCCGGCCCGGTGAAGCTGCCGAACCCGCCGGTCCACACGCCGTCACGCGCGAACAGGCGGGAATAGGCGGCATAGTCCCGTGCATCGAGGAACTCGCCATACTGGACGAGCACCTCGCGGATCGCCTTCTCGTCCTCCAGCTGCTGCACGCGTTGCACCAGCGCGGCGTCGGCCGTCTGGGCGGCGCCGGGGGCCGACGCCAGCAGCAGGCCGGCGGCGAGGAGCCAGAGGGGCGCCTGAACCGGCCGACGCATCAGAAGTTGCGGCGCACGGTGACCGCCACTTCGCGCGGGCGACCGGGCTGGCCATTGACGTAGTAGGTGGCGATCTTGTTGAGGTAGTAGAACTTGTCGAACAGGTTCGTTGCCTCCAACGCCACGGACCAATCCTCGTCCGGAGAGCGATAGGTCAGCCGCGCGTTGGCCAGCGTGAAGCTCTCCACCTGGACGTTGGGATCGCAGTTGAAGTTGCCGCAATAGCCGGGGACGTAGGAGACATCGATCCGCGGCGTCAGCGTGCCGAGCCCGGGGCCCAGCTCGCCGACATATTGCGCGCCGACGCTCCACTTCCATTCGCCGATGCCCGGGCGGCTGGCGCCCACCACGATCGAAGTGGTGGGGTAGTTGATCGAGGTGAACTCGAAATCGGTC
>Ga0210040_10007109_pt1 | contig 13708 bp, 11 predicted proteins | sample CryGeyCG12114_NA_FD_185462 | JGI IMG/M metagenome (GOLD analysis project Ga0210040, IMG submission 185462) | Groundwater microbial communities from aquifer - Crystal Geyser CG19_WC_8/21/14_NA (SPAdes) (version 2) | ecosystem: Environmental > Aquatic > Deep subsurface > Groundwater | place: USA... | reverse complement strand
CATTTTCTCAGTTTAAAAAAAATTATTTGAAAAAATTATTTGTTTACATTTTGTTGACAACGAAACAACCAATGCCAAATAACCTACCGAAAAAAACATTCCATTTTATTCTGAAATGAACTATAATTAACACATAAATGCGTGTTGAGAAAATATCATTCTTTTATATCATATGATCCGATTGTTTGTGAAAGTGAGTATAAGTCAACAATAATAATATTAATGAACCGATATTTTGAAATTATAACTGGTGCTCGTTTTCTCCCATCTCCCAAAGCCTGTGTAATCATGATTTGACTGTCTTTTGACATGTGATTTCTGTATCAAACTAACTTGTACCATTGCTACTAATAATATACAATTGACTTTTACCTCTCATTACTATTATTTTAGTCGTATTATTGTGATAAAGAATAATATATTTATTCAATATTTCCACTTGTTAAGTTTATCAACATCGCACTGACTCCATATCTTAATTATGAACGAGATCAGGGCATCCAGCTGAATACCAAAGATTCTGTATATAGCTAATGTAAAACATATTCTGTGTGTTGAAAAATTCCTGTAATGTAATTTCTTCTTGTGGTCCATTTATTAACCATTATCATAAGTAATGCAGCACAAAATGCTGGGCAAAGTATCATTTTGAATCAATAGTCTTCAAAAGTAGACAAATTGTGTACATTTTAAATTTACGTTACTTTTCTTGACCGGGACTGAAAAGTTGACACTCCAACTTCTAATCAAACATTCCACTACACTTTTTGAACATAATATTTACTATTACTGTTAGTTAGTAATGTATTCTTAGTTTTAATGACAAGCAGTGAACAATCTAATTAACCAACCATGCACATCGTGAAAACCTTTGTTTTTAGGAAAGTGACAAAGTTTTTCTTTGCAAACCGACTACTGTTTGATTGCAAACAAAGTCGTGCTTCGGTCAATTAGCAATGCTTTTTTACTGATTACGTTCTTCCTTCTCTTTATTGTTATATTAATGCTGTAGAAAAGCGCACTTTGTTGCAATTCTAATTCTATTGTTTAGAAAAAATTCATTCCAAGTCAGCATGATTTCCGATGCTAACTAAACTAATTAATTCTGAACTTAAAGTTTATATATGCAATGCAACACGATGATAAATTTGAATGAATAGTGCTGGCTGAGTCTAGTGTCAATAGAGTCAGTGTCCAATTCTTGTGAAATTAGAGTATGGTCTGTAATTTTACTAGTTAGTTTAGTTAGTCGTATTTAAGTTATTATATAATATCCGCATAGTTGATGATCAATTTTAAGCAGGTTATGAACTTCACTCTAAACCATGTATATTACTATTTGCTTTGGTCATGACATCTATATGGAGTAAAGTCAGTTAGTCGCTAACTAACTAGCTCAAACCGCATTAAGGTTGTAGTGTCCAAGTGCAGTTATTAGTATTGCATGTGTTGAAGAAACGGAAGGAAATCCTGTATTGATCTAGCGTTTATGGACAATGAAACATGTATATTGTTGTGGAGATTAATATTAGCCTATGTTTTATCGTATGAAGAAGGATTTATTTGGATCTAAGAATTTAAATAAAACTACTAGTCCAAAATAAGCAACAGATAATTAACTGGAGTTCCGCATGAGTTTTACGGTAGGTTATTTATTTAGTTAAGCATGTCGAAAGAGTTGGTTGGTAAGTATACAAAATGTAACAGTTAGTTAGTTAGTGCAAGCTATATAAATGCTAAAAAATATATGGGTTTGCAAATGTAGTTTGTCCCAGAGGAATTCGTGTGCAAAGTTCTATAGAAAGTACGTTTCGAAAAAGAATAAATAAACAACTTGACTTCTTTGAGCCGTTGGATTCTTTTTTTTTTGTTTGACTGTGTTTAGTGGGCGACTCTCTAATTAGCATTGTTTTATCCTCAATGTTTTAGTTTGTTAGAAATTGGTACAGAAGGCTTTGTAACTTTCCGTTTCAGCTTTTCGTGAATTATAATGCCTGCGATTGCAGTCAGTAGATCCCGAAATGTAAATGAACTTAAGTAAAGTCTGAGAGAATTACAAAAGCAATTCGGAATCCGGTCATTCCTCTAGTAATAAATATTTTCCAAATAACATGATGCAACACAAGTTTTTGTTTCCAATGCAGAATGCTTTGAACTACAAAACTTATATCGCTGTAAAATTTCCACTTAATTTGAATAGGGTATTGGTGAGGAGGAATTTAGGGTGTCTGAATTCAAAGACAACGATATTTTCCGCTTGTATTGGCAAACCCGTTTCATTCGATGCATTTGATTTACAAAGAGCATTACCATAACTAACTAAATTGCATTTAATGCATGCATTTTTGCAAGACGCCTCCGAGAATTGATTACAAAGAGATTACATACTACCTACACAGTACAGAAAAAGAAAGGAAATGAAATAAATTAATCAAAGGATCACACGGTTTTTGTAATCTTACAGGATTTCCACAAATAAAAGGCCTTGCAAGATGTCTAAAATTAAATATTGAAACTTACTAACCAACTACTCACCTACTATACATTTTTGGTATAATCACTGCAAAAGGATCTAAAGCAAACAAAAATTGATCACTTAAAAACATTGAATCCTAACGGAGCATTTTACATACAAACAGTGCATGCGGGATGTACTTGCACTACTTACTTACTACACACTACTACACAATATCGGCAAGTTTCAGGTTTAATCTCATTCAGATTCAGTTAGTAATGCAAATTAAGTACGTAACTTACTTGCAGAGGATCAGCGATCAGCTTTGGTACTCGCTAACTAACTAAAGTCAACTATATACAGTTGGGAATTCTCAAACTTCACATAATATCATGAAGATTCATGCCGCAGTCTGGTTTTTCTTAACAACTTGAATGTAAACACACTCTCATGACTTTTCCGGTCAACAACATGTTTTTCATCCCCCATCATACTCATCTCGTTATGTTCACCCAGTCAAGTGAAGAATACGATCTCAAGTATAGCTAACTAACTAAACTCAAGTGGTAATCAAATTCTGTACCTGACATAAAAACACCAATTAAATTTCCCAAAGTTTGGATTTCATGGAAAATACTGAACATGAATAAGTGGTCAATTTCTGTGCATTCGTATCTCCTATTTGTGCTATTATTATTTAATCCAGTGAGTGGGAGGCATTTGAGAGAAAAACGGTCACATGATTTACTAGACGATGATACCGTTATTGTAGAAGGTAAAATAAAATTATTACATTCGGAGTTTTTTTTAACTGTAAGCAATGGTTTTGTATTACTTATATATTATGTATGACTTTTTCAGTCGACGAAGATAATGGAGAAAAATCGTCAAGTAGTAGCAGTAGTAGTGGAGAATTTTCCACATGGACTTCCAATGAAGAAGAGAAAGAAAAGCTTATTCAGGCTCAGAGCAGTTCCGAGATTTCTGTAGAGCGTAAAAAAGGTTATTTTAGCTCTCATCATGCTCTCGGTCAATTGAACAGCATGAAATGTCGAACACCAATGAAATCGGAAGGTTTTTGCTCTACTTTTGGAGATTGTGTTCCCACCTTCTTTACTCCAGATGGAGACCTAAAGAATCCCGCTTTGGCAGAGTTGGTCACTTTTAGCATAGGGTTTTGCACTAGTGACTTGACTATGGCGTTGCGGCTCCATAGGCGGTATGTGGGTGAGTGAAGAATCCAATTATTTGCTGAATCAATTTACTACTACACTAAACACTACGTATAAATCGCAATAGACAACCAATGCATTTTATGCTTGTTTGAAAACAATAGTTGCAGACCGAATTATTTGCTGCCCAGGAAAGCCTGAGGTAATATTCAAAACTCTTTACTTTAGTTGGTTACACTAAAACAAAATTGTAAAAATCATCCAAAAAAACCAAACCCAGTATAATATCTTATGTGCTATAGAGTGTGAGCAGCGACATACTCCCACAAACAGAAGTAGATTCACCCGGAGACTCCATAATAACCATTGCTAGTAGTAGTACTGAAGAGCTTAAGCTGACAAATGAAACAATAACAGGACCAGTGTTAGGAAACCAGTCCTGGGTAGAAACTACCGTAGACTCGTATGAAATAGCAGAAACGCCAGAACTGCCAATTAAATCCAACGGTTTTGTGGCAGTAGTACCACCGGATGGAGACATTTTTCAAAAGCCATCGCCTGTCATTCAAATCACACCAAATCCGTCCCATGGGACGAATGGGAAGTTCACTTTGGAGAATGGGATTCATATAGTAGGGGGTGAAGCTAGTGGAACGATTGTAAAACCTCATGTGTCGTCAACATATATTTTAGCAAGTGTTAGTGCTTCCCCATCCTCTTCCCTAACAAGCAGTAGTAGTAGTATCAGTAATACTTATTCTACTTCACTACTACACGTAGAAGATGGAATTACATTTTTTAATACTGATGAGAGTAACAAAGGCATTGGAGATAACTCCTCTGATGGCACAGAAGAGGTTTCTATTTCTATGAAGAAATTCTCTTCGAAATTCTCATTTGCAACAACTGTTTTGCCAGAAGAAGAAGAAGGAATTGAAAGTAGTACAAATAGTAGTAATTACAATGGCGTGCAGGATTTGGAAATGGAGTCGATTCAAACTACAAACGCACCATCTACCATAGAAAATGACAGTATTACTGGCGCTACTACCAGCATGAAATCTGAGAGCAACCAAGATGAAAACCATGATACAACCGCTATTAATTCAAATTCTGAAGAAGAGACGAAAATTGCAGCTACAACTGAAACTAGTAAATTTATATTACAAACGACATTAGTTCCAGCTTCATTTTTCTTGCCACATCAAGTGGAACCGAAAACTGCAAGCCCAATATTGACAGAAACTGAAACGAAAACCGGGGAAGCTGATGAGAAATTTGAGCCGGTACTATTGCTGTCCCTGGAGCAGGATTATTATCCACCAGCAAGTAATGACGGTGTCGATATCAATGTTCACGATCCATCAAAGAATCCTAACAGTGGAAGTCCGTCAACCGTATTGAAGCCGGTCAATATCGATTTGGCTAATGCCAACAGTCAGAATCAGAAACCTAGTGTGGAAATTCATCAGGAAGATGATTCAGTCGAGAGCTTTCAACCTGGTGTAGAATGGTCCATTGATAATTTGTACCAACAGACTGCGGTTGGGAATGGTGTCTATGATTCTGGAGAAAAAAATTCTAATTTGTATCAAGGGGGCACTATGGAGAATTCTGCTGAGGATGGCGATAGCAGTAGTATGACTGATGACTTTTTGAATGCCGGCGGAATCAATAATATTTTGTCACACTCTATGGAAGAATCCATTGACAAGATGACGCAGAAGCCATTACTTGTTTCCAGTACGACTACCCAGCGCCCATCTCTCGGATATGAAAAAGGCGATTCCGATGCCACTATGGAAGAGATCGTTAGGAAAAATTCAACAGGGGAAAAAACACATACAAACCAGGGTGAATCTATTGATAGCATTATACCAGCACATCCGACATCGATGGGTCTCCCCCCTTCACAGAAGATACCTGTTTTATCGCCATTTATAACTTCGTCAGAAGAAATGACGGTGAAAAATGTAACTAATAGGAAATCAGAGGGCAACATAAAAACCGTGGGATCTATGACATCTTTTCCTGCAAATCATTTAATGGAGAATACGATTGATGTAGTCCAAGTTCCAGAATATGAGATTCTGAATTGGTGCAGTAGTGCGCATGTGTACCGCCAGAGGGATCACAACTCGGAATATTTCAATTATCCATGGCTGGTGAGCAAGAAACGAAGACTTTTCAGTTTGTTTCGAAATGAAAAGCATAGCAATTTTTGAAATTATGGGATTTGAATTTTTAGGCTACGATTGTTGGTGGTTCCAGACCGTTTTGTTCGGGCACTTTAATTCATCAAAGATATATTTTGACTGCAGCTCATTATCTTGCCAAGTAAGTATAGTGCTACAAGAATGGGAATATTTATTGCTTATTTTTTTTGTGTGGAAATTTTATTAAATTATCATTTTTAGCGTGACCATATCAGATGTATTGAATATGAGAGTTCATATTGGATACAGAAAATCTAAATCTGGAACCACAGAGGGGCCATATGCCATTCGAAAAGTTCGCAAAGTGTTCCGCCATATTGGTTTCAGTAATGAAAAATTAGTAAGTCGGAATACCTTTCCAAGTGTTCTTATAAATAAGTATCATCTTATTGCTTGTAAAAAATATTTTAGTTCAACGACATTGCGATTCTGATGTTGGACAAACCTTTGACCCTGTCAACACAAATTCACCCAATTTGTCTATCCGATGGGCATTCTATGGATATCAGTACTGTCCAGGAAACAGGCTGGGTAGAAGAACCCAAAAAATTGTTTCATCCTAGTCCATACCATTATTTTGAAGATTTGCGACAACGAAATGATTTAAGTTTCGGATTCGAAAATACTACTTGGTCACTACGAGTAGCTGAAAGTACACTTCAGCCACAAAAAGAATGCCAAGATGACTACAAGTTTCTAAAAACGAAGGGAATAAGCATAGTTGAATCTATGATTTGTGCTTCTCCTTTGACCCGAGTTTCGTGTTCATTTAAAGGAAATAGTGGCGCCCCACTGTTTGTCAATAGAAAAGATGACAGCATTGTCGAGCAAGTCGGCATTGTCAGTTGGGGTAAGTTAACGCAGCAACACTGTATTATATCCGATTTTCATTTTGAATGGAAGTAAAATAACGAAAAACATAATTGTATTTCCATGCAGGAATCGGATGTGGCCATTTTCCGTCCGTGTTTACTAAAGTGAAGAACTTCATCCCGTGGATTAATCGAGTAGTGTATCAGCTTTAGCCATTATTAGTTTAAAATTGTCGTGTCTTATGAATTTAAATATTTTTCAAAAAATAAAAATATAAAAAATCTTATTTGTCTCTTTCCATTATACTTTCAAAGATCATAAAACGAAAAGCAATATATTTAGAAAATATGAGTTTACTCATCCCCAACAGGGGAAAAACAAAAACGATTTCAACTAACTACTTAAACAATAAAGCGCAATGAAAACATTATAATAGCTACTACTTATTCATGATTCATCCCTCCACATGCCACATGCCAGCCAGTTAGTCTGCTACTGTCAATAGCGTGGGGCCCCAAATGCTTAAATTTTTAGTTTATCACAATACAGATTATTCAGACCCAACCTACCGTAAACACACAGAGTCATTTGGTTAGACAATACAGTGAGTTGCGTGTGAAAGTGAACTTCTTTGTTATTTTCAGGTAATCGTATTGAACTCATGTTAAGGATTACATAGTTTACATTTTTTAGAAAGTTTTTTTTTCATCACAGTCTCAACTCCATATGGATTTGAGATAGCAGTTGGTAATTGCCAGTACTTACTACTGATCATCATATCGAACCCCATTTAGTTGATCAGTTTTCATCTTCATGACGAGTTATAAATAGTTGCAACAATGTCACCCATAATTAAGAAGCATGGGTTCCGCATCACGGCATTAACTACTGTGTTTTGTCTCTACATTGTGCACACTACTGCTAAACAATGGACAACTGAAGATGCATTAATTTTTGAAGGTACGTCTGTTACATAGTGCATATCAAACGAGTTTTAATCTAATGTATTACAAACTTTTTGTGCATAGTCGAATCTTTGGACGAAGTAACATCCGACTACAATACAGAATCACAACTAGTTGATCTAAACCCAAAAAGCATACTCAACAAGCGAGAACTAAATTCACTCCTGGATATAAATGACACAGTGAATTCGACTACAATTCGTATCCCAATTACCACAAGTAAAGAAAAAATAGCCGAGGATTCAAAGGCCAGTGAATCTGCAGGAGCTTTGGATTGTTACACAAAGTCTGAAATGCCAGGCAATTGCCTCACGTTTAAAAAATGCTACCCTTTACTTTTCAATACTAATGGCATTCTCACTAGTACAGGTTTAGCTGAAGTTTTATTTCAAAATGCTGGTCCCTGTAATTCTTCTAGTAAGTTCAATCTACCGTCGAAGAAGGAAATCACAAAGAGAAAACATAGGAGAGGTAAAAAAAAATTCTTCTAAAGAACATTTATTTGATTGGAATCGATATAAACTTTATTATACTCCATAAATTCTATTCTATTGCACATTCCATCCATGTCAAAGCAGCAAAACTAAATACAATTATGTGATACAATCGTTTTAGATTTCTACCACGAGATGGTGTGCTGTGACCAAAGAACACTTGGTGAGTCTGCTGCTAGGAATCGAAAAAACAACGCTCAATCATCAATAATCACTACCAATGCTGCGAAACTCGCACCATCAATTGACCCAGTCGAAATATCGCTGAAACAATTCCGTGAAGAAAACCATGTTAACAGCATTCAACACCACATTCAAGAAAGCCCTGTTGGTATTTTAAATACCGAGCTGAATGTGAAAGACAAGAATTCAAATGGTGTTGGAGTGAAAACTGGAAACATTCCACCATATCCAATAAAATTAGTACCCATTGTGCAGCCTACATCTCCGGCGCCACCAAATTTGATATCATCGTCAGATTTAAATGCTTGGCAATGTCCTGGTAGGAATTTTTTCATACCACGAGGACATTGGCCGTGGTTGGTAAGTCATAAAAAAATCTTGTGTTCATGTGAGAATCTTGTGCGAACTAAAATCTGTTGACCGTTTTGTGTCGTGAGCAAATTTTTATGACAGCTCGTAAAATTTCATGTTTGTTTGCCTGTTATTGTTTGTTTCTCTCAAATCACAGGTTGCATTATTACTGGATGGAAATCATATTTGTTCGGGTTCCCTCATTGATCATATCCATGTCCTAACTGCTGCTCATTGTATCTACAAGTATGATTGTTTACTGTGCATACGCAAAATAATTTGAATTTGAGTGGATGGGAAAACAGGCTTGCTTGTTTATTTACAGTTTAAGTGCCCAAGAAGTGGGCAAAATGATAGTAATTATTGGGGATCGAGTCATGTATTCCACTGCAGATGGACCACACCAATGGAGACGAATTGTTCGTATTACAAGGCACTTACATTACAACCACCATAGTTTGGTAAATGCTGTAGTTGTAACTAACTATTGTATCATATTTTGTTCTAGTTTTTCCATAAAAATAGTATTCTTAAGTATTCGTTGGAACTGGTAAAAATTATGGTGGTGTATTTGTTTTATTTCTAGCAAAATGATATAGCCATTTTGGCCTTGGACGTACCAGTCGACTATGCTCCAAATGTGCAGCCAATAAGCCTCCCCGTGACTTCAAAACGAAATCATGTTAACAAAGGGATAGTCCTGGGCTGGTCTGGAGTAGACATAGCAAAACAATCCTTTTTCGAACCCCGAGCTCCCCAAGAAGCCATCGTAGAGTTTATGGACACTGGGGAGTGCCAACGACGATTTGATGGGTTTGCCAGTCATATTTCTCGGGATCAAATTTGCACGTTCCCATCAAATGCTTCATGCAGAGCCGACTCGGGTGGACCACTATTAATCAAAACGAAACATTGTTGGCACATTGTGGGCATAGTATCTTATGGGCTGGGTTGTGGTAGTTTTCCCGAAGTGTACACCGATGTGGCTCGACATATCGCTTGGATCCAAAGGAATGTGAAGCCATACAATTATAAAGCCAATAATAATAGGGACTTTCTTCCATGAAATATCAATATACTATAGGTTAATTACTTTTTGCACTGACATGTTTGCTTTGTGGATTGAATAGTGCATTGAACTAAATGCTCAATTTTGTTGCACTTGAACGACGCCCAGCCTGCAAGGGTTTTGATGACATTTTCTTACAAATGCCTGTGGCCTGCGGTTTCCTGTTAAGAATATGGATTATGCTTCTTCTGCCTACCTATTACCATCTGTATTTTCTTATTGTACTCTTACTGTTGATTGTTACTAATCAATTCCTCAGAGTTTTTTTGTACGTACTAAAGCATTTCCCAAATCAAAGCATCAAAATACTTTTGTTTGAATGAAACAATAAAATAGGGCACTACTCATGGCCCCAATCTTATTTTAACACACTGAATGCAGGTATTCTGAGAAAAGAATTCTCACCAAATGTGGACTACATTACCGGTTGGTTGTTGATTAGCAACACATAGTTAACTGCCTACTATAAGATTACAGTTAATGTGTACTGCTGGCTTGAGATTTGAGAACATGCCAAAAGCTGTAACCATAGACCATCAGATATGATACATGATGATTAAGAGGACGCTAATTTCATCATTACGTGATCGCAAAAGAGATGATTATATATTTTAGCTATATAGCCCGGCACAAACAGTTTCAATTTAATATAACACATGTTGTCCATAAAACGATTTAGTTAGTCTACAGTGTGCAGTAAAGCGATAATTGCATTCCTCTGTAGGTCATTCATCCCCTTACACATTTATGGCAACATTACCGAATATCATCTTGAGTAAGGATCGACTGTGCATTTTTTCTCTATGTCTATCATCATGACAATCAGGATAATTGATGAACCACAAATGTGGATGCCTGTCCCTACCCACCTACCTAAACCTGTCATTTTGACATGCATGCCTGGCTGCATCCAAAACCTATGGTATCGATTCTCAAAATAGCACCCTGTAGTGTACAACTTATTTTATCAAATGGTGTGCTCAATACTAAAAACCTTGTTACCCACCCGTTCTAATCATTAGTCAGATGGTTCAGATTTTTTTTGGTCTACATTATGAATGGACACTGAACTTGAATCAATTGATAGGGTTGCATCAATCAAACGTTGATGTGAACCAGTGAGTCAGCAAAAAGTTAATTCACGTGTATGTTGCACATTAGTACATGGAATCGAAAACAAGTTCAAATGAAAAAGTAGGATTTACTAGCATAGTTCAATGTATTCTTTTCTGAATGTTTTTTTCTTCTTCTGGGGTGTGATTCACAAACTCATCGTGGCCAATTCATTTACAACCTAAAAAGATTGCATGCAATGCATTCGGTGAAAATATCGGGTTTGATAGCTACAATGAACACATCAACGATAAATGGAATGAATGCTATAATTGTATGCCGACAATAAAAAATAAAAACAGTTGTAGCCTAAATCGAGAACTAACTATGCAGAATTGACAAGTAGTATTTTTCTTATGTCATTCATCAGTAACACAATATAGAAATAGTTAGTACAATGCAAAAGATTTGCCAAATGTAGTTAGTAATTTGTCAAAAATGCGTCGTAAAAAACGGTCTATTCACGAAGCTGGATATAATTCCCACTTAGAGAGAGACAACAATGAAAAGTGGGATGAACTGAACAACGTTCCTCCAACTAATCTTACCTATATGTTATTACGATCGTTAGTTACTTTACTTACTATCCCCATTCATTTCAATGAGAGTCCCTAACTCACAATAATACAATCTATCCATCAATCTTCTCGGTCTCCGTACACGCATTTTTATGCATACAGGAGGTTTGGATCCAAAACCGTATAGTTTGAATTAAAATTGTAGTACCATTCTCTCAAATTATCCAGTTAGTCACATTTTTGAACAAATTCAAACGCATTGAGAATGCGGAAATATGAGCGAATTCGCGAGGCCAATAATTCGGTAATATTGCTGCAGTTTTCGACTTATCTCTCGGTATTTAGGGAACTCAGAAGCTCGGGGGATTATTCTTTGAAACAGGTGAAGATGCACACATAAGATAACACAATAATTGCACTTGAAACACTTGGGTTGCACCTGAATTATTGGCAACAGTTTTGCACTTCCCTTGCAATGGTGAAGATATTAAAAAAAATGCTCACGTGAAGGTAAGAATGCAGTTCCCGTTCCCGTTGTTGCAAGCTTTACCTGTATTTGTTATTGTTTTGCAGCAAGAAAGTCTCATTCACTGCACGTAGCATTTTACGCCTTAAGAATACGAATCTGTGTTGCCAAATTATTTGTGACAATTCAATTAGTTTTGGGGCTAAGGTGCGAAAAGTCCTGACAAATTTAATTTCATTTTCGGCACGACAGCTTTATAGTTATTCTACTTTGTTTACATCATGTGGACAAATATGAACACAAGTTTGTGTGTTTTAACGTTTATGTTAACAATTTGTGTATCTCATATAAGGTGTGATGAAAACTTGTTCCTACGGGATGAAGATACTGTGGTAGTTGAAGGTATGGGTTAACGTTAATCAAGGCTGCAATTAGTGAATTGATAAGTTACATACAATTGATTAAATTTCCATAATGGAATTAATAAAATGTGAATTAAACTATAGATCCAAGTCAAAACGAACATACGGGAAGGAATGTTCGACAATTTGGAATACATTTTCCGTTTAACAACCAAGGGTTTCAACAATTTCCTGGATTTCCATCTTTACCCCAACACACGCCGACTTCCCCTTCGAATCAGGGGTCTTGTGTGACTAGACATGGAGATAATGGTAGATGCGCAACTTTTAGAGCATGTTATCCGGCAGTGTACTCTAGTGAGCCAAGCTCCGAATTTGACGAAGATGACGAGAGCCAGCTGAGAAATCCGGAATTAGCTGCCCAACTCAGGGAAGCTTCTGGTCCATGTGACACAGACAGAATGGCCCATTTTCTCATGTTTAAAGCAGGTATGCATCAAGAATATTTTTTTGTATGCAGCTCAGTTGCATTTTACATGCTTGTTTATTTGGAACACTGTAGATGCCAAATATCGAGAAAAACTGGTTTGTTGTCCCAACCAAGCATTCCCACCGTTGCAGAACAACGAGATTACACAACAGCAACCAACGCCTGGTGGCTCATTCCAGCAACTTCCCATTGGATTCCCTTTCCAACAAGTTACGATGCGACCACCATGGGCTGTGAAGCCATCTACTGCACAAACTACAACTACTACAACAACGCCGGCTCCAACAAAAGCTCCGTCAACCAAGAAACCTTCATGGGGATGGCAACCACCGTCTCAGAAGCCCACTTGGGGTGGTCAATGGCCTGGAACACAAACTACAAAAACACCAACATGGGGACAGTGGCCGTCAGCACAACAGACAACTAAAAAACCTACATGGGGACAGTGGCCACATGGGACTACAAAGAAACCCACTTGGGGACAGTGGCCACAACAACAAATGACAACTACAACGGCCAGACCTACTATTGGACAATGGCCTCCTCCATTGCCAACGCATGCTCCATTTCCAACACATGCTCCATTGCCAACACACGCTCCATTTAACCCTGCCATTGGTCAATGGCCACCACCTTTGCCAACAAGTGCCACACACAAGCCTCCGTCTCAAGCAGCAGCGCAACCTACGCCACCACAAAGTATGGCACCACCTGCTCCTGTGAGCTCAAGTTGCGGACGCGTTCGTGTGGTAAATATTTTAGTTTTTCAGATTAATTACTTTGTTATGGAAAGTTTGTAAAATCTAAGTGTAATCGCGAATTTTCATTAGGTTGGAGGTAGTTTAGCCCAAAAAGGCGAGTTCCCTTGGCTGGTAAGTTTAACTATTTGCGAGTCTCATTATCAATTTAAGTATAATTTATTAGTTCTAGCTGACTGACGTAGTGAATGCAATTTGTATTTAGGTTTCACTTATCAAAGATCAAAAACACTTTTGCGGGGGCACAGTATTGGATACACAATACATTTTGACTGCAGCTCAT
>Ga0210040_10007108_pt1 | contig 13709 bp, 14 predicted proteins | sample CryGeyCG12114_NA_FD_185462 | JGI IMG/M metagenome (GOLD analysis project Ga0210040, IMG submission 185462) | Groundwater microbial communities from aquifer - Crystal Geyser CG19_WC_8/21/14_NA (SPAdes) (version 2) | ecosystem: Environmental > Aquatic > Deep subsurface > Groundwater | place: USA... | reverse complement strand
GCCGTCCGCCAGCGGGGCGTCGGCGGCGGGCACGGCGGCGAGCTGGCCGAGCTCGGCCTCCAGCACCTCGGCGTCGGGCAGGTGCGGGGCCAGGGCCGGCAGGTCGTCGAGCGTGCGGAGCCCCATCCGCTCCAGGAAGTGGCTGGTGGTAGCGAAGACGACGGCCCCCGAGTCCGCGTCGTGGCCGGCCTCCTCGACCAGCCCGCGCGCCAGCAGCGTCCGGATCACGCCGTCGACGTTGACGCCGCGGACGGCGGAGACGCGGCCGCGTGAGATCGGCTGGGTGTAGGCGATCACGGCGAGCGTCTCCAGCGCGGCCTGGCTGAGCCGGGACTGCTGGCCCTCCAGCACGGTGGCCGCGATCAGGTCGGCGTGCTCCTCGCGCGTGTAGTAGCGCCAGCCGCCGCCGACCTGGCGCAGCTCGAAGCCGCGACCGGTCTCGTCGTAGAAGGCCACCAGCGCCGCCAGCGCCTCCTGCACGACGCTCTCGGGGGCGCCGACGGCCGCGGCCAGCTCGTCGGTGCGGCGGGGCTCCTCGGCCAGCAGCAGCAGCGCCTCCAGGGCGCCGCTGACCTCGGCCGCGGACGGCGGCAGCGCCGGCTGGTCCAAGGTCGCACTCTCGGTGCCGGGGAGGGTCGGCTCGGTCATCGCTCCTCCTTCGGAGGTGTCGGGGCGACGTCGAACTCGTCGGAGATGTCCAGGTCGCCCTCGTCCGACCCCGTCCAGCGTACGGTCAGCTCACCGAGGGCGGTGACCTGCTCGAAGCCGACGGCCCCCTCCCGGAACAGCTCCAGCAGGGCCAGGAAGCGTGCGATGGCGGTCACGCGGTCGGGCGCGTCGGCCGTCAGCGCCCGGAAGCTGAGCGAGGCGGACCGCCGGAGCCGGTCGACGATCAGCCGGGCCTGCTCCCGGACGCTGACCGCCGGGGCGTGCAGGTGGGCGAGCGAGACGACGTCGGCCTGCTTGGGCGCCAGCGCCTTGGCGGCCAGGGCCGCGAACGCCTCCGGGGTGATGGTCAGCACCACCTCCGGCAGCAGCTTCGCGAAGCGGGCCTCGAGCGCGACGTCGCGCGGGTGCCGCCGCGCCTGCTCCTCGAGCGTGGCGGCCAGGTAGGCCGACACCTGCTTGAAGGCGCGGTACTGCAGCAGCCGGGCGAACAGCAGGTCGCGCGCCTCCAGCAGGGCGAGGTCCTCGGGGTCCTCCACCTCACCGGAGGGCAGCAGCCGGGCCGCCTTGAGGTCCAGCAGGGTCGCAGCCACCACGACGAACTGGCTGGTCTGGTCCAGGTCCCACGCCGGGCCGGCGGCCTTGATGTGGGCGATGAACTCGTCGGTGACCTGGGACAGGGCCACCTCGGTGATGTCGAGCTTGTGCCGCGAGATCAGCTGCAGCAGCAGGTCGAACGGCCCCTCGAAGTTGCTCAGGTGGACGCGGAAGGAGTCGTCGCGCTCCGCGGGCGGCAACGTCGCGGGAACCCGGGCCGCGGTCACGACTGGGACAGCCGCCGCACCAGCTCCGACGACTCCCCCTGCGCCTGCAGGTCGGCGATCAGGGCCGAGATCGCCTCCCGGACGATGCGGCCCCGGTCCACGGCCATCCCGTGCTCGGCCCGCAGGGTGAGCCGTGCCTGCTCGAGCGCCAGCAGCTCGTCGCGGCTGACGTACACGGTGATCTTCTCGTCGTGGCGGACCCGGCCGGAGCCGCGCGGCGCTCCCCCCTCCTCGGTCGGTACCGGCTCCGCGGGCGCCGGACGGACGGGAGCCGGGGGGGACGGCAGGGGCTCGACCGGCTGGGTGGGCCGGAACAGCTCCGACGCCCCCGGCAGGCTCACCCGACGTGGCATCGCGCCAGCACCTCCCGGGCCAGGTTGCGGTACGCCTCGGCCCCGGGCGAGGTGGTGGCGTAGGTGGTGATCGGCTCGCCGGCCACCGTGGTCTCGGGGAACTTGACGGTGCGCCGGATGACGGTGTGAAAGACCCGCTCACCGAACGCCTGCACCACCCGCTCGAGCACCTCGCGGCTGTGCAGGGTGCGCGGGTCGTACATGGTGCCGAGGATGCCGAGGATCTCCAGCCGCGGGTTCAGCCGGTCCTGCACCTTGGTGATCGTGTCGTTGAGCAGCGCGATCCCCCGCAGGGCGAAGAACTCGCACTCCAGCGGCATGATCACCTTGTCCGCGGCGGTCAGGGCGTTGACCGTCAGCAGGCCGAGGCTGGGGGCGCAGTCGATCAGGATGACGTCGTAGCGGGGCTTGACCTTCTCCAGCACCCGCAGCAGCGTCTGCTCCCGCGCCACCTCGGAGACCAGCTGGATCTCCGCCGCCGAGAGGTCGATGTTGCTCGGCATGATGTCCAGGCCGGGCACGTTGGTGGCGTCGATGACCTCGTCGACGGTGGTGTCGCGGGTGAGCAGCAGGTTGTAGACGCTGCGCTCGAGGGTGTGCGGGTTGACGCCCAGCCCGACCGACAGCGAGCCCTGCGGGTCGAAGTCGACCAGCAGCACCTTGCGGCCCAACTCGGCCAGGGTGGCCCCCAGGTTGATCGTCGTCGTCGTCTTGCCGACGCCGCCCTTCTGGTTGCACAGGGCGATCACGATGGCGGGACCACCGGTGGCCGGCGGGGGCTCGGGCAGGTCAGGCCAGGGGCGTCCGGTCGGGCCCATCACGGGCTCGGGGATCAGCGCCTCCTCGGTGACCGGCGCACCGGGCACCCGGAAGGCCTCGGCACTGCCGCCGTTCTCGGTGGGGTCGAACAGCGACTCCAGGTCGGCTGCGTCGACCGCGGTCCGCCCGCCCGGCGAGCCTGCGCCCGCGTCGTCGGACTGCTGCACTCCGGTCCTCCTCGTTCCCTGGTGGCGGTCGTGTGCCCCAGGAGTTGCGCGCCGACAGGCGTCGTGACCAGGCCGGACGCGGACGCCTCCCGGCGCACGCTCCGGCGAAGCCTAGTACGCCCGCGGGTGGGACCCGAGGTACACCTCGCGGAGGTGGTCCACCGTGACCAGCGTGTAGATCTGCGTGGTGGTGACCGAGGCGTGCCCGAGCAGCTCCTGGACGACCCGGACGTCGGCCCCGCCGTCCAGCAGGTGGGTGGCGAAGGAGTGCCGCAGCGTGTGCGGCGAGACCTCGGTCCCCAGCCCCGCCCGCTCGGCCACCGACTGCAGCACCGCCCAGGCGCTCTGCCGCGACAGCCGGCCGCCGCGGGCGTTGAGGAACAGGCCCGGGTTGCCGGTCCCCCGCGCCGCCAGCGTCGGCCGGCCGCGGACGAGGTAGGCGCTCACCGCGGCGCGCGCGTAGGAGCCGAGCGGCACGACGCGCTCCTTGCGCCCCTTGCCGAGCACCCGCAGGCCCACGGTCGCCGCCGGCGCGTCCAGGGCACGGCTCACCTCATCGACGTCGAGGCCGACCGCCTCCGAGATCCGGGTCCCCGTCCCGTACAGCACCTCCAGCAGCGCGGCGTCGCGCAGCCCGAGCGGGGTGTCGGTGGCCGGCACGGCCAGCATCGCCTGCACCTGGTCGAGCCGCAGCGCCTTCGGCAGCCGCCGCCCCGGCGTCGGCGGGTGCACCTCGGCCGCCGGATCGGTCTCGGCGACCCCTTCCTCGACCGCGAAGCGGTGCAGGCTGCGCACCACCACCACGGCCCGGGCCACGCTGGCCGTGGCGAGCGGGGTGTCGATCCAGCCGTCGCCGTCAGGCGCCGGGACGCCCTCCCGCAGCCGCATGGCGTAGTCGCCGATCAGCCCGGGGGTGACCGCGGCGGGGTCGTCAACGCCCCGCGCGGCCAGGTGGGCCAGGTAGCGGCGCAGGTCGCGGCGGTAGGCCTGCAGCGTGTGCCGGGACACCCCCCGCTCGACCACCAGGTGGTCCAGGTAGGTCTGCACCAGCCGGGCGAGCGCCGACGGGCCGGTCGCCGCATCGGCCGGCCCCGGCGTCACGGCATCAGCCGAGGACGTCGGCCAGCTCGCGGTGCCCGGTGCCGTGGGACGCCGCGACCGGGGCGCTGACCAGCGACCCGTCGTGGGTGTTCAGCCCGAGGGCCAGCGCCGGGTCGGCCCGGAGCGCGTCCCGCCACCCCCGGTCCGCCAGGCTGACCACGTACGGCAGCGTCACGTTCGTGAGCGCGTAGGTGGAGGTGTGGGGCACCGCGCCCGGCATGTTGGCCACGCAGTAGAACACCGAGTCGTGCACCCGGAAGGTCGGCTCCGCGTGGGTCGTCGGCCGGCTGTCCTCGAAGCAGCCGCCCTGGTCGATCGCGATGTCGACCAGCACGCTGCCCGGCTTCATCCGGGCGACCATGTCGTTGCTGACCACAGTCGGCGCCTTCGCGCCCGGCACGAGCACCGCGCCGATCACCAGGTCGGCGTCGAGGACGGACCGCTCGACCTCGTAGGAGTTGGAGGCGATCGTCTGCAGGTGACCCTGGTAGATCCGGTCCGCGTCGCGCAGCTTGTCGATGTTGCGGTCGAGCAGCAGCACCTCGGCCTGCATGCCGAGGGCGATCGCCGCCGCGTTCATGCCGGAGACCCCGGCCCCGATGACCACGACCTTGGCGGCGTGGACCCCGGAGACGCCGCCCATCAGGGTCCCGCGGCCGCCGCCCTGGGCCATCAGGTGGTAGGCACCGACCTGCGGGGCGATCCGGCCCGCGACCTCGCTCATCGGCGCGAGCAGCGGCAGCGCGCCGCTCGGCAGCTGCACGGTCTCGTAGGCGACGCCGGTGACCCGCCGGTCCAGCAGGGCCTGGGTGCAGTCGCGGTTGGCCGCCAGGTGCAGGTAGGTGAAGAGCAGCTGGCCGGGCTGCATCCGCCCGTACTCCTCGGCGATCGGCTCCTTGACCTTCAAGATCATCTCCGCGTCGCCCCACACCTGGGCATGATCAGGAACGATCTTGGCGCCGGCGGCGCTGTACTCCTCGTCAGGGATGGAAGAACCCAGCCCCGCGCCGGCCTGCACGACGACGTCGTGGCCGTGGCGGACGAGTTCGTTCACCCCGGCCGGGGTGATCGCCACCCGGTACTCGTGGTTCTTGATCTCGGTCGGGATCCCTACCAGCATGCGTTCTCGCACTCCTCAAGGTCAGCACGCGCGGCCGCGTCGTCGCCTGCCCGAGTCTAGACTCCCCCGCCCCCGGGGCCCGGGGCGCCACGGCGGCAGCCGGTGGTCCGGGAGCGCTAGGCCCGCATCGCCGCGACCAGGCTCTCCCGGGCCGGCCAGGGGGCGTCGGCCGGGCGCAGCGACGCCCAGCCCCGCTGCCGGGAGGCCTCGGCGGCGAGCACCCCGGAGATCAGGCTCGGGCTGTGCAGCTGACCGGCGAGCACGGCGTCGACGAGGTCGGACAGCGACGCCCAGACCACGTCCATGTCCGCCTCCTCCCCCTCGCGGACGAACCCGTCGGGCGCGCTGGCCGGGACGAGGTCGCGGGCGAGGTAGATCCGGATGGACTCCCCGAGGATGCCCGGGGTGGAGAACAGGTCCACCAGCACGTCCCAGCGCCGTGCGGCCAGGTCCACCTCCTCCGCGAGCTCCCGCTGCACGCCCACCAGGTAGTCCTCGCCCTGCACGTCGAGCAGCCCGGCCGGCGGCTCGACCAGCCGGTGCCGGACGGCGTGCCGGTACTGGCGGACGAGCGCGACCCGCTCCTGGTCGTCCAGCGCGATCACCGCGACCGCGCCCGGGTGCAGCACGTACTCGCGGTGCACGGTCGAGCCGTCCGGGGTGCGGATCTCGTCCTGGACGAAGTCGGTGATGTGGCCGTGGGCCAGCACGGTGTGCTGGACGACCGGCCAGCTGAGCGCGACGTCGAGCAGCTCGGCCCGGCTGAGGACGATCACGGCCGGCCGTCCACGGGCAGCCGGGTGGAGAGCTTGCGGTCCAGCGCGGCCTCGACCAGCCCGACGAACAGCGGGTGCGGCCGGGTGGGCCGGCTCTTCAGCTCCGGGTGCGCCTGGGTGGCCACGAAGTAGGGGTGCACGTCGTCCGGCAGCTCGACGAACTCCACCAGCCGGGAGTCCGGCGAGGTGCCGCTGATCACCAGTCCCGCCTCCTCCAGCCGGTCGCGGTAGGCGTTGTTGACCTCGTACCGGTGCCGGTGCCGCTCGGTCACCTGCACCGAGCCGTAGCGCTTGGCCACCACCGAGCCCGGCAGCAGGTCCGCCGGGTAGGAGCCCAGCCGCATCGACCCGCCCAGGTCCCCGCCGCCGTTGACGATGGCGACCTGTTCGGCCATGGTCGCGATCACCGGGTGGGGCGTGCCCGGGTTGAACTCGCTGCTGTCGGCCCCCTCCAGCCCGGCGAGGTTGCGCGCCACCTCGATCACCATGCACTGCAGACCGAGGCAGAGGCCGAGGATCGGGACCTGGTTCTCGCGGGCGTAGCGGATGGCACCGACCTTGCCCTCGACACCGCGGATGCCGAAGCCGCCGGGGATGACGATGCCGTCGACGTCGTGCAGCAGGTGGGCCGCTCCGTCCGCTGTCTCGCAGTCGTCGGACTGGACCCAGCGGATGACGGCCTTGGCCCGGTTGCCGAAGCCACCGGCCCGCAGCGCCTCGCTGACCGAGAGGTAGGCGTCGGGGAGGTCGATGTACTTGCCGACCAGCGCGATCGTCACCTCCTCCTTCGGGTTGTGCACCCGGTCGAGGAGGTCGTTCCAGCGCGTCCAGTCGACGTCGCGGAACCGCAGGTCGAGCCGCCGGACGACGTAGGCGTCGAGGCCCTCGCGGTGCAGCACCTTGGGGATGTCGTAGATGCTCGGCGCGTCGACGCAGGCCACCACGGCCTGCTCGTCCACGTCGCACATCAGGGAGATCTTGCGCTTGACCGACTCGGGGATGTCCCGGTCGGAGCGGCAGACGACGGCGTCGGGCTGGATGCCGACCTGGCGCAGGGCGGCGACGGAGTGCTGGGTGGGCTTGGTCTTCAGCTCACCGGACGGCCCGATGTAGGGCACCAGCGAGACGTGCAGGAAGAAGACGTTCTCCCGTCCGACGTCGTGGCGGACCTGGCGGGCCGCCTCGAGGAAGGGCAGCGACTCGATGTCGCCGACGGTGCCGCCCACCTCGTGGATCACCACGTCGATGTCGGGCCCGCCCATGGCGAGCATGGAGTCCTTGATCTCGTTGGTGATGTGCGGGATCACCTGGACCGTGTCGCCCAGGTAGTCCCCGCGGCGCTCCTTGGCGATCACCGAGGAGTAGACCTTGCCGGTGGTGACGTTCGCCTCGGCCGAGAGGTTGACGTTGAGGAAGCGCTCGTAGTGGCCGACGTCGAGGTCGGTCTCGGCGCCGTCCTCGGTGACGAAGACCTCACCGTGCTGGAACGGGTTCATGGTGCCGGGGTCCACGTTGAGGTACGGGTCCAGCTTCTGCATGGAGACGCTCAGCCCTCGCGCCACGAGCAGCGAGCCGAGGCTCGACGCCGTCAGGCCCTTGCCCAGGGACGAGGCGACCCCGCCGGTGACGAACAGGTGCTTGGTGTACTTCTCGCGTGGTCCCACGGGCCTCCAGCCTACGTGGGCCCACGCCTCCTGGTGAAATGACCCGCCCGGAGACCGGTCAGCTCCCGGTACCCGGGGGCCCCGGGCCGCCGCGTTGGGAGCCCCGGGACGTGACCAGTCCTCCCACGCGGGGCCCGACCGGCACCGGGTCGGACGGGGTGGGCCACGATGGACCGGTGAGCCTCACCACCGCCGTCCCCGCCCTCCCCGTCCGCGACGTGGCGACCGCGGTCGCCTTCTACTGCTCGCGCCTGGGCTTCAGCCAGGCGCACGTCGAGCTGGGCTTCGCCGTGCTCACCCGTGACGCCGTGGAGCTGCACCTGTGGGAGGCCGGTGACGCCACCTGGCAGGAGCGGGCCGACCTCGTCGAGCGGCCCGTGCGGTCAGGGGCGGAGTCGTTCCTGGCCGGCACCGCCAGCTGCCGTCTCGGGGTCGACACCCAGGACCAGCTGGACGCGCTGTTCGCGACCCTCGCCGAGGACGGGGTGCTGCACCCGGCCAGCCGGTCCGGCGTCACGACCACGACGTTCGGGGTGCGCCAGTTCCACGTGCTCGACGTCGACGGCAACCTGGTCACCTTCTTCGCCCGGCTCCCACGCAGCTGAGGTCAGCCGCCGCGCCGGGCGCTGGCCGCGAGCTCGACCAGCTCGCCGGCGTGCGCGAGCGCGGAGTCGGTGGTCTCCAGCCCGGCCATCATCCGGGCCAGCTCGGCCGCCCGCTCCTCCTCGGCGACCGGGACCACGCCGCTGGTGGTGACCTGCCCGTCGTCGGACTTGACCACCACGTAGTGCCGGTCGGCGAACGCGGCGACCTGCGCGAGGTGGGTGACCACGACCACCTGCGCGTGCTGCGCGAGCGCGGCCAGCCGCCGGCCGATCTCGACGGCCACCCGACCGCCGACCCCGGCGTCCACCTCGTCGAAGACGAGCGTCTGGTGCTGGGCCCCGGCGGCCAGCACCACCTCGAGCGCCAGCCGGACCCGCGACAGCTCACCGCCCGAGGCCACCTTGGCCAGGCTGCGCGGCTCGCTGCCCGGGTTGGCGCTGAACAGCAGGTCGACGTGGTCGGCGCCGTGCGGGCCCAGCTCGGTGGCCGTCAGCGCGAACACCAGCCGGGCGTGCGGCATGGCGAGGGCCGCCAGCTCGCCGAGCACCCGGGCGCTGAACTGCCCGGCCGCCGCGCCGCGGGTGGTGCTGATCCGGGCCGCGAGAGCGGCCAGCTCCTCGTCGAGCTCGGCCAGCCGCGCGGTCAGGGCGGCGATCTGGTCGTCGGAGGACTCCAGCGTGGTCAACCGGGCGGCGGCGCTCGCCGACCAGGCGATGACCTCGTCGACCGTGGCGCCGTACTTGCGGGTGAGCCCCTGCAGGGCCGACCGCCGGCCGGCGATCCACTCCAGCCGACCCGGTTCGGCGTCCAGCCGGTCGAGGTAGCGGGCCAGGTCGGCGGCGACGTCGCCCAGCGCGTACGCGACCTCGGCCAGCCGGCCACCCAGCGCGGTCACCTCGGGGTCCGGGGCGCCGTCGAGCGCCTTGCGGGCCAGGCTGACCCCCGTCAGGGCGCCGTCGGGCTCGTCGTCACTGCCGGCGAGGGCGGCGAGCGCCCCGCTGGCGCTCAGCCGCAGGTCGTCGGCGGACTGCAGCCGCTCCGCCTCCGCCGCCAGGGCCACGTCCTCGCCCGGTTCGGGGGCGACGCGCTCGATCTCGGTCAGCCCGAACACCAGCAGGTCCGCCTCCCGGGCCCGGGCGAGGGCCTCGTCCCGCAGCACGGTCAGCTCGGCGCTCGCCGCGCGCCGCTCGGCGAACAGCGTCCGGTAGCGCGCCAGCGTGCCGGCCAGCTCGGGGCCGGCGAAGCGGTCGAGGATCTCCCGCTGCCGGTCGGAGCCGGCCAGCCGGATCTGCTCGGACTGCCCGTGGATGGTGATCAGCTCCGAGGTGACCTCCGCGCAGATCGCGGCCGGCACCTGGGCCCCGCCGAGGTAGGCCCGGGAGCGTCCGCCCGCGGTCAGGTGCCGGGCCACGAGCAGCTCCGTGTCGGCGCCGCTGCCGTCCAGCTCGCCGCCCGCGGCGGCGACCCGCTCGGTGACGGTGTGGTCGTCGACCCGGAAGCGCCCTTCCACCCGGGCCCGCTCCGCGCCGTTGCGGACGGCCCGGGGGTCGGCCCGCTCGCCGAGCAGCAGGCCGATGCCGGTGACGATCATCGTCTTGCCGGCCCCGGTCTCCCCGGTCACGACGGTGAAGCCGGGGTCCAGCGCGATGGTGGCCTCGTTGATCACGCCGAGGTCGGTGATCCGCAGCTCGTCGATCACGGCGAGGACCAGGCCCGCTGGGGCTGCAGCACCGAGTCGTGCTCGGCCTCGGCCGCGCCGCGCCAGCCCTCGACGCGCAGGCCGAACTTGTTGACCAGGCGGTCGGTGAAGGGGGCTTCCGAGAGCCGGGCCAGCCGGAGCTTGTGCGGTCCCTGGCGCACCTCGATCTCCATCCCCGTGCGCAGCTCCGCCGACCGCCGGCCGTCGCACCAGACCACGCCGTGGGTGGAGGAGGCCTCGATCAGCTCCACGACCACGGTGGAGGTGGGTCCGAGCACCAGGGGCCGGGAGAACAGGGCGTGGGCGCTGAGCGGCACCAGCAGCAGTGCGTCGACGCCGGGCCAGATCACCGGGCCGCCGGCGGAGAACGCGTACGCGGTCGAACCGGTCGGGGTGGCCACGAGGACGCCGTCGCAGGCCCAGCGCGACAGCGGGCGGCCGTCGACCTCGACGAGCACCTCGAGCATCCGCTCCCGGGCCGCCTTCTCGAGCGAGACCTCGTTGATCGCGTAGGAGGACCAGACGACGGCACCGTCCTGGCACTCCCGCAGCGTGACCTGCACGGTCGAGCGCTCCTCGACCCGGTAGGAGCCCGCCACGATGTGCTCGACGATGCTGTCGATCTCGGACGACTCGGCCTCGGCGAGGAAGCCGACGTGGCCCAGGTTGACCCCGAGCAGCGGCAGGTCCGCGGTGAGCACCCACTCGGCGCCCCGCAGGATGGTGCCGTCGCCGCCCAGCACCACCAGCAGCTCGATCCCGTGGGCGTCGGTGATCGGCTTGGTCAGCGCGGTCACGGTGTCGGACAGCCGGGGGTCCAGGGCCGCCAGGTCGTCGACCGGCAGGGCCGAGACGATGCCGGCGTCGTGCAGACCGTCGATCAGCCGGGTGGCGGCGTCGACCGCGGCCGGCCGGCCCACGTGGGTGAGCACACCCACGGTGCGCTGCGGCCGTCCGCCCTGGCGGGGGTCCAAGACTCCGGTCACCTGGCCCAGCATAAGTGGCACCCCTGACAGCCGGTCGGCGGTCAGCCGGCGGGCGTGGCGTCGACGGCCGCCGCCAGGTCGACCGGCTGCTCGGGCGGGCTGGCCCGGAGCAGGGCGAAGAACTCCCGGTTGCCCGCGGGGCCGGGCAGCCGGCTGGCCCGGACCCCGTGCAGCTGCCAGCCGACCCCGTCGGCGGCGGCGACGACGGCCGAGACGGCCTCCCGGTGCAGCTCGGGCGAGCGGACCACGCCGCCGCGGCCCAGCCGCTCCCGACCCACCTCGAACTGCGGCTTGACCATCAGCAGCAGCTGGCCCGAGGGACGGGTGACCGCGGCCAGCGGCGCGACGAGCAGGGTGAGCGAGATGAACGACACGTCGGCCACCGTGAGGTCGACCGGCTCGCCGTCGAGGTGTGCGGGCGTGAGGTCGCGCAGGTTCGTCTGCTCCCGGACGACCACCCGGGGGTCGGCCCGCAGCGGCGCGACCAGCTGGTCGGTGCCCACGTCGACGGCGTAGACCGGCGCGCAGCCGCGCTCGAGCAGCACCTGGGTGAAGCCGCCCGTGGAGGAGCCGGCGTCCAGGGCCCGGCCGCCGACGGCGAGGTCCAGGTCGTCCAGCGCCCCGAGCAGCTTGTGCGCCGCCCGGGAGACGTAGGGGTCCTGGTCGGCGGTCAGGACGGCCCCGGGAGCCACCGTCGCGGCCGGCTTGCGGACCACCGACCCGTCGACGCGGACCGCGCCGCCGAGGATCAGCGCGTGCGCCTGGCTGCGGGACCGGGCCAGCCCGCGGTCGACCACCAGCCGGTCGAGGCGCACCGGCGCGGTCACCACCGGGCCGGGCTCAGCGGGGGTCCTGCTCGGGGTGCAGGACGCCGTGCAGCACCTCGTGCGCCCGGCTCAGCCGGTCGTGGTGCTCGGGGAGCGGGCGGTCGTCGAGGTCGGCGACCTCCCGCAGGGCGGCCGCGACCACCGGGTGGTCGACGACGGGCGGTGCCGGCGCGTCGCCGGTGGGTCCGGTCGTGGGGCTCATGCGCCGGCGTCCGCGGTCGGGTCGGGGGTGGTGGGCCCGGTCCGCGTCGGCCGCGGTTCGGCGGCGGCACCGCTCGCCGCACGCTCCTGCCGGGCCAGCTGGGCGCGGACCTCGGCGATCTCCTCCCGCACCTCGTCGAGGTCGTCGGAGCGCACGAAGCCCAGCCGGGACGCGACCTTGGTGACCTCACCCGCGACGAGGTTCTCGAGCAGCTCGCGGTTGGCGCGGCTGGCGCTGAGGATCTCCTCGGTCAGCTGACCGACCCGCTTCTCGGCGTCGTCGGCGACGCCCTCGAGCCCCACCTGGCTGAGCAGCCCGTGGGCTGCAGCCCGGGCGCGCTGCCGGGTGCCCCGGGTCAGCCCGGACACCAGGTTGACGTACGTCTGCACCGCTCCGACCACCATCGCCCGCTCCTCCGCCGCTCCGCCAGCGGCTCGCGCCGCTTGTGGGCCCCCACGCTAGTACGCCGGGCCCAGCGCTCGGCCGGACGACGGGCGCGCCTCAGGAGCGGGGTGCGCGCTCCGTGCCCGTCGACAGGTCGCCCGTACGGGCGGCCACGACAGCCCGCGCGACGGTGGCCACGTCCTCGTCCTCGGTGCGGCCGAGCATCTGCAGCACGGCCAGCGCCTCCTCGGCGCCGACGCCGTTCTCCTCCATCAGCACGGTGACCGCGTCCTCGACGACCCGGCGGTCGACCCCCTGCAGGTGCAGCTCGACCATCAGCCGACGGGTCCGCTCGAGGACGAGGGCGTCACCGACGGCGGTCGCGGCCCGGGCGGCCAGCCGGCCGGCGACCTGGTGGGTCCGCTCGTCGAAGGCGGCGATGTCCTGGGCGTAGAGGCTCAGCGTGGCGGCGTCGCCGCCGTCCAGCTCGACAGGCAGGCAGAGTGCGCTCCGCACCTCCAGCGTGCCGAGGGCGCCGGCGAGCCGGGGCCAGCGGCGGTCGACGGACAGGTCGTCGCTGCCCACCGGCTGGCCGGCCGCCACCGCGTCGAGCACCGGACCCTCGCGCAGGCCCCGCTGCAGCTCGTCGGTGGCCAGGGCCAGCTCGGCGGTCGCGACCACCTCGCGGCCGCCACTGCGGCGGTTCACCGTCATCAGCACGGCGTCCGCGGCCACCAGCTCGTCGGCGGCCTGGTCACCCAGGTGCCGCAGCACGTCGGCCACCGTCAGCTCGGCGGCACCGACCAGGGCGATCAGCGGCTCCAGCGGGACGGCGGGGTCCGGCACCGGCACCGGCTGCCGGCGGCGCTCGTCGCGCGCCCGCGTCGACCCACCGGACATGACGGACAGCCGGTCGGCGAAGCCGGTGGCGGCCGGTCGGCCCGGCTCGTCTGAACGGTCGAACACGTGCATCCACTCCCCCGAGTGCCTGGCGACGGTGCGGGCGCCGTCCCGAGCGGGCGGCGAGCGCTTCGCACCGATCGTAGGCCGATCCGGCCGGGTGCGGCGGCGGATGGAGGTGACGAAGGGAACATGGTGGTCCTCGGCGCTGTTGCGCCGAGGACGAGCCAGACACCGCCGGCACGCGTCCCGCCGGGGGCGCGGACCGGCCTGAGAGCCAAGGAGTGCCATGACCACCACGGCCGAGACCAGCACCAGCGGGGCCCCCACCGAGACGTCGGGTCGCGACCGCGCCGACTTCTGGTTCGACCCGCTGTGCCCCTTCTGCTGGATCACCTCCCGCTGGATCCTCGAGGTCGAGCAGGTGCGCGACATCGAGGTGCACTTCCACGTGATGAGCCTGTCGGTCCTCAACGAGGGCCAGGACATCCCGCCGGAGTACGCCGAGATGATGGCGAAGGCCTGGGGGCCGGTCCGGGTGGCGATCGCGGCGGCGGAGCTCAAGGGGGATGCGGTCCTCGCGCCGCTCTACACGGCGATGGGCACCCGCATCCC
>Ga0210040_10007107_pt1 | contig 13710 bp, 11 predicted proteins | sample CryGeyCG12114_NA_FD_185462 | JGI IMG/M metagenome (GOLD analysis project Ga0210040, IMG submission 185462) | Groundwater microbial communities from aquifer - Crystal Geyser CG19_WC_8/21/14_NA (SPAdes) (version 2) | ecosystem: Environmental > Aquatic > Deep subsurface > Groundwater | place: USA... | reverse complement strand
CCTGTGGTCCTCCGAGTTCTTTGCAGCGCACTTTTAAGACGGCTCTGACTCAGCCGCAGGGCGCGCCGGCAGTGGTTAAGCCGCAAGTAGAGGCTGTCGGAGGAACCGAGTCCAGGCTTCAGGTCGGTGACAGCGGAGATGTCATGCCCCAGCAACGACAGCGGCGAGATTGGTCGAGAACCGTCGCCGAAAAAGTCGATCTGCAACCGGCGGCCGTCGGAAGGTGATGTCGACTTCGCCGCCGGCGGTCGTAGCCTGCTCCTCGGCGGCGGACGGCGCCGACGGCCGCACGGCGCGTTCTCTTCACTTCGTCAACGTTGAAGACTTCTCTCGCCGATGGTGGCGAGGAGGGGGAAGGCCAGGAGCAGGAGAAAGCAGCCAGGGAGCACCACTCAAAGCCACGGGAGCAGGCAGCAGGAGCAAGAAGCAGCGGCGGCGGCGGCAGCAGCAGCGACGGCGGCAGCAGAGCAGCCGCCGCCCTCTCCTCCTCCTTCTTCAGCGATCGGACCCCACAATGACTATGACGACGCTGGCCAGCCCCACGCGCGGCGTCGACCAAATATCCGGTGTCATCGAGGTTGCCAGTAGTTCCGGTCTGCGATGCCACCCGTCCGGAGTCCCAGCGCGGCAATCCGCGCCATCCGACCTGTCGCTCCTCTGGGTTGTAAGGCCCTTGGGGCGGCGATCTTGCAAGATCGGGCGGGGGAGTGCTGGCCGCTGTCTCAGGCGGCTTGGAGCCATTCGCGATAGTGGTTGATCAGGTTGGTGTCACGGCGAACACCGCGTTCGACGGGTCACAGGACTCGGGCCAGGTTCCGAGCTGGTCGGCCGCTTGGCGAAGAGTGATGTTCTTGGCCTGTCCCGCTGGGCGGAGGTCGTCGAAGGCCGCGACCGGGCCTTCGCGGGTGAGGAGTCGGTGGATCTCGCGGATCACAGCGTGTTCTAGCATCCGGCGGACCTCGCGGCGCGCGCCTCGTTCGGTCTGGCGTGCGACGTAGGCCCGGGTCGGCGGGTGGTGCGACGCTCGGTGGAGCACGAGGCGGTGCAGGGCGGCGTTGGCCTGGCGGTCGCCGCCCCGAGAGAGGCGGTGTCGTTGGGTCTCGCCCGACGAAGCGGGCACCGGCGCCGCTCCGCAGAGGGCGGCGAAGGAAATCTCTCTGCTCCTTCGTTCACAACCGCGCTGTTGCGTAGCTCGCTACCGGCAGAGGTGCCGTCATTCGAGGGTGAGGACGATCTTGCCCGTGACGCGACCCGTGAGGCTGAGCTTGTGTGCTTTGGCCGCATCATCCAGAGGCAGTGTCTGTCCGACGGAGACGCGGAGTGCCCCGCTGTCGACAAGGCGGTCGACCTGGTCGAGGTCGGTGCCGGACGGAGTGAACGTGAACGGGACGTAGCGCACGCCGCGCGCTGCGGCTTGCTCTTCGACGCTGGCGTCGGCGCCGGTGCCGCTGACGTCGAACAGGATCCCTCCAGCCGTGAGGGTGTTCAAGGATCGGGGTCCGTAGTCGCCCCCGACCAGGTCCAGCACGACGTCGACGTCTCGGAGCTGTGCGGCGAAGTCGGTCGTGGTGTAGTCGATGACCTCCTCGGCGCCCAGGTCGCGCAGGAAGGCGTGCTTGCCGGCTCGGGCGGTGGCGATGATATGAGCGCCGCGGGCCTTGGCGATCTGGACCGCAAGATGCCCGACGCCGCCAGCAGCGGCGTGGATGAGCACACGCTGACCGGCCTGGACGTCGGCGACGCCCGCCAATGCCTGCCAGGCCGTGAGTACCGCGGTCGGCAGTGCGGCGGCACTCACGTGATCCAAACCCGCAGGCGTAGGGGCGAGCCAGTCTTGGGGTGCGGTGACGTACTCGGCGTAGGCGCCGCGGGGTGGCAGCACCGCCCCGTACACCCGCTCGCCCACCTGAAATCTGGTCGCCTGGTCGCCGGCGGCCTCCACCGTGCCGGCCAGGTCCAGCCCAAGGGTGAACGGCGGCTGCCCGAGCTGCGGCACCTGCCCGGAACTCCGTTTCCAGTCGGCCGGGTTGACGCCAGCGGCATGGACGCGCACCAGCACCTCACCTGGGCCAGGCTCGGGCCGGTCGGTCTCGATGACCTCCAACACCTCCGGGCCACCGAAGGTCCGTTGGCTGATCGCTCGCATACGGCTACTCAATCTCGTCTCCTTCATCGCGCACGCCGCCGGCTGCTCAGCAGGTGCGACTGTAGGGTTTCACGAGTCCGAACAGCCGGATGTGGGGACGATCTTGCTGTTGTTAATAAGGCGACAGGGGACGCTGGCGAGAACAGGTGGATCAAGAGCCTCGCCTCTACCGTCGCTGCACCCGAGGTGTGAACTGAATGCAGGGCAGGAACGGCTCCGACTGCGCGTGGTGACGAGTTCGACTGGTGCGGTGGGAGTTGCCTGCTGTCCTACCGGGGACGTACGCCGTCGAAGGCGATCCGCAGGTGGGAAGGTCCGCGCAGGAACGGGTTGAGCCGGTACGGCGGCGGGTCGACCACCAGCCGGGGGTTCTCCAGCCGCCGGAAGATCTCGGTCAGCGCGATCTGCACCTCGAGCCGGGCGAGCGGGGCGCCGAAGCAGCTGTGGACGCCGCCGCCGAAGCCGAGGTGGTCGTTCTGCTCCCGGTCGGGGTCGAACTGGTCCGGCTCGGCGAAGTGTCTCGGGTCGCGGTTGGCGGCGGCCCACACCACCCAGATCGAGGACCCCTTCGGGATCAGGACGCCGCCGAGGGTGATGTCGGCCAGGGCGACCCGCGTCGGAGTCACTTGAGCGGGTGGCTCGTAGCGCAGCAGCTCCTCGAACACCCGCGCGACGTGCTCCGGCTCGCGCTCGAGTCGCTCGAGCACCTCCGGGCTCCGTAGCAGCGTGAGGACGCCATTGGCGATCATGTTCACGGTGGTCTCGTGCCCGCCGATGAGCAGCATGATCGCGGTGTTCAGCATGTCGACCCGCGACATGGGCCCGCCAGGGCCGTCGTCGTTCACCAGTCCGGAGATCAGGTCGTCGGTCGGGTTGTCGCGCTTAGCATCGGCCAGCGCCGAGAGGTATTCCGTGAGCTGCGTCGTCGCCAGCCCGGCACGCTCGCGCTTCTCGGCGGCGTCCTCGGGGCTGGTCGCCTCGGCGGTGGCGATGATGTCCTCGCTCCAGGCGTGGAAGCGGGGTTCGTCCTGGCGCGGGACGCCGAGCACCTCGCAGATCACCGTCACGGGGAACGGGTAGGCGAGCGCCTCGACGAGGTCCACCTCACGCTCATCGCCGAAGCCGTCGATGAGGTCGTTCACGATCCTGGTCATGTCGGCCCGCATCGAGTCGATGTAGCCGGCGTGGTGCGGTGGGCCAAAGTGCTGCATCGTCTGGCTGCGGAGCCGGTCGTGCTTGGGGGCGTCCAGCATCACGAAGGCGTTGTGGAGCGAGGGGCTCTCCTCGGCCTCGCCCTCGGCCTGCGGCGTGTGACCACCGATGGTGTGGCCTTCGGCGAGGTTCCTCGGGTCGGAGCTGATCCTCGGGTCGTGGACGAGCTCGAGGATCTCCTGGTGACCCGTGACGAGGAACGTGCGCTCGTCCAGCCGCGCCACCGGCGTCTCGCGCAGCTGCGCGTAGAACGGGTACGGATCGGCGCGGTTGGCGTAGTCGACGACCCGCTCGTACGCCTCGTGGGTGGTGGTCGCGGTGGTCGCGGTGGTGCTGGTAGTGGTTGTAGTCATGATCAGTTCTCCTGTCGGACAAGCTGGGGTTGAGGCTGGGGATGGGGCACGTCGACGCGGCGCGGACGCCAGGTGGTCTGCCACTGGCCGGCTTCCTGACCGGTCACCACGAGATCGGCCTCCTCCGCGGCAGCCCACGTCGCTCGCGCGGTCGGCACCTCCGCTGGTTCGACCTGTCGGTCGGGCGTCTCGTCGACCATCGCCCCCTCCGGCGGGAACGGGGCGGCGTCAGCGATCTCGCGGCGGTAGTGCTCCAGCAGCTTGGACTGGTTGAACGCGACGGCTGCGACGGTCCGGCCCTGCCGGCCGTAGACCGCGACGAACGACCGCTCTTCGACCGATCCCTGCGTGATCATGACCTCGTCGGCGACCGACGGCACGCCCACCGACTTGATGACGTGGCCGAACTGGATGGACCAGAACACCGGGACCGACAGGTACGCCCAGCGTCGCGACTGCCCGGTCACCATGTTGTGGGCAGCGACCTCGGCCTGCTCGACCGCGTTGCCCCAGTGCTCCATAGAGAGGAAGTCGGCCCCGAACATCGGCTGCGGGAAGCGCGCCACGTCGCCGGCCACGAAGACGTCGTCGGTCACGACCCCGTTGAGGTCGAAGACGCGGCAACCCGCGTCGCAGGTCACCCCCCAGTCCCCGGTGGACAGGCCGGAGCCGGCCAGCCATTCCACGTTGCGCAGGGCACCTGTCGCGACCACCGCCAGGTCGGTCTCCACGACGCTGCCGTCGGACAGGCGGGCTCGGCACAGCCGTCCGTCCTCGTCCCCCTCCAATGCCATGACGCTGACGTCGCAGCGCAGGTCGACGCCGTGCGCACGCTGGATGTCGCCGACGACGCGGCCGATCACGCCCCCGAGCGCGCCGGCGAGCGGTGCCGGCCCGCGCACGGCGAGCGTCACGGGAAGGTCGAGGTCGCGGCAGACCGAAGCCATCTCCGAGCCGGTGAAACCTCCGCCGATGACCAGGACCCGCTGCGGCCGGGCGACCAGCCGCTCGCGCAGCCGGCGAGCGTCGTCGACGGTGCGCAGCGTGAGCACCCCGTCGAGGCCCGCTCCCACAGGATTGCCCCAGGGCCGGGCTCGGGTCCCGGTGGCGATCAGCAACCGGTCGAAGCCCACGCGCTCGCCGTCGGCCAGCAGGACGTGCTTGCTGTCCAGGTCGAGGCCGGCGGCCGCCACGCCCAGCTTCCACTCCGCGTCCAGGTCCTCCAGCCGGGGCAGCGTGGTGCTCTCGGGTGCCACCCAGCCGGACAGCACCTGCTTCGACAGCGGCGGTCGGTCGTACGGTTCCTCGGGCTCGTCGCCGATCAGGGTGAGCCGACCCTCGAAACCCTCTCGGCGCATGGCCTCGGCGGCTCGGAGGCCGGCGAGCGAGGCGCCGACCACGACGACCCGGCGGTCAGGACCGAGCGGAGAAGCCGAGGCCCCTGACGTCGGACGCTGCTTGTGGCGCGCGTCCGCCTGGTCGTCCGAGCGGTCGAGCAGGATGGCCTGCACCGGACACGCGGCGGCGGCCTGCAGGATCTTCGCCCGGTCCGCGTCGTCCGGGGACGGGTCGTACACGAGTGCCTCCTGGCCCTGGAACTTGAACGAGTCGGGCGCGAGGAAGCAGCACTGGGCGTAGCTCTGGCACTTGGTCATGTCGACGACGAGACGCATCTCAGAAACCTTCCGAGTTCGTGTTGGCACCGGCCGGGCTCGACAGGTGGGGGCCGACGGCAGGCACGACCTGCCGTGGCAGGAACGCAGCGATGATGAACGTGACAAGGGCGGCGACCGATCCGACCACCAGAATCGTCTGGAACCCGCCCTGGGACGGGATGCTCACCGTGCCGACGATCGTCGCCGAGGCGGCGAGGACCGCACCGGCCACCGCGCTGGACACCGAGGTGCCGATCGAGCGCACCAGGGTGTTGAAGCCGTTCGCGGACGCTGTCTCGCTCACGGGGACGGCCGACATGATCAGCTGCGGCAGGGAGCCGTACGCAAAACCGATGCCGGCGCCGATGACGCCGGTCACCACGCACAGCTGCCAGACCGAGCCCATGAAGAACACGCCCAGCGCGTATCCGACCGCCACCGTGAGCGCACCGATCATCAAGGTGACGCGGGAGCTGGTCCGCCGCGACACCGCGGCCGACAGAGGTGCGGCGATCATCATCACCAGCCCGCTCGGCACCATGACCAGACCGGCCACGAGGATGCTGCGTCCGAGTCCGAAGCCGGTCGAGGCGGGCAGCTGCACGACCTGCGGGATGACCAGGGACATGGAGAACATCGAGAACCCGAAGACGACCGAGGCGAGGTTGGTGATCAGCACCTGGGGTCGCGCGGTCGTACGCAGGTCGACGAGCGGAGAAGAGGTCCGCAGCTGCCACCAGCCCCACACCGCACCGGCGGCCAGGGCGAGCGCGAGCAGCCCGAGGGTCCGCGGGGTCGACCAGCCCCACTCCGCGCCCTTCGACACGGCTAGGAGCAGCGACACCAGCGTGATCGACAAACCCAGCGCGCCACCGACGTCCAGCCGGCCACCGACCCGCGCACCGCGAGCGGGGATGAGCAGGAGGACAAGCAGGAGAACTATTGCACCGAGGCCGCCGGAGACCCAGAACAGCACGTGCCAGTCGGCGTGCTCGGCGATCAGCGCCGCGGCCGGGAGCCCCAGCGCACCACCCACCCCGAGCGACGCGCTCATCAGAGCAACGGCCGGACCGAGCTTCCGTGGAGGCAGCACGTCACGCATGAGGCTGATGCCGAGCGGGATCACGCCGGCGGCCAGCCCCTGCACCACCCGGCCGACCACGAGCGGAACCAGGCTGTCGGCCATCGCGCAGAGCAGCGAACCCACGACCATCGCCACCAGGCTGGCCAGCAGCACCGGCTTCTTGCCCAGCATGTCGCCGAGGCGGCCGGCGATCGGCGTCACCACCGCGCCGGCCAGCAGCGTGGCCGTCACGGCCCACGCGGTGTTGCTGGGCGTGGAGCCCAGCAGCACGGGGAGCTGGGGGACGATCGGGATCACGAGGGTCTGCATCAGCGACACCGAGATGCCCGCCAGCGCTAGCACGCCCACCACCGATCCGGTGCGCGTCTGCCGCTCCGTGCCACTCACCGATGCTGGCGGTGCAGAGGGAGGGTGGGCTGGTGCTAGGTCGAGCTGGGTTGTCGGTGGCATGTCGGATCCTCAGGTCTGGCGCAGCAGATGATTCATATGCTTGAATTATAGGAGATGACAGCCCGTGGTTTGAGGCAAACTGGGAGGTGTGCACGTGATCTCGACGACAAGATCGTCCGAGCCGACTACCGCGTTACCAGGTCGTGCAGCGTCGACCCGCGAGCTCATCCTGGGCGCGGCCGAACGGTTGTTCGCCGAGCACGGCCTGGACAACGTCCCCCACCGCCAGATCGCCGCCGCCGCCGGACAGGGGAATGTGTCGGCGGTCAACTACCACTTCGGCACCACCTCTGACCTGGTCCGCGCGATCGTGCGGCGTCATGGCGAGGCGGTCGAGGAGCTGCGCTTGAGGTGGGTCGCGGCGGCGGAGACCAGCAACGAGCTCCGCGGCTGGGTCGGCTGCCTGATCTACCCGGTGGCCGAGCACCTGGAGTCCCTGGGCAGCCCGACCTGGTGGGCACGCTTCAGCGCGCTGGTGACGACCGACCCTCGTTATCGCAACCTCATCGCCGAGGAACTCGAGCACTCACATGGCCTGTCACGCACGGCGACGGCGCTCTCCCGCAGCGCAGTCCACCTGCCCGAGGCGGTCCGGCTCGAACGCAACGAGATGACCCGGCTGCTAGCCGTCCACGTCTTCGCCCAGCGCGAGTCCGCGCTGGCGGACGGCTCATCCGTGGCGCGCGCGACGTGGCGCGAGTCGGCCGACGGGATCGTCGACGCAACTGTCGGGCTCTGGCAGGCCGACGTGACGATGTGACGACTGGGGCGTCAGACGGTCAGGTCCAAGGGACGCGGATGATCAAGGCGCGCGTGAGAAGGGGTGCGTCCGACTGCGACGCCACCCTCCCGACGGCGTCACCGTTGCCGCTCGGTCCCGTCGGCGGCGCAGAAGCGTTCGTTGAGCGGTGGCCAAGACCAGCTGGCGTCGCAACGGCTCTGTGACGGAACCGGCTAAGCAGCGGCGATGCAACGATCGCGGGAGGTGAGCGACGTGACCACCCGGACGACGGTAGAAGAGCGAGACCTGATCGAATTCTGGGCGACGCACGAGGCGAGGATGTCCCGCCCGCGTGTGCTCGGGCTGTTCGGTTGCGGCGTCGCTCGCCGGACAGCGTCGTCCTCTGCGTCTCGGATCAGCTCTGACCGGGAGACCGCGCGGGCAGTCCTGCGTCGTGCACGAGCCGGAGAGGGACGGCGAGGTTTGGCCGCCCCAGTGGCGCCGACGCAGATGCGCACGACAGTCGCGGGCTGGTGGTTCCGCGCCACCGCATTCTTACGTGACAGCATCGGAGGACCGGGAAGGATCAGGCACGCGCACGCGTTCCAGGGCGGGCAGTCGGCCGCAGAGCGCCACACCCCACAGGCTTCACCACCGGACCGAGGAGCGTCTCGACTACGCGGTCCAGCGCATGGACGTTGGTCGAGACCGGAGACGGCGAGAGATCCCCGGGCCCGGGCGCCGGGTGGAGCCGTTCGCCGGCTGTGGTTGGCCCCTTGATGCGCATCCCCAGGTGGGCGCTGCGTGCTGCGCAGCGCTGAACGATCTTCGGTCTCCCGGATCAGCCGCGCCGTACAGAGGTAGGCAGGGTGCTCGGACCGTGGTGGTGACTCAACGGCGGTCACGTGGTACACGGCTGCGAGCCGCCGTAGGCCCCACGCCACAGCGCTCGCCTTGCACGCACCGAGCGCTGTAACACAGGCCGGTGCCCTGTCGGGGCGGTGCCGCCAGGTCACGCTGGGCCCGGACGACGCGGGGAAGAGCAGGACGAGCGGATGACCAGGTCCGTCGGAAGGGTCGTCTGAATAGCGGTGCGCTGCTGGTCCAAGGCAATCTCGTGACCGTTCCGCTCGCGGATGAGTCGGAGCACGGTGTTGGCGGCGGCTTCGCCGACGGCGGCGATGTGTTGGTCGATGACGGTGATGGGTGGGTCTATCAGCTCAGACCAGTCGAAGTCGTCGAAGCCCACGACGGAGATGTCGGCAGGGATCCGAGCACCGAGGTCGCGGAGCGCCTTCAGCGCTCCCTCTAGGAGCACGATGTTGCTGGCGTAGATGGCTGTGGGCCAGGATTGACGTTTTCCATCGAGGCGGCGGCGGATCTGTTGATAGGCGGAGTCGCTGCTGTTGCGGGCCTCGAGAACTTCAACGGTCAGTTCTCGGCTCTGTGCGGCTTCGGTGAAGCCTTTCTCCCGTGGGACACGGGTGTTCCACTCGGCGGGGTAGGCCAAGAACAAAGCTGTGGAGTGACCGAGGTCGGCGAGGTAGTTGGCGACGGCTGCGCTGGCGGCGTAGTTGTCGACGCCCACGAACGGGTAGCGCGCGCTGCTGGCTGGCGGCAAGGAGTCGGCAAAGACAACGGGGATCTTCCAACGGTCCAGCAGAGCCAAGCTGTCTGGGGCGAGGGAGTAGGTGGCGATGATCGCAGCGACGCGTTGCTGCAGAAGATCTTGAACGCCTTGCCTTTCCAGGTCGACGCGGTACGTGTCGCCACGCATGGCGTCGTTGCTGACGGCGTGGTACCCGGCCGTGTGCAGCACAGCGTCGATTGCTTGGACGAGGACGGCGTAGTAGCTGTTACGACCGCTGGCGCTCAAGACGCCGACGGTGCGGCTGGTGGCGTCCTTGAGGCTCGCGGCGGAGTTGTTGCGGACGTACCCCAGCTCGTCGGCGACCTGCAGGACGCGCTGGCGGGTTTCCGCACCGACGCCGGGCTTGCCGGCCAGGGCCTGCGACACGGAGTACGTGGACAGGCCCGTGGCGACGCTGATGTCTCGGATCGTTGTCGGTTGACTCATTGTGAGCGAAGTATGACGGGACGCGCCAGCCGACTCGTCGCCCCCAGGTGGGTTCAGGTTGCGCCGATGAGGCCCGTGATCGTGCCAAGGAGGCTTTCGTTGTCGAATTCAGAGGTGGGTGCGTCGCGGACCAGGCGGCCGAGCCGGAGCACGACAATCCGGTCGGTGACCTCGAGTACGTGGGGCAGGGTGTGGGAGATGAAGATGACGCCCAGGCCCTTGGCCTTGGCGGCGCGGATGACGTCGAGGACTTCGTTCGCCTGCCGGGCGCCGAGGTGGTTCGTCGGCTCGTCCAAGATGATGACCTTTCGTGCCCAGGCGACCGCCCGGCCGATGGCGACGGCCTGCCGCTGGCCGCCGGAGAGCTGGGAGACGCTGCGTTCGGAGGCGGGGACCCCGATCCCGGCCGCTTCCAGGTCCTCGTGGGCCAGCTTGTCCATCTTCTTCTTGTCGAGGAAGCCGAGGCGGCCCAGCGGGCCTTTCACGGTCAGCTCGCGGCCCAGGAACACGTTCGCGGCGACCGCGAGGTTGGGTGCCAGGCCGTTGTCCTGGTAGAGCGTCTCGATGCCGGCCTCGATGACCTGGTGGGTCGACTTCCACAGCTGCTCGCGCCCGTCGAGCAGCACGGTGCCGCTGTCGCTCTGGTGGACGCCCGACAAGATCTTGACCAGGGTCGACTTGCCGGCGCCGTTGTCGCCGACCAGCCCGACGACCTCACCAGCACGGACGCCCAACGTGACGTCCTCGAGCGCCACCACACTTCCGTAGCGCTTGCCGACGTCGCGGACCTCGTAGACGTACTCACTGGCGGTGGGTGCGGGGATCTCGCTCATGACTTCCTCCGGTGGGTGGCGCCGCGCAGCGTCTGCAAGGTGACTGCGGCGGCGATGAGGATGGCGACCACGACCTGGTTCCAGTTGGGGTCGATGTTGGAGACGATCAGACCGCTGGTGACGGTGGTCAGGATGAGGGAGCCGATGATCGTGCCGCTCATCCGCCCGACGCCGCCGGTCAGGCTGACGCCTCCGATGACGACGGCGGCGATGGCGTTCAGCTCGTCGCCGAGCCCCGAGCTCGGCGATCCGGAGGCGAGGGTCAGGTAGGTCACCATTCCCGCCAGGCCCGCGAGGCCTCCCGAGAGCAGGTAGACCTTCAGGATGTGGCGCTTCACGCTGATGCCGGAGGCGACGGCCGAGAACTGGTTCCCCCCGATAGCGAAGGTGTAGCGGCCAAACCGCGCTCGGTGCAGGAAGGCTCCGGCGATCACCGCGAGCACGATGACCACGATCACCGGGTAGGAGAACGGGCCGAGAACCGGGACGCTGAGATTGATCGCGGTGGGTGGACCACCGCCAACCGGGCCGCCTTTGGTGAGCACCAGCGCCATGCCCGCCCCTGCTCCCAGGGTCGCCAGGGTCGCGATGAACGGGACCAGCTTGGCCTCGTTGATGAGGACGGCGTTGACCAGCCCCACGAGCAGGCCGACCAGCAGGGAGACGACGGCGCCGACCACGATGCTGAGAGCATCGGAGACGCCCGCGGTGGTCATCGCTTGCATGGCGAAGGCAGCGACGACGCCGGAGATGGTGATCGTGGACCCGACCGAGAGGTCGATGCCCCCGCTGATCACGACGAACGTCTCACCGATCGCGATCAGTGCGATCGGCGCCCAGTCGACCAAGATGTTGCCGAACACCCCGATGGAGAAGAAGGCGGGGTTGATCAGGGCGAACAGCACGACCATGCCGATCAGCACGATGATCAGCACCGCTGTCTGGTTCGCGAAGAACCGGGCGACCACGTTCGGCTGGTCGTGCTTTGGGCTCGGCGAGACGGGCGCCGTCGCCGGTCGAAACACGGTTTGGTTCGTCACGATCAGCTCGCGCTCTCGACGTAGGTGGCTTTCGTGAGGTCGTCGGCGGAAGTGTCCTTGGTCAAGATGATGTTGGGCAACGTCACCGCGGCCTGGATGCCGTCGGACGATCCTCCGCTCCGGATGTACTTCGTCAGGGTCTGCACTGCCTGCTTGCCCTCCTCGGCCGGCTGCTGGGAGACGAGCGCGGTGAAGACGCCTTGCCTCAGCAGGTCGACGTTGGTCTTGTAGGCGTCGTATCCGATCAGCTTGACCTTGCCGACCAGACCCTTCGCCTGCAGTGCCGCCGCCGCTCCTTGCGCGTTCGTGCCATCGATGGCGAAGATCCCGGCGAGGTCCGGGTAGGCGGTCAGCCAGTTGTTGATGTTGCTGTTCGCCGTCTTTGGGTTGGCCTGGGAGTACCCGGTGGTGACGATCTGGATGCCGGGGTACTTCGCGGCGAGCTGTGCCTTGAAGCCGGCGAGCCGGTCGGTGTTCGTGGTCGCGGTCGCGGAGGTCAGACCCACTGCAACCTGGTAGGTCTTGCCGGAGGCGTAGCCCAGCGCGGTCGCCAGCGCGTCGGCTGCCTTCGCTCCGCCGTCCTGGTTGTCGCCGGTGATGAACGACGTCACCTTGCTGAGGTCGTTGACCTTGCTGTCGACCAGGACGACCGGGATCTTCGATGCCGCCGCGCGGGTCACGGACGCCTGCAGCGCGACGGGGTCGGTCGGAGCGAGCATCAGCCCGTCGGGGCTCTGGGCGAGTATCTGGTTCACGATGGGGATCTGGGTGGCGGGGGAGTAGGTGGTCGCGTCACCTTGGTACTTGACGGTGACGTTGCCCTCGGCCTGCGCCTCCTGTGTGGCGCCCTGCTTCATGGCCTGGAAGAACGGGTCGGACGAGGACCCCACCACCAAGGTGATCGTCAGCGGCTTCTGCGCCGCCGCCGACGAGCCGGTCGAGCTGGGCTCGCTGGCGCCCGAGGAGCAGCCGGACGCGACGAGGGCCAGGCTCAGCGAGACGGCGGTGGCGGCGACGATGCGGTTGACGTGCTGAACCATGATTCTCCTTCGAATATGTGGTGGGTCGTGCGGGTCGAGCACCTCAGGGATGCTTTGACTGGGAGGTCGCCGGTCGGTGGAGACCCCCGTCTCGGGTGGACGGTTCTGCCCGAGGCGCGGGACGGGAGTGTCCGACCCGCGCCGGCCGAGGTGTCGGTCCAGCTGTAGGGACCGGCTGCGATCAGATGTCGGTCAGCCGAGCGGAGCGTGGGGGCTGAACCAGCTTGCCGAGGATCCCGAATGCGGCGGCGCCGCTGGCGGCTGGGATGTTGTCGCCGATGCCCCGCTGGGTGGCAAAGGCCAGGGTCGCGAACTTGATCGCCTCCTTGTACTGGGCCGGAAGGCCGTACTCGTCCGAAAGCACCAGCCGGACGCGCTCGGGCAGGAGCTGGCCGATGGCCGCGAGCAGAGTGGAGTTGCGCACCCCACCACCACTGGCGATGAGCGTGTCGATCTCGTCGACCTGCGGGATCAGGCTGTTGAACGCGCCGGCGATCGCCCTGGCCGAGAACTGCGTGAAGGTCGCGACGAGGTCCTGTGGCGATAGCGAGCTGTAGCGATCCATCACCTGGTCGGCGTAGTCGGCCCCAAAGTCGAGCCGCCACGCGCAGCGGGGGATCGGGCGGGCGAAGAACGGATGCCGGAGCAGCTCCTGAAGCAGCGGTTGGTGCACGCTGCCCTGCCTGGCGACCTCGCCGTCGTCGTCGTAGCTCTTGCCGAACAGCCGCTGCATGGCGTGGTCGATCATGACGTTGCCCGGCCCGCAGTCGAAGGCTCGCATTCGCGACCGGTCGGCGTCAGCAACCTGGATGTTGCTGATCCCCCCGATGTTGAGCGTCGCGATCGGGGCGACTTTTCGGAACGCCACGAAGTCGAGGAACTGCATGAGGGGTGCTCCAGTGCCACCGAGCGCATGGTCGACCGAACGGAACTGGGTGACGGTGGGAACGCCGGTGACCACCGCCACGACGCCTGGCTCACCGATCTGCAGCCCGCACGGGTAGCCACCAGTGGTCCACTTCTCATAGGCAGGCGCCGATGCAGGCACCGAGCGCATCAGGGCCGGCTCGGGCGGTTCCTGGTAGACGGTCTGGCCGTC
>Ga0210040_10007105_pt1 | contig 13711 bp, 9 predicted proteins | sample CryGeyCG12114_NA_FD_185462 | JGI IMG/M metagenome (GOLD analysis project Ga0210040, IMG submission 185462) | Groundwater microbial communities from aquifer - Crystal Geyser CG19_WC_8/21/14_NA (SPAdes) (version 2) | ecosystem: Environmental > Aquatic > Deep subsurface > Groundwater | place: USA... | reverse complement strand
TGATGCTGTTCAGAAATGTTTATCTTTTCACCGACCAAATCTGTTTGAGCGCAAATAATCGCATGATATCAGATACATCGACAAAACAATTGGTAAGTAGATCGGTTATTCATTTTTTGGAGTTAAATTGTGAATGCGCCAGCTTCTAAGTGTATGACAGTATCATTCATAACGGAACTCGAGCTTACATTTTTATTGAAGTTTGGCTTGATTTGGTTGACTGCGTTTACTACACAGACGCACAATTTTTTGAAGACTCGACAAATTGCAGCAAGAGAAAATTCAGAGAAGTACATAGAACAAAATATACAAAAAAATACACACACTGCAAAATGTACTTAATCATGGAGTAGTGAGTTTCCTATTAAGCATTGAATTTCGAGTAGATGTAAGACACGAAATATAACATTTGGACGTAAATAGCGAAAGTAAACGTTATGAGGACGACAATGTTCCCAGGTCTGGCACAAATTGGCCAAGCTAAAAATGACTTGTAAACTCTGTTAATTGTATAGAATTTTTGAAATGGAACGCTGCCACTACCTCACATTACTAAATACTTTGTAAGTCTTACTAACAGTCTCTAGTGAATGCACCTGAAATATTCCCATCCAAAGCTGATTCTTCGGTGAGTAACAGCTGAAACTGGATTCAGGATTCCAGAAGAATAATGCTCCAAATCAAGGTCCAAATTTAGATTTTTCATTGAAAACATTTTAGTGAAGAAATTTAGTCAAAACAGGGTCCGTTATCACTAATACGTTTATTTCATTCAATTCTTTGTTCAATTTTTTTAACCAATTTTTTTGTTGTACAACCCAACAGCTGCATCAGATTATATTACTTTGAAGGGAAAAACAAGAAGGTAGAAGGTATTAAAAAGGCTTCAAGTCTGTTCTCAAGAAAATTGTTCGTGACTACAGTTCAGGCATACATTGGTATTCTTCTTTATTGAGACATGTCCAGCTCTTCCCCTGTGGAGTATGTCGTCGATACTGAACGAAAGTATCATGTATCACTTCTTTGTGCAAAATATCTTCTATTTTCTGCCTCTGAATCTAATAGTCTCGCTGCTTTATCTGGACGAGATGACTTTGTCAAATGTGTTCTTATTAAAACAAGAGAACAGTTAACTTGTAAGGTAAGAGGTCAACGACAAGCTGTGAAGTTTTTTTCCAATTTTTTAAGTTTAACTTTTTGAAATTTCAACATTTGTATTTTTTCTTCTTAGAAAGTCCCTAGAAATACCGGTGGATTAGCATACTTGTCCGCCCATCATAGGTTTGGAGACTGCGACCAGCATGTAAATCCAATTTTAGAAGTAATATTAAGTCCAAATTTTTTTTACCTGATTTCCCCACTAACGTATGGAACGGTTCATTCCTACGTGTTGTGCAAGAAACGCCTTCCGGAAGCTGAAGCTGCAAATTTGTGGAAACAAATGGTTTGTTGTATACAAAATTGTCATTCAAAAGGAATCATAATTCGAGATGTCAAGATGAGCAAATTTGTGTTCGTTGATGAACAAAAGTAGGGTTTTGTAATTCAGTTTCTGGAATGACTTTTTATCTCATATCTTTTGGAGTCTGAACTAATTTTCATTCTCACGCATTATTTTTAGAGCCACTATTCGAATAGAATCGCTGGAAAACTCTGCAGCAATGGCACATTCTGACGATGATAGACTAGGAGACAAGAATGGGTGTCCTAACTACGTCAGCCCTGAAAAAGCTGATACTTTTTATTCAAAAAATAGATACCCAGGAAAAGCGACGGATATTTGGGCGCTTGGAGTAATCTTGTATACAATGTTAACTGGAACGTAAGTCAATTTTGACGCAAACAACAATTAAAAGCATGAAATTATTATTATATTATATTATATTGATGTAAAACATTTTAAATAATATTTCGTATAGATATCCATTCAATGACCCTGACAATTCTAAACTTTTGCAAAAAATCCGGCAAGAACCTTACAAGATTCCAGCAAGACTTTCTGATTTAGCTAAAAATCTCATAAAATTTGTGTTACGCAAGCAGCATTTTGAGCGACCAACTTGCGAAGAAATTTTGCGTCATCCCTGGCTCTTAAAACATTCCAGTCAACAAATGAATAGACTGACTGGATCCTTCATAGAATCTTCAACTGTAGAGCGCAATGATGGAATGAGTGCAGTTAATCTTTTGATTGCAGGCTCACCGTCCAGATTGAATTTGATTAGGTCGATAATTGCAACGAAATCGAACTGCATTGAATCGTATGAGGGATGTGACGATCAAGTTGTTCCTAATTTGTAGCAGTGATATTCCTGACCTTCTTTTTTACTCCAATCTTTTCGAGTTAATAAAATAAATAATCTATTGTATTAAATTATAAGAATAATTTATATTCTTAATGCTGGTCAATTATATTCTTTTTTATAACTACATAAACAAGAAATAAGACATATCATTGAATATAGCTATAAACGACCAAAAAATGTAGAAATGTAGCTCAGAAGGTCACGATTAGCCAACTCTGAACCAACAAGTAGTTGCAGTAGGGCGGGAACCATAGGAGAAGTAAATTATCAGGAAATGTTCGACTCGGCGTTCGTGTTTCTTTCGACTATTCTCCAGCTGAGCCTTCTCGAAACAGCTTATGTAGCTTAGTTAAATCTCTCAAATTCTTCAGGACCGTTCTACATCCACCTAAACTGAGTAGTCATTCACGTCTAATTTCTTAATACAAAAACTTTCAATGAGGAGTCTTGTTATCTGAAAAAACGGAAAACCGCCTTTGCTCTACATGTTAAAGCCTCAATCACATACAATGTGTGTTTGTGAGCAATTTTTAAAAAAAAAACTATCTAACTAAGCATATATAGTCTGAGACCATAGATGAGACTGTTGAGAAGGGTATTCAGCACAGCTGAGCAAATATTAATATCTTCATTTTCAGCAAACCGATTAAGAATAGTTTTAGAAAGGAAAATCTTGCTGATTTGCTGAATATGATTTTATCTTCAACAATTAACAAAGATGTTCAATACTTAGTCCTTAGCAAAGAGTACTTCTCCTCCGTAGAGTTTCAATTATTGAACACCAACAGCAAAATAAATACGGTTTTCAACATAAGAGACCTTTTTGTATTAAGGTTTTCAATCACTAAGCAAAGCCTGTTGAATATGTATTAGGCAGACAAACCCAGTTTAGTAAATCCTTTAAAAAAAAGGCAACGTGCAAGGACTGCAACTGAAATGTCCAGCCTTTGCTGTACAGATTTTTGGAAAATATTAAATGCTACTAATAATTTATAAAAAAATAGTAAATAATAATAATATTAGACCAACTTATGCAATTTTCAAAGCTTAAATTAATATTTCATTTCAAAACCAGCAATATTCAAAAACAGGTATTTTTTTGCAACAACCGCAAAAAATGCTAAAAATTTCAGCTAGAATCCTTCATTCTGCCACTGCTATGCGTGATGCATTATTTAAAGTTGCTAAACCCGGCCCAGCTACAAAGTCATACTCACTCTTTACAAGCATTTTTATGATTCCACCTCTCAAATAACTTTACATGCATAGGTAAAACGACGGTTGAAAATTTTCTAAGAAACAATATTGCCCTCACTCAGTCGGAATTTGTTATTTGGTCGTACTCACTGAGTACTGGATCAGTACAAGTATTGCAATCGTAAGAGAACGACCGCGTCGATTCTACTTCACAAACGTCTTTCCGAGACTTCTTTCGTTTTTGTGTTAAGTTAGGTTTTTTTCGAATAGTTCAATTCAAAGAAGTTGGCAAAATTTTTAAGGTAGCCCATTAACATCTTGTTTGCATTGTTCTTGTATTTTCATCATTATTGAAGGAGGGAAATCAATGTTTAGGACTGAATATTACAGTTCAAGTTTGGACTGAAGAATTCATTATTAGTTAGTTCAAGTGTTTATTTCGAAACTAACAGACCAAAAGTTTCAAAAAATCAAACTTAAATTTCATGTCTTATTGATTTAGATACCTGACTTTTCCGTAATAATCAGTGGAAAAAACTGCAAGATTGCTGAAACTATGGAATTGTCCGACCACAAGTTTATGTTTTTGTCATTTTTTTGGATGGGAATCTTTTGGGCTACTCTGAACGGTAAGTACTGACTACCGTCTATTTACGATTTGTGAAAAATGAAAAAATTAGTCCAAGTACAGCATGTGTGGCGATTATGTATTCACCAGAAAGCATATAGGTGGGCATTTCATTCATCTTCACTGACCCGGTCCGGGCTCAGTATGTGGGACAAAAAAAGGGGGGCTAAACTTCTTTTCCAGTTAGGTTAGGTTTTCCAGCTACGAACGTAGCTTTCACACTCTGTGGTGAACTTCGAAATTTTTTTCTCGCCCCTTATACTGAACTCGGACCCCGCATCTTTCCCTCAAAGGAAATACGAAAAATCGCAAATCGTTCTCACTCTTCCCTCCAAAGAAAAAAATACAAAAATTACAAAATTCTTCTCTCACAACTATTGTTTTTTTGAATTTTGTTTCTACAAATGATTTTGTTTGTTAAAAACTATTTCAGCTTTTTCGAAGCATTTTAATCAGTGAAAACATCATTTGAGAAAATTCAAGTATGCATTTCCAAACCCACCTTTCACCTGTTTCTGAAAAATAATTTTTGATTTATTCTTCGATGAAAACGTACCTTTACTGGGAGTTCAGTTTGTAGACATCCACGACCAAATATGAAAGTTAGTTTGCAGAGAAAAAATTTGTCTCGCGGTGCGTGGTTTCATCGTGGTTTCAATTATGTTTGCAGTTGTGTTGCTTTCATAGCTTTTTTTTTCATAACTAATAGACACTTACAATATGACGATATACATACCTGCTGTAGTTGTTGTTGCTCACCCTTGCCAACGCTCCCATTTTCAAGATTAACACTTTCTCTTCCCATCAGCATACGGTGTGTACCAGACCTCAGTTTTTCACCTTCTGCTCAATTGTTGCCTCAAGGTTCATATTCAACATGATCATGGTTAGTCTGTTATCTGAAAAAATTTTTTAGGATTTTTAAACAGCCGAAAGTTTTAAATATTTCAAGCTATCAAATATTACAAATACACTTTTTTGTCTCCACTTTTTCTATAACACTTATTACTCAACTGACCAAACCTTTTTTACAAACTGAATCAAGAAATCATGCATTCATTGTGAATTAAGTCAAAGAAATAAATATAGGCTGTTCAGTCAATAAGTACACGATCCAAAATGTTTTTTTCTCAAAAACTATTCAATAGATTTTTTTTTCTATATTGTATGGACAAAAGCGTTTAGCTACACAATGTATTCACCATTGTTGGCGAAGCACCTTAATAATTGATCAAAAACACTCCTGCACGCCGAAGTTCGCATTTCTTAAGTGAGTGCGCCGCATATTTTTGCGATTGCTGCACGCAGCTCAGGCACATCAGCAGGATTTCTCTCTCCTATCCCTTGCTTCATCCATCCCCACAAAAAAAATTCGGGGGGTTCAATTTTCTTGCTTGCTATTAATTAATTAGATATTAATCAGCCATTAGACATTAAATTTGAGTGAAATGGGATCACAATTTGGCCAATTTTTCATTCCTTCTACAGAAATGCATGGAATGTGCGCAGATAAGGACCCAAAATACCCTCTTTTTGTTAAGGACACATTCCTATCCTTACATGCAGTGCACACATGTGAGCAGGAGTGCTTTGAAAGCCAATTGCTTAAGCATAACATGTTTGTTTGTTGTTTGCAAACATACTTACGACTTAATGCTGAATATGTTCAAGTAGTATACTTTGCGACTGAACACTCTTTAGCAAAACCTAAGTATCGACTTTGAAACCAAAATCTACGTTACTTTTGTGATCCACTATCTTCTATCCTGTTTACGAAACATGCGTATGGAGCTGAGCATTGGAATTTAACAATCCTACTTGGCAAGCAAATTGATTTCACATCATCCATTGACCTGTCAACTTTAACTTTCCTTTTACCACTTTGTTTCACATTTCTAGTTGATTCACCTGTCTTAATCCCCGAATTTGAACGATTTTCATATCTTTAATTCTTGACCCCATCCATATAGATTGAAACAAAAAATATCTTGAGTAAAATTTACTGGATAACTATGACTTACATGCGTACAATAATTTTGCTTATCGGAAGTCACACAATTTTATATACATGGTTATATTCACAAATAAGACCATTGATCTGCAACTGATTTGAAATTATTGCAACCAGATTACATGAGTGTAAAATTACTTTTTGCCAGAATAATGTTATTTAATGAAAAAAATGGATAGCTTAACGATACTGGTTTAATGCACTCTTTAGAGTTGATAAAAAGTTGAAACAAATATTTTAGTCATCGTTTGTGTTATATTTATTTTCATACGTTTCTGTCCACATTTATTTGTCTTGACTATTCTTGAAGTTTTTTTTATTTAGGCAAAACCAGGTGGTATAGGAAACAAAAACAATCTTTATGTTCTTTAAAGTGAACGATTTAAAAATTTATAATATTTTTTATTTAGTCGATCAAACAATCTAGTCAATATAATCATTTTCGTGGTTCTCTGATTCATACGTATCTATCCATAAGTCGTCGTGCTGTAGCAAGTCCCAAACTTTTGCTTTACCTTGAGTGGCAAAAAAACAAGAGTATATTTGAATGTCAGAAATAATTTGAATTTTATTATATTTGAATATGTATCAACAATCAATATCACTGCTTAGAAGATTATGCATGTTAAAACTATGCTTTCGGACATGATGATTTTATTTTCTAATCCGTGAGTAACTTTTTGAATAGATCAAAAATAGTCGTTTTTAAATTCAGCTGTTCGGGCGAAACCAATGTATCTCAAAATTATTGATAAATGTTCGATATCACACACAGTCATTCGAAAAGTGAAACGGTAATATTTGCTGCTTGTTTTATTATTTGTGTGTTTGAAGCTTTTTATTGTAATCACAGTAATCATAAATTAACAGAACTGTGTATTTTTAAAATTCTTAATCACAAAATACAGCAAAAATCCTAATAACATTACACTGTCGAAATTGAAGAATGAAGTGAAAAAGTGTGAGTGAAAAGAGTGAAAGTGTTTATCCCCAATCACCTTGAATTCGAAATTGGTAAATATTTTTATTCCGATTACTTGTTGAATTGCTTTGCTATTTATATGCATATGCAATATTAATTATTATTAAAAAATCGGTCTGCCTCGTGCATTTTCGCGATTTACAGTGATTTAAACTGAAATCATCAAACACTTGGAAATGGTGAACTATATTATTAACTCATCTCAGACTGTTTTATAAATGATCAAACAATTGTGATTTGTCAAAGTCTGAACTAATTATAGCACAAATGCATGTAAAGTTTTGGATTGTGCTTGCTCTTGGGAACAAAAGCTAAATTTTTTTACACCTCCTCTGTTACAGGAGTTCACACTCAACAGCAAGCGTTTCGAGCAGTACCAATGAACTTGGAAGTGAAATTGGGAGACACTGCCATCCTTCCGTGCGAAGTGGAAAATCGGGCAGGCCGGGTACAGTGGACCAAAAATGGACTTGCTTATGGTGAGTGCCACAATTTCCCTATATGGGCCACACAAGAGTTAATTTTACGAGCAATCTACTGAATTTTGGAAAAATAAAGTTTCCCTGGTTATCGTGTCATCATCATGCATGAAATAGCATCCACACACTTAAGGAATTGTCAATATGTTCAGCCCAAAAAATGTTATTTTCCTACTAATCGGTTTTATTTGTTTTTTTGCAGGATATGACCGAACTATCCCATGGTCTTCGCGGCTGGCCATGACTGGAAAAGAACTAGATGGGTGTTTCAATCTTCAGATTGACAACGTGAAACTTAGTGATAGTGGTGAATATCAGTGTCAAGTCACACCTGCTAAAAACCATCCACCCCTCCGAGCTGTTGCCACACTCAACGTTTTGGGTTAGAAAAAATTACCTTGTTTTCTTCAAATCATAAGAATTGCCGCTCACAACTTTTGGATCCACAGTGAAAAGAATATAAAGTTCAAATAAAACTTCATACAAAGAAGCAATAAAAGTATTTATTTTGAAGTACTTCGAATTCGGGTCTTGTGAGATGTAATTGGAGACCTGGTTCTTGATCGACTGGAAGAAAAAAGTACAGCTTCCATTTCTGCTGTCTTATTTACGCATCCTTGGTCAGCATAACTTAGGCGGATTTAAGCATCATGGAATTTAGAGTTTACTCTGCCTGATTCTTTAGTTGAATCCAGGGTCCCTATTCTCCCTATAGTTACTTACTTAGCAAACTGCTGTTTATAAGGTCCGGCAGTATTCATTGGCCAAATTTTTATTGATGGAAAATTCCAAAAACAGGTGCTAATTTTATATCAACTTTATGTATTGTGTATCATTGAGGTCTTCAAATTGAAACCAATTAGTCGTGAATATATTTCAATCTAATTTCAATCATCATTCCTACTTGCTGCTAACCGCTGGGTATTTATGATTTCGTCCATGGAAAACAAAATCTGAGACTGCAGTTTTACGGGTTTCCGAAAAATCCCAATCAAAAGCTAATCTGACTAGCTTGTATTGGATGTCATCTTTATAGTCCAAACTCTCTGAAAAGACAATACTCTGAAAAAAGGGACGTATTCTAGAAGTTGGGCAGAATTTACATAACACCCCCTCACCCACCCCCACACCCACACCAAAACGTCAACAAATGCATAAAGTCGAAACACCCCCACACCCAAAACACACCCACACCTCAAAATACCCCCACACCAAAAACACAAAAAAAAAATCCTTAACACTGAATTGGACCTATAAACGCCAATTTAACTAGCAACAACAACTAAAGTTTTTAATGTGAAGTGTTAAGTACCGTAATAACCATTGTGGTTAACCATCGCTACAGTTTGAATCGAATACTTGTCATGAAAACCATCAGAATAAAATCATGGAATCGTCATACGGATCGTGGGGGGACGCTGAAGAGACTTTTGCTTCACACAACTCTTCGTTTGCAGGAACCTGGAAAGGCCTGCCGGAAATCGCCTTCGGCGATTACCGAACCCAAGGCCTTCCCAGCTCCCTTCTGCACTCAGGCCTGTGCTCGAAAAGCCTCCCCTACTCCCCCCACACCCCCCCCTTGGCCAGATTAGAAATAATCTTTCAGTATGGGCGGAGCTCCTACATATTGAGCGGAGGCTTGTCGCATCGTAGTTCTCTGTTCAAATAAAATCTCAGGTCTCACACGCCGCGGCACTGTGGGCGCTGCGCGCCCAGCGCGGCACGTTCGCCTTCTTTCTGTTCTGTTCTTACCTTTTATAAATCATTAGCACCTTTCTTTTACATTTCTTTTTTATAAAACAAATCTACGTTAGCTAATTCAAACGTTACATAATATTTTTAGACTCAGCTTGTCAAGTTTGGCATTGAGGGTTTCTTTGGCGTGGGGTTGTTTTGGGGTGTGGGTAGGTTTTGGGTGTGGGGCTGTTTCGACTCTACGCATTTTTTGACGTTTTGGTGTGGGTGTGGGGGTGGGTCAGGGGGAGTTTTGTAAATTCTGCCCAACTTCTAGAACACCTCCGAAATGTGTGAATATGAAAGCCATCCCTGAAAATTTTGATCAGTTAGGTTTTAGGTTAACAATTATACAGAATATTTTATTATATTAAAGTTTAGTTTACAAATAAGACTTTTTCTCGATTTCTTTTTCATAAAAATTTGAAAATTGAATACTGACGGACCTTATGAAAAGCGATTTGTTGAATAACTATAGGGACCTAGGCTGAATGTTTTATTCAGATGTTGAGGACTTTCTCAACAAAGTTTTTGTGGAAAGTAGCATTGGAGTTGGGCGAAATTGAACGAAAAAGTTTTTGGAACTTTAGAGAGTATGCTTCGTTAAAAAAATTATTTGCTATAGAAATTTGAATTTTTTAGATATATTATATGTGCCAAATTTGTTTTTAAACCCGGCAAAAAATTGTGGAATTCATGACTAGGTAGTGCAATGTTTATTCTTACTGTTTATTGAACTGTTTTGTCTTTGGATAACTTAGTTTTTAATAAACTATTTATTCGACCAAAAAAAATGTGTACTGTTAAATTGGTAACCAAGTATCAGCAGGCTATTATTTCAAATTATAATAATATTGATTCAAAACAATTGTATTTTCACCCGCAATAATTTTTTACATCCATTTTAGTACCACCAGGAGAAGTGAAAATAACAGGACCACAAGAAGCAAAAATTGGAGACACTGTTTTACTCACATGCACATCAACTGTAAGTTATCCCAAAGCTGACATTTTATGGTACAAAGGAGGCTTCAGTGAAGAACCAATTGCCACTGCATTGCAAAACTCACAAGATGGAGATCAAATCAATGTCTCGAATGTGACTTTTGTGATCGAGCCCACAGATATAACTGTGGTGGTCTTATGTCAATGTATTAATAGGAAATTGGGGGAATTCGCAGTGGACACTCATACTATCCGCGTTATGCGTAAGTTTTCACAGTTGTTCAATGAAGGATATATATGTTCAGGTGTAAATTTGTGTAATGGTTGTGTAACCTTTGCATTGTTACAACAGAAGCTCCAGGTCATCCAAGAATATATTACTCCAATCTGAATATTACGGAGGGGCATACTCAGCAGGTAACCTGTACATCTACTGGGGGTTATCCAGTTGCAACGCTTACATGGTTTAGGGATGGTGAAACGGTAAAAACTTTGCTTTAGTACTGTTTACAACGGAATGAAAGATCAAAAAATTTCATTAAGAAGAATTTTTTTTATCAGAAATAACCTAAATGTCTTTAACTTCGTTAATAGATGAAATCAGTGTACAAGGCTTATGGAAATATGGCAACAGCTGAGCTCCAATTTGTAGCCAAAGCATCTGACAATGGAGTCAATTATCGATGTGAAGCCAAAAATAAAGCTATTCAATTGCCAATGAAAGAATCTGTCTCATTTGTTGTCTTTTGTAAGTGAATTTATATATTGGCAAAAAACTCTTGATGTAGTGAAAAAAGGATGTTGAAACAACCGCATTTAAAGCTAATTGCGAATCCTCATTTTGTTGAATACTGAATGACGCTTTAACTACATAGCTTTTGCTTACAAAGTTTTTTTGATAGTGAATGTTTTGGGTTCTTTTTATGTCTCGTGTCTTTTCACTTCTTCTCAACGGAATGAAATGAGCACACCTTGGGTTTATATTTGCACGCTTCTAACCTGCAGATGGATATTTACTGCTGAAAGATCATATTGGACGAAATTGCATGTAGTGAAAAGGAGTAATTGTGAATTCAAATAAGTCACTGAGTCAAAAAGGCATTTCTCATGAAAAGCTCAAGGACTATAAATTCCACCTATAAAAAGTTTTGAACTGCGGTGAGTCAAATGATGGTGTGTACTTAAAAGTTGCAGATTTTGCTTCTTCCTGCGAACGCATCACATTTTACTTGCTTGTGAAAAATGGATGCGTCAATTGTCCGCCTGCGTTAAATCAATTTATACAAATGTGTATGAAAAAAAAGTCTTGAGATGTTCATGTAATTGCTAGCTCTCCCATATTAAACTCTCTCCATCAACAGATTTGATCTGATTTGATAAAAGGCATTGAAATATAGAATTTTTTTATATTCTGTATTGTCCAACACCTAAGGCATTGCCTCTCGTGGCAATTTTTTGTTTCATCAGAAAACTTTATCCCCTCTTGATCATGTTTGTGCATCGATCTTTTTAGTCAGCAATGTGTGGGAATTCGAACGTGAGATCGCATCTTTTGTAACGTTTTTTGATTCGCCTAGCTGGAGATGGCTCCGAAAATTTTTCGAGTACATTGTTTATTTAAACAGAATGCTAAAGAATTTTAAACGGTATTCGCGTTAAATCCGGAAACATTATTTCCGAAGCATTCTTCCCGGAGATTCAAACTGAATCAACTAACTAATCAGAACGCCTTTTTTTCGGAAAACCATGAAAAACTACTTTCAAATAAAACTCATTCGTAATTCGAAAATATGAGTCATTTTCATATTATTCTCATAATTTATTACATTATGAAAACAAAACAAAAATAGGTTCAGACTTATTAAAAACTAATACTAGAATAGGGTTTTACTACTCTTCAGGCGCTTTGCTTTTCCTAAATTTCACAGAGTGCATATTATGTGCTGCAGCTGTCATAACTAAATAATCAATCAATGATTCGCCCTTGTAATTGCTAACTACAGTGTATCATATTGATAAAATATGGTCTTCGAAAACAATTCGACTACTAACTTTTTACTCATTTTTAGTAACTGAAAAAATATAATTTTAAAAAAAATTCAAGAAATAACTTATTACCTTGCTCAAATATCCCCATATGCACAACAAGACGCGTTAACTAATAAATGTCCTGCTCAACCAATTCAGAAAAATAGTGTTGGGAATAGATGCTTTTAAAATATGTTTCGTTTATCATAACTATTAGTTGAGGAGTGAAATTCACTGTTGTGTTTGGGTAACGATTGTTGAAAAATATAGTCTCCATTCTTCATCTTATGTATTCTTTGTGTTGTCCAGTTAGTGTTTAAAAAAATTGGATATCACTTGTAAAGAAGCCTCAATTGGTATGTTTACTTAGAAACCTCACCTTTAAAATTATATTTTGTGTCTGTGTTTCGATGACATTCAGGCCCTTTCTCTTGAAGTCAACCATGATATAAAATATTGACTTAATGGTTCACCCAAAATAAGATGATAGAGAAGAACTGACGATGCCTCCCTTCTTGTTGCCTTCGACTCAAGTGTTTGCCAAAAAGTTAAAAGTTAGTGCATTCCTACTGAATCCGAGGATGCCACTGTGCGCTCATCATGAATTTAAATGTTCAGTGTAATATTTAATTAGACACTAAATCAGCTACATCACAGTCATGAATACAAATTCCAATTAACTTTTCCATCTCTCCTGCCATTATTTAATACATAGATAACGTATTTAGTGCTTGTTAGTTTGGGAGTTTTCGTATTGTATGCGATAAAATCGTGTTTTGCAAGAACTGACTTACGGTATTAGTCACCTGCGTTACTTTAATGGTATTTGTGTGCTCATGGTTTTGCATCAGTATATTTTCTGTTTGTTTGTGTATTTTCTTTGCATTTTAATAGTAATGTTTGTTTTCGGTTTTAGATCCACCAACAATTCAAACAGGCACAGAAAGGGTTATGGTGGGGCAAAATGAAGATGTTCGACTGGAATGCGTGATAAACGCAAATCCTTTGGACGATCACATGATAAATTGGACTCATGAAAGCGAGGATCAAATGTCTGAAATTGAGGGAAAAATTGAACATGTTTTTGAAGACAATAAATCATATCTCATAGTTCGGAATGCACAAGTCGCCGATTCGGGCTTCTACTTTTGCACAGTGAATAATGCAATTGGAGTTGGAGCTAATCAATCTATATTTTTGATTGTCAAACGTAAGAAACGTGAGTTGAAGTAGACTTTTATATTTTTCTTGCGTGTGAATTTTTTGGAATTGCAGATAAACCAGAAATAGACTTGGCGCCAGAGAATAGTAAAGGAGTGGGTGCTGAAGGAGGTTTGGGGAAATTGGAATGTCGGGCTAAAGGGGCTCCCGATGTTACTTTCGCTTGGACAAGAAAAGGAA
>Ga0210040_10007104_pt1 | contig 13713 bp, 7 predicted proteins | sample CryGeyCG12114_NA_FD_185462 | JGI IMG/M metagenome (GOLD analysis project Ga0210040, IMG submission 185462) | Groundwater microbial communities from aquifer - Crystal Geyser CG19_WC_8/21/14_NA (SPAdes) (version 2) | ecosystem: Environmental > Aquatic > Deep subsurface > Groundwater | place: USA... | reverse complement strand
CTAGTTAGTTAGTTAGTTAGTTAGTTACTTATACCAGTGAGTTAAAAAAGCCAATTTTGGGTGCAGGATGTTACCAAGTCTAGTAGTAGTAGTAATAGTAGTTAGTTAGCTATAGTGGAATGAACTGTGACTGTGAGATGAAAAATCATCTGAGATGGTGAGAGTGAATCCTTTGACTCCATCTTTCCGCTCCAGTTCGTGTAAAAAAGAGCCATTTGTCCTTGCAAGATTGTAACTTTTGTGCCCAAAATGCGGCAGGGAAAAGTGGCCACTCTGTAGATTTATTGACAAATTACAAGGTTTTTTTTTCTACTCTTCTCTGCTTGGATCAAATTTCCTGAACAAATGGCTACACAAACGAACTAAATGTTGGCTCTATGGAGTGTTGAAAAGGGAAATAATAATAAATTGTAGCGGGTTTGTTGGAAATTCATCTGGAGTCTCTTTTATCTAGCTGTTCCTTTTTCCAGAAAAGAGTGTTTACGGGAGGAAACGTAACCACAGGAGCACTGTGTGCACAAAAGGGACGGACTTTGTTCTGCAGCAGCTGATGACGAATTTGAGTTTCGCACAATTTGAAAAGATCTTTTTGTGCATTCAGTAAGAAAGAAATGTGAGAGACTACTCATTTGCTTGTTAGGCCATTTCTAAGGAATTTTCAAATGGCCAAAGTGTGAAATTGGTTAGGAATTATAAATTTACCAATAATATACGGGGCAAGCTCAAGTACAAACACAGTAGTATTAGATTACATACAAAACGACTGAATAAGGTTGTTCATTTCAAGTGACATCCCATTTCTTTAGAAACTGACTAACTATTCTACAAAATATATGATTTCATAATGGGGAGTCAGAGGGACATTGCTCACTTTTACATGGATTTGGAATCCACGGAGTTTTAGACACGCTCATGCGGCATTTATTGATCGCATTGACACACTTTGATTGCAAAACATGTGGTCAAGTTTTCTCAAAAAATCTGTGTATTTCATCCATGCTAATGCATTTTTAAACACGCATCAGTCAATTAAAAACAAGTTTCTGTCCACTTTTGGATTAACTGTGCATTAGTGAGTAAACTGCAGAAATTTTTGTGATTTTGTGCCAAAAGTGATAGATATAATCTCCGCAAAAATAATCTATCCAATCCATATAGCACATTATATACTGACCTACACTGGCTCACTCAATGTCATAGACTTGTCAATTCATCATTTTCATAACATCAGAACCCATTCTAACTTGAAACTAAATCCATCTTTGTTTAGTAAATCATTGATGAAAGCCTTGATTTCCATTCTGGTTCAAAGGCTTGCATACAAAAACTTCAGCAAGGAAAAACAAACAGAAACTAACTGAAAAGTTGTCCTTTGACGACAGACAAGCTAAAGTACAAGTCAGTAAAATATTAAGTGACATAGTATTATACATAGTCTCGTCATATACCAAACCCGTTGGTTGATCTCTCATAAGGTTTTTAATCTTAACGGTATTTTTTCCCTCTTTTGTTGTCAACAAAAGGACTTGTACCCAAGAAAAACAAAGACAAACGAGATTTTTGTCTGCCTGCCTCCAATATTATCGTGCTATAGGAAAAACCAAGCTCACTTTACAATCAACTGGACTTTAGTTAGCTATATTATTTGTTAGACTACAATTCTTTTGTTTCATAAGCCCTGACTTTACTTTTAGTCAGTTGAGATGGAAGATGTTGATAAAAAAAGTCGTACATAATATATACTGTAGTGGTAGAATGAAAATTATTGTAACTACTATGTTGTACTACAAATTGTCTCAGGATGGTGCTATAAGCGTGAATGATTTATCTTCGAAACTCTTTATTCCCATGTTGACTCTCGTAAATGTCATTGGTATAAGGTTGTGGAGGGCCGTTTGTTGTGTTTCTTGCGAATTCCATAGACAACGATATTATTGACCATTGTACAAGGCGTTTCTTATTATGCTTAAGTCACTCATTCATTATGTGTGGAAATATTTTCGTGCGAGGCTAATGCACAAAAGATCCAGAAGAATATTACGTTGTTGTGTACATGTAGTGCAGCATGAAATCATTAGTAGATTTATCATCGCCATTTGATACATTAAAAGGAGAAGTAGACTATCGTTTTATATAGTTTAAGGGACAAAGAAAAACTTTGAATGTGTCATTTCAAGGAAATAATCATTTTTTTACGTTGTCTTTCATAATACAAACATTGGATGGAAATAAATCATGCGGAGAGTATAAATCAAGAAACAATTATTCACACCGTGAGTTTGTAAGTAATAGTTAGTTTGTTAGTTAGTTACCGCCTGGAAGGCATTTCTAACTAACTAACTATATATGTAACTGTAGATTGTACAGGAAACAAATGAGTGCAGCTAACTAACTAAGTGTGCTAACTATGGGACCAATTGTTATCAATTGATCTTTTAAGCAGACAATTTTTCTCCAATTGTTTCATTTTGATTGCGTTTAATTCTTCACTTTTAATTAATAGCATTACTAGCGTACAGTTAGTTAGCTCGTCACTTAGTTAGTTAGTAATTAGAAATGGCATAAAAATTGTTTTTTAGAGATCGGAATTCGGATTTTTGGTGACCAGATTCTTCATAATTTTTGTTATTTTCCAGCATAAAAGTATTAATTACCAACTTTAAACGTGCTTTGGAATTCCAATAATTTTTCTCAATCTAGCAAACTCTAAATTACAAGCAACTCATCAGCAATTTAATTTGCATATTATCGATTAAAAACATCTCCGTCCATTTTGCACTTTGACATGCGATTTAAATGCACCCAAGAATCTCCATCGCCGCTATTATCCATTCTGAAATGCATTCCACTTTGTATTAAAAGCATGCATTTGTTTCTCCGCCTGGATAACATTGACGAGAAAAACAAAGTACCCCTTAAATGGATGCTTGGACTTGAATTTGATTGACGAACTGACATTGATACTCACATTTGAAGCTCGGTACATTTAAATGGAGTCGATTACATATCCTTTGCATGACTAACTTACTATAAACTATGCAAATAACGTGCATGCATTACGTTGAAAGATTTTTTAAAACCTCATTTGCTGAACTAACTAACTAACTAACTACTGGATAGGCAATATATTGTTTTCAATCTATACGACTATAAACTATAGTCAAAATTATTCTCTGAACACACCAACAATGGAAACCATTTATTCAGCTTACATGCACGTGTGTCCATGTACTCTGGAACTTTTTTTTGCTATAGTAGTTAGTTATGTTTTCTATGCATACACATTAGCGGACGAAAAGTAAAGCAATGTACAAATACAAAAAAAATAGTTCACTTACCCAGATAGTGTAATATCTCATAGCTAGAGAACCTAAAACCTACTACTCTGCATGACTATATATGAAATGGGAAACATCACTTATCATCTTCTCCATAAGTTAAGATTATGTTTGCGCCATTTTCTAGAGCTTTTGACTCTCCCACATTAGAGGCTGACAGAAAGTGGAAAAAACTTCTTCAATTAATTTCACACAGCTTTAATTACCAACCGTTTGGGGACTAGCTTCTGGGATTTAGTACTTACTCACTTGCTACTTGAGATTTTTGAGAAAAACTGTCCCATGACAAATTCTGACGATGCAGGTTTACTGACATGCAAAACTTTTGGGATGCATATTTCCCTTCCTTTTTTACATCTTTTTAATGTAAACAAACCTAACTATAGTTAATCATACCCTGCATATAGTTAGTTAAATAGTTATACCTACTCTGTCGCCAGCGTAAACAAATTGCACTGACTGACTTTGTAATAAGTTGGCTCACTTTCTACCTAACTAACTAACTATATAGGTGGTATGTTTTATTCACCAGCCAGTTTAATTTATCTACTCAACATGCTGACTTTGCCTGTAAAAAAGTGTGCGTATACACTTTTTACCATGTGTTTTACTTGCCCAAATTCATTGAATAGCTTCATTTTTTTACGGATGTACAGTGAAAGCTGTGTGCTTTAGTCCACATGCAATACAAGCTACTACTGTATTTTTGATCGCACACGTTCACAACTCCCTTTTCTTGTTTACATGATCTAGCTTCTAAAAAATAATAACAGTAATACCAACTACCAGCTTTACAAGTCGGACAGTACAAAGAAACAGATTCATTTCTTCATACAAAGTCATAAGATCTGTTCCAAAAGGGAAACGATCCATGCATAATAAATTGTAGAAGCTATGGAATAAAAAAATGACCATCATGAATGTACCCTCAAGTCTTAAAACTATCAAATACATGATAAATATACATCCATCGTCCACTTGTAGTTCGTATACCTTTCATCGGAAAAACTATATTGAAAAAAGGTTCACTTGAAACTAAAAATGTCTGACGACTGTCTTATTTCACTTAAAAAGCCGACGACTGGAATTTTTTCTCCATATTATAATGCATGTGTGTAATAATAACTATTTTGAATAGTTGACTGGCTGTGAGTGCCAGTGCATGTATTATGATGATTGAAACTGTTGGACAATAAAAAAAATGTTTTTTTAACTTATATAAGTAGATAACATATGAGGATGAGAGTTTTTGTAGATTTTCATATTCCAACTAACTAACTAATAGCTATGACTTTTCCCTTTGCTTTTTCCACTCGTCCGCTGTCTCTAGAACATGATGGATTAGCATGAGCCTTTGGATTGTTAAAATCCTCATTAATTCATCTTGCACATGGGACTTACATTTCATGCTAGTAGCAATCAGGTAGTTACACTGAGTGAGGATTTGAATTACAGTCTTAGTTAGTTGCTTAGATTTTGCTGCTAAGCCTAGTTTACAACGCCACTAGCATAAATAGCGTAAGCATCTTAAATGATGTACAACAAGAAGACATGGAAATAGTAATGAGAAAATGCATGTTCCCAAATGGATAATGATTATTGCTTTCGCTTGCAACCATATTGTCACGTTCCCTTGTAGCTAACTAACTAACTAACCTTATAGTTATTGTGTATTCAAATTCAACTAACGTACATATGGTATACAGACTGGTAAATCGTCCAACTCAGTTTTAGCTTCTTAAACATAATCGGCCAAAAGTGGGAATTATTTGGATAACTTGAGCCTTAATGACCGAAACGAAATGGGTTTTCCGAAATATTTTCATTCGTACAGAGTTTCCATTTACATTCCTTGTTAGCTACAATAACTAACTTACTAGGGTTCGTTTACATGCACCTTTATGTACATTTGAAAGGGTTAAGCTTTCAGTTAGCTGCATATCTTACAATCTTTTTAGTAGAATCCGTACACCCAAGCATGTTTCATTGTCACCCAGTTGTAGTGCAGTTGCTTAGTTAGTTAAAATGTCTTAACTCATATCATCATTTCTGTAGTTACAAATAGCATTTGACTTTTCCTACTTACCATATTCATTGTAAACACCCGTGTGTAGTTATAAGTAACGAACCAACTAACTAACTATAAGTGTACAAACGATCATTTGTGCAGTTCGAAGAATTCCTGGATTGCACCATTTTTATTTTCTCCTTACATAAGAGCATTGCACCATTCCATGCATGTATTTATCATATGTTGAGTTGACATTAATGTTTTCGGTTTCCCCTACTGCTCGCAGTGTGAGACTGGTCTTTACGCACCATTTCAAGGTACACATGATCGCCTCTTTTTCACATTTATCTTGCATATAATATCGTTGGAATGGTGAATGCACCATTTGGAGCGACTTTTCTTTTTCCCTGAGCCTTGCATCCGCTTTTTGTGAAACTTAAGTTGCCAAGTGCAAAATGATGACGTGGAGTCCACTAGTGTGTGCTTAATAGGCAGTTTGAACAGATGCTAAAAAACATCTGAGGATTATGGTTTGTATGCAGAGTCAATGTCACGGCCACCGTAGCAAAGTGTGTTTAACCCGTTCCATGGCATTTGGTTACATGCAGTCAGCTAGTGCGGGTGACATTTGTTTATGTGTTTGTAAATGAAGCTTTGTAGCGGAAAGAAAATGCCATTTTTGATACGGTGTCATTGCATTCTTATTTATTTGTTTGGGGTACCTCTATCTAATATAAATACAGTACTAACTTCTACAAAAACAAAAGACAGCTAGTTAGAATGTTATTCCAGTTAGTTATTAATTGACTAACGGGAATGTTTTCAGTTAGTTAGTTAGTTGGCTAGTTAGTATAGTCGTACAAACTGATGGTGCAATTAAAATGATTTTGTGCAGCACACGAAAAACAAATAATTAGTCTACGTACAGCTTTATGCATTGTAAGAGTGCAAGCGATGCAATTTAATGTGAACCCTAACCAACTACACTAATTTGTTTTTTACCCTGAAAACAATGTTTCCTTGTGCCATAACTTTTTGGGTAAGTTGGGAGGGATGCTACTACTATTAGCAATAAAAATGACTCTATTCAGAATTGACCCCGAGAGGATATATAAAATGGAAGAACCACTGTTTTTACGCACATTCTCATAATCGGAATTAGTCCCTTGTGGCGTGCATTACAGGAGCCAATGATTTCCATATACAGCGCTCTAAGTTGGTAATTTCAGGGTTACTGATTTTCTTTTGAGGTCCCCTTCAATACATAATAGTTTTTTGGTAACCTAACGCCCAACCAAATCGAGCTAAACATAACATTGTATTGTAGTTCGTTGTGATATTATACTTGTAAAGAATGTAATAAAACATGTGTTTTATTCTCACTTGTACTGTAGTGGAGCATACATCTGGTGAATGAAATTCATTGTTTCAAACTTTTCTGTACCCATCAATTTTCGGTAGTAAGTTATATTCTCTCTTGAAGCTTGCATAATTGGCTTAACCAATTTTATAACCTGCGCTCAAGAGGGGAAGTCATTTGTGAATTACTGACGAGCTCATACAAGAATACAAAAGACACCATTAGTTAGTTAGTTAGAAAGAATTTTGAACTCTTTTAACTATAGGTTATTATATCATACTTTATGCACTGAACTAACTAACTGAAGTTTGGATATGCAATGATCAAGAGTGAGGGTGTGTCTGTCTGCTACCGACCAGCATTATGAAGGAACTTTTCCCAATTTTCATTAGACAGACAAAACAGTTAAGATCTCTTCTTATGGTAATTACTAATTAGACAAGTTGTGTGTGTACAGTCCAGTCATAATTAATTTGCATACTTTAGGGAAGGTAGGTAGTACATAGACCAGAGTTCGGATTGATTTTCTGTTCGCTACGTTAAAAAATGCTTGTAAAATATTTGTTTGGTTTAGATGCTGCCATTTTGCCAGTGTACTACTAATTCCCAGTGCAAAAACTTGCATAGCCTATTCTGGAAATATAAGGTTAACATTAACAAGCATAATTAGGAAACATTTTTATTTATGTGATCCTTGCAACTTGGTTTACCCTAAAACTGGGCTTATTTTTTCAATTAAATAGCAACATATAAAGTCCACAGGTTGTAAAACATAACTAACTGAACTAAGCCTCAACTCTGTTCAAGTTTGCGATAATCCGTAATACATTTAGCCTTAATCCGTGGAAATCCTGGTGGGATCAACTCGATATTTCATCTGTAGGCAGTAGCCAATTCCTCTCTTGAAACAGGTGGGCTTGTTTTCTCCCATAAAGTTAAAAACTCACCATGTTAACGATCCCAGATTGCACCTATAGAGCTTACCCATCCTAATGCAATCAATATTTACACAGTAGTAGTAGTGTTCTTTAACTAACGATAGACGTCCCTTGAGGCACTTTCTTTATTGCCAATCATTACTACTGACTACTATACCCAGCACCAAAATAATACAATAGGTTGACCTTTGGATTCCACATACAAAACGAACCCTACATAGGTATTTGCTTAACTACCGAAACGATATAAACTGTGAGGTTGCACGTAAATCTCGGCTCCCAACTTCTTAATCAATGGTGCTTTCTTTTTTCGAGTTCAATAAAACTAAGGCATGCATATCGAATGCTAATCGTTAACTTTGCCCTGTAGTGATGTTAAATGCAAAAAAATGTTCACTTCACTTTCACAGAGAATCCATAAAGTTTTACGATGATGAGCCAATTGTGCTGACCAAGTAATGTGTACAAGGAAATATATCATCTTATGTCACCCTTTGTCCATAATAGTAAATAGTTAGCTTTAGTAGTGTGTACCAGAACCAGAACTAAAATGAATTGAAAAGTTATGCATGCATGCGTGTCCATATTATGTCCTTATTCGCTCACACACACACACAAGTGAGTGTATATTTTGCAAATGGGATCATTGGCATAAGAAAAACCCTTGTCTGAATAGATAATGAGTAGGAAAAGTTAGTAGACGCTGTAGATAGCTTAGGGAGATTCTCAAAACTCGCTACGGTTTGCTACCGCCCTGTTCAAATATATAGAAAAATGACTTCCGTGAGGATTTATATAACCGACGGCTGTAAAACTTATTGTTTAGTCAGATCTCTTTAATTACTTGTCTACTAGGGTTATGCATAGCCGCTTTTGAAATTTTGATAGCCTACAACCTTTTTTCACATGGTGAAATTATTGCCATATATTATATGTAATTTTCCATGCTTTTGTTATTTGGACTGGTCACAATGAGGAGGGAAAAAAGTCTCATGTGTGTGTGTGTGTGTGTCTGTGAAAAAAGATCATCCTATCAATCTTGTGTTCGATCTATCTGCAATACAGAGTGAGTGAGTAAAACTGGAAATGTCATTTAGCTTGTATAGTGCAGGGAGTATATTGATGGTTTTTCGTTTCAGAGTTCATTTCACGGGTTTGATGTATTGCTTAGATTGCTGTTCAAAGTGGAGTCCAATCTTTTTCTTCAGTTTTTGGGCAGTGGGCTCTATATTACTATCAGATATGTCTTTTGGGCATCCATATGTTTGTAGTTTTCATGGATCCTTGTGATCACTTCGGGAAACTCACTGAATGTATGTGTTTTTATGGGCATTCACAATTTTAGCTGATATTTCGGTGCGCTGTTGTACGAGTTTGGTTATTCTGGAATTTGATGATATTAGTGGTTTGGTTTCGGTGCCGTTTGGTATTTTTTCCAGTCCTTCAAAAGGGCATCTATATCTCTAAACAAGATTCTGCGTTTATTTGCGATAATAAGAGATGAAAGAATTTGAATAATTTGCAACAAAATACAGGAAAAGTAATCAAAGTAAAAGTAAACCTAGCTATTGAATCATGGTCAACAATGCTTGGAAAAAATGATATATAGTGGTCCGCATTAAAAATTTGATGTTTTCAGACCCCACAACATGAGAACAAATATTTTTCTGATGACTTACTTGCACCAAATAATAATGATATGATGATAGAATTTATATGGACGAGGGACAAGGAATATAAGGAACTAACTATGGAGGGTGGAAAAAAATTCTTGGTACTGCTAACTAACTAACTAACAAACTAAGGTAAGGAAAGTTTGCAAGTGAAGCCATCCATCAAAAATGTCATACGGGAGGGGACCACTCACTCGACTGACTGTGTATGAATGAGTGATACATAAAATGGGTCTCATTCCTCAGTTTATTACACAAGTTGAAATAGCATGTGGACCCTGAGCACATAATATTATTATTATTGAGTGCATCTTGAAGTGTATACTTTTGAGAGCTAGATCAACTGATGGCAAACGAATGGTTTTCTTTTTCATCCCAACACAGCAAAGCAGGCTATAAGGAATACATAGTACATTATCTAGCTATTCACGTACAACTATACTTTAAAGTGTGCTAAAACGGCTTAAAACTAAATCCAGCTCAACAGGCAAACCTATTTATTTGCAATACAAGTAGTGTATAGTAGCTTAATACATAATTCATTGTGCTAAAGCTGTTGAAATTTCTATTTAGCTAGACTTTTGGTCAGCAACATGAAATGGAATTTCATTTTAAAAATCCGCTTTATTCAATCATTTCAGCTCATTACTTGCATTATATTCAGAAGGCGGCGTTTTTTTCAGATAAAATTTGATCCCCAGCTTCTGTGCACATAATAAGATTGGTAGAGGGATAAAAAAAGGTTCCATAAAACTCACCAGTTGATTTCATTAAAAATAAGCCTTTACTCTTTGCCCTGGTATGAAAAGCAATTTCATTTTTTCCCTTCAATCCTTTGTATATATAAATTAAATTGCATGTGTACGCAATTGATTAGACATGCGGCATGTTGCATATACTAACTGCCTATAACTAAAAGTACTGCCCATGTTTGGTTACCCTTGTCCTCACATTTATTTAAAATGCTCTTTGATCAATATATGTAGGAAAAAGTTTTCTCTAGCGTGCCCGCATATTTGTCAAAACTGTTGGTAGGCGGATCCCAAGCAATCCATTTCTCTTGGAAATGAAATGAAAGTGAGTGAGTTCAAAAAATTCGTTTCTCCAAAAGATTAATGAGATTTTCATTTCAACAAAAAAAACAAGTTATGGGTTGCTTCCAGCATTACTTCACTGTACTTGTACACACACTAAATTTCCTATTACTCATTCCAACACATGATGAGAAAAAGAGTAGCCTTATTATTATTATTATTACCAGCTAACTAATCATATAATGACTTTTTGTAGGATGTCCAAAAACAAACAACCGTTTTACTCACGGCACGCACAAATGGAATCTAAACCTTGACTCATGCATTTGCTTTGAGATTTTGACAGAATTACTAGAGTTCTTCTCATTTACACCACCAAATGGCTTTGGGGGTATAAATCAACAGGCGATTTTTTCATCCCGGTTTATTATAATACATAGGTAGATACAAACGATTAAAAAATATTCTCACTCACTCATCATCATCAATCTTTAGTGAGACTACATGCTAAGCACCAGAACTTCCCCAAAGCCCAAGAAAAGAAACAAACTTACCCTAGAGCTGCTCACTCATCCACTTTTAGTTTGTATCAAATGCATAGGAATGATGAGAGGACGTAAAAATGAAATGAGAAGCAAAACTCCTGCTGCTAGCTCAATCCAAATGACAAGTGACACTGACATTAAATGGTAGATTTAATAATGACTTGCAGGCTTAAATGTTAGTTAGTTAGTTGGCTGGGAAGTGGGAATCACGCAAGATTTAGTTTCCGACTACATAAATTAGATACTTTATATACACAGTGCAAAATGAATGGGGCAATAACTTTTCTCCAGGAATATAATAATACAGTATAAAGTAATCGTAATCTTCATAAAAATTATGCAACCAAGGAGGGTGGAAACCTTTATTGTTCAATCTGAGTCATCTTCAGTTTCATGTAATATTTTGCTATAGGGTCGGAAAGTTGAGTAGATTTGGAAGCAAAAGTGTTTGTATTAGTATCAAAGTGAGCTAATTAGAATAAAAATGCTAAATATTAAAACTTGGAAACTTTTAAAACTTCTTCCGAAATAATATTGCTAGCTTGAGTTTTATTTAAATAAACAGTGGATACTGTTGAAATCGAACTTGAGTGCAAATCTGTTATTTATGCAGCAAGGTGCATAGTTCACCATAACTAATAAAGTTTAGATTGCTTTGCATTTAGATCCAGGATGCTGACTCCATTGTAGTATAGTAAAACATGAGATTTTATTATGCACTAACTTTGCTGCAACTGGTTCTACTTACTTTCTATTGTAGTATAGTAAAACATGAGATTTTATTATGCACTAACTTTGCTGCAACTGGTTCTACTTACTCCAAAAAAAGCTGATGATTTCTTCCCCTCGTCTTTTGTAGTCCAGAGGATGCAATAACCGTGAAAAGGAAAGCGGATCAAACTAAGATTTTGATTTCGTCTCATGGGGCCTGGCGTAGACAAGTCTCATCTGCCTGCTACACAAAACGGGATGCATGCATGCCACCATGGCTCAAGAAAGGATTTAACACGACTCAACCCTATATAGTTTTTTGGTGACCTTAGAAAAAACGTGGTCTCAAATCCTTTGCTGTCAACCAGTCAGTCAGTCATGATAGAATTTCAAATTATGCTCACCAAAGGGAATAAAAAAGAAAACTTTCTCTGTGAGCGAATTTATACAGTTTCTTGAGTACTTTCACAGGCCTGAATTTTAACTCAACTATCAAATAGAGCGCTCCAGCAAGTTGTGCGTGAATTGCTGAGTTGACGAAAAATTTGTGACTTTTTCAACCTTTTCGCCTTACGTGTATGAAATTTTAGCTTTTTTAGGTTTCTTAACCTAATTCTGCACTAATCATATGCAACATCGTAGCATAACTAAATCAATTACAATGTGGATATTTTGTGCTCAGAAAAAACTTTGAATGGCTTCGAAGTGCTACACAAGCCAAATACTGCACACAATGACCTTCTGGTTTTGACAAATGCATTTCTCGTTATCCTCGTACGGTAGGTTAGTTCTCCCTGTTATTATTAGTTTTCGGGGTTGACTGAATGTTGCGTACCCTTTAGGTTAGTGAATGCATCAGCTGTCATGCCCAAAAACTCACTCTTCATCTTACAATGGCTATTTTGGACTCATATTTCTACGGAGAAGTTTGTTACTTACTTAGTTAGTTGAGCTGTATACTGTGTAATTCTAATCTCGCTTTGTAAATCGACGTGTTATATTAACCTTGAACCCACAACTTTCAGTAAGTTTGTCGCCATATTTGATTCCCCAATCCAATATCAATTTTTTCTTTTTTTTGGATCACAAAAATACATATTAAAGCCCACATTGAATTTTAAAGGGCATTCCACAGCACACATTTTTCTTACGCAGACAAGAAAAGTAAAAGAGCTATGTACCAAAACATACTGTTTTACTATTACATCGATAATATAGACATAAGAGTTACAAGCAGTAGCCATAGTAGGTGTCATTTTTCCTCACACAAGATAAGGGGAGCCCCCATGCTGATTTTTGAGAGGAAAACCAATACATAAGCACACACACACACTTACGGACTTGCATTACATTCTGGCACTTAAACTCACTCACTCGTTACATGTTATACTATTCCCAGTCAGTGAGCCAGCAAGGGGCAGTTCTCTTCTGTTGGCAATGAAGTAATCCAAAGAATCCGCCAAGAGCCACGATAATCCTACCAAGTGCATCCGAAATTTTGTTGTGTATATGTATGAAGCACCCAATTCTTTGAATCGAGCAGGGAGCTATCCCAAATATCATTAAGTTGTCATCGGCTGGAGCAGCTGGTATTGATGTCATATTTTGATCCATATAGAAGTGTGTACATTATGGTAATAATGTTATTTTATCAAATCAGTTGCTCACACTCACACATTTGACTCATCAATGTAGTTAGTTGGTAATCACATAAGAGTCACAGTTGTGAGAAGAGGAGAAAGTATTCATAAAATGGGATTTGCCCGGATTTTTTTCATTATTCTGTCAGCTTTGTAATGAAATTGGATTTTTTTCTGATGGTGGCACATTTTTATTGCGTCGTTTGAAAAAATTTCCATTTTGAGGAAGCTACCTAGTTAGTTAGTTAAATGACATGCAATGTAAGGATCGCCAGTCCAAGAGTTTTCATTATTCAAATGACCCTATTGTTTTCTAATGATGGCAGCTAAAAGTTTCATGCATGTCTCATTGTTAGCTTTATGATGATTTTTTTGCTCTAATAAACTTACACGGACTAGCTTGATTGATTGCTTCATCTTAATGTATACTGCAAACAAAGATGCATAGCATTTGTGTGCATAT
>Ga0210040_10007103_pt1 | contig 13716 bp, 18 predicted proteins | sample CryGeyCG12114_NA_FD_185462 | JGI IMG/M metagenome (GOLD analysis project Ga0210040, IMG submission 185462) | Groundwater microbial communities from aquifer - Crystal Geyser CG19_WC_8/21/14_NA (SPAdes) (version 2) | ecosystem: Environmental > Aquatic > Deep subsurface > Groundwater | place: USA... | reverse complement strand
GTGGGGCTGAGCGAGATCAGGCGCTGTACCCGCCGTCGATGTCGAGGGAGGCGCCGTTGATGTAGGCGCCCTCCTCGCTGGCGATGTGGGAGACGAGCGAGGCGACCTCCGCCGCCGTGCCGAATCGCCCAACGGGGATGGTCGATCGCAGCGTGTCTCCCGTCGGCCCGCTCGCGGGGTTGGCGGGGGTGTCGACGGGGCCCGGTTGGACGTTGTTGATGGTGATACCGCGCGGACCGAGCTCGCGGGACATCCCGCGGACGAGACTGGCCACTGCACCTTTGGTCATGCCGTAGAGCGATGTGCTGTCGTTGGGGAAGTGGTGCGCACTGACGCTGCCGATCGTGATGACCCGGCCTCCGTGTCGCAGGTGAGGGACGCTGAACCGGATGGTGTCGAGCGTGCCGCCGATGTTGAGGTCGATCATCTGGTCGATCTCGTCGTCGGTCAGCTCCAGCACGGGCCTGATGACCCCGCTGCCCGCGTTCGACACGACGATGTCCAGGCCACCCGTCCGCGTGGTGACGCCGTCGATGACCGTCCGGAGTTGTGCCCGGTCCGAGCTGTCCGCCTCGATCGCCGTCGCCCGGCCGCCGGCCTCGGCGATGTGCGACACGAGCGCGTCGGCATCCGAGCGTGCGGAGGCATAGGTGAACGTCACGTCCGCGCCTTCTGCCGACAGGCGCTCGACGATGCCGGCACCGATGCCGCGTGCCCCGCCGGTGACCACGGCGACTCGTGCGGTGTGGCGACCGGGGATTGCAGGGGGGAATCCGGGCGTCTGGGGCGGTGGCTGCCTGTGGGGCGTCGTGGTTGTCATGGGGGCCCTTTCTCTGCTGGAGAACTCTGGGGAAGTTCAGTCCGATGGGGCAGTGCGCGCGATCGTCGTGCTCAAAGCGCTGTGGATGGTCGTCATGGTGTGGTCGAACGCGGTGTCGATGTCGATGTGGAGCCGATCCGCGAGGACGAACACCCACCACAGGATCTCGGCGAGCTTGTGCTCCAGCTCGGCTTCCGCGTTGCCGTCGATCGCCCAGGTACCGTCCTGGGCCAGGAGAAGTCGCCCGACGTATCCGACGTCGTTGGAGAACCCGAGCATGAGCTCGTGCGACGACCACGTCCTGCCGTTGAATCGCTGCTCGAGGATCTCGTAGAGTCTGCGGACTTCGAGAGCCCTGTCGCGCGCGGCAGTGAGGTCCGTGGAGTCGGTCATGTGTCATGCCCTTCGAGGTTGATTCCCCGACGGCGATCTGTGGTCGGGGGAGTGGGAAAGGCGGCGAGTGCGCGTCGAGCCAGCGCGAGGAGAGCTCCGCGCGGTTCGCCGTCAACGGCGCGGATCGCGAACCCGGTAGCGATGGTGATGAGGAATCGGGCGAGTTCGTCCGGGTCCTCGTCGGCGGCGAGGTCCCCGTCGGAAACGGCCTGGCGGAACCTGTCGGCGAGCCGTTGCTGGATCGTCCTGCGGTTCTCGGCGAGGAGGGCGAACGCGTCCGCTTCATCGGTGACCATCGCCTGCACCGACAGGCAACCGGGCGGGGAGTTGGAGGCCGTGACGGCCTTGGCATTTCCCGTCAGGAATGCCTCGGCGACCCCACGCGCCGTGGGCAGGGAGAGGGCGTCCTCGACGTAACCCATGTTGCGGGAGATGTAGCGCTCGAGCGCGGTCCGGAACAGCTGGGCCTTGTCGCCGAACGCCCGGTAGAGCGCGGGCCGGCTGATGTTCATGGCCTCGGTGAGCTCCGCCAGGCCAGTGCCTTCGTAGCCGTGGCGCCAGAACGTGTTGACGGCCGCGTCGAGTGCCGTCTCCGCATCGAAGGCGCGGGGTCGTCCGCTGGCTCCCATGTCTCCTCCACTTCATTCCGTACCGATCGGTACGAAACGAACATAGCACGGAGCTGAGGCGCACTGGTGGTCCGAGCGGAGGCCGAGGGGGGTGCAGTGCTCCTAGGTATGGGTGCCCTGCCTGACCCCTGGGCTCGCCGAGAACCGTTCCCCTCCTGCCCACGACCGTTCCCATCCGCTGGCGCCCGTGGGCGCCAGCGGCGCTCGTACGATGGACGGCATGGTGGCTGAGGGCAACGAGCTCGGGGACTTCCTCAGGGCGAGCCGCTCCCGTGTCGAGCCGGCTGAGGCAGGTCTGGCGGGTGGTACATCGGGCCGCCGCGTCGCGGGGCTGCGCCGCGAGGAGGTCGCCGTCCTCGCGACGGTCAGCGCCGACTACTACACACGGCTGGAGCAGGGGAGGGAACGCAACCCGTCCGCGCAGGTTCTCGACGCCATCGGACGGGCTCTTCGGCTCTCGATCGACGGACGCGAACATCTCTTCCGGCTGGCGGGTTTGAAGCCTCGCCTCGCACCGGACAGCGCCCGGAGCCTGGTCCACCCGTCGCTGCTGGAGCTGCTCGAAGCTTTCCCTTCCTCCGCGGCGTATGTGCTCGGACCGGCATTCGACGTCCTCGCCACCAATTCGATCGCCGCCGCGCTGTTGGCTCCCTTCGGCGACGAGCACAACATGCCGAGGATCCTGTTCACGCACTCCGAGGCGAGAACCGTGTTCGCCGAGTGGGAGATCCTCTGCCGTTCGACGGTGGAGGCCTTGCGTCTGAACGCGGGCCGCTTCCCGAGCGACATCACCATCCACGCCCTGGTCCAGGAGCTGTCGAGGGTGTCGCCCGAGTTCGAGGAGCTGTGGAACGAGCAGTCGGTAGGCAGCCTCACCCGCACGTACAAGGTGTTCGTGCACCCGGTCGCCGGGCGGATCGAGCTGACCTACCAGACCTTCGACGCCCATGACGCTCCTGGTCGGCAACTGCTGGTCGGGACGCCGAGACCTGGGTCACGCAGTGAAGATGCGCTGATCCACCTGGCCTCCCTGTCTGCCGCGCGCTGAGACCAGGCGGCACCGCATCTGACGCGCAGGTGGCCCGAGCCGCACAAGATCCTGCTGCCTCCCGAGGAGGCTGGACGTGTCGCCAGCCGGCACGCAACGGCGGCGACGGCTCGGCGCAAGTCCCCGAACGCAGCTCTCGAACCTGAGGGAGAGACGAGGAACGATGCCTTTCGCCGATGAGATGATCAGCGCCTGGACCGCCGAGAGCTTGGCGCGGGCCATCGGGAGCGTCCTGCCCGGTGCCCCCCTGGCGCGGTTGCGTGAGGCGCCCAGGCGGCTGGAGGGCTTGGCTCTGCGGGAACGGGCCGATCTGCTGAGAGATGCTCTGCTGTCCGACATCCCCGGCGACTACGCCGCCCTCGCGGCCGTCATCCGTGCTGCGCGCGACACGTCGCCCTCGTTCAGCGGCTGGATGATCTGGCCCGTCACCGCAGCTGTCGCGGACAAGGCCGTCGCAGACGGCAGTGCGTCGTCGTTCGACGACGCGATGGCCGCGATGGCGGAGCTGACCGGTCTCTTGACCTCGGAGTTCGCGATCCGCACACTCCTGCGCCATGACCTCGACCGTGCCCTCGCCACCATCAGCACCTGGACGACGTCGGACGATGTCGACGTGCGACGCCTCGCCACGGAGGGCACCCGGCCCTACCTGCCCTGGTCGGTGCGCGTCCCGGAACTCCTCCGCCGCCCCGGCGCCACCGTCCCGATCCTCGACGCCCTCTACCGCGATCGCGCGGAGTACGTACGTCGTTCGGTCGCGAACCACCTCAACGACCTCAGCCGCGACCACGCCGACCTCGTCGACGAGACCGCCGCCCGGTGGCTGGCCGACCCGGACGCGAACACGACGTGGGTCGTCCGGCACGGACTGCGCACCCTCGTCAAGCGCGGCGACCCGGGGGCCCTCGCACTGCTCGGCTTCTCGGCCGCCGAGGCCTCCCTGGAGATCGAGGGCCCCCACCTGGACCGCGCCACCGTCGCTGTCGGAGAGTCCCTCGAGATCCGCGCGGCCATCCGCAACGTCGGCGACGAGGACGCTCGACTGGCCATCGACTACGTGGTGCACCACCAGAAGGCCAACGGACACCAGGCGCCGAAGACGTTCAAGCTCACCACGACTACCCTCGAGCCCGGTCAGACCATCACGCTGCGGCGGGCGCACTCCTTCCGGCTCATCACGACACGTCGCTACTACCCCGGCCCGCACGCGATCAGCCTGCAGGTCAACGGCGTCGCCACCGAGCGGGCGGAGTTCGACCTCGTCATCGAGTCGAGCTAGGTGGGCGCAGGCAAGAAGGGGGCCGCCGGCCGGGACGTGCAGCCGAGGCCCCTCTTGCGTGTCAGATCAGGTCCGCATGGACGAACGAGATCTTCTCGCCGGTGAAGCTGACCTCGAACACGCCGCTGGTCCGCCCCTCGGGGAAGTCACCGGTGAAGTCGACCACGACATGGAGCTGGCTGCCTTGCGGAGCCGTGCTGACCACACGGGTCGTCGTGTTGTAGCCGATGAAATAGCGCGTGTAGTAGTCCGCGATGCCCTCGTGACCTTCGAACCGTTCACCCACCGAGGGGTCATCAAGGACGGCGTCCGTCGTGAAGTGGGCGAGATAGTCCTTCGTGTCGCGCTTGTTCATCGCGGCGACCCACTCCGAGATGATCGCCTCACGATCTTTGTCACTCATAGCGGCTGTCCCTTCCAGTCGTCGTGCCGGTCGGGTCAAGCCTCTTCGCTCCGGCGCCGATCCAGCAGGGCGCCGCTTCCTAGGTGTCGCACACCCACCTCCACGCCCGTGGTCTCGTGGGCACGCGGCTCGACCCCGGAGGAGCGGCCCCCGATGGGGCAGCCGTCGAGTGTGGGCGCTGGGTGCAGCAACGAACTCAGGTGCGGGGCATTGCTCCGAGCAGGAGCGTCCGGATCGCCAACTGCAGGGAGTCCTGCAGGTCGAGGTGCAGGACCGCGAGAGCGGGTTCGAGCTCGTAGGCGGCCCGGACCCCGGCCGGTGGCGAGCTGTAGGGGGCCAGGGCCCCGGCCATGACCACGATGTGGAACAACAACCGCTCGGCGTCCTCGCCCACCCCGGGCAGGTGCCGGCGCAGGAGATCGCCTGCGGTGGCGAGGCTCACCAGGGCGATCCTCTTGTGGCGCACGAGGACGTCGACGGAGATGTTGTGTTCCAGGACGGCGCCCTGGGCTCCGACCAGGTCGCACAGCGTCCGCCGCTCGGCCAGGGTGCTCGCGAGGACCGACGCCAGCCGTTCCGCCTGCTGCGACGCGGACCGGCGCTCGACGTCGTCGTCCAGGGCGTCGGTCACCTCCGCGAGCCAGTCCTCCAAGAAGACGTCGAGGAGCTCGAGAAGCACCCCCTCGCGGGAGTCGAAGTAGCGCAGCACGTTCGACTTGGCGAGGCCGACCCGCCGGCTCAGCTCGTTGAGGGTGACGTCAGCGACCGGCATCTCGTCGAGCATGGCAGCCGCCGCGTCCAGGATGGCCCGGCGCCGGGCGTCGCGCTGCTCCTCGGTCCGGGCTCGCTGGAACGTGGTCACGGGGGCAGCCTAGCACTGTGAAGACCGGCGGTCTCTTGACACTAGACCGACGGTCTCTTACAGTGGCCGACAAGAGACCGTCGGTCTTATACGAGGAGGACGTCGATGAAGATGCAGTGGGCCGAGCAGAGCGTTCCTGACCAGCACGGCCGGGTCGCCGTCGTGACCGGCGCCAACACGGGACTGGGCTTCGAGACCGCCCGGGTGCTCGCCGAGCACGGCGCCTCGGTGGTGCTGGCCGTGCGAGATGTGGCGAAGGGCCGGGCCGCCGCGGAGCGGATGAGCGGTGACGTCTCGGTGCAGGAGCTGGACCTGACGTCACTGGAGTCTGTGCGCGCGGCGGCGGCGGCGCTGCGCACCACCCACCCGCGGATCGATCTGCTGGTCAACAACGCAGGCGTCATGTACACCCCGAAGCAGACCACCCGCGACGGTTTCGAGTGGCAGTTCGGAACCAACCATCTCGGCCACTTCGCGTTCACGGGGCTGCTGCTGGACCAGCTCCTGCCCGTCCCGGGTTCGCGGGTGGTGACGGTCAGCAGCATCGGTCACCGCATCCGGGCCGCGATCCACTTCGACGACCTGAACTGGGAGCGTTCGTACTCAAGGGTCGGCGCCTACGGGCAGTCCAAGCTCGCGAACCTGATGTTCACCTACGAGCTGCAGCGTCGGCTCGTTGCCCGGGGGACGACGGTCGCGGTGGCCGCTCATCCCGGTGCCTCCAACACCGAGCTCGTCCGGAACGCACCGGCTCCGCTCCGGGCATTCTCGGACCGGCTCGCCCCGCTGCTCGTCCAGTCGGCGGCCCTGGGTGCTCTGCCGACGCTGCGCGCGGCCACCGACCCCGCCGTTCTCGGTGGTCAGTACTACGGCCCCGGTGGGCGCGGCGAGGCGCGTGGGTTCCCCGAGGTCGTCACGTCCAGCCCGCAGTCCTACGAGCTGGGGATCCAGCAGCGGTTGTGGTCCGCCTCCGAGGACCTCACGGGCGTGGAGTTCGCGGTCTGAGTGCTAGTCCCGGTCAGAGGAACGGGCCGGCGGCGCTGAGGTGGGCCTGGACCCGGTCGACGTCCTCGGGGCGGGGCAGCTCGTCGGTGATCTTGGTGATCAGCACGCCGATGTCGTCGGGGCCGACCGGGCCACCGGGTCGCGACGCGAGGTCGGCGGCGACGGCGGCGACCTCGTCGTGGGTGAGGCGGCGGGAGAGCAGGGCCAGCAGGGGAGGGAAGTCCTGCGGGGGCACACCGTCGGGGTAGCCGGCGCGCAGCCAGTCGACGATCGAGCTCAGTACGGGCGGGAGGGGCATCTTGACCTCTATCCGAAGATCTGGTTGCCGAAGACGATGACGACGATGCCGAAGGCCACGGCGGCGATCAACACGGTGAAGCAGACGACAGCGCCGGTGAGGCCCAGGGCGCTGGGCTTGCTGGTCTGGACCGCGTGGCTGCTCGCGGAGCCGCCGACGGTCACCGGTGTGCCGCTGTCGACCCGGCCCGTGTTGAGGGATCGTAGGCCGAGGGCGAACAGGGCCGGCAGCCCGGCTCCGAGGAGCAGGCCGACGACCAGCACCTGCCAGAGGGCGTCGAGCGCCTTGATCAGTACGTCCATCGGGGTGGCCTCTCAGGCTCGGGAGTCGACGGTCTCGCGGGCGGGGGAGGACTGCGAGGGGGCCAGTCCTCCGTCCCACTCGGCGTTGACGTTGTGGTGGGAGACGGGGGAGCGGCGGGACCGGAGGAAGATGAAGGCTGCGGCGGCGACGAGGATCACGAACACGACGCTGACGCCGAGGACACCGCCGAGGGCGTTGGCCACGAACCAGCAGACCGCACCCACGAGGGCGGCGGCGGGCAGGGTGATCACCCAGGCGACCGCCATCCGCCCAGCCACCCCCCACCGCACCTGGGCACCCTTCTTGCCGACCCCCGACCCGAGGATCGACCCGGTCGCGACGTGCGTCGTCGACAGCGCCATGCCGAGGTGGCTAGAGGAGAGGATGATCGCGGCCGAGGACGCTTCGGCGGCCATGCCCTGGGGGGAAGCGATCTCGACCAGGCCCTTGCCAAGGGTGCGGATCACCCGCCAGCCGCCGACGTAGGTGCCGGTGGCGATGGCCAGGGCGCAGGCCGCTTTGACCCAGAACGGGATGGCGCCGACGTCGGTCCAGCTGCCGTAGGCGATCAGGCCGAGGGTGATGACGCCCATCGTCTTCTGGGCGTCGTTGGTGCCGTGGGCCAGGGAGACCAGCGACGCCGAGCCGATCTGGCCCCACCGGAAACCCTTCTCGCGGCGGTTCTCGGGCACGTTGCTGGCGATGTGGTAGATCAGCCAGGTGCCCACGGTGGCGACCAGGCCGGCCACCACCGGGGCGGCGACGGCGGGGATCACGATGGACGACACGACCCCGTCCCACTTCACCCCGCCGGTGCCCAGGGCCGCGATGGCGGCACCGATCAGCCCGCCGAACAGGGCGTGGGAGGAGCTCGACGGCAGCCCCAGGAGCCAGGTGACCAGGTTCCACAAGATGCCGCCGACCAGACCCGCGAAGACGATCGTCAGGATCGGGGTCCCCATCAGCTCGGGTAGCGGACTGCCGTTCGCCCCCTGGATGTCGACGACCTTGTTGCTGACGGTCAGGGCCACCTCGATGGAGAGGAAGGCGCCGACGAGGTTCAGGACTGCCGACAGGGTGACGGCCACCTTCGGAGCCAGGGCGCCCGTGGCGATCGAGGTCGCCATCGCGTTCGCCGTGTCATGGAAGCCGTTGGTGAAGTCGAACGCCAAGGCCGTCACGACGACGATCATGAGGATGAACAGTGCTTCGGTCACAGTCCACGAGCGTGGACCTTCGGAGCTGCCGGCGTCGACCCGAAGCGAGCCCTTCTATGCAGATGTCACCCAGTGTTCAACTCCGGGTGGCCGGCCGCTCGCCGACCGAGCACCACCGGCGGTCGCTCGAGCTCCCGCGAAGGCCGGCAGCTCGAACGCCGCGTCGGGAGTGCTAGGCCGTGCTCGTCGCGGGGTCGGTCCAGGTGAGCAGGACTTTTCCGGACCGCTGGGGGTCGGCCGCGACGGCCATCGCGGTCAGCGCGTCGGCGATCGGGTACTCGTGGGTGATGACCGGGTCGACGGCCAGGCTGCCCTCGGCGAGTGCGCCCAGGACGGCGTCGATCTCGGCGTTGAAGCGGAACGAGCCGACCAGCTCGAGCTCCCGGGCGATCGCGGTGGCGATGTTCACGGGCTGGTCGCCAGGTGGCAGCAGGCCCAGCATGACCACCCGACCTCCGCGCGCCGTGGCCCCGATGGCGGCGCCCAGACCGCGGGGACTGCCGGACGACTCGATCGTCACGTCGCTCTGGACGGCCGCGACTCCAGCGACGTCGGTGGCCAGCAGGGTGCGGGTGGCTCCGAGTGCGGTGGCCCGGGCGAGGGGTTCGGCGTGCAGGTCGACGGCGACCACCTCCGACGCGCCCGACCGGGCCAGGACGGCCACGACGAGGGCGCCGATGGGTCCGGCCCCGATGACCAGCACGCGCTTGCCGGCGACGTCGCCGGCGCGGCTGACGGCGTGCCAGGCCACCGCGGCTGGTTCAGCCACGGCGGCGGTCCGCAGGGGGAGCCCGGGAGGCAGGGGCCGCAGCATGGCTGTGTCGAGGGGCAGGAACTGCACGAAGGCGCCCTGGGTGTGCGGGCGGTGCGCTGCGCTGCCGAGGTAGGTGCCGGCGGGGGAGAGGTTCGGCCGGTCGGTCGGGTAGCGGATGGAGCCGTCCCCGGCGTCCGGACGCGCCGGGTGGACCGCCACGGGGGTACCGGCGGCCGGCCCGGTGCCGTCGGCGGCACCGCGTCGCACCGTGCCGACCACCTCGTGGCCGAGGAGCATCGGTTCCTGGAGGATCGACAGGCCGGCGGCGCCGTGCTGCCAGTAGTGCAGGTCGGAGCCGCAGATCCCGCCGTAGGCGACCTCGACGACGGCCTGGTGCGGTGCGGGCCTGGGGACCGGCACCGGCTCGACCCGGAGGTCGCCGGCAGCGTGGACCACGAGGCCGAGTGCCACGGTGGGGATCTCGGTCGTCACTTCACACCACCGCCGTCATGCCACCGTCGACGAAGATCGTCTGCCCGTTGACGTAGTCCGACGCCGAGGAGGCCAGCCACACCGCGGGGCCGACGAGGTCGGCCGGGGCGCCCCAGCGCCCGGACGGCGTGCGCCCCACGACCCAGCGGTTGAAGTCGGGATCGTCGACGAGGTTCTGGGTCATCTCGGTGTGGATGTACCCGGGGGCGAGGCAGTTGGCCTGCAGCCCCGCCGACCCCCACTCGGCGGCCATGGAGCGGGTGAGGTTGCGCAGGCCACCCTTGGCCGCGGTGTAGGGGGCGATGGTCGGCCGGGCCAGGTCGGTCTGGACGGAGCCGATGTTGATGATCTTGCCCTCCTGCCGGTTGACCATGTGGCGCGCGGCGGCACGGCCGACGATGAAGGCGCTGGTCAGGTCCGCCTCGACCACCCGGCGCCAGTCGGCGAGCTCGAGGTCGAGCAGTGCGACGCGGTGCTGGATCCCGGCGTTGTTGACCAGGACCGCGATCGGCCCCGTCTCGGTCTCGATCGCGTCGACCGCGGTCCGGGTGGCGGTCTCGTCGGTGACGTCGAAGGCTCTCGCGTGCACCCGGTCCTCGCCGAAGCGCTCCGCGAGCTCGAGACGTGTGCGGTCCAACCGGTCGGGTCGGAGGCCGTTGAGGACGACGTCGGCCCCGGCGGCGAGGAGGCCCTCGGCCAGGGTCCGGCCGATCCCTCGGCTCGACCCGGTGACGAGGGCGAGCCGACCGGTGAGGTCGAAGACGGGCGGGGGCATCAGGAGAACTCCATGGTGTCGATGATGTTGGTGAGCGCCTCGCCGTCAAGCAGCCAGGTGGCGTTCGCACTCCAGTAGCTACAGCGAGGCCATGATCCGCATGTCGCGCCGGGCGCCGCCGTCGAGAGCAGCCAGGGCCTCCTGGTAGGCGAGGCTGTCGTGGGCGGCGCGGGCTGCCTCGACCGAGTCGAAGACGATGAGCACGGTGCGCGTGGACTCGCCGGCCTCGTACGTCTGCTCGGGCAGTCCGCGAGCCACGAAGGTTCCACCCGCCGCCTCGAGCGCGGGTCGAGCAAGCCGCGCGTACGCGTCGACCTTGCTCTGGTCGGAGATCTCCTGGTACACGCTGATCCAGTAGGCGGTCATGCGGCCATTCTGTCCGACCAGCACCGATGAAGCACTGGAGGCGGCGGACGAAGCATCAGCAACGGGGTTCGCCGATCAGAGTGCTCGCGGCTGTGTCGCCACCCAGTAACGGAGCTTGACTCCTCGTCGGTCTTCCAGCACCCCGCCGTTGTGCTCGATCACACGACGGGAGCCCTCGTTGGACTCGTCGCAGGTGATCAGGGCCCGGGTGATCCCGAGCGTGTGAGCCCGGGGCAGCGCGGCGCGGAGCATCGCGGTGGCGTGCCCTTGCGGGCGGGCGCTGGGCCGGACCGTGTAACCGATGTGGCCGCCTCCCTCGAGCAACCCCTGAGTGAGGCGATGCCTGATGTCGAGGCGCCCGTAGTACTGATCGCCCCGCGTCCACCACAGCGTGGTCTGCGGAACATGCCCAGCTGGCCGAGGGGAGTCGTCGAGAGCCCCGGCGCGGAGGGCTGCCACGAGACGAGCGAAGCCTTCCGGGCTGGCCCGGTCTTCTCCGACCTGGGGGAACTCCTGGTCGGCCGATGTCCGCTCGTCGCGGCCGTCGGCCAGGAACTCCACCACCGCGTCGATGAACGAGTCGCGCACGGCGGTGGTCGGTGGGCCCAGCTGCGCTTCTTCTGTCGGCACCGCAGCATCGTCGTCCCCATGCCCGGCGCCGCCAGCCCTTTGGCGATGGGACGCTCGGAATGTCCCCTGTCCGGCTGCCTTTGCGAGACGGTCGACGACTTCTCCCTCACCCCTTCCTCCTCGACGATCACCGCGTCGGCGAAGGACCCGGCTGGGAGACGTGGTCCGCCCCAGAGTCTGCATCTCCAGGGGCACCTGCGCCCGCACGTCCCGGCCCGGCTTCCTGCGCCCTCGCCGGTCGCTGTGCCGGGTCAGGCCGTGAGGAAGCGGTCGTAGAACGTGCGGGGGTCCTCGGCCAGCGAGGCCTTGACCATCGCGCTCCACTCGTCGACGACGACCTCGAGGTCGCCGGCCTCGACGGCGTCCAGCGTCCTGCGGGCGACCACGGCCGGGTCGGTCTTCGGCCCCTGGATCGCCTTGGCCATGTCCGTGTCCGCCAGGCCGAGGTGCACGGAGGTGACCTGGGTGCCCTGCCCGGCCAGCTCCAGGCGCAGGGCGTTGCTCATGTTCCAGTTCGCGGCCTTGGACACCGCATACGCGCCAGCCCCGGGAGCGGAGAACCAGGACAGTGCGGAGGCGATGTTGACGACCTTCCCGCCACCGTTGGCCGCGAGGACCGGGGCGAAGGCGCGGACCATCGACAGCGTGCCCCAGAAGTGGACGTCCATCTCGGCCCGCACCCCGTCCAGGTCGCCGAGCAGCGTCGCGCCGGTGGAGATGCCGGCGTTGTTGACCAGGAGGTCGACATCGCTGGCGAGGTCGGCGGCAGCGGCGACGGCGTCCGGGTCGGTGATGTCCAAGGCGATGGGCTGGACACCAGGCAGGTCGATCGTCGCGGTGTCGCGGGCTGCGGCGTAGACGGTCGCCCCCCGGGCGAGCAGTTCGGCGGCGAAGTGGCGTCCGAGGCCCCGGTTGGCCCCGGTGATGAGTGCAGTGGTCATGTGCGGCACAGTAGGACCTGACGTTGACGTCAGGGTCAAGTCCAGGTCGAGCGGTCGGAGGAACGGGTGCGCATCGGGGAGGTCGCCGCACTGGCGGGCGTCAGCGTGCGAGCCCTGCGCTACTACGAGGAGCAGGGGCTGCTGGTCGCCGAGCGCAGCGCCAGCGGGCAGCGCCACTACCCGCCCGAGGCCGTCGACCGGGTCAGGTTCATCCAGAACCTCTACGCCGCCGGGCTCGGCAGCAAGGCCGTCCTGCGGATCCTGCCGTGCATGGAGCACGGCGTCCTCACCAACGAGATGCACGAGCGGCTGCTGGCGGAGCGCACGCGTGTCCAGTCCCAGCTGGAAGAGCTGACCGCGACGCGCGACAAGCTCGACGAGGTCATCCGGCTGGGGCAGGCGCACCGCGCGGGTCAGGGGCGGCGGACGGACCGCAGCGAGTGCTCGCACGCTTCCTGAACGGGACAGCGGCACCACCTCGCTCCCGCGCTGCGGGTCACGCTGCAGGGACTCGCGGCCCCTCGAAGGGGACTGTGGTGCCAGACGGAAGCGGTGGCCGGCTCTTTGCGAAGCAGCCGAGGGGGGTTGGGGGACGGTCGCAGGCCGCACAGGTCGGGTAGGGCCTAACCTGCTCAGGAGCAGCCGTCGAGCGCGAGGGGGAGTGGTGCAACTCCGTCATGCCTCCGGTGCCGAACCAGCCGCTTGGATCTCGAACCTGACCTTCCTGGAGGCGACCACCTTCGGCCCGCCGGACTTCGAGGCGTATGCGCGTCTGCGCTTCATCCCGGACCCCACCCGACGCGGGCAGAGCGAGAACCAGGTCGAGATGCCCGACGGGCACCCCTCCGACCTCGACCAGGCCCGCACAGCCTTCACCCACCTTGCCCGACGCACGACGACGGCCGAGCTCTGCTACTTCTGCATCTGGGACGGCTACCCCTACGAGCGGCTGCCGGTCGGGCCCGGCCCGCATGTGGTGGTCAACCTTCCGCACCGTGACTACTGGCTGGTGGAGGGACCCCTCGCAGCGATGCAGTCCTGGGAGACGGACCTCGGCGAAGGCGGACCCCTGGTGCCTCCCGCCATCGTCTGGCCGGCGGACCGTGCCTGGATCTTCGTCAGCGACGTGGATCCGCACTGGGCCGGGATCGGGGCGAGCCGGGTCGTGATCACCGAGCTGCTCGACGATCCCACCCTCGACGTCGTCGTTGCTGACCCTCATGACCCGCAGCCCTCCTACTCCTGACCCTCCACCAGCCTCGACGAGTTGAGCGTTGACCGCCTGTTCGCCACGATCCGTCGGCTATCCGGTGGGCTGCTGGTCGGGTCTGACGTCGGCAGCCGGTGGTGGTGCGGGAAGCAGGCTGAGGGTTCCGTCGGTCTCGAGCACGATGGCACGGATGTCGTCGAGATCGGGGTGGCCTTGGCTGCGGGCGGACTGGCGCAGCTCGTCGGCGGTCACCCGCTGGTGCCGCATGGCGCCGGGCAGGAAGCCGTCGTG
>Ga0210040_10007102_pt1 | contig 13716 bp, 11 predicted proteins | sample CryGeyCG12114_NA_FD_185462 | JGI IMG/M metagenome (GOLD analysis project Ga0210040, IMG submission 185462) | Groundwater microbial communities from aquifer - Crystal Geyser CG19_WC_8/21/14_NA (SPAdes) (version 2) | ecosystem: Environmental > Aquatic > Deep subsurface > Groundwater | place: USA... | reverse complement strand
GTGGCCATGTCTCACTCCTTGGGTTCTGCGGACAGGAAGGGGAGGAAGCGCTGAAGGAACGCCTCCACCTGGGGGAGGGCCATGACCCGCGTGACGCCCGCCGCTACGGCGATGACGCCAGCCAGCCAGGGCCACTGGTCAGCCTGGAGGCCGGTGGCCTCCACCAGGACAGGGACCATGACCGCCAAGGCCACCAGGGCCTGGAAGATGGTCCGGAGGGTGGAGCGCCAGGGGCGCTTCACCTGGGTGGGTACCGGCGGCGTGAGACCACCCGGCGTGTTCAGCGTGTCCCCCATGGGGGCCTCCTTCACTTGATGAAGACCGCCGGGCGGCGGTCCAGCTTGGGGTTCAGGGTCCCCTTGATCTTCAGGCGGGCCTTCCACTCCTTGGCCTTGGCCAGGAAGTCCGCCCCGTAGCTGGCCCGCCCGTTGTAGGCCGTGCCAGCCGCCCGCCAGGAGTCGTCCAGGGCGTTGTAGTGCTTCCGGAGGAGCGCGAAGCCGAAGACCATGTTCTCCTCCGGGTCCCACGGGTCCAAGCCCATCTCCAGCATCTCCCGGAAGTAGCCCCCGTCCCGCTTGCCCTGGATGAGGGAGCCCGCCCAGGTGATCTGGCAGGGGCCCACTCCGTTGGACGTGGCCCCGTTCAGGACCTCCCGGTAGAACTGCTGGAAGCGCTCCTTGGTGACCGGCTGGCCGGGCCATCCAGCGCCACCCTGGTCATGGCCGAAGACGTTCCGCCCGTGGCTCTCCTTCTCCAGGAGGGCACACGCCACCCAGAAGGGGAGCCCGGCCTTCCGGCAGGCGCGGGCGGCCAGCTCAGCGTTCTGGATGCCCGCCTTCTTGGCGGCCTCCACGCGCCACTTGGCCACGGGGCGCGGGCCCTTGGGCTTGGGCTCAGGCTTGGGGTCCGGGGCCAGTAGCTCCTTGGCCATCCGCTCCACGCGGCCCCAGTCCAGGGCTCCGGGGTCTCCGTGATCGTTCTCCGGGACGTGCTGGTGGCCGCACCAGCCGTAGAAGTTCCTCCAGGCCGTGAAGCTGAAGCGCTGGCCCCCAGCCCCGTAGCTCTCCGGGTAGGGCGTCCAGCGCCCCGTCCCCGGCCCCTGGACCTTGATGCCGTGGCGGCGGTTCATGTCCGCGATGAAGTGAGCCAGGTCCGCCAGGGCCCAGTCCGGCGCGTCCGGCCAGAAGATGAAGCGGGCACCCTTGGCACGCCAGGACGCGGCGGTCCGTGGGTCACACGTCCCCACCAGCTCCACCTGGACCACATTCAGGGTGTTGGTCTCCACGCCCCCGGCGTCATTCTGGAGCGCCCTGGAGGAGCGCTCATCCGGGAAGTGAGCGAACCAGCGGAGCCGCTTGGCCGCGAAGTCCGGGACCGCCGTGTAGTTGGGGGCCGTGGCCCCGCCGGAGTAGCCCGGCAGGGAGGTCCCCTCCGTGGTGTGCAGGACGCCCGCGTTGGGGTCCATGACGGCCCCTGGGAAGTTGTCCTGGTACCAGGCGGCGCTGGTGTTGGCTCTGGCGTAGGTACTCATGGTGAGGCTCCTCAGCTCTCACTCCGGGAGGTCTCCCGAAGCTCATTGATGATGTTCCTGGCGGTGGTCAGCGCCTCCTCAGCGGTGTCCAGACGGCGCTCCAGCTCCTCCACCTTGGCATCCCTGGCGGCCAGGCGCTCCTCCAGGTCCATGATGCGCCGGTCCCTGGCCACTAGCTGCTCATCCTGCCAGGCGGCGTGTTCCCGGAGGCCATTGATGACCTGCTGCTGGATGGTCACGGCCTCCGCCAGGTTGCCCAGCTTCAGGGACTCCTGGACGTGGGGAAGGCTGGCCTCCGCCTGGGCCACGTCCATGGACGCCTTGGCCGCCTCAGCCTGGCCCTTCCGGACCGCCCCTCCCTTGTGGTCCTTCCAGACGCCCCAGGCAAGCTGAGCGAAGACCACCAGGCCGCCCAGGACTCCGCCCGTACTCAGCCACTCATTCACTTCCGGCCCTCCCGTTCCGGTGAACACGCGCCCGGACGTGTGCCTCCCTGGCGGCCAAGGTCAGGCGGTGCTGGATGTAGGCGGCGGATGTGATCTTGAAGGCCCGCCACCACGCGGTCAGAGCGATGGCCAGGAAGATGGCCGTGGCCACTCCGCCCTCCCGGAGCGGGACTCCGGTGGCCAGGGCCAGGGAGTAGAAGAAGGTGGCCCAGCCGGTCAGCATCTGGCCCGCCCACTCCGTCCGGGGCTTCATCCCAAACAGGCCCCAGAGGGTCAGCCCTGAGCCCAGGAACAGGCTCCAGCCCCACGCCTCCGCCATCCAGCCGGGGACCTGGCGGTGGACGCTGGACTGGTTCACCAGGTCCAGGACCAGGCCCGTCCCCATGATGACCAGGGCCGTGGCCACCAGGACCTCATAAGCGTGGGTGAGCATGGTCACCGGGGTCTTGTCCACCACCCGCGCCCGCCAGGGCTTCCGCTCAGTCACGCGCCCCAGCGTACGCGGGGAGCCCGTTCTGTCCGGGTCTCAGGTCTTGATGAACCAGTTCACGGCCACGTAGGGGTCCTGGGTAGCCACGGGCGTGGAGGTCCCCGGACCGTTCCCGGAGTTGCCCGTGGAGGCCGCCCCGGAGTTGCCCGCAAAGGCCGGGATGTTGACGGAGGCGGAGCCGTCCGCCGTTGAGTTACCACGGACCGGCGCGGTGGACGCGCCAGCCGCCGCCCGCATGGCCACAGAGGCGTTGGCGTGGTCGTGGCCGATGTCGTGGGTGTGCGCGATGGTGTGCGCGTGGGGCGGGAGGTTGGCCGCCGTGAGGGTGGCCGTGGCCGCTCCCCCGCTGGAGCCCAGGGCCTTGGTCCCGGAGGCCCCCACGGGGCCACTGTCGCGGAGGTCAGGGAGGCGGAAGGTCCCGTCCCCTGGGTCCACGTTGGCATTGAACTTGTGGCCGATGGCATTGAACAGGGCCTGGTAGGCGGCCTGGTTCACGAAGGTCCCGTTACAGAGCAACCATCCACCTGAACGGGCGGTGGCTCCGGAGCTGAGGAGGTCACCCGGAGCGAAGACGGAGCCCTTGGCGTTGGCCTCAGCCTGGGCCGCCACCATGTCCGCGTAGCTCTGAAGCGCGTCCTCCAGGTAGGGCCAGGTCCCAGTCCCGTCACCACGGAGGAGGAAGCCGCCGGTCCCGGACCGTATCTCCCCGGAGTAGCCATTGGGGAAGGTGTTGTCCGTGGGCGCGGTGGAGCCCGTGGTGGTGGGCCGCCCCGTGGTCCCGGTCAGGATGGTGTAGCCCCCGTAGAGACCGGCCACCCTGGGCGTCTGGAGGTTCATGGAGCTGGGCCCTGGCGGCGTGGCCCCGGTGGAGGCGTACATCCGCCACTCACTGGGGGAGTCCGGGTCTCCGGCCACCACGGGCGGGGTCACGGTCACGGTGGCCTGGAGGCCCCAGCGCTTCTTGGGGACGTAGCTGGCCGCCGGGCTGATGGAGGTCTCATGGGTGCCCGTGCCGCCCGCGTCCGGGTCATACCAGGTGTAGGCCCAGTGGGTGGGCGTCACGTCCAGGCTGGTGGTGTGGCGCTTCACGCCTCCGGAGAAGCCACCCGTGGCGTAGAAGTAGGTCCCATCCCAGCCCAGGGAGCCGTTCTGGTAGTAGGAGCTGAGGGCCGTGGTCCACTGTTCCGCTGAACCGTAGGTCTGGCCGTTGGCCGGGTTCAGGTGGTGGGCCGTGGCGGAGTTGCCCAGGACCACCACCAGGCGCTCACCCTCCGGCGCTGGGAGGGTGATGTGGAGCGCGGCCTGAACCTTGTCCGTGGGGTTGGGCGCGGCCACGTTCCCCGTGATGGTGGCCGTGGTCGCTCCGGTGGCGGGCGTCTTCTTCTTGAAGACCGGGAGGCCCGTGTTCGCGTTCACCTGGGAGACATAGAGGTTCCCGTCCAGGGAGCGGTGGAGGTTGGGCACGTTCCGCCCCACCCAGTCCCCACTCCCGAAGTAGCCAGCTCCGTCCACGAAGTTGGGCCCGCTGGGGAGGTCCGTGACCCTCCAGCACACGTTCCCATTCATGGCGGCGGTCACCAGGCTGACCTGGTAGACGTAGTAGTGGCCGTGGTCCAGCGGGAAGAAGCTCCCGGCGTCCGTGGTGGCCTTGTCCTGGAGGGTCCTGGGGATGAGGCAGTAGAGGACATCCCCGATGGCCGCCGTGCCCACGATGGAGGCCCGCTCATCAATGGGCTGAGCCACGGCGTTCAGGGCGTCCGGGTCATAACAGTCCGCCGGAATCTGGGCCGCCGGGATGCGCGGGTTCTGGGTGCCCTGAATCAGGGTCTCCGAGTAGGCCCGCGTGGCCGGGACCCAGGCACAGAGGTACTGGCGCGTGACGTTGGAGAGGGTCTTGGCCTTGACCCAGACGAAGCGGGAGCGGGCCGCGTCCCAGGTCATCTGGGGGATGTCATAGTCCGGGTTGGTGGCGAAGAAGTAGCCCGTCCCGCCGTTGGAGGACTCAGGCACGGACACCAGGGTGGTCCCGTCGCTCTGGTACATGTCCGGCAGGTAGTCCGCTACCTGGGGAGAGTTGGCCGGGTCCGTGACGCCGGACGCCAGGGTCAGCTCACTGTCCCGGCTGACCTCATTGTTCCGGCCCCGGAACTGGGCGCGGCCCAGCGCGGTCAGAGCCTGGGTGACCAGCTCAGCCTGGAGCGTGTTCACTCCGCCCACCGTGGTGGGGAGGTCCACCAGGACCTGGCCAGCGGCGTCATACTGGCGGAGCCCGGCGGGGCTCAGCTCCACCCTGGCCCCTCCGGCGTTCCCGGCCATGAGCTGGCCCAGGACGGCCAGGTCCGCTTCCAGGTCTCCGGTGAGGAGCTGGCCAGCCTCCACCACTCCGCCGTAGACGTAGCTGGAGGAGATGTCCTGGGACGTGGCCTGGCGCGGGGAGCCGGAGCCCTCCGTCCCCAGGCCGCCCGTGGCGTCCCCGGCCTCATTCCGGGCCAGGACCCTGGCGTAGTAGGTGGTCCCCGCCACCAGGGCCGCGCCCGTCCTGGGCAGGCGCTGGACCGCCGTGGCCGTCCCGCCGCCGGTCAGCGTGTGGAGCTTGGCCGGGTCCAGGGGCGCGTTGGGAATGGGGGCGTCATCCAGGTAGACCGCGTAGTCCGTGGCTCCCAGGATGGCGGGGAAGCGGACCAGGAGGGCCCCGATGCCAAGCGCCTGAACAGTGGCCGCCGGGCTGGTGGCCAGAGGGTCCGGGGTCACGGGCTCCGCGATGGGTGCCACCGTGATGGTGTCCGGGTCAGAGGCCGGTCCGGCGTTCCCCGCGTAATCCACGGGGACCAGGCGGACGGTCCACTCAGAGCCCGCCTCCAGGACGCTGGAGATGATGAGGGAGCCCGGACCGTAGAAGGACCCCACCAGGGTCCCAGCGTCCCCAGGCGTGGGCGTGAAGGCCGCGTTCTGGGAGCGGTGGGCCTCCACGCGCTCCACGTCTCCGGCCATGACCGCGCCCGTGGAGTCATCCCCGTCCCAGGTGGCCTCCAGGATGCCGTTCCTGGTGAACAGGACCGGGGCGCTGGGCTTGGGCGGGGCCTGGATGTCCTGGGCCATCGTGACGGGCTCAGGGTCGCTGAAGGCGGACCAGTTGAAGACGGAATCCACGGCCCGGACGCGGAACTCCCACTGGGTCCCCGGCTCATAGGGTGAGTCAGACCAGGAGGTCCTGTCCGCCTGAACAGTGGCCACCATCTCCCAGGCGGTGGGGCCCTCCAGGGTGTTCCGCCTCCAGACCTCATAGTGGTCCAGGTCAGAGATGGGCGTCCCGTCCGCGTTGGTGGTCACGGCCAGCCAGCTCAGGGTGACCTGAGCCTGGGGGATGCGCCGGTCAATGTAGGCCGCCGTGGAGTGGTCCAGCCCCAGGGGCTTGGCCGGGGCCAGGATGTCATTCCCCACGCCGGAGGGCGTGCCGGGCGTGGCCGCCGTAGCTCCACCCGTGACCGCCGCGATACGCCGGGAGGTCTTCACGTCCTGCTCCAGGAAGCGGTCATTCAGGACCGCGTTCCCGCCGGAGCGGCCCTGGGCGTCCAGGGTGAGGGTGATCTGGCGGACGCGGACGCGCTCCAGCGCTCCCAGCTCCGTGACCCTGTTCACCCACTCACCGGGCGCGTAGTCCCGGAGGGGAAGGTGGACGGCCCGGTGGAAGTCCAGGCCCACCGTGAACTCCGCCCGCTCCTCAGCGGTGAGGCTGAGCTGGGCGTCCGCCAGGACGGCCATGGTCCCCGTGTCCGTGACGCCGGACGCGGTGATGAAGGTCTCCTGGCGGCCCCAGGGCTTCAGGGCCCCAGCGTTGGTCCGCTCCAGGAAGGCTCCCGCGTCACCCTGGACCAGGGCCGTGTCCGCCAGGCCCTCCCAGGTCCGGCGGAAGGGTGCCTCCGTGAGGTCACGGCCAGGGCGGAGGGTCACGGGCGTGGTCTGGGTGGTCCGGTCCGCGCCCATGCCGGTGGGGCTCTCCGGGTTGAAGACCTCCAGGGCCCGCCCGTTGGTCCGGAAGTCCACCAGGGCGGCCTCAGCCAGCCCCAGGAGGATGGCCAGGATGCTGGTCCCCACGTCGTAGCCCACGGACTGGGCGGCCTCAGCGGCCCAGGGAGCGCCGGAGGAGTCATGGGTGGCGGTGAAGGCCCAGCTCATGCCCTCCAGGGCTCCACGGGCCTGAGCCTCCTCCAGGAGCGGGACCAGGATGGCTCCGGGGCTGGCGTCCAGGAAGGTCCGCTTCCCCTCATCGTCCAGGCCGGTCACGCCCACCAGGGCCTTGTCCAGCCGGGTCACGTACGCCGGACACTCCACGGAGTAGGCGTCATCCTGGAGCGGGTCACGCCCGTCCCGGAGGTAGAGGAAGCGCCCGTCCGGGGGCTCCGCCCAGGTGAGGCCCTGGTCATGGCTGACCTCCGTGACCACTTCCAGGGGCTGGCCCAGGAGGTCCGTCCGCGCTCCGGCGGGCGGGTACTTCAGGGAGACCGCGCCCAGGTCATTCAGCGGAATGGAGAGGGAGGCTTCCTCCGGCGTGGGGAGCGGGCCCAGCTTGGCTCCGTTGGGGGCGTACGCCACCAGCCTGATGTCCGTCATGCCGCGTACTTCCTCCTAGCCCTCACGCTCACCATGGTGTTGGCGGTCACGCCCGTCCCGTCCAGGCGGACCTTCACCCGCCGCTCACCCGTGTCCCTGACGGGCACCAGCGGGAGGAAGTGGACCTGGTTCCTGGTCCCGCCGTACTGGGTCAGGGGCTGGGCGTCCGTGCCCGTGGTGTCAGCGGAGCCTAGCCCCAGGCCGGTCCCGTAGCGGGACGCCCAGGTGGCCACGTTCACGCGCCAGAACTCCGTGGCGCTCAGGGCCCTGTTGAGCTGAACATAGGCCCCGGTGGCGGGGTCGCTCAGGCGCGGGCTGGTGATGGGTCCACGGACCAGGAGGGTGGCGTCCGTGACCCGCTCCGTGGAGCCCCGGAGGGTGGTGACCTCCTGAGTCCTCACGGCGTCAGAGCTGATGGCCGCGCTGGCCCAGTCCTGGGTGGCGGGGTCCTGCCACATGCCGGAGGGGATGACCAGGCCCACCGTGAAGGAGCCAGCGGAGCCGGGAAGGTTGACCTCCGGGCTGATGGAGTCCACCACCTTGGCCATGGCCTGGCGCTCCACGCCCGCGCTCACGGTCTCCCGGAGGTCCAGGAGGGCGTGGCGCTTCCCGAACAGGTGGACCAGCTCATCCAGGTTGGCGCGGAAGGTGTCCGCCCGGCCCGCCACGGGGACCGCCCCGTCCGCGTCCGTGCCCATCACGAACAGCTCCAGCCCGAAGGTGATGGGGTCCAGCGGGTCATTCAGGGAGGCCACTACGCCATCCAGGCCGGGGACCTCATAGTCCGCCGCCCGGCGGGAGGCCACCTGGCGCGTGATCTTGGAGATGTTCCAGGCCAGCGTGTCCAGCCGGACGCCATCCACCGTGATGGGGCGCGTGGAAGTGTTCACCATGGGGTCATCCTCCCAGGTCTCAGACCAGGCCCAGGGAGCCAGCGCGGTCCAGGGCCTTGTTGGTGGTCCGGCTCTGGGGCTCAGCCACCGGGTTGTGGGTGTGGAAGTGGAAGGTCACGGAGGCCCCGGCGCGGAGCCCGCCCGTGAGCCCGGCCATGGACGGAGGCGGTCCGCCCCAGCCCGGCGGCGGTGCCGTGGGCGGGCGCGGCGTGGCGTCGTCCGCCAGGACCACGGCGGCCTTCATCACCTTCTTGGCGGAGCGCTTCATCCCCTTGGCCAGGCCAGCTCCCACCATGTCCCCGATGCCCATGGTCACGCGGCTGGGGGAGTGGATGCCCAGGGCCTTCCGGAGGGCTCCGGCCAGGTTGGTGGCCATGAGCTTGATGGCCGCCGTGATGGCGTCCTCCTTGGACCTGAGCCCCTGGACCAGCCCCTCCGCCGCCTGGATACCGGCGTCGTACATCTGGCCCGCCAGGAGCTTGCTCTGGGCGTTGGCCGTGCTGGTGATGCTGGCCATGCTCTGGTTGATGGAGGAGACCTCCTGGGAGTTGGCCGCCACCAGGGCCTGGGCGGCCTGCCAGCCGCCCTCCACGCCCGCGCTGGCCACCTGCATGACCACGGCGTCAGAGAAGCCCATGGAGCGGAGCGTCTGGAGCATCCCCGCGAAGCGCTCCACCTTGGCCACCTGGTCCCGGAGAGACTGAGCTATCACGGTGGCGGAGTTGCCCGCGTTCAGGACGTTGGCCTGGCTGGTGAAGCCCTCCATGACGGAGTTACGGAAGTCCGCCTTGGCGGAGCGGAGGTCATCCAGCTTGGTCAGCGCGTCCTCCAGGTCCTTCCTGGCCTGGACCCTCTGCTGATACAGGCGCTTGGCCCGGTCATTGGTGGCCTGGATGCGCCGGAGCCAGGAGCGCTCCCGCTTCCCCTCCATGTTCCGCTGAATGAAGCGGGTCAGCTCCCCCAGCTTCTTCTTCACGTCCCCGAAGGAGTCCCCGAAGGACTTCACCAGGCCCTGGATGATGTCGCGCCCGGCCTTCCGGAGGAGCTTCCGGTCCTTCCTGGCCGGACCCTTCCAGTCCGGGATGAGCCCGGTCAGCTCACCCAGCTTGTCCTTCACGGAGCCGATCATGGAGCCGATGCCATCCAGGAGGCCGGAGATGATCTTCTTACCGGCGTCCAGGAGCCAGCTCCCGGCGTTGGAGAAGACCGCCTTCACCTTCCCAGGGATGCCCTTGATGAAGTTCACCAGCCCGGTGAGGGCGTTCCCCGCCAGGGTCTTGGCCTTCTGGAACAGGTTCCCGATGAAGCCCGCGATGAAGGCCCAGCCACGGATGGCGTTCTTCACGAAGTTGACCGCCGCGCCCACCACGGCCTTGATGCCGTTCCAGACCGTGGTGATGACGGCCTTCCAGAGCATGACCTGGAGGCGGATGTAGCCCGTAATCCAGCCCCAGACCGTGGAGATGACCTTCTTCACGGCGTTGACGGCCCCGGTCACCACGGCCTTGATGGCGTTCCAGACGGTGGTGATGACGGCCCTGACCGCGTTCACGTAGGCGGTCACCACGGCCTTGATGCCAGCCCAGACCTTCTTCACGAAGGAGCCCACCCAGGAGAAGACCTTCTGGGTGGCGGCCTTGATCTTGTCCCAGTTCTTCCAGATGGCCACGGCCACGGCCACGGCGGCGGCGATGGCCCAGCCCACGGGGCCCATGGCGATGACCCAGGCGGCGGCCATGCGGGCGGCCTGGAGGAGGGCCTGGGTTCCCATCAGGACCCACCCGGCCACGGTCCGGGCCACGGTGGCGGCCATGCTGGCGGCGGCCTTGGCACCCATGGCCACGTAGCTGGCCCCCACGCGGGCCATGGCGGCCACCTGAGCGGCGGCCCCACGGACGGCGGCGGCCTGAGCCATCACCCAGGAAGCGGCGGCCTTGGCTCCGCTGGCCGTACTCACGGCGGCGTACTGGATGTAGAACGGGAGCATCCGGACCAGGCTCACGGTCTGCATGGCGGCGGACTTGATGGCGGCGGCCTGCTGAGCCACCCAGGAGGCCACCACCTTCACCTTGGTGACCGTGGCCGTGGTGGCGGCGGTCACCATGGCGGGGATGAAGAAGGCCGTCACGATACCGGCGGCCACGCCCAGGGCCTTCCCGTTCCGGGACGCCCAGCCAGCCAGCGGAGCCAAGGCCGCGCCCACCAGCTTGGCCGCGCCCACCAGGGCCTTGAAGGCCACCACGATGATGGCCAGGGCGGGCTTGAAGGGCTGGACGAAGCCACTCAGGAACTCCTTCCCGAAGGAGAAGGCGGCCCTGATCTTGGGGCCCAGCCCGCCCAGGAAGTTCACGAAGCCAGCGGCGGCGTTGGCACCCTTGGTGAAGGCCGGGAGGAGGGCCATGCCCAGCTTGATGGCCAGGGTCTCCACGGAGCCGGTGAGCTGGTTCCAGGCACCCTCAGCGCCACCCATGGCGGTGTTGGCCATCTTCTGGACCGTGGACTGATCCTTGGTGGCCTTCACGTAGCCCTCTACGCCCTTCTTGCCCTCCTTCATCAGGACGGTGGCGGCGCGGGTGGCGTCAGAGCCGAAGATGGTACGGAGGGCGGCGGTCTGCTGGGCCGCGCTGAGCCCGCCCAGGCCGGTCTTCAGCTCCTGGGCCACCTGGCTCATGGACTTGAAGGAGCCGTCCGCGTTGGTGAACTCCAGGCCGTACTTCTCCATGGCCCCGGCGGCCTTGTCCGTGGCCGGGACCAGGGAGCTGAGCATGGTCTTCAGGGAGGTACCGGCGTCACTCCCCTTGATGCCCGCGTTATCAAAGGCGGCCAGGGCGGCCACGGTCTCCTGGATGCTCATGCCCGCGTTGGCCGCGCCCGGACCAACCTGGCTGAGCGCCATCCCCAGGGACTCCACGGAGGCCGTGGAGGCGTTGGCACCACCAGCCAGGGCCGCCGCTACCTGAGCGCCCTGGTTGGCCTTCAGCCCGAAGGTGTTCAGGCTCTGGGTCATGTAGGTGGCGGCGGAGCCCATGTCCAGCCCGCCAGCCGCCGCCAGGGTCAGCGTGTCCTTCAGCGCCCCGGCCTTGATGTCCGCCGCGCTCATGCCGCCCTTGGCCAGCTCCAGCATGGCGTTGGAGGCGTCCTGGGCGGAGAAGGCGGTGTCCGCGCCCATCTTCATGGCCAGGTCACCCAGCTTGGAGAGGTCCCCGCCGGTCTGGCCGGTCTGGACGCCGATCTGGCGCATGGTCAGGTCAAAGGACTTGGCCAGGGAGATGGCCTTCCCGACGCCCCCGACGATGGCGGCCCCGCCGAAGCTGGCGGCCATGCCTCCGGCCATCTTCTTCAGCCGGGACTGGGACTTCCCGGCCTTGTCCTCCACGCGCTCTAGCTGAGCCAGGGCCTGGCGGACATCCGCCTGGACCTCCACCATCAGCCGCTCAGCGGTCACACTCACCAGGGGCCTCCGTCACGCTCCGGACTTCTTGGACTTCTTCTTCTCCCTGGCGTATTCCTCAGCCTCCTGGGCCGCCTCCGCTTGAAGGACGTACGCCCAGGGAACCTCCTCCAGCTCCCAGGGTGTGGTCCCCAGGTACTGAGCGGCCTTCATCAGCCGGTACCACCTGGGGACCTCCCCTGTCTTTCCGTCTGTTAGGAGGAAGCGCCGGAGGAGGCTGACTCCGGGGGGCGCTGGGCCTCCTGGATGGCCTCCTGGAGCTTGCCCAGGAAGCTCATGGGGATGGTCTTGATGGTGGCGGCGTCCGTGGGGAGGCGGGGTCCGCCCTCCTCCTCCAGGATGTCCCACCACTCCAGGACCGGCTCCAGCATGACGCCCAGGACATCCAGGTTGTCCTGGTCAGCCGCGCTGGTGACCTTCTCCAGAAGCTCCGGCGTGACGCGGTGCGGGTAGTAGGACACGTCCACGCTCTCCCCGTCCCAGTTGACGGAGATGAGCTTGGTCCGCGCCTTCATGTTGCTGAGGGCTACTGCCATGGTGTGAGGCTCCTTCTTGAATCATTCCCCGGAATGGTTGACATGGCGGGCCCGCGGGGGGAGGTCAGGCCCGCCATGATCTGACGCCACCCTCAGAGGGCGGCCAGCGTGTTGACCACCGTGACCTGGGTGGCCTTCCCCCAGGTGGGGTCATGGACCATCTGGAAGGTGAAGGGGATGGCCCAGATGCCGTCCTCATCACTCCAGGTGTCCACTTCCCGCGCCTTCACGGCCATGTCCCAGGTGAAGCGGAGCCGCGTGTCCGCCACGCCCGCGTCCAGCTCCGCGCCCAGGGCCTCCAGGCGGAGGAAGAAGGTCTCCCCGGACCGGAGCCGGTCCAGGTAGGCCATGCCGTTGGCGTCCGCCTCCAGGGTCATCCCGGACTCCGCCGTGGGGCCGTCCGCGTTCTCCGTCCAGGTGGTGAAGGACTCCTCCGCCGCGTTCACGAACCAGGCCGGGTTGTAGCGGTCAGAGACCTCCGGCGCGGCGCTGATGACGCGGAGGAGCTTGGTCCCCGTGTCCAGCTCCGCCGCCGTGTCAGCGGCGTAGACGCTGAAGTGGCCGGGGAGGATGGGCCGGAGGTCCGCCGGGATGGCCAGGCCGTCCGTGGGGTTGAAGCCCGTGGCGGCCTTCTTCCCGATGAAGCCCCCGCCCATGGAGACCTCAGAGCGGCTGATGTCCAGGGAGAAGCCCGTGAACAGGATGTGGCTGAACTGCTCAGCCTGGACGCCCTCCTGGCCCTGCTCCAGGGTGAAGGTGAAGGGGTTGTCCGCCGCGCTGGAGCTGGGCGTGAAGACGTGCTGGAAGGCGCTGGTGGGGTTGGCCCCGTCCAGGATGGCGGAGCTGACGGGCTGGCCCAGGGCCCCGCTGAGCGGGTAGACCACCTCATCGTAGGTGGGCTGGCCCTCCAGGTCTCCCTCCACCCACTCCTGGTTCAGGGCCTGGACCGTGGCGAACTTCAGCCCGGAGGGCCGGAACATGCCGGTCTCCGTGCTGATGCCAGGGGACAGGCTGAGGGAGCCCAGCCGCTTGGTGGCGGGGACCGGCGTGCCGGGCACGGCCTCCCTGCCGATCTGCTGGACCTGAGCTACTGACTGACGCTCCGCCATGGCGGGGCTCCTTCCTGGTTACTGGGCGCTGACCTCATAGAGACCGCCAAGGTGACGGTACTCCACGCCCTGGGTCTGTTCGGGATAGCTGATGGCGCGGATGCGCCTGGAGCTGAGCATGAGCCCGCCCCCACTCACGGGCACAGAGGTCCGCCCGTGAAGCGTCTGGTGGATGGCCGTGGCGATGGGGACCAGCGGGTCATAGCTCTCCGCCCGGTCCACCACCTTGGCCGTCAGGAGCCCGGTGGCCATGACCTCCGCCATCCCCACGCCACCCACGTCCCTGGGCTCCGTGACCTGGATGAGGAGGTAGGGGAGGGCCGCGTCATTCCCCGGAACAGAGTCCCAGAGCCGGGCGGCCACCTGGTCCTGGTCCACGCCCAGGGCGGCGGCCAGTTCCGGTGAACTGGAGAGGGCGGTGATGGCCCACTCCTGGATGGCCACGGCGGGGTCTGCCATTCTGCTCATGTCGTGATGCTCCTCATGGCTTGGAGGAAGGCCGGGCTGACCTCCGCTATGGCCGGGTAGAAGAAGGGCTGGGCCTGGGTGAAGCGGGTCCCGAACTCCACGTAGAGCCCGTAGTCCGCCCCCACCGTGACCCTCCAGTGGGCGTCCCCCACCTTCTCCGCCTGGAGACTGTTCTTCAGGA
>Ga0210040_10007101_pt1 | contig 13717 bp, 9 predicted proteins | sample CryGeyCG12114_NA_FD_185462 | JGI IMG/M metagenome (GOLD analysis project Ga0210040, IMG submission 185462) | Groundwater microbial communities from aquifer - Crystal Geyser CG19_WC_8/21/14_NA (SPAdes) (version 2) | ecosystem: Environmental > Aquatic > Deep subsurface > Groundwater | place: USA... | reverse complement strand
ATCGGGAAGTACGCGCCGTTCACCCCGGTACCGCTGCCCGACCGCACCTGGCCGGAGGCGGTCACCACCGCGGCCCCCCGCTGGTGCGCGGTCGACCTGCGCGACGGCAACCAGGCGCTCATCGACCCGATGACCCCCGACCGCAAGCGGCGGATGTTCGAGCTGCTGGTCCGGATGGGCTACAAGGAGATCGAGGTCGGCTTCCCGGCGGCCAGCCAGACCGACTACGACTTCATCCGGCTGCTGGTCGAGGACGACCTCATCCCCGACGACGTCACCGTGCAGGTGCTGACCCAGGCCCGCGACGAGCTGATCGAGCGGACCTTCGAGTCCCTGCGCGGGGCCAAGCAGGCGATCGTCCACCTGTACAACTCCACCTCGACCCTGCAGCGCCGGGTCGTCTTCGGCTCCGACCGCGCCGGGATCACCGACATCGCCGTCCACGGCGCGCAGCTGGTCCGCAAGCTGGCCGAGCAGGCCGGCGACACCGAGATCCGCTTCGAGTACTCCCCCGAGTCCTTCACCGGCACCGAGCTGGAGTACGCGGTCGAGGTCTGCAACGCCGTCACCGACGTGTGGGAGCCGACGGTCGACCGGCCGACGATCCTCAACCTGCCGGCGACGGTGGAGATGGCCGAGCCGACGGTCTACGCCGACCAGATCGAGTGGATGCACCGCAACCTGGCCCGCCGGGACGCCGTGGTGCTCTCCCTGCACCCGCACAACGACCGCGGCACCGCGGTGGCCGCGGCCGAGCTGGGCTACCGCGCCGGCGCCGACCGGATCGAGGGCTGCCTGTTCGGCAACGGCGAGCGCACCGGCAACGTCGACCTGGTGACCCTGGGGCTGAACCTGTTCAGCCAGGGCATCGACCCGCAGATCGACTTCTCCGACATCGACGACGTCCGGCGCACCGTCGAGTACTGCAACCAGCTGGGCGTGCACGAGCGGCACCCCTACGGCGGCGACCTGGTCTACACCGCCTTCTCCGGCTCCCACCAGGACGCGATCAACAAGGGCTTCGCCGCGATGAAGGCCGACGCCGAGGCCGCCGGGAAGACCGTCGACGAGATCCCGTGGGCGGTCCCCTACCTGCCGATCGACCCCAAGGACGTCGGCCGCAGCTACGAAGCCGTGATCCGAGTGAACAGCCAGTCCGGCAAGGGCGGCGTCGCCTACATCATGAAGACCGAGAACCAGCTGGACCTGCCGCGCCGGCTGCAGATCGAGTTCAGCGCCGTCATCCAGCGGCACACCGACGACGAGGGCGGCGAGGTCACCGCCCAGCAGATGTGGACGGCGTTCAGCAACGAGTACCTGCCCGACGCCGCCGCCCCGTGGGGCCGGTTCAGCCTGTCCGGGCACGAGCACACGGCCTCGGGCAACGGGCCGGACGAGATCACCGTCGAGCTGGTCGACCGTGGCGTCCCGACGACCGTGCAGGGCCGCGGCAACGGCCCGATCGCCGCGTTCGTCGACGCGCTGCGCACGCTGGACGTCGACGTCCGGGTGCTCGACTACGCCGAGCACGCGCTGTCCTCCGGCGGCGACGCCCGGGCGGCGTCCTACGTGGAGTGCGCCGTGGGCGAGCGCGTGCTGTGGGGCGTGGGGATCGACGAGAACATCGTCACCGCGTCGCTGCGGGCGATCGTCTCCGCGGTCAACCGCGCCCAGCGCTGACCCCGAGCCGCACCTCGCGGTGTGCGGGTCCCGTACGCGGTACCGCGTGCGGGACCCGCACACGGCGTCCGCCGTCGGCTGACCGGCGTCCACAGCGGCGGGCGACGTCCCCAGGACCGCCGCCGGTCCGTCGGCCGGCCCCCATCGGGGCCAGCCTCGGCGCATGCCCGCCGCCCGCCAGCTCGACGACCTCAGCCCGCTCCTCGTCTCCCGGGCCGAGGCGCTCGCCCGGGGCCGGACGCCGGACGAGCTGCGGTGGTTGCTGCGCACCGGCCGGTGGACGGCGCTCCGGCGCGGCCTGTACGTGCCCGTTCCCGAGCTCGCGCCGACGACGGACCCCCACCGCCGGTTCTGGCTGGAGGCCCTCGCGCTGGAGCGTCACCTGTCCCGCCCGACGGCCGCGTTCAGCCACGCCACCGCGGCCCGGATGTGGGGCTTCGCGCTTAGTAGCGAGGTCGGCGCCGAGCTCCGGTTGACCGACCCGGCCGGCGCTCGACGCGGTCGGGGGTTCCGGATCACCCAGGCCCCGCTCGCACCGGGTGAGGTGCGGACCGCCGGCCCCATCCGGCTCACCTCACCGGCCCGGACGCTCGTGGACTGCGCAAAGGAGTGGTCGGAACTCGACGCCGTCGCCCTCCTGGACGACGCGCTGCTGAGTGGGAAGGTGCGACTGCCGGCGCTGCGGGAGGCGCTCGACCGCGCACCGCGCCGCCCCGGCGCCCCCGCGGCCGTCCGCGCCGTCGACCGCGCGGACGGCCGGGCCGAGTCGTGGCTGGAGTCGGCGTGGCGGGTCCGGCACATCGCGGCAGGGCTGCCCCGACCGCAGCTGCAGGTCGAGATCTGGATCGACGGCCGGCTGGTCAAGGTCGTCGACGGCTGGCTGCCCGAGGCGGCCATCGCGATCGAGTGCGACGGTCGGGTGAAGTACGAACGGCCCTACCGCAATCGCACCCCGGCCCAGGTGTTGTGGGACGAGAAGCGGGCCGAGGACGCCATGCGTTCGGTCGGCATCCGGGTCATCCGGGTGGTGGCCGACGACGTCGGCACGGGGTGGCCCGCTCTGGTGGCGCGGACCAGGCGGGAGCTGGCGGCCCCCGTCCCCCGGCTCGGTGCCTTCCGCGCCGTCCCGCGAGCTGTGGGCCGCCGCCGCCCCGCGTGATCGCGCGGTGTGGGGGTCGCTCGCCCGGTAGACCGCGCCCAAAACCCCCACACCGCGCAGATCGGGTCTCAGGGCCGGGTCAGCCCTCGGCCACCTCGGCGGCCGCCAGCCAGTCCAGCTCCAGCTGCTCCTTCTCCGCCTGCACGGCCCGGAGCTGCGCGTCGAGCTCCGCCGCCTTCGCGTAGTCCGCGGCCGCGGCGGCCAGCTGCTCGTGCAGCTTCTTCTCGTCGGCGTCCAGCTTGAGCATCCGTCGCTCCAGCCGGGAGACCTCCTTGCGGGCGGCCCGGGAGTCCGCGGCGCTGTGCGCGGGTACCGACGTGCTGCCCACCGGTGCGGCCTGCCCGGAGCCGGGCAGCGCGGCCTCCCCCGCCGCACGGCGGCGCAGGTACTCCTCCACCCCGCCGGGCAGCGCGGCCAGCGACCCGTCGCCCATCAGCGCCACCACCGAGTCGCAGACCCGGTCGACGAAGTACCGGTCGTGGCTGACCACCAGCACCGTGCCCGGGAAGCTGTCCAGCAGGTCCTCCAGCGCGGTGAGCGTGTCGATGTCCAGGTCGTTGGTCGGCTCGTCCAGCAGCAGCACGTTCGGCTCGGCCATCAGCAGCCGCAGCAGCTGCAGCCGCCGGCGCTCGCCGCCGGAGAGGTCGCCGACCGGCGTCCACTGCCGGTCGGCGGCGAAGCCGAACCGCTCGGCCAGCGTCGACGCGGAGATCTCCTGGTTGCCGATCTTGGCGATCCGGGCGACGTCCTGCACCGCCTCCAGCACCCGGGAGCGCGGCGGCAGCTCGGTGACGTGCTGGGACAGGTAGGCGGGCGCGACCGTCTGGCCGACGACCACCCGGCCGGCGTCCGGCGGCACCTCACCGACCAGCAGCTTCAGCAGCGAGGTCTTGCCCGCGCCGTTGACGCCGACGATGCCGATCCGGTCGCCGGGGCCCACGTTCCAGGTCAGGTCGCGGAACAGGGTGCGGTCGCGGGGACCGTCCGGATCGGCCGGGCCACCCGGGTCGCCGTCGTCCACCCCGCGGCCGTGCACGGTGTAGGTGACGTCCTCGACGTCGTAGACCGTCTTGCCGAGCCGCCGGGCGGCGAAGCCGGCCAGCGCCATGGCGTCCCGGGCCGGGGGCTCGTCGGCGATCAGCGCCTGGGCAGCCTCGATCCGGAACTTCGGCTTGCTGGTGCGGGCCGGCGGGCCACGGCGCAGCCAGGCGAGCTCCTTGCGGACCAGGTTCAGCCGCCGGTCCTCGGTCACCGACGCGATCCGGGCGCGCTCGGCGCGGGCCAGTGTGTAGGCCGAGTAGCCGCCCTCGTAGGCGTGCACCGAGCCGTCGGCGACCTCCCACGTGGTGGTGCACACCTCGTCGAGGAACCAGCGGTCGTGGGTGACGACGATGAGGCCGCCGGCCCGGCCGCGCACGTACTCGGCGAGCCAGGCCACTCCCTCGACGTCCAGGTGGTTGGTGGGCTCGTCGAGCACCAGCAGGTCCAGCGGCCGGATCAGCTGGGCGGCCAGGGCCACCCGGCGCCGCTCGCCACCGGACATCGGGGCGACCGGGGAGTCCAGGCCCATCCGGTCGAGCTCCAGGCCGGTGAGCACCGATCGGACGGCGGGGTCACCGGCCCACTCATGCTCGGCCGCGAACCGGGACACGGGCAGGACGACGTCGCGCACCGTCGTCCCCGGGGGCAGCGTGCCGGTCTGGTCCAGCACGCCCATCGCCAGGTCGCTGCGCCGGGTGACCCGGCCGGCGTCCGGCTCCTGGGTGCCGGTGAGCACGCCGAGCAAGGTGGACTTGCCGCCGCCGTTGCGGCCGACGACGCCGATCCGCTCACCGGCGGCGACGCCGAGCGAGACGTCGTCGAGGATGACCGTGGTGCCGTGGGCCTTGGACACCCGCTCGATGTTGACCAGGTTCAGCGGGGCACTCATAGAGGCTCAGTCTCCCACGGCCCCCGCGCCGGTCCTGCGACGCGTGGGGACGAGGACCTCCGGCTACGCCAGCCGAGTGACCTCGACGGTGACCTTCGACCCCTCGCTCTTCGGGCCGGAGAAGATCCCCTTCAGCGGCGGGACGTCGGCGTAGTCGCGGCCGCGGGCCAGCGTCACGTGCCGGGAGCCGATCTCCACGACGTTGGTCGGGTCGAAGCCGGACCACCCGCCGTCCCACCACTCGACCCAGGCGTGGCTCTCCCCGGTGACCGCCTGCCCGATCGGCGCCTGCGGCTTGGGGTGCAGGTACCCGGAGACGTAGCGGGCGGGCAGCCCCAGGGCGCGCAGCAGACCGACCGAGACGTGCGAGATGTCCTGGCAGACCCCCTTGCCCTTCTCCCAGGCCTGCATGGCGTTGGTCTTCACGTTCGTCGAGCCGGTCAGGTACTCGATGCGGTCGTACACGAACCGGCAGACCAGCTGGCCGGCCTCGCGCGGTCCGGCGTCGCCGACCGCCGCCCGGGCCGCGGCCACCACCTCGTCGTCCATCGCGGTGAGCGGGGTCGGGCGGAGCATCTCCCCGAACCGGTCGAGGACGTCGGGCGCGGCCAGCCCGGCCCAGTCGACCGGGTCGGGCAGGTGCGGCTCGGGACCGGCCTCCACCACCGAGGTCGCCCGCACCACGAGCTCGGTGTGCGGGCCGTGGGTGTCGAACGCGGTGACCGTGGAGCCCCAGTAGTCGCGGTAGGCGTGCACGGTCGCCGTCGGCTCGATCTCCACCCGGGAGCGCAGCGTGGTCTGCCGGCTGCTGTTCTCCGGCGTCATCCGGGCCTCGTTGTAGGAGGAGCGGACGGGGCCGCCGTAGCGCAGCTGGCTGCGGTGCACGATCTGCAGCCGCCACCGGTCACCGGCCACCCGCGCGGGGCCCTGGGACTGGAACTGCCCGCCCTGCGACTGCGACTGGGTCACAGCGCCCCCTCCGGCACCCAGATCTGCGGCGCCTGCTCGGTGAAGAACCGGTTCGTGACCGCCTCGCTGGCCAGCGAGCAGGTGCGCTGCAGTTCGTCGAGCCGGGTCGGCAGCTTCGCCAGGATCTCGTCGGTCTGCATGAACTCCAGCATCGTCCGGGCCCGGCCGACGATGCGGTGCGCCTCGCCGGCCACCCCGATCCGGTGGCCCTCCCGCACGTTGGCCCGCTCGAGCTCGGCCAGGCAGCCCTCGGCCTGCTCCAGCGAGGCGAACACCGACCGTGGGAAGAGCCGGTCCAGCAGCAGGAACTCCGCTGCCCGGCTGGAGTTCACCGCGCCCCGGTAGGTGCGCAGGTAGGGCTCGTAGGCGCCGGTCGAGCGCAGCACCAGGGTCCAGGACGGCGCGGCGTCCCCGGCCAGGATGCGGGTCGACAGCATCCGGGCGGTCATGTCCACCCGCTCCAGCGAGCGCCCCAGGATGAGGAACAGCCAGCTCTCGTCCCGGCTCATGGTGGCGTCGGCCAGGCCGAAGACCATCGCCGAGCGCTCCCGGACGAAGCGGAACAGCGAGTGCGGGCCGTACCGGCGGGCCATGGTCCGCTGCTGCGGCAGCGCGTTGTGGGTGACGTTCAGCGACTCCCAGATCTCCGCCGACAGCACCTCGCGGGCACCGCGGGCGTTCTCCCGGGCCGCGGAGAGCGCGCCGGTGATCGAGCTGGGGCTGGTCCGGTCGAAGGCCAGGGTGGCCAGCACCCGCTCGGTGTCGGCCTCCTCGTCCGGGCAGGGTGCACCCATCAGCGCCATCAGGTTGGCGCAGGCCCGCTGCTCGTCGATCCAGGGGTCCTCGACCAGGCGCTGGGTGTGCACGTCGAGGATGCGGGCGGTGTCGTCGGCCCGCTCCACGTAGCGGCCGATCCAGAACAGCGACTCGGCGATCCGGCTCAGCATGCAGACGCTCCCGTCGCTCCGGAACTCGACCCGCCGTCCGGCCCCGTCCGGAGGCTCGGCCCGAGGTTGCGAGGGACGGGGTCCTTCAGCTGTTGCTGCTGCTGGGACTGGGCGATCGCGTTGTCGTTGGCCGGGCCGGGGTCCTGGCCAGGCGGCTCGGCCGGCAGGTCGGCGGTGGTGAACTCGATCCGGGTCACGTCGTGCTCGGGCGCCGGCTCCGCCACCGGCCGCGGGGGGCTGATCACCCAGGTGTCCTTCGAGCCGCCGCCCTGGCTGGAGTTCACCACCAGCTCGCCCTCCGGCAGCGCCACCCGGGTGAGCCCGCCCGGCAGCACCCACACGTCGCTGCCGTCGTTGATCGCGAAGGGCCGCAGGTCGACGTGCCGCGGGGCGATCCGGCCGTTGATCAGCGTCGGGGACGTCGACAGTCCGATGGGCTTCTGCGCGATCCAGTCCCGTGGGCTGGCGCGCACCTTGACCGCGAGCTCCTCCAGCGTGCGCTGGTCGGCCCGGGGCCCGATGACGATCCCCTTGCCGCCGGAGCCGTCGACGGGCTTGAGCACCAGCTGGTCCAGGTTCGCCAGCACCCACTCGGCGGCGTCGACGTCGTCCAGCCGGTAGGTGTCGGCGTTGGCCAGCACCGGCTCCTCGGCCAGGTAGTAGCGGATCAGGTCGGGCACCCAGGTGTAGAGCAGCTTGTCGTCGGCGACCCCGTTGCCCACCGCGTTGGCGATGGTGACCCGGCCGGCGCGGGCGGCGTTGAGCACCCCGGCGCAGCCGATGACCGAGTCCGACCGGAAGTGCACCGGGTCGAGGAAGTCGTCGTCGATCCGCCGGTAGATGACGTCGACGCGCTGTTGGCCGTCCGTCGTCCGCATGCTGACCTGGCCGCCGGAGCACACCAGGTCCCGGCCCTCGACCAGCTCGATGCCCATCTGCCGGGCGAGCAGGGCGTGCTCGAAGTAGGCCGAGTTGTAGACGCCGGGGGTGAGCAGCACGACGGTGGGGTCGACGACGCCGGTCGGTGCGGATGCCTTGAGCGCGGCCAGCAACCGGGCCGGGTAGTCGCTGACCGGCTGGATCCGGTGGTCGGCGAACAGCTCCGGGAGGACCTGGCTCATCGCGACCCGGTTGGTGAGCACGTAGCTCACGCCGGAGGGCGAGCGGAGGTTGTCCTCCAGCACCCGGAAGTCGCCGGCCTCGTCGCGGACCAGGTCGATGCCGGCGACGTGCACCCGGACGCCGTTGGGCGGCACCAGGCCGTGCGCGGCGCGGTGGAAGTGCGCGCTGGTGGTGACCACGCTGCGCGGCACGACGCGGTCGGCGAAGACCTGCCCGGCGCCGTAGACGTCGGCGAGGAAGGCCTCGAGCGCGTGCACCCGCTGGGCCACCCCGCGTTCGATCAGCGACCACTCCTCCGCGCCGATCACCCGCGGCACGATGTCCAGCGGGAACGGCTGCTCCTCACCGGCGTGCGCGAAGGTCACCCCGGCGTCGCGATAGGTCTGGGAGAGGACGTCGGCGCGGGCGGCGAGCTCCTCCCCCGACATCGGCTGCAGCGAGCTGAACAGACCGGTGTACGGAGGACGGGGCTGGCCCGGCGCCGCGAACATCTCGTCCCACTGCTGCCCGAGCGGGTAGCCGTCGAAGAGGTCCGCCATGGAGCAGAACCTAGACAGAACGTGTGTCTCGCGCGTTTCGACGTCCCGGGTGACCGACCGGAGCGGCCCGACCGCAGCGTCCCGCCGCCAGCTCGCGAGTGGCGGGGGGCAAGGGTCAGGCCCCGTCCAGAGGCTCGTCCCGAGCTCTGCGACCTGCTGGAACGGTCAGGCCCCGTCCAGAGGCTCGTCCCGAGCGTGCGAGGGATGAGGGGGACGGGGTCCTTGATCAGGCCGAGGCGCGCCGGACCAGATGGGTGCGGCAGATGTGCGACTCCGCCGGCTCGCCCGTCCCGTCGATCTGGCGGAGCAGCAGCTCGGTGAGCAGCGGGGTCATGTCGGCCAGCGGCTGCGCCATGGTGGTCAGCGGCGGGTCGCAGCGCTCGGCGACCGGGGCGTCGTCGAAGCCGACCACCGCGACGTCGTCCGGCACCCGACGGCCGGCGGCCCGCAGGGCGCGCAGCACGCCGACCGCCATCGGGTCCGAGGCCACGAAGACCGCGTCCAGCTCCGGGGCGCGGGCCAGCAACGACTCCATCGCCCGCAGCCCGCCGGCCTCGGTGAAGTCGCCCTCGGCGACCAGCTCGGGCTGCAACTGGTGCCCGGCCGCGCGCAGCGCCCCGCGGTACCCGGCGTACCGATCGACCCCGGCCAGCATGTCCAGCGGCCCGGTCACCGTGGCGATCCGCCGTCGTCCGGCGCGCACCAGGTGCTCGGTGGCCTCCTGCCCGCCCCCGCGGTTGTCGGCGTCGACGAAGGCCACCTGGCGGCCGTCGAAGGGCCGCCCGCACAGCACCAGCGGGACGCCGGCCTCGGTCAGGATGTCCGGCAGCGGGTCGTCGCTGTGCACCGACATGAGGATGACGCCGTCGACGTGGCCCTGGCGGGCGTAGCGGCCGACCTTCTCCTGCTCGCGCTCGTCCCGGGCGGTGAGCAGCACCAGGTTCAGGTCGGTGTCGGCCAGCGTCGCGGAGACCCCCCGCACGATGCTGGCGAAGAACGGGTCGGAGAAGACCTGCGTGTTCGGCTCGTTGAGCACCAGCGCGATCGTGTCGGTGCGCCGGGTGACCAGGCTGCGGGCCATCCGGTTGGGCACGTAGCGCAGTGCGGCGACGGCCGAGCGCACCGCCTCCCGCGCCTCCGGGCTGACCCGCGGCGAGTCGTTGATGACCCGCGAGACGGTGGCTCGGGAGACACCGGCGAGAACGGCGACCTCGTCCAGCGTCGGGGACGCCGGTCGCGTGCTCATGTCGGTCATGGGTCTCCAGTGCTCCGGGAAGGGGTGCCTCATGGTGCACCGTGAGAGCGCTTTCAGCCAGACCCGCAGCGTTACCCAGCTGTTACTTGACAGCCCCCTGTGGCCCAGACCACTCTGTGCCGCACGGCCGTGAGAGCGTTCTCACGCCCCCGGCGGACGGTGCAGCGGAGCACCCGTCCCGGGCCTGACCGTGGAGGTCTGATGTTCCATTCCATGAGGGGCAGGGCTGCGCTCGGCGCAGCGTTGGCCGCCGTCCTGCTGACCGCCGGCTGTGGTGGCTCGGACAGCAGCAGCGACGCCGCGGACTACGACCCGGACGCGCCGGTGACCCTGACGGTCGGCCTCTTCGGCACGTTCGACTTCGACAACGCCGGTCTCTACGACGAGTACATGGAGCTGCACCCGAACGTCACGATCAAGCAGAACAACGTGGCCCAGTCGGCGGCCTACTACAAGTCGCTGCAGACCCGGCTCGCCGCGGGCTCCGGCCTGGACGACGTCCAGGGCCTGGAGATCGGCTTCATCGCCGACGTGGTGCAGAACCACGCCGACGCCTTCGTCGACTTCGCCGCGGAGGACAACGCCGACGAGCTCGAGGCCAGCTTCTACGACTGGAAGTGGTCCCAGGCCTCCACCGAGGACGGCAAGGTCGTCGGTCTCGGCACCGACGCCGGCCCGCAGGCCATGTGCTACCGCAAGGACCTGCTCGAGCAGGCCGGGCTGCCCACCGACCGCACCGAGCTCGGCCAGCTGTGGGGCACCTGGGACCAGTACTTGGACGTCGCCCGCCAGTACCAGACCGCGACGAACGCGGCCTTCGTCGACAGCCCGGCGAGCATCTTCTCCTCCTCGGTGTACCAGGGCGACCACGCCTACAACGACGACGACGGCAGCCCGATCCCGGAGGAGTCCGACGGGGTCGAGACCGCGTGGGGCTACGCCAGCCAGGCGGCGGAGGAGGGCCTGACCGCCAACCTGAGCCAGTTCGGAGACGAGTGGAACGCCGCCTTCTCCAACGGCGCGTTCGCCACGATCGCCTGCCCGGCCTGGATGCTCGGCTACATCAACTCCCAGATGGGTGACGAGGGCGCCGGCCTCTGGGACGTCGCTCCGCTGCCCGGCTCCAGCGAGTCCGCCAGCAACTGGGGCGGCTCGTGGCTCGGCGTGCCCTCCAGCGGCAAGAACGTCGAGGCCGCCAAGGACCTGGTCGAGTGGCTGACCGCTCCGGAGCAGCAGGTCAAGATGTTCACCGAGGCGGCGCACTTCCCGTCCAGCTCGACGGCGGCCGAGGACCCGGCCGTGGTCGGCGCCACCAACGAGTACTTCAGCAACGCCCCGACCGGAGAGATCTTCGGTCAGGCGGCGAAGGCCATCAAGCGGACGCCGATCGGGCCGTACGACACCCAGATCCAGGAGGCGTTCACCACGGCGCTGACGGACATCGCGTCGAACGGCACGGACCCTGACGAGGCGTTCCAGGACGCGATCAAGGTCTCGGAGCAGGCCATCGGCGGCTGAGCCACCGGCTCACCGTCACCCGTCCGCGGTGCCCGGGAGCGCGTCACGCTCCCGGGCACCTGCACCGGTCTCCCCCGCGGCGGCCCGGCCGCCGCCCGCTCCGACAGCCCCGGCCCGCTCCGGCCCCCGGGGACACCCGGTCCGCCCGTCCCCGACCACCTCGAGGCCCCCGCATGACCATCGCGAGCCAGAGTCCCCGCGAGGCGCTGATCACCGCGCCCGCAGCCCTCAGCCCCGCCCCTGCGCGCACCCCGGCCCGCCGCCGGACCAAGCTCACCCGCAACCGCTGGGGCTACGCCTACGTGGCCCCGTTCTTCCTGGTCTTCGGCGCGTTCAGCCTCTACCCGTTCCTGTACACCGCCTGGGTCTCGCTGCACCGGACGAGCCTGTCCGACATCGACGGCGGCACCTGGGTCGGCCTGGAGAACTACCGCAACCTGCTGCAGAGCGAGTTCTTCTGGAACGCCGCCCGCAACACCCTCACCATCGGGGTCCTGGCCACGGTCCCCCAGCTGTGCATGGCCCTGGGCCTGGCCCACCTGCTCAACTACAAGCTCCGCGGCCGGACCTTCTTCCGCACCGTGATGCTGATGCCCTACGCGACCAGCATCGCCGCCGCCACGCTGGTCTTCGCCCAGCTGTTCGGCCGCGACTACGGGCTGATCAACACCGCCCTGCAGTCGGTCGGCCTCGAGCGGATCGACTGGGAGGCCGGTACCTGGAGCAGCCAGGTCGCCATCGCCGTCATCGTCACCTGGCGCTGGACCGGCTACAACGCGCTGATCTACCTCGCGGCGATGCAGTCCATCCCCGGCGAGCTCTACGAGGCCGCCGAGATCGACGGCGCCAGCCGGTGGAAGCAGTTCCTGCACGTGACGATCCCGTCGCTGCGCCCGACCATCCTGTTCACGGTGGTCGTCTCCACCATCGGGGCGGTCCAGCTGTTCGGCGAACCGCTGCTGTTCGCCGGCAACGGCACCACCTCCGGCGGGTCCTCGGGGCAGTACCAGACGCTCGGCCTGCTGATGTACCAGCAGGGCTGGAGCAACTTCCACATCGGGCAGGCAGCCACCACCGCCTGGGCGATGTTCCTGATCATCCTGGTGATCGTGGGGGTCAACGCCCTCATCGGCCGCCTCCGCGCCCGGGCCGACCGGTAGGAGTCCGACATGGCGACCCTCGCACTCCCCGGCACGGAGACCACCGCGGTCTCCCCCGTCGGCAGGCCCGCACGCCGCGGCGGCGGCAAGGGCGGCAAGTCCGGCAAGGCCGGACCGGTCACCTACACGCTGCTGACCCTGTCGGCGCTGGTGTCGATCTTCCCGCTGTACTGGACCCTCGTCGCGGGCTCGCACACCAACGCCGAGATCGCCGGCACCCCGCCGCCGTTCCTGCCCAACGCCAGCCTGTTCGACAACGTCAAGCTGGCCCTGGAGCAGGCGCCGATCGGCAAGGCGATCCTCAACTCGATCCTGGTGTCCGGGGCCATCACGGTCGGCACCGTGCTGTTCTGCACGCTGGCCGGCTTCGCCTTCGCCAAGCTGCAGTTCCGCGGCAAGGGCCTGCTGCTGTCGCTGGTGATCGGCACGATGATGGTGCCGACCCAGCTGTCGGTGATCCCGCTGTTCATGATGATCGCCGACCTGCAGTGGGTGAACCAGCTGCAGGCGGTCATCCTGCCCACGCTGGTCAGCGCCTTCGGCGTCTTCTTCATGCGCCAGTTCCTGATCTCCGCCTTGCCCAACGAGCTGCTGGAGGCCGGACGGGTCGACGGCGCCTCGACCTTCCGGATCTTCTGGTCGATCGTCGTCCCGGTCGCGCGTCCGGCCATGGCGGTGCTGGCGATGCTCACGTTCCTGACCGCGTGGAACGAGTTCTTCTGGCCGCTCATCGCGCTGACCACCGCGAACCCGACGGTGCAGGTGGCCCTGGCCGGCCTCGGGTCGGGCTACGTACCGCAACAGGCAGTGATCATGGCCGGCACCCTGCTGGGCACCCTGCCGGTCCTCGTCGTCTTCACGATCCTGGGCAAGCAGATCGTCGGCGGCATCATGCAGGGCGCGGTGAAGGGATGACCCGCGGCGCCCGTCCCAACTCCGGCGAGAGGCAACTGACATGGCGACCGTGACCTTCGAACGAGCCAGCCGGATCTACCCGAGGTCCGACCGGCCGGCGGTCGACGGCCTGGACCTGGAGATCGCCGACGGCGAGTTCCTCGTCCTGGTCGGTCCCTCCGGCTGCGGGAAGTCCACCAGCCTGCGGATGCTCGCCGGACTGGAGGAGATCGACTCCGGCTCGGTGCTGATCGGCGACCGGGACGTCACCGAGCAGCCACCCAAGGACCGGGACATCGCGATGGTGTTCCAGAACTACGCCCTCTACCCGCACATGACGGTCGGGGAGAACATGGGCTTCGCGCTCAAGCTGGCCGGGATGCGGAAGTCCGAGATCGCCACCCGGGTCGCCGAGGCCGCGAAGATCCTGGACCTGTCCGACTACCTGGAGCGGCGTCCCAAGGCGCTCTCCGGTGGCCAGCGGCAGCGGGTGGCGATGGGCCGGGCGATCGTCCGCCAGCCGCAGGTCTTCCTGATGGACGAG